>Ga0265798_10001871_pt1 | contig 31789 bp, 20 predicted proteins | sample P3T30metagenome_FD_192430 | JGI IMG/M metagenome (GOLD analysis project Ga0265798, IMG submission 192430) | Plant litter microbial communities from East Loma Ridge, Irvine, California - P3 T30 | ecosystem: Environmental > Terrestrial > Plant litter > Unclassified | place: USA: California... | reverse complement strand
GCTGCGAAAATTGTACGTGGCCAGGAGCGGGTAATTGGTGTCCGGCCCGTCGAAGATTTGGAGGTTGTCGTAGCCAAACCGCGACACGTTGGTATCGTCAAACGCGAGCTGCATAAACGTGAGCTGCACCTTGCCCCCGAGCGTGGCGGGGCTGATGGTGGTAGTCCGCCGCTGGTAGCGGTTCGATATCCCATCGAACGCATAGTTATCTTCCGAATCGTAGATGTTGCCCGAGCAGGCCACGATGGCCGATGTGCCAATGAGGGTATTGTCGGTGGTGAAGGGGGTGCGGCTCGTGCCCGTGTAGCGGCCATCGGTAACCGCGATGTAGCCGGAAGTGGCCCCGGCTGGCACCGCCACGGTAATTTGGGTAGGTGAGTTCACCACGAAGCCCGGCGCCGCCGTGCCGTTGAAACTCACCTTCGTAACGCCCCCCAGGTCGGTGCCCGTGAGCACCACGCTGGTGCCCGCCACGCCGTTGGTGGGCGTGAAGCTGTTGATAGTGGGCACCCCACTCACGCAGCTGATGGAAGCGGCAAAGCCGTCGTACACATTGGCCCGGCCGGAGGTGGTGTAGCTGATGCTGTAGAAGTGCAGCGTGAGCTGGCCGGTGGAGCTGGTGGCCGTTACCAGGCCCGGGCTCGTGACGCCGGCGTAGCGCCCAATGAGTCGGGCATTGGCGTCCGGCCCGTCAAAGATTTCAAAGTAGTCGTCGAACTGGTCCATCTCGAACTGCGAGAAGTTGAGCTGCACCTTGGCCCCGAGCGTGGCGGGGCTGATGGTCGTCGTGGCGTCTAGCTGCCCCCCGAAGCCGTAGAGGAAGGGGAGGTTGGGGCCGCCGTTGTCGTAAAAATTACCCGAGCAAACGGTGAGCGGCCCCGAGCCGATAGTATAGTCCTGGGCGTGGGCCTGCCCCGGCCGCAATGCCAGCAGCAGAAGTAAAGCCAGGGCCAGCAGCCAGCCGCCGCCGCGCGCGGCCCAGGCCGGAAGGGTAAAAGTTTGCTTCATAAAATAGAGGGAAGGGTAAAAAAGAGGGCGGGGTAATTGGTACTCGAGTGGGTGCCGGTGGCCGCGCGCGGGCGCGTAACGCCGCGCTTTGCCATTCTGGCGCAAGGGCTAAATGGCCTGCTAGCGCCACGGGCTACCAGCCGACAAAGTTGGGCGCGGCCCGCCCGGGACATGGCCGGATTTCTGCCAATCTTCGTTCAGAGGCCCGTTTTTCAGCATTTTGGCAGAGATTTGTCCGCCTTTGGCTAGCCAGCCGCCCGCTGCCAGGCGCAGGCCGCTAGCTTATGGTACCCACCAGGTAGCGCAGTTCGGCTGGGGCTAGCGGTAGTCGCTGGGCCGGCGCCCACAGCGCTCGGCATACACGCTGCTGAAGTACTTGGCCGAGGCAAAGCCCACCGCCGCCACCGGGCCGAAGCCCCCGGCTTCGAGCAGCTGCCGGGCTTGGTCGAGGCGCAGCTCGCGCAGCCAGGCCGCCGGCGTGAGGCCCGCCAGCTCGCCCAGCCGGCGGTACAGAGTGCGCTCGCTCAGGTCGAGCAGGCGGGCCAAACTGCTCGTCGGGCAGGTGCGCCGCTACCCGCGCCTGCCACTGGGCCAGCTGGGTGCCCGCCGCCGGCGAGGCTGGCAAAGCGGCCGGGGGCGCTACGGCGGCGGCTCCCGACGAGCCCGGCGCGGCGGCTGCCAGCGCGCCGGGCTCGGGCGGCGCACCTGCTGGTGGGCCAGCAGGGCGCGCACCCGGGCCAGCAGCTCGGCTGGCACGAAGGGCTTGGTGAGGTAGTCATCGACGCCCACCGTGAGGGCGGCCAGGCGGTGGGCCTCGTCGGCGCGGGCCGTGAGCATGAGCACCGGGATGCCCGCCCGGGCGGGGTCGGCCTTGAGGCGGGCCAGCAGCCCGGTACCGCTCAGGCGCGGCATCATGGCGTCGGTGGTAATGAGGTCGACGGGCGCCTCGCGGCTCAACAGCCCCAGGGCGTCCTGGCCGTCGGCGGCCGTGAGCACGGCGTAGGTGGGAGCCAGCAACTCGCGCAGGTATTCGCGCAGGTTGGGCTGGTCTACTACTACTACTACTACTACTAGCACGCGGGGTTTGGAGTTAGACGTTAAGAATAGCGGGACAACAGTTGATGGCGTGGCAGCAGCGGGGAGGGGAACGTGGGCCAGCGGTGCGCCGGCATCATCGGCAACTTCTTGAGCTGCTAGCTCCTCCCCTAGCGGCTCCTCGCTTTTCGCTTTTGCCCCCACTTCCTCGGCCGGAAAGCGCGGCGTAAACGTGGCGCCCTGCCCCGGCGCACTAGCCAGCGTGAGGGTGCCACCCAGCAGCTCGGCCAGCTCGCGGCTCAGGGCCAGCCCTAGCCCGGTGCCGCCCTGCGCCTGGTTTTGGGGGCTCTGGTAAAACCGCTCGAATATGCGCGCCTGCTCGGCCGCCGCGATGCCGGGGCCTGTGTCGCGCACGGCCAGGGTATAGTAGCCATCCGCCGCCGACAGCTCCGCCGCCATGCTAACCGCGCCACCGATGGACACGTGGTTGAGGGCATTGCTGAGCAGGTTGGTCAGAATCTGCTCTACCTTATCGGCATCCACGAGCAGGTGCAGGCCCTCGGGCAGCGGCTCGGGGCCGCGCAAGGCCAGGCCGCGCGCGGCGGCCATCGGCGCAAACTGCCCCACCACCCGGCGCAGAAACGGCGCCACGGCCGGGGCCTCGGGCTGCACCGGCAGCCGGCCGGCCTGCAAGCGCGTAAGGTCCAGGATGCGGTTAACCAGCTCGTTGAGCCAGCGGGCCTGGCGGTGGGCCAGCGCCACGGGGCCGCGCACGGCGGCGGGCAGCTTTTGGGCGGGGTTGTTGAGCAGCGTTTCGAGGGGGCCCAGCACCAGGGTGAGCGGGGTGCGCAGCTCGTGGCTGGCATTGACAAAGAACTGATTCTTAGTAGCGTCCAGCTCGCCTAAGCGCATGGCCTGCGCTTCGAGCTGCTGCTGCTGGGCGGCCAGCAGGGCGTTGTCGCGGCGCTGGCGGCGGGCGGTGCGCCACAGCAGCACGGATAGGCCGCCCAGCGCCGCCAGGCCCGCCAGCAGCCCACCCAGCTGCACCCGCTGCTGCCGCACCTGGGCAGTGGTGCGCTGCTGGGCCCGGCCCAGGCGCTCGAGGCGCAGCTGCTGGGCACGGTCGTGCTGCTCAAACTCGTAGCGGGCCACGCGGGTAGCTACCTGGGCGGCTTCCAGGGTATCGGCCAGGACCAGGGCGGCCAGGCTGTAGGTGGCGGCTTGCGCGGGCTGGCCCTCCTGCTGGCAGGCGGCGGCCAGGGCGCGCAGGTAGTCGAGGCTGAGGGCCGACTGCTGCTCCTGCCTGGCCTGGCGCAGGGCGGCCCGCCAGGCTTGCAGAGCGCGAGTGGCCTCGCCAGTGGCGGTGTAGTAGCGGGCCCGGGTGGCCAGCAGCTCGCAGTTGCCGCCGTACGAGCGCAGCGGGATGTGGGGCGAGTCGGCCAGGTGCTGGGCTTGTTGCAGAAGGGGGCGCACGGCGGCCGGGCGGCCCAGGGCCAGCAGGATGGTGCTTTGCTGCACCAGGCCCAGGGCGCGGTCGTAGGGCGGCAGCGTGACGTTGAGCAGGCGGGGCTGCTGGGCCCGGGCATTGTCGCGCAGGGCATTTTGATACTGCCACAGCCGGAGGCAGACCCGCTAGATGGTCCGGTTCATCACCCGGTAAAACGTTATGGGCGGGGTGCCGGGCATGGTCAGCGCCTTTTGCAGGAACGGCAGGGCGCGGGCGTGATTGCCCCACTCGGTGTACGACATCCCAATGGCTCGCAGTTCATTATAATACCGAAAAGCCGAGCAGGCGCGAAACAGCTCGGCGGCCCGCAGGCGCTGGCTGATGCCATGGTTGTAGTCGCCCAGCGCGCCGTAGTGGCGGCCCAGCATCCGGTAGCAGATGGCCGCGTTCATCACGTTGCCCTGCTGCTGCTCGTAGGCCAGCCGCCGGGTGTAGAAGGCCCGGTTGACTTCGGGCTGCTCCAGCTGGCCGTTTACCGCGTCTATTCACTCCAGCAGGTAGGGCTGGGGGCTGTTGCCCAGCGTATCGTAGGCGCGCAGGGCAACAGCAGGGTGTCGCGCATGGCCGGCAGGTTGGGCGTCGGGGCCAGCGCCAGCTCATCGAAGGCCTCCACCCGCCGCAGCGGCCCTTGCTCGGGGTAGCCCAGCCGGGTGGCCAGCCGCAGGGCCTCGCGGTGCTCGGCAAGCAGAGCGGGCAGCGTTTCCTGCGACAGGTCGGTAAGGTGAAAGAGTTGGGGGAGGGTTTGCAGGCGCTGGGTATCGGCGCTGGCCGGCCAGCGCGCGGCGCAGCGAGTCGTTGGGCGCGTCCCAGGAGCGGCGGTCGAAGGACTGAGCCCGCAGCCGGCGCTGGTAGCCGGCTATTTGCGCCGAGGTTGGCTGCGCAAATAGCCGGCTACCAGCAGCAATAGCAAGCTAAAAAACAAGCTCGCCACCAGCCTACCCCAGCCTTTAGATTGATAAAACCCGCCTTTGGTAAAGCTTGAGCATACAGGTCATAATGTGCTGATAATAAACCCGATGTCCAGGCAATAACCTGCAAAGGTAGCCCACGCTACGAAATCGGCACTTTCCGCAAAATCGCCTCAATCAGGTCGTGGGTGCGGATGCCGTCGGCCTCGGCCTCGTAGGTCATCAGGATGCGGTGGTTGAGCACGTCCTCGGCCACGTCCTTGATGTCTTCGGGCAGCACGTAGTCGCGGCCGTCGAGGTAGGCCACGGCGCGGGCGGCGCGGTGCAGCGCGATGCTGGCGCGCGGGCTGGCCCCGAACTGCACGGCCTGCGCAAACTCAGGCAGGTCGTAGTCGGCTGGCCGGCGCGTGGCGAAGACGAGCTCGATGAGGTACTTCTCCAGCGTGTCCGAAATCTGCACCTGGTTTATCTGGTCGCGGATGCCGAAGATATCCTCCTTGGTCAGCACCGGCTGCACGTCGCCCTGAAAACCCAGGTTGGCCATGCGGCGCATCACCTCCAGCTCGTCGGCCTTCTTAAGGTAATCGACGTGCACTTTCAGCATGAAGCGGTCGACTTGCGCCTCGGGCAGCGGGTAGGTACCCTCCTGCTCCACGGGGTTTTGGGTGGCCAGCACGAGGAAGGGGCGGTCGAGCAAGTAAGTGGTTTCGCCGATGGTGACCTGGTTTTCCTGCATGGCTTCGAGCAGGGCGCTCTGCACCTTGGCGGGCGAGCGGTTGATTTCGTCGGCCAGCACGAGGTTGGCGAAGATGGGGCCTTTCTTGACCTCAAACACCGACTGGTTCTGGTTATAAATCATGGTGCCCACGAGGTCGGAAGGCAGCAAATCGGGCGTGAACTGCACGCGCTGAAAGTGCAGGTGCAGCACCTGCGCCAGCGTGGATACGGTGAGGGTTTTGGCCAGGCCGGGCACGCCTTCCAGCAGGATGTGGCCGCCGGTGAACACACCGATGAGCAGGCGGCTGACCAGCGCGCGCTGGCCCACCACCACTTTTTCCATTTCGGCGAACGCCTGGCGAATGAGGGGACGGTAATCGGGGGCGGAAGTAGGCTGCATAGGGCAAAGTAACGGCCGCAACCACGTTTATGGGGTGCCAGCCGGCCACTAATAAAGCCTCAACCATTGCGTTGTAGCCGGGCCGGCGGCGGGTTTAAAGTCGCGGTTTCTGGCGGTACTTTGCCAACCTCAGCCAAAGGTTTGCCGTTTGGAAGGGGATAATTCTGTTCTCTTACTGAAGCTGGGCGCGGCTTCACATTCCTTTTTCTGCCTGTGTCAGTTTATCTACGGCGCTTTTTGTACGTGGTCTTTGGGCTGATTGCACTGGTTTTACTGCTGGTGGTCGGGGTCGTCGTATACCTGCAATTTCCAGCGGGCCAGGATTTTGTAGCGCGCCGCGCCGAGGGCTACCTCCGCGATAAGCTGAAGACCGAAGTGCGGCTGGGCACCTTCCGCACCGACTTCCGGCACGCCATCAACTTCGACAACGTGTACCTGGCCGACCAGCAGCGCGACACGCTGCTGAGCGTGGGCCACCTGGGCGTGAGCGTCGACATTTTTGCCTTGCTGCGCAAGCAGGTCAATATCAAAGACGTGGAGCTGGAAAACGGTCGCGTGCGCCTCACCCGTACCGAGCCCGACAGCGTTAATAACTACGATTTTATCATCAAGGCCTTCACCGACCCCACGGCGCCGGTGGATACTACCAGTTCGGGCCTGAAGTACGACATCGGCCGGGTGCATCTGGCCAACATCCTGTTTACGCAGAACGACCAGGTGGCCGGCTCCGACCTGCGCGCCCGCCTCGGCGACCTACTTGTCAACATGGACGAGGTAGATGTGGATAACTCTGTGTATAAAGTGGATAACGCGACGCTTCGGCACGCGGCTATCCGCATGGAGCAAACCAAAACCGCCCCCGAGCTGGATGACAAGAAGCCTGAGGAGCCGCTCGCGCTAACGTTTGGGCTGAACAAGGCGACGCTGGAAGACGTGGGCTTCGTGTATAAGAACGACCCATCGGCGCAGTACATCAATGCTAGAGTGGGGCTGGCCGATGTCACGACCAAGAATATCGACCTAGCCAAGGAGCGCATCGACCTCGATAAGCTGACCCTGAAAAACACCACCTTCGCTTACTCGCAAAACGAGAACGTGCCGGTAGCGCAGCGCGCCATTAACCCCGCCGAGGCCGTGCGCAAGGTGGACGAAGCCGCCGATAAGGCCAGCGCCACGCCGCTGAAATGGCGCGTAACCCTGGCGCAGTCCGACATCAGCCAGGTGGCGGTGAACTTCGATAATTTCAACGACCCTAAGCTAAAAACGCGCTACCCAGCGCTCGATTACAGCCACCTACACTTCACCGACTTGGTGCTGAATACGCGGGACCTGACTTTCACCGAAAACCGCACCACGCTCAAGCTCGACAACCTGGCTGGCAAGGACCGGAGCGGCTTTGCCATCTCGTCGGCGCGGGCCAACGTGGTGTACGACTCGGTGCAGATTCAGCTGGACAGCCTGGATTTGATTACGCCCAACTCGCACATCAAGCGCAGCCTGGGGATGCGCTACAAGAGCTTAGCCAGCATCGCCGACGACCTACCCAACCTGGGCTTGAGCGGCGACCTGCGCACGACGCGGCTGGGCTTCCGGGATATTCTGTACCTCGTGCCGAGCCTGGCTAGCACTCCCCCCTTCACCACCGGGCCTAATCAAAGCGTGCTGCTGAGCGGGCTGGTGAGCGGCCGACTGGGCGACTTGCTGGTGCGCAACTTCGACTTCGTGGGGCTGCGCAATACGGCGATGCAGGCACGCCGGGCGCACATCGTGGGCTTGCCCAACGTGGATGGCCGCCTGTACGTGGACCTCGACATTCAGAAATTCAGCAGCACCCGCGCCGACTTGCTGAGCGTGCTGCCCAAGGGCACGGTGCCCGACAACATCAGCATTCCGCCCAGCATCTCGCTGAGCGGCACCTTCCGGGGCCGGCCCACCACGCTGGCCTTCGATACCAACCTCAAGCTGCGCTCGACTTACGGCAACGTGGCCTTTAGCGGCAAGCTGGGCGCGGCGCAGGCCAATGGCCGGCAACCGCTGGTGGGCACCTTTGCGGTGCAGAATTTTGACGCGGGCAAGCTGCTGAAAGACCCCACCATCGGGGCCATTACGGGCACGGGCCGCATCAATGCCACTGGTAACTTGCAGGACCCCAACACGCTGGTGGGCAAGCTGAGCGCCAACATCCAGCGCGCCCGCTACAACGGCTACACCTACCACGGCGTGAACACGACCGTGGACATCGACCGGGGCAAGTACAACATCGCCGCCAGCAGCCACTCGGACCCCAACCTCGACCTCGACCTGAAGGCCGTGGTGAACCTGCGCGACGCCAACAACCCCAGCTACGAAGTGACCTCGCTGAACCTGCGCGGGGCCAACCTCACGGCGCTGGGCTTCTACACCGGCGGCGACCTGCGCGTGCAGGGCGACCTTAAGGCCAACCTGCGCGGCTCCAGCCTCAACACGATTAACGGCACCTTCAGCGGCGACCGCATCGTGATTACCAAGGATAAGCAGCGCATTCCGCTCGACTCGGTGCAGGGCCGCATCGTGCAAACGGCCACTCGCACGGCCGTAGATTTCAACTCCAACGTGGCGGCTGTTAACCTCGATGGCAACGTGCATCTGGGCGACCTGGCCACGGAGTTGCAGCGGCACATCAACCGGTATTTCCATCTGGCGGGCGTGCAGCCCTTCCGCAACGAGCGCGGCAACCAGCAGTTTACCTATTCCTTGCGCGTGAAGAATACCCGCGTGCTGCGCCAGTTCGTGCCCGACCTCAAGCGCCTCTCGCCCTTCGTGCTGGCCGGCGACTACAACCGCGCCGCCGCCCGCCTCACGGCCAAGAGCGACATCCGCTACGTGCGCTACCAGAACTACCGGCTCGACTCGCTGACGCTGCGCGTGGACTCAGACCTTAGCAAGCTCGACTACGCGCTGCGGCTGGCCCGCGCCCGCCAGGACAGCAGCTTTTCGCTGCGCCGCCCCAGCTTCGTGGGCAACGTGGCCGATAACAAAATCAACACCCGCGTGGCCATCTTGGGCGACAGTTCTAGCCGCGAGCGGCTGGCCCTGGCCGGCGCGCTGCAAGTGCTCACCCAGAGCCGGGGCGACGCCTACCAGTTTGCCTTCGCCAACGACCAGATTATCAACTACGATACCTGGACGGCCGGCACCGGCAACTACGTGCGCTACAACGCCGACGGCACCGTGGTGGCCAACAACTTACGCCTCACCAACGGCACCTCCGCCCTCGTAGTGCAAAGCCAGAACCCCGCCGTGAACACCTCGCCGCTGGCCGTGCGCTTCGAGCAGTTCAACCTCGGTATTGTGAGCCGCGCTATCGGCCAGCCCGACTCTACGCTGGGCGGCACGCTGAATGGCGAGGCCGTGGCCCGCAACCTGGGCACCAAAAAGCAAGCCTTCACCGCCAACCTGACCATCAAGGACTTGCTGTACAGCAAAACGGTGCTCGGTGACCTCAGCCTGCAAGCCAACAACCCCGTGGCCGACCGCTACGACGTGAACGCCCGCCTCACCGGCGGCGGAGGCAACGACGTGACGCTGCGCGGCGCCTACAACACGGCACCCAACGCTACGCCGCTGGCTTTTGTACTGGAGGTGGCCCGACTCAATGTAAAAACCGCCGAGCCATTCTCGGCCGGGCAGATAAGCCAGGCCACCGGCTACCTCAGCGGCAAGCTTGATATAGCCGGCACCACGAGCGCGCCGCAGGTGCGCGGCCAGCTCACCACCTCGCCCGATGCCAGCTTCGTGGTGCCGCAGTTGGGCTCGCCGTTCCGACTCGTGAGCCAGCCGGTGACGTTTGATGAGAAAGGCATTGCCTTCAACAATTTCACGGTGCTGGACTCGGCCGGTAATAAGGCGGTGGCCAATGGCTATCTGCTGACCACTAACCTGGTCGATTATAACTTCGACCTGCGCGTGACGACTGATAAGTTTCTGGCCGTGAAGAGCCGGCGCACCCAGGATAATACGCTGTACTACGGCCGCCTGGTGGTCGATTCGGATACGCGCCTGACGGGACCGCTCTCGCTCATTAAAATCGACACCCGCGCCACTGTGGCCGATGGCTCGGACCTGACGGTGGAAAACCCCGCCGCCGACCCCAGCGTGGTCGCCCGCGAAGGCATCGTGCAGTTTGTCGATTTGAAGATGCGGCCTAAGCCGCACCTCGTGGTCCTCACCGACCCCGACTCGGTGAATAGCAGTGCGATGGGCTACGACATCACGGCCCAGATTACGATTACCGACAACACGCCCTTCACCATCGTGGTGGACCCGGTGAGTGGCGACAACCTGCGCGTGCGCGCCGCCGGCACCCTCACCACCACCCTCGACCCCAGCGGTAACCTTACCCTCAACGGCCGCCTCGACGTGCGCCGCGGCAAGTACAAGCTCTCGCTCTACGGCCTAGTGACGCGCGAATTCATCATCGCCCCCGGCTCGTCGCTCGCCTGGACCGGCGACCCCTTCAATGCTGACCTCAACCTAACGGCCGTGTACCGCATCAAAACCGCTCCGGCCGAGCTGCTGGCCAGCCAGGGCAGCGACAGCCAGTACGCTAATACGGTGGCACGAAACGCCTTGCCATTTAGCGTACTAATCAAAGTAACGGACCAGCTTAGCAAGCCTACTATCAACTTCGATATCACCCTGCCCGAAAACCAGCAGGGCGCGCTGGGCGGCGAGGTGGAAGCAAGGCTGGCCCAGTTGCGGCAGCCCACCAATACCTCGGAGCAGAGCAAGCAAGTGTTTTCGCTGCTCGTGCTGGGCCGCTTCGTGCAGCAAAATCCGTTTGAAACCACAGCTGGCGAAGGCATCGTGGCCAGCCAGCTGCGCGGCTCGGTGAGCCAGGTGCTGACCGACCAGCTCCAGAACCTGACCGGCAAGTACCTCGCCGGTCTGGGCCTCGACCTAGGTATCACCAACCAGGCCGACTACAGCACCGGCTCGGCCCAGAGCCGTACTGACCTCAACGTAGCCGTGCGCCGCCAGCTGCTCAACAACCGCCTCACCGTGCGCCTCGGCACCGACGTGCCGCTGAGCGGCAACTCGGGCACCCAGGCTACCCAAGGCAGCAGCGCGGCCAGCAACTTTGCCGGCGACGTGAGCATCGAGTATACCGTGCTGCGCGACGGCCGCCTGCGCCTGCGCGCCTTCCGCCAGAATGCCTACGAGGACATCGACGGCAACATTGTGCGCACCGGCGCGTCGCTCGTTTTCCAGCGCGATTACAACAACCTCCAAGACCTGTTTGCCAAGATAGCGCCCGAAACCAAGCGCGAGCTGCGCGACGCCCGCAAGCAGGATAAGCTGGACACCGAAGAGCGCAAGCGCCGCGAGCAGCACCAGGCCGACTCGGCCGCCGCCGTCAACAACCCCAGCACGGCCCGCCGCGACACCACCCGCCGCCCGGCGACCAGCCAGTAAGTCAGCATGAAGCGTATTTATTTGATAAAGAATTCTTTGACCAACCTTCAGCCAGCCACGGCCGGCCGGTTGGCCCGCCGTGGCACGGCTGCGCTGGGCGGGCTGCTGCTCGCCTCGTGCTCGGGCCTCAAGTACATTCCGGAGGGCCAGAAGCTCTACACCGGCAGCAAGGTCACCATCGACGCGCCCACCAAGCTGCGCAACCAGGCTGCCCTGCAAACCGAGTTGGAAACGGTGGTACGCCCCGCCCCCAACGGCTCCATTTTCGGTTTGCGACCCAAGCTGTATTTCTGGCACCTGGGCGTGGGCAAGGAGAAGGGTCTGGGCCACTTGCTGGCCAATAAATTTGGCGAAGCGCCCGTGCTGCTGAGCCAGGTGCAGGCCAAGCAAACGCGCGGCCTGATGACCAACCGCCTCCAAAACCGGGGCTACTTCCACGGTGCCGTGAGCAGCGAGGTGAAGGAGGACGAGAAAACGGCCCAGGTAAACTATACGGCGCGCCCCGGCCAGCAGTACCTCATCCAGGACGTTCGTTTTCCGCAGGGCGACAGCGCGTTGTCCAAGGCCATTCGCAACACCCAGCCGGCTACGCTGCTCAAGGCCGGCGAGCCCTACGACCTCGACGTATTCACCAACGAGCGGGTGCGCATCGATGCGGCGCTCAAAAACGAGGGCTTCTACTACTTCAACCCCAACTACCTGTTGTTTCAGGTAGACAGCACGTTGCAGGGTAAGGTGAACGTGTACTACAAGCTGAAACCCGAAACGCCAGACCGCGCCCGCCAGCCCTACTGGCTCAAAACGGTGAGCCTGAACACAAACTACGTGCTCACCGACACCACCCGGCGCGAGCCCATCCGCTTTCAGAAATTCCTGTACTACCCCGATGAAAGCGTGTTTCGGGCACGCGCCATTACGCGCACCGTCTTTCTGTACCCCGACAGCCTGTTTCGGCAGCGCCGCCGCGACCAGACCCTGAGCCGCCTCATGAGCCTGGGCACCTTCCGCTTCGTCGAAATCAAGTTTCGGCCCTCGGCCGCTGGCGACTCGGCCGGCCGCGCCCGCCTCGACTCGGATATTCTGATGACGCAGCTTAAGAAGAAAAGCCTGCGCGCCGAGCTGCAACTGGTAAGCAAGAGCAATGGCTTCACCGGGCCGGGCCTCACCATCCAGTACCGCAACCGCTCGGCGCTACGCGGAGCCGAGCAGCTGCTCATCAACGCTGTCGCTTCCACCGAAACCTCGACCCGCGCCCCCGCCGGGGCCGAAAGCCGCAGCAACACCGGCCTTATCTCCAACGAGTTTGGCCTCAACGCTCAGCTCATCGTGCCGCGCCTCATCGCGCCGCAGCTACCGTTTCTGAATCCGCGTCTGGTTAATTCGGACTTCCAGCCGCGCACCAACTTCGGGGCGGGTGTGCGGTACGTGTCGCGCACGGGCTTTTTCGCCACCACCAGCTATAATCTCAACTATGGCTATAGCTGGAAAACCAGGATTACCAACGAGCAGGAACTCAAGCTAATCGACGTATCATACAACGCCGTTACGACCCAGCCGGTTTTCGATACCCTGTTAATAGAACGGCCCTTTTTGCGGCAGGCCTACCGGTCGCAGTTTATCCTGGCCAGCTCCTACCGCTACACCTACAATCAGCAGGTGCTGGAAAATCGCCGCCAGCAGATTTTCTTCCAGGGTATGGCTGAGGTCAGCGGCAACGTGGCCAATGCCATCAGCAGCGCTGTGGTGGGTGAGAAGACGCCTACCGAATACTATACCATTGCCGGCCAGCGCTTTGCGCAGTACGCTAAATTTGACCTGGAGCTGCGCGAGTACTACCGCATCAGCGCCAACCCCACCTCGGGCAACCGCATCGTGGGCCGCCTGCAAATTGGCGTGGGCCTACCCTACGGCAACTCCGGCGGCGGCTCGCTGCCCTACCTGCGCCAGTACGGTATCGGCGGCCCCAATTCTATCCGGGCCTACGCCGCACGCCAAATCGGGCCGGGCTCCTACCGCCCCACCAGCACCGACCTGGCCAAGACCTTCAGCTATTACGACCAGGTGGGCGACATCCGCCTCGAAGGCAACATTGAGTACCGCCAAGACTTGTTTCCCTATGTAAAAGGGGCCGTGTTTCTGGATGCGGGTAACATCTGGCTCGTTAACAACGACCCGCAGCGCCCGGGTGGGCAGTTTCAGGCCAGCACGTTTTTGCAGCAGCTGGCCGTGGGCACGGGCGTGGGCCTGCGCATCGACGTGCAGTTCTTCGTCATCCGCTTCGACTACGCCATCCCGCTACGCGCCAACTACGGTACGCCCGACGACAAAACCGGCCGCCTGAACCTGGCCATCGGCTACCCATTCTAGACCAATATTCCGCTGCCGAAAGGTCAGCCAAGGGGCGCGAAGCACTTGCTTCGCGCCCCTTTTTTGTGGAGTCTGCTCAGAAAGAACCAGTACAAAACCAGGATGCAGCCTGCGCTACTACCAGCTGTCTTTCGGCCCGAAGCACCTATGTTTACCAGCCCAACTGGCCAAACCAACTGCTTTGCCTTCTTTCGCTATGCCTTCTTTCTCCACTCTCACAACCAAGGCGCTGCTGAGCGCTGGCCTGCTCGGGCTGGCCAGCTGCGCCAGCAGCGGCCCGGCCGCGCCCGTAGCCACGGCTACCCCACCCACAGCTGCCCCGGCTACTTCCACTGCGCCCGCCCCCAAGGGCGTGGGCCTCGACGTAGCCGACCTCGACCGCAACGTGTCGCCGTGCGAGGACTTTTTTGAATTTTCAGGTGGCAACTGGCTCAAGGCCAACCCTGTGCCCAGCTACGCCACCAGCTGGGGCCCGCGCAACCTGCTGGGCCTACGCACCCAGGCTACCCTCAAGCAAATACTCGAAGACGCCGCCGCCAACCGCAGCGCCGCGCCCGGCTCCAATGCCCAGAAAGTGGGCGACTTCTACGCCGCCGCGATGGACACGGTAGCCATCGAAAAGGCCGGCCTCACGCCCCTCAAGCCCGAGCTGGCCCGCATCGCGGCCCTCAAAACCCGCGCCCAGCTGCCCGCCCTCATCGCCCGCGAACAGGACCTGGGCACCGGCGTATTCTTCCGGGGTGGCGTGCAGGTCGATGAGAAGAACACCACGCGCTATGTCATCGGCCTCGACCAGGGCGGCCTCACCATGGGCGACCGCGACTACTACCTCAAAGACGACGCCCGCACGCAGAAAATCCGGGCCGCGTACCAGGCGTATATGCAGCAGATTTTCGGCCTGCTCGGTGATAACGCGGCCACCGCCCAGCGCAACGCCGCCACCGTGGAGCGCATCGAAAAGCGGCTGGCCACCGCCTCGCGCAGCCGCGTGGAGCTGCGCGACCCGCAGGCCAACTACAACCAGATGACCCTCACTGCCGCCGCTCAGCGCTACCCCGCCGTGCAGCTGCCGCAGGTGCTGGCCGCCATGCAATTGGGCAAGGCCAAGGAGCTAATCGTGGGCCAGCCGACCTTCTTCGACGAGGTAGATAACGTACTCAAAACCGAGCCGCTGGCTGACTTGCAAACCTATATGCGCTGGCACCTCGTGCGCTCGGTGGCGGCCACGCTGCCCGCCGCCTTCGTCGAAGCCAGCTTCCGCTACAACCAGGTGCTGACCGGCGCCAAGCAGCAAACCACCCGCTGGAAGCGCGTGCAGGCCTCTACCGACGCCACTATCGGCGAGGCATTTGGGCAGCTGTATGTCGATAAGGCGTTTTCGCCCGAGGCCAAGCAAAAGGCCCTCGACATGGTGGCCAACATCAAGGCCAGCATGGCCGAGCACATCCAAACCAACACCTGGATGAGCGCCCCCACCAAGGCCGAAGCCCTGAAAAAGCTGAACGCCCTGCGCGTAAAAATCGGTTACCCTGACAAGTGGAAAGATTATTCGGCCCTGCCCATCACGCGGGCCAGCTACACCACCAACATTCTCAACGCCCGCCTCTGGCAAAGCCAGCGCGAGGCGGCCCGCTTCGGCGGGCCCGTAGACCACACCGAGTGGGGCATGACGCCGCCCACCATCAACGCCTACTACAACCCGCCGCTCAACGAGATTGTATTTCCGGCGGGCTACTTGCAGCCGCCGTTCTTCGACCCCAAGGCCGATGATGCGGTGAACTACGGCGCTATCGGCGGAGTGATGGGCCACGAGATGACTCACGGCTTCGACGACCAGGGCCGGCAGTACGACAGCCAGGGCAACCTGCGCGACTGGTGGACGCCCGCCGATGCGGCCGAATTCACGAAGCGTGCCGCCGTGGTGGGCCGCCAGTACGACGCCTTTTCGCCCCTCGATTCGGTGCACGTCAATGGCAAGCTCACGATGGGCGAGAACCTGGCCGACTTCGCGGGCCTCACCATTGTGTACGGTGCCCTCGAAAAGCAATTGCAGCAGCGCTACGGCAGCGGCCCGCGCCCACAGTACGACGGCTTTTCGCCCGAGCAGCGCTTCTTCCTGAGCTGGGCGCAGTTGCGGCGCACCAACATCCGGCCCGAGGCCCTGCGCCAGCAAATCCAGACCGACCCGCACTCGCCCGGCCAGTACCGCACCATTGGCCCGGTGATGAACATGCCGCAGTTCCAGGCCGCTTTCGGCTGCAAGGAAGGCGACAAGATGACGCGCCTGCCCGCCGACCGCGCCGTTATCTGGTAGCATCCTGCTGTCATTACTTCGATAGTGAGAACGTCAGGCGGAGCCTGCCGAAGCATCTCTACCGCTTCATCCAACGATGCGGTAGAGATGCTTCGGCAGGCTCCGCCTGACGTTCTTCTTGTCATTGGCGCCCTTGTGAGCGCTTGGCCCACTCCTACCAGCCCCGCGTACTTTGCCGCATGTCTGATTTTCGCCTGCGTGTATTTGCCGCTGTGGCCCGGCACCTGAGCTTCACCAAGGCTGGGCAGGAGCTTTTTATCTCGCAGCCCGCCGTTACCAAGCACATCCGTGAGCTGGAAACCCAGTACGGCCAGCGCCTGCTGGCCCGGCGCGGCAACCGCGTGGCCCTCACCGAAGCCGGCTGCCTGCTCCTGCTGCACGCCGAGGCCGTCGCCGCCTCGGCCCAGCAGCTAGAGGAGCAACTACTTGGCCTGCGCGACCCCGAGGAAGCCGCTGGCCGCCTGCGGCTGGGCGCCAGCACCACGCTGAGCCAGTACGTGCTGCCGGCCTGGCTGCCTGGCTTCCAGGCGCGCTACCCGCAGGTGCAGCTCACGCTGCTCAACGTCAACTCCGAGCGCATCGCCGAGGCACTCCTGCGCGGCGACCTCGACCTGGGCTTTGTGGAAGGCCGCACCAAAAGCCGCGACCTGCACTACGAGCTGCTCTTGCCCGACGAGCTGGTGCCCGTGCGCCGCGCCACGCCCACTGGCCCGCCGCCCACACCGCTTTCGCTGGCCGAGGCGCTGGCTGGCCCGCTGGTGCTACGCGAGCGCGGCTCCGGCACCCTTGAGGTGCTGGAAATGGCCTTGCGTGAGGCCAAAATCAAGCTTGGTGACCTTCAGGTGGCCTTTTACCTCGATAGCACGGAGGCCATTAAGAGCTACCTGGCCGCCGCCCCGGGCGTGCTGGGGTTTGTGTCGCGCCGGGCGCTCGCGCGCGAGCTAGCGGCGGGCATCCTCGAAATCATGCCCATCGAAGGGCTGCGGCTACCCCGGCAGTTTGAGGCGGTATGGGTGCAGGGGCAGCCCCTCACGCGCCCGGCCCAGCGCTTCCTACACTGGGCCCACGAGCGCGCCCACGCCATTTCGCTCGCCGACACGCTCGTTACCTGGAGCATCTGACTACTGCTGACCAGAGTAGGCTTTGGCAAACATCATACGCCTACATAACTTTTGGTTATTCTGAATAACATTTTTCAATAACTTACTCCTCACACAGTTAGGTACCTTTGCCACAGCTAAATCCTGTGGCTTATGGCACCTCCTACCCTCTCTTCGCTTCCTCCCACCCGCACCATACCGGCCCTACCGCTGGCCCCTGCCGCCCCGGCAACAACTGCAACCACAGGTTTCCTGCATCACTTTCACACGCCGCACCTGGTGGCTGGGCGGCTGGTTACGCTGCGCCAGGTGGTGTTTGGGCTGCTGCTGTTTTTCTGCCTCACGCCCTGGGCCTCACCGCCCGTTGCGCTGGCGCTGGGCCTGGTACTGGCCCAGACGCTAGGCAACCCTTTCGTGGCGCGCACGAAGGCCTTCACCAGCAGGCTGCTGCAATTTTCGGTCGTTGGCCTGGGCTTCGGCATGAACGCCCACGCCGCCGTGCAGGCTGGCAAGGAGGGCATTCTCTTCACGGTGGCCTCCATTTTTGGTACGCTCGTGCTGGGGCTTTTTGTGGGTAAGTGGCTGGGGCTAGGTCGCCGCGTGGTGCACCTGATTTCGTGCGGCACTGCCATTTGCGGAGGTTCGGCCATTGCCGCGGTGGGGCCGGTGCTGGGGGCTAAGGACGAAGAAATGTCGGTGGGCCTGGGCACAGTTTTCGTGCTTAACGCGCTGGCGCTGTTTGCTTTCCCGCCCATCGGCCACGCGCTGCACCTGAGCCAGCACCAGTTTGGGCTGTGGTGCGCTATCGCCATCCACGACACCAGCTCCGTAGTGGGCGCGGCCGCCGCCTACGGCAGTCAGGCCCTCGAAGTAGCCACCACCGTGAAGCTGGCGCGCGCCCTCTGGATTGTCCCGGTGGCTTTCGGCACAGCGCTATTATTCAAGCAGAAAGGTGCCAAAATCCCCGTCCCCTACTTCATCTTCGGCTTCGTGCTGGCCATGCTGTTCAACACCTACGCTCCGGCCTACGTGCCAGCCGCCAAGGCGCTGGGCCCGCTACTGGTGAGCCTGGCCAAAATCGGCCTCACCGTGACGCTCTTTTTCATCGGCGCCGGCCTGTCGGCCAAGGTGGTGAAGTCGGTGGGCTTCCGGCCTTATGCGCTGGGCTTGGTGCTGTGGGTTGTTATTTCGGCCACCTCGCTCTACGCCATCTTGCACACGGCATAGCGCTCGGTGCAGCCTACGTAGCGGGGCAATTTTCATGAAACTAAACGCAGCTTTTTGTATGCCGGTGGCTCCCAGCCACCGGCTTTTTTTATGGGGCAAAGCATCTCGGCGAGCTGGCTCACCAAGGCCGGCCAGGCCTCACCTATCACAATCGTTTGCTGGGCTATCACAACCGTTTGCGGTAAAATTTATTTACATCTTGTTCATAAACAATTAGTTAATTCTCGGATATGCACTTTACTTTTAGACAATAGCCCCGTCTTTTTTACGCCCGCGCTGGCTAGCATCTCTTCCTTTTTCCCACCCAAATCCTCTTCGCTATGAAGAAACCTCAACGCTTACTAGTGGCGTTAGTGACTGCGCTTGGCAGCCACTTCCCTCTCGCCGCCCAAACTACCCCGGTGGTAGTAGAGGCCGAATCCGGTACCTCTACCAACCCGCCCACGCCCGTGACGGGCTCCAGCACCGGCGACTGGGCCTTCCGCACCGTGGCGGCCAGCGGCACGGCCCCGGCCAGCGGCTACGCCACTTCACTCACCGATGTGGCGGCCTATACGGCTTCGACCTCGCCCGGTGGGGGCGTGGGCGGCGCGGCCCCGGCCACGGCGGCGCGCGTGCTCAGCTATACGGTCACGTTTCCGGCGGCGGGCACCTACGATTTGTACGCCCGCATCCGGGTGGGGGCCAACGGGGCCAACGACGACAGCTTCTTCTACGGCAATAGTTTCGGGGCCAAAAGCCCGGTCACGGGCAGCGACTGGGTGAATTGCAACAACGTCTACAACATCGGCTACACCACGGCTAGCACCGTAGTGGATGGCGCCGGCTCGGCCGCCACGGGCGTGTGGAAGTGGGTTAATTTGTCGCAGTACAGCTTCGGCGGCGCGGCGCTGGTGAGCTTCACGGTACCGGCGGGCAGCCTGACGCAAACCTTTCAAATCGGGGCCCGCGAAGACGGGCTGGACTTCGATAAGTTCGTGTTTGGGCCGAAGGGTAACTACTTCACCGTGGCCAACCTCGACGCGGGTGCGCCGGGCTCCACCACGCCGCCCGTGGTATTCGTACCCACCGGCCCGCCGCTGGCCACCGGCAAGGCCAAGTACCTGGGCTGCGCCTACAGCGACGCCCAGGCCCCCAACTTCAGCACCTATTGGAACTCCGTGACGCCCGAAAACGGCGGCAAGTGGGGCAGCGTGGAAAGCACGCGCGGCACCTACAACTGGGCCGACCTCGACAAGGCTTACGCCCAGGCCAAGCCCGCCACCGGCACCCAAACCATTTTTCGCATGCACACCCTCATCTGGGGGGCCCAGCAGCCCGCCTGGCTCAAGGGCCTGTCTGATGCCGACCAGCTGGCGGCCATCAATGCCTGGTTTGCGGCCGTGGCCGCCCGCTACCCCAAAATCGACTTCATCGACGTGGTGAATGAGCCCATCAACACCCCACCCACCGGCCTCGTCACTATCGGCTCGCCCACCAACCCCACCGGCAGCCCCGACCCCACCGGCGGCGCCTACATCAACGCCCTGGGCGGTGCCGCCAACAACGCCTGGATTGTAAAATCCTTCCAGCTGGCCCGCCAGTATTTCCCCACCGCCAAGCTCATGATAAACGAGTACAGCGTGGAAAACTCGGCTACCCGCGCCGCCACCTATGCCGCCATCATCGCCCAGCTCAAGGCGCTCAACCTCATCGATGGCATTGGTATTCAGGGCCATGCCTTCTCCACGGCTGGCCAAACGGCCGCCACCATCACCGGCAACCTGGCTACCCTGGCCGCCACCGGCGTGCCGCTCTACGTCACGGAGTACGACTCCGACGGCCTCACCGACGCCGCCCAACTGGCCGAATATCAGCGCGTATTCCCTTTATTCTGGGAAAACTCCAGCGTGAAGGGCGTAACCATGTGGGGCTACCGCCCCGGCCACTGGCGCACGGCCCAGGGCGCCTACCTCGTCAACGCCGATAATACCGAGCGGGCGGCCCTGACGTGGCTGCGCACCTACATCCAGACCACCATGCTGGGCACCAAGGCCACCAGCGCCGCCACGGCAGGCATTTTCTGCTACCCCAACCCCGCCCAGGGCGGCCGCGTGGCGCTCAGCCTGCCCGCCAGCCTCAGCAACCAGCCGCTGGATATCGCCCTGCTCAATTCGCTGGGCCAAACCGTGCTGCACCGCACCCTGGCCGCCAGCGCCAGCGCCACCCGCGCCTTGGAGCTGCCCGGTGTGGCCCGCGGCCTCTACACCGTGCGCCTGCAAACCAGCGCCGGCACCTTTAGCCAGCGCCTCACGGTAGAGTAGCGCCAAACCCACACGAATTTTACTGCGCAGCCGCCCGGCAACTCTGCCGGGCGGCTGTTGTCGTTAATAGTAGGCAGCACGGCTGGCCTGCCTAGCCACTGGCGGGCTGTGGGCCGGCGCTACATTCGCTTTTCTTACGCCCGTTTTATGCTTCGCAAACTTTTACCCTTTCTCACGGCGCTGCTTTTCCTCGGCCGCCCGGCCGCGCAGGCCCAGTCCATCTACTCGGCTACCGACCCGCTGGCCCACACGTTCAGCATCGTGGCCCGCGACCCCAAGACCGGCGAAATGGCCGTGGCCGTGCAAAGCCACTGGTTTTCGGTGGGCACTTCCGTGAGCTGGGGCGAGGCCGGCGTGGGCGTGGTGGCCACCCAGTCGTTTACCAATAAGTCATTCGGCCTGCGGGGGTTAGCCCTACTCAAAAGCGGTAAAACCGCCCAGCAGGCCCTCGACGAGCTGCTGGCCAACGACGACGCCCGTGAGGTGCGCCAGGTGGCCATTCTCGACAACCAGGGCCGCGTAGCTACCCACACCGGCAAAAAATGCGTGGACATGGCCGGCCACCAGCAAGGCACCCAGTTCTCGGTGCAGGCCAACATGATGCTCAACGCCACCGTGTGGGGCGCCATGGCCCGCGCCTACGAAGCCAGCGCCTCCCTGCCGCTGGCCGAGCGCGTGCTGGCCGCCCTCGACGCGGCCCAGGCCGCCGGCGGCGACGTCCGGGGCCGGCAGTCGGCCGCGCTGCTCGTGGTGCGCGGCACTGCCACCGAAGGCCCCTGGGCCGACCGCCTCGTGGACCTGCGCGTGGACGATGCCGCCCAGCCCCTTCCCGAGCTGCGCCGCCTGCTCAAGCTGCACCGCGCCTACGAGCACATGAACGCCGGCGACTTGGCGGTGGAGAAAAACGACATGCCGCTGGCCATTCAGGAGTACCAGGCGGCCGAAAAGATGTTTCCCCAAAACCTGGAAATGAAGTACTGGCACGCCATCACCCTGGCCAACAAGCAGCAGGTGCCCGCCGCGCTGGCTCTGCTCAAACCCATTTTTAAGCAGGAGCCCAATTGGCGCGTCTTAACCGAGCGCCTACCCAAAGTGGGCCTGCTCACCGTGAGCCCCGCCGAGCTAAAGCAGATGCTGGCGCTGTAATAAGCTTCTTCATAGCTGCTCTTTTCTACTTGGCTACCACTGGCAGTAACCATGGACCGCTTCGCTCTTTTCCTACAAAACCTACGCAGGCTCGAAGAGGGATTAGAAGCTCTCAACCAAGAATTTGCGGACCTATACCGGGAGTTTGATGGTGAAGATTTTACTAATCAGCCCGAATATGCCAACTCCTTCAACAGTTTGCTAGAGTCAACTACGCACGGCAGCGCCTCTGATATTGGCTTTGCTAGAGAAGCACTAGTAGCTTACGCATCCTATATTACGTTCCGTAAAAAGTACAAGTATCTGTCAGATTCACAACTAGCTAATGTTATTGATAGTAACGCTTTATCAAGCAAAGAAAAGCTAGCATTAAGAACATTATTTCCGTCTACTGACAATCAATGCCTTTTAGCTACGCTGGCCACTCTGCGAAGAGATTGGAACGCCACCTTCAACAATAAATCATACAGCCAGGTCAAGGCGAAGCTCACTTTTTAGAATTTTTGCAACCCGGTAGCAGTAACGCTACCCACTTAAAAAGGCCGCCCGAAACAAGCGTTTCGGGCGGCCTTTTCAGGGTCTTTGCTAAAAACGCCTAGCCTTTCATCACCTTCTCCTGGCGCATAACTGACTCCAGGTGAACGGCTTCGAGGTAGCGCTCCACGAACTCCTCGGTGAGGCCCACCTGCGCGCCCTGGCGCTTGCTGCGCTCCAGCATCTCGTTGAGGCGGGCAGTTTGCAGGATGGTAATGTCGTTTTCCTTCTTGTACTGACCGATTTTTTCGGCCACGGCCATGCGGCGGCCCAGCAGCTGCATCACCTCGGCGTCGAGGTTGTTGATTTGCTCGCGCAGGCCAGCCAGGGCGTTCACAAACTCGGCCTTGTCGGTGGTTTCGTGGCGCCACACGAGGTCCGTGATGAGCTGCTTGAGCACTTCAGGTGTGATTTGCTGCTTGGCATCGCTCCAGGCATTGTCGGGGTCGATGTGGCTCTCAATCATCGTCCCGTCGAAGTCGAGGTCGAGCGCCTGCTGGGCCACGCCAAACAGCGTATCGCGGCGGCCGCAGATGTGGCTGGGGTCGTTGAGGATGGGCATCTCGGGCAGCCGGCGCTTCATCTCGATGGGCAGGTGCCACATCGGGGCATTGCGGTAGTCGGTGTTGCCGTAGCTCGAAAAGCCCCGGTGAATCATCCCCACCTGCTTCAAACCAGCCTTTTGCAAGCGCTCGATGGCGCCCACCCACAGCTCCAGCTCGGGGTGAATGGGGTTTTTAACCAGCACCGGAATATCCACGCCGCGCAGGGCATTGGCAATTTCCTGCACCGAAAACGGGTTGCCGGTGGTGCGCGCGCCCACCCACACCAGGTCTACGCCGAAGGCCAGGCAATCCTCCACGTGCTTGGCGGTGGCTACTTCCACGGCCACGGGCAGGCCCGTAAGCTCGCTGGCCTTTTTGAGCCACGGCAGGCCCTTGGCACCCACGCCTTCGAAGCCGCCGGGCTTGGTGCGGGGCTTCCAGATGCCGGCGCGCAGGGCCTGCACCTTGCCGGTAGCGGCCAGGCGCTGGCAGGTTTCGAGCACCTGCTCTTCGGTTTCGGCCGAGCACGGACCGGAGATGAGGAAGGGCTTATCCTCGGGTTTGCGGTTGAAAAGGTCGTTGAACATGGGATGGTTGGGAAAGTAGCGTGGACTCGGCGAGTCCGCGACGAGCACAGCGAGTATCGTCGCCAGCGCCGGTGAATAATAAATTGATTGGCAATTTTTTAGCGACGATACTCGCTGTGCTTGACGCGGACTCACCGAGTCCACGCTACTTTTTTAGGGAATGATTTTTCTTATCTCATTGGCTTGCTCCAACTGGGTTGTGAGCCCGGCGTAGTCCTGGCCGGCCAGCAAATCGCGCAGCTTATTGAGCTGCACCAGGTGCTCGTCGAGTACATCAAGCACGTTTTCGCGATTTTGCCGGAAGATGGGCACCCACGTAGCCGGCGCGCTCTTGGCCAGCCGCACGGTGGAGGCAAAGCCGCCGCCCGCGAGGTCGAAAATCCGCTGCTCGCCGCGCTGCTCCTTTTCCAACACCGTGAGGGCCAGCGCAAAAGACGTAAGGTGCGAGATATGCGATACGTAGGCTGTGTGCAGGTCGTGGTCGGCCGCGCCGAGGTGCAGCACCCGCATGGGCAGCGCCCGAAATAGCGCCTCCACCATGGCTACGGCGGCGGGGTGGCTGGCGTCGGCATCGCACACCACCAGCGTTTTACCTTCGAAAAGGCCGCGCACGGCCGCGTCGGGGCCCGAGTATTCGGTGCCGGCCATGGGGTGCACGGCCACAAACTGGCGGCGGCGCGGGTGCCCGGCCACGGCAGCCAGCAGGTTATGCTTAGTCGAGCCCACGTCGATAGCTATCTGGCCATCGGTCACTAAGTCGAGTACCTGAGGCAGGATAGTCAGCATGGCATCCATCGGCACGGCCACAATGATGAGGTTGGCCGGGGCTACGGCACTGGCTAGGTCAGCCGCAATGACATCCACCAGTCCCAATTCCAGCGCCCGCTTGGCGTAGGATGGGTTGTTTTCCAGACCAATGAGGTGGCTCGCCAGCCCATGCTGCCGCAGGCTCAGGGCCAGCGAGCCGCCAATCAAGCCTAAGCCAATGATACTGATAGTCATGGCTTACGCAGCTACAAGTTTTACGCGCTCCAACGCTTCGCGCAGCACGCGCTCCGGCTGGCACAGGCTGGCGCGGATGTAGCCGTTGCCATTGCTGCCGAAGATGCCGCCCGGCGTCAAAAACACGCGGGCATCGGCCAGCACGGCATCGCTAAGGGCGTAGCCATCGGCGTATTGCGACGGCACGGCCGCCCAAATGAACAGGCCCGTTTGGCCCGGCGCGGCTTCGCAGTTCAGGCTAGCCAGCAGCTCGCGCACTAGTTCGCGGCGGGTGCGGTAAGTGGCGTTTAGCTCCGCAAACCAGTCGTCGCCGAGGGCCAACGCAGCCACCGCCGCCTGCTGAATGCCGAGGAACATCCCCGAATCCATGTTGCTCTTGAAGCGCAGCACCTCGGTGAGCCAGTCGGCCCGGCCCACCAGCATGCCCACGCGCCAGCCCGCCAGGTTATGGCTCTTGCTGAGCGAGTTGAGCTCCAACGCCACCTCCTTAGCGCCCGGTATGCTGAGCAGGCTCGTGGGCGGCGTCTCATTCAGCACGAAGCCGTAGGGGTTGTCATGCACCAGCATAATGCGGTGCGCGGCGGCAAACTCGACCAGCTTTTGCAGAAACTCGGGGCTGGCGGGCGTGCCGGTAGGCATGTGCGGGTAGTTGACGAGCATCATCTTCACGCGGCTCAAGTTACTCTGGGCCAGCGCCTCCAGGTCGGGCAGCCAGCCGGTGGCGGCGGTCAGGTCGTACTCGCGTACCTCGGCCCCGCAGATTTCGGCCACGGCCCGGTAGGTGGGGTAGCCGGGGTTAGGGATGAGTACCGCGTCGCCAGCTTCCAGAAAAGCCATGCCGATGTGCATCAGGCCCTCTTTAGAGCCCGCCAGAGGCAATACTTCGGTGGCGGGGTCGAGCACCACGCCGTAGCTTTTCTGGTAGAAGCCGGCCATCGCTTGGCGCAGGGCCGGCGTACCCTGGTAGCTCTGGTAGCCGTGGGTGGTGGGCTGGCTGGCGGTGGCAGCCAGGGCCGCTACTACGCTGGGGTGCGGTGGCAAATCGGGGCTGCCGATGCCCAGACTGATAATATTGGCCCCGGCTGCGTTGAGCGCGGCCAGCTCACGCAGCTTGCGGGAGAAGTAGTATTCGCCGGTATTGGCTAGGCGGCTGGCGGTGGAAATTTGCATATACTAGTATCATTAATTAGCTGTCGTTATGCCCGCAAACACAACGCCTTTTCATCATCTATTTCTGCCCCGAACACCATGCTGCCGCGCTGGTAAGCCCCCAGCACGCGCAACTCCTCGGTCACGGCAGGCAGCTCGGCCAGCAGCGCCGCAAGCTGAGCGGGCGCGGCGAACTCCACATCGGCGTGAAAGCCGTAGTGCCAGGGTTGGCTAGGCCGGGGACACGACTGTAACTTACTCAAATTCAGGCCATTACTGGCCACCAGTGTGAGTACCCGCGCCAGCATTCCCGGGGCGTGTGAGGTGTAGAAATACAGCGACGCCTTGTCGGGGCCAGCCACCGGCTGGGCCTCGGCGGCACGCTCCAGCACCAGGAAACGGGTGTAGTTGCTCGGGTCGTCGTTGATGGCCGGGGCCAGAATTTGCAGGCCGAAGGCCTCGGCGGCCTGCGCACCCGCTACCACGGCCACGCCCGGGGTTTGGCGCTCGGCCAGCTGCTGGGCGCTGAGGCCAGTATCTTCCGTTTCAACTAATTGCCAGCCAGGAAACTGACTCAGATAATCGCCGCATTGGCGCAGGGCCATCGGGTGCGAATGCACGGCTTGGATATCGGCCAGCGTGGTGCCCGGCAGCACGAGCAGGTGCTGATGAATGGGCAGGTAAATCTCGCCGGTGATGGTGAGCGGGTGGCGCTCCAGCAGTAGATAATTAGGTAAAATACTGCCAGCCAGCGAGTTTTCCATTGCCATGAGGGCAGCATCGGCACGGCCATCAGTCACCTGGGCCACCACTTCGTTGAAGGTGGCGCAGAAGCTCAGCGCTGGGCTGGCGCCAAAATATTGGCGGGCAGCTACTTCATGGAAACTCCCTTTGAACCCTTGAATGGCAACTTGCTGTGGCATGGCAGTAGAAAGTAAAAGCGGCGGCGAGCTGGCAAGCCGCCCAAAAAGCATAAAAAAAGCGCCACCCGATGAACGAGTGGCGCTGCTAAATTTCAGTGGCTTAGCTACATGGCGACTCGTTCTACGCGGGAGGCGTAAAATAATAGAAGCCGAAAAAGTAGCGGTTGCTGAACATGATACTGGTCGAATTGGGCAGCAAGGTAGGCAGGAATTTTAAACTGGCAAATTATGCCTTCACTTAATCAGCCTTCTTTTAGCCGTGCCAGGTGCCGAATTTGCCCTGCTGGTAATCGGCGTAGGCCTGCCGAATTTCCGCCTCGGTGTTCATCACAAATGGCCCACCCGACACCACTGGCTCGCCAAATGGCGCGGCGTGACCGAGCAGTAATACACTGTTGCTCAAGGCTTCAATACCCAGCTCGCCGCCCTCGTGGTTGAACTCGGCCAGCTCGCGGGCGAAGACCTCCGTGCCATTGACGCGCACGCTGCCGCGCACCACGTAGAAAAAAATGCTGCGGCTAGCTGCGATGGGCACCACTACCGGCGCGCCCGGTGCTAGGTCGAGCCAAGCCAGGGCCACGTCGGCCAGCGGCTGTACGGCCCCAGCGGCCCCGCCCCACTCGCCCGAAACGGCGTGGGCCACTACGCCGGGGGCTAGCGGCACGGCCGGTATTTCATTGGCTTGCAGGCCAATGTAGCGCGGCTCGGTCATCTTGTACTTAGCCGGCAGGTTTACCCAGAGTTGAAGAATTTCGAGCGGCCCGCCCGTTTTCTTAAAATTATCGGAGGAAACCTCGGCGTGGATGAGGCCCGAGCCAGCCGTCATCCACTGGATGCCGCCGGCTTCGATAACGCTTTCGTGGCCGCCGCTGTCCTTGTGCAGAATGTCGCCTTCGAGGATGAACGTGACCGTTTCGAAGCCCCGGTGCGGGTGGGGCCCAAAGGGCAGGCCCCGGTTATTGGCCCGGTAGGTCTGTGGCCCGTGGTGGTTCAGGAACAGAAACGGGTCGATGTACTCCACTGACTGCGTGGGAATTGCCCGGTACGTAACGAGGTCGGCGATGGGCGCATTCACGGCCCGGTGCTTTTGAATGACGGTGCGCATAGGCGTACTAACCCGCTGGGAAGCCAAACAGTTATGGCTGCACGAAGAAAGGAATATTGCCCGTGGCCACGTTGCCGTGCCCATCGTGGGCGTATACAAACAGGCGGTAGGCCCCAGGCTGGCTGGGTGTGGTGAGCGTAGTTTGGCCCTTCGCACCGGTTGGCAGGGCCCCGGTTAGGGGCGCGGGGCGGCTCTCACGGTCGCCGCCCTGCTTGAGGTCGGTGCTTTCGGGCAACAGCTCCCACTGGTAGGTAAGAGCGTCTTTTTCGGGGTCGGTAACAGTCGCAGTTAGCGGTACGGCCTGGCCGGGTTTTAGGTAGATACCCTCGGTAGCGGCTTTGCCATTGAGCTGGCAGCTAGCGATATGCGGCGCCCGATTTTTCGGCCAGCGGCCGCTCCACTCGTATTGCAGCACGTCCATCACCTCCGTTTCCTGGCCGTCTTCGGTGAAGAGGCCGTACCAAGTGGGCGTGCGCTCCTGCTTCTGACCCCACAGAAACACGTAGGAGCCCAGGCAGTGCGCCCGGTCTTTGAGCACCGAGGCTTCGTAGCGGCTCTTGTACACGGCGGCTTTCTGGCTGCTGGTTTCCTCTACCGAGGCTTTCCAGGGGGTTTGGGGGCCTTCCCAGTGGCCGGTGGGGCCCCACTCGGCCACGAGGTACGGGCCGGTCCAGCCGGCGGCGGCTACCTGCTGGGGCAGCGTGGCAAGGCCGGCGTAGGTGTTGATGCTCAGAATATCAACGGCGGGGCAGCGCGTTTTCACATACTCAACTTCCTTTTTATTAGCCCCAGCCAGCACCGTTGAGGTGGGGTGGTTGGGGTCTACTTCGTGAATCATCTTGGCGATGTCGTTCACGGCGTCCCACACCTTGGGGTTGGTGTAGTCGAGGTTCAGCTCATTGCCGATGCCCCAGACCAGCACGGCCGGGTCGTCCTTGTATTTCAGTACTTCGGTCTTCACCTTTTGCAGCTGCGCGGCCACGGCGGCCGCGTCGTTGTAGTCGAAGCCGTGGCGCTCGCGGGCCACATCGAGGCCCAACATCACGGTGAGGTGGTGCTTGTTGGCGGCGGCCAATACCTGGGGCGCGTCGCCGGTGCCCCAGGTGCGGATAGAGTTGCCGCCGTAGGCCGCAATGCGCTCGGGGTACTGGCTGCCGCCCGCGCCTTTTACGAAGTAGGGCTGGCCGGCGCGCAGCAATTCGTAGCGGCCATTAGCCTGGCGCACAGTCACCTTGACCGGGCTGGCGGGCGGGCCAGCTAGGGCGAGCGAAACAGTAAAGGCCACCAGCGCCAACGGCGGGCAGCAGCGTAAGAAACGGTTTTTCATGGGGTGGGAAAAGGATGGAGCCAGCAAAAGTAATCGGCCGAGGGGCACCTCACCCCCCGGCCCCCTCTCCAAAAAAGAGGGGGAGATTCACGGTTTTTCTGAAAGCTAAAAAGAGCTTTCAGCGATGCTGAAAGCTCTTTTTTCTACACTCCCACATCTCCGTGGCTCCCCCTCTTTTTTGGAGAGGGGGCCGGGGGCGAGGTGCCTCTTACGCTTCTTCCTCGGTGGGTGGCGTACCGCGGAAGGCGTCCAGCTTGCCGCCGCTGTTGGCTAGCTTCACCGGCTTGTTCTCCTTGGCTGATTGGTAGATAGCCTCCATAATGCGCTGGTCTTGCAGGCCTTCTTCGCCGGGCGTGTAGGGCGTTTTGTTTTGGCGCACGCACTCGGCCATGTGGTCCATTTCGAGGGCGAATTGCTGCTTGTCAGGGTTGCTGGGCTGCTCAATCAGTTGCTTGCCGTTGGGGGCATGCACGAGCTCCTGCTTGAGGCCTTTGTAGGGGAAAGCCGGGTCCATCTTGATGGTGCCGGTTTCGGCATGCACGGCGTAGCTTTTGTTGTTGAACGAGCCGTAGCCCGTCATGCACTGCGCGATAACGCCGCTCGGGAAACGCAGCGTAAAGCTCACGTTCTCTTCGATTTCCTTAAAACGGTCGTCGCCGGGCGTGCTGTAGATTTGGGCCGAAACTTCGGTCGGCTCCTCCCCTAGCAGGAAGCGCGTGGTGTTGAGGCAGTACAGGCCCACGTCGGGCAGCGAGCCGCCACCGGCCAGGGCTTTTTTGTGGCGCCACTGCTGGTCGTGGGCCTGGTTCTGGCAGTTCATCATCTGGATGAGCTTGGTTTTACCGTAGGTTTTGTCGCGCACCATTTTCTGGGCCTGGCGATTAAGCGGCTCGTACTGAATGCGGTAGGCAATCATCAGCTTCTTGCCGGCCTTGTTGCAGGCGGCAATCATCTCCTCGCACTCCTTGGCCGAGTTGGCCATCGGCTTTTCGCAGAGAATGTGCTTGCCGGCCTTCGCCCCGCGAATGGTATACTCGTGGTGCATGGAGTTGGGCAGCACGATGTAAATCACCTCCACTTCGGGGTTGTCCTTGAGCTTGTCGTAGTTGGCATACGAGTAGCAGCTGCTGGGCTTAATACCGTACTGCTTAGCGGCTTTGGCCATTTTATCGGCGTCGCCGCTCACCAGGGCCACCGGCTTGCAGTGCTTGGCCTGGCCGAAGGCGGGCAGGATTTCGGCGAGCGTGAGGTGGCCCAGGCCCACGATGGCGTAGCCCACGCGCTGGTCGGGCGCATCGGGGTTGGGGAAGGGGCCGGCCTTGGGGTCGGTGGGCGCTTCGAGGGGCGGCAGCTTGATGTCGAGCGGGCCGGTGGGCGGCGCGGGCGTACCGAAGCCGCTCAGGTCGCCGGCTTCGGCGGCGGCCAGCGGCAGGGCGGTGGCTAGGCCAGCGGCGAGCAAGCCGCGCCCGGCATTATTGATAAACTGGCGGCGCGAGGCGTCGCAAGCCACCGGGCTGATTTCAACCGCTACCTGGTCGAGCGAATGAGCGGTGGAAGTTTCCTGAAACATAATAGGTTGAGCTTGTGAAAATGCTAGGATAGATTCCCTGTACGTACCGGAGGGCGTAAAAAGTTATCCCGCCCGGCGGCTAAGCTCCACCTTGGCAACCTATCTCCGGCGGGGCGGTTTAAGCAACTCATAACCCCGGCCCGGGCGGCGCCAGCCCGCCTTTTGGCCCTTACTTCCCTTGCTCATGTCCGCACTTTTCGAGCCGCTTACCCTGCGCGGCCTCACTCTAAAAAACCGCATCGTGGTGTCGCCCATGTGCCAGTACAGCGCCCAGGACGGCTTCGCCAACGACTGGCACCTGGTGCACCTCGGCAGCCGCGCCGTGGGCGGGGCCGGCCTGCTCATCCAGGAAGCCACCGCCGTCTCGCCCGAGGGCCGCATCACACCCGAAGACCTGGGCATCTGGAAGGACGAGCACATCGAATTCCAGCTGCGCATCAACCAATTCATCGAAGCCCACGGCAGCGTGCCGGGCGTGCAGCTGGCCCACGCCGGCCGCAAAGCCAGCACCTACACCAGCTGGCTCGGCCCCGGCCACGGCGCAGTGCCCGAGAGCGAAGGCGGCTGGCCTGTGGTGGCGCCCAGCGCCATCAAGTTTGCCGACGACTACCCGCAGCCGGTGGCGCTCGATGCGGCTGGCATCAAGAAGGTAATTGCCGACTTCCGCAGCGCTACCGAGCGCTCGCTGGCCGCTGGTTTTAAGGTGATTGAGATTCACGCGGCGCACGGCTACCTGCTGCACGAGTTTTTGTCGCCGCTCAGCAACCAGCGCACCGATACCTACGGCGGCTCGTTCGAAAACCGCATCCGGCTGCTGCTGGAAGTAGTGGCCGCCGTGCGCCAGGTATTGCCCGACGACTTCCCGCTGCTCGTGCGCATCTCGGCCACCGACTGGACCGAGGGCGGCTGGACGGCCGATGAATCGGTGCAGCTCAGCACCTGGCTGCGCGACCGCGGCGTGGACCTCATCGACTGCTCGACGGGCGGCAACGTGGGCACGGCCAAAATCCCCGTCGGCCCCGGCTACCAGGTCGAGTTTGCCGAGCGCATCAAGCGCGAAGCTGGTATCGCCACCGGCGCGGTGGGCCTCATCACCACGCCCCAGGAAGCCGAAACCATCGTAGCCAGCGGCCAGGCCGACCTCGTGCTGCTGGCCCGCGAGGAGCTGCGCGACCCGTATTTCCCGCTGCACGCGGCCCACGAACTGGGTGCCGACGTAGCGTGGCCCGTGCAATACGAGCGCGCCAAGCCGCGCAAGCACTAAGCCTGCTGTAGCGCGGGCTTTTAGCCCGCGGGTATCAGCGGTATTAGCTCGCGGACTAAAAGTCCGCGCTACAGCCGCCGTTCTGGATTGACTGAAAAAGGTGGGCGAAAAGTGCGCGGCTTTGCGTACCTTTTGCCCACCTTTTCCCATCCAATCCCCTCGCTATGAGTGAGCTTCCCGAAGTGCCGTCCCGGCGTTCATTTCTCAAACAAGGTGCCCTGGCCACGAGCGGCATCCTCATTGTGCCGAGCTTCGTGCTGGGCGGCAAAGGCTACACCGCCCCCAGCGACCAGCTTG
>Ga0265798_10001869_pt1 | contig 31815 bp, 30 predicted proteins | sample P3T30metagenome_FD_192430 | JGI IMG/M metagenome (GOLD analysis project Ga0265798, IMG submission 192430) | Plant litter microbial communities from East Loma Ridge, Irvine, California - P3 T30 | ecosystem: Environmental > Terrestrial > Plant litter > Unclassified | place: USA: California... | reverse complement strand
TGCTGCCCGCAACCGCCTGGTTGCTCGACCACCGCCATGTCGACGCGCGCTGGGTAAACGCTGCGGGCTATGGTCTCATCCTCCTCGCCTGCTGGGGAGACGCGCATGTCACCAGCAGCTGGAACCGCGACCAGTTCTACATCTGGCAATGCCTCCAGTCGGTCGGTTTCGCCTTTGTCGTGATGCCGTTGCTGATGATTGCGACCAACGCGTTGAAGCCGGACGAGGGGCCGTACGGCTCGGCGCTGGTCAACACGCCGCGGGCGGTCGCCGAGGGTATCGGCCTGTGGGCGCTCCAGCTCATCACGCGCTGGCGCGGTGGCCTCCACCGCGACCGCATCCTCGACCTGCTTGGACAGAACCGGCTCGCACTCGGGCAGCTCGGCGCACTTCCCCCCGTGGGTGGGCGTGCCTCGGATACGGCGTTGCAGGCCATCGACGCCGAGATCAACCGGCAGGTCGCGACGCTCACCGCCATCGACAGCTTCGTTCTGCTGGGATCGCTTGCGATCCTCCTGCTGATCGCGCTGGCGCTGATCCCGACCCGCACCTATCCGCCGCGCATCGCGCTTGCCAACAGCTGAGAGACCGTATGGCCGAAGACAAAGAGGAGGCGGGCGACGCCGCCAAGCAGCCGGACGCGCAGCAGGATGATGCCAAGCAAAAGACGTCTGAACAGACCGATCCCAAACCGGACGCCGATGCAGACGACAAGCCCACCGCACGCTGGCCGTGGTATCTGGCAGGCGCCGTCGTGCTCGTGTTCGTGGCGGTGATCCTGCTGATAGTGCTGTTGCCGCATCGGCGCGTGACGACGGACGACGCCTACGTCACGGCGCATTACGCCATGATAGCGCCCCGTGTCGCAGGGCAGATCGCCAGTGTGGCAGTCAACGACAACGCGCCGGTAAGGGCGGGCGCGCTCATCGCGACGATCGATCCCCGCGATTACCATACCGCACTCCAGCAGGCGGAGGCGAACCGCGCCACCGATCTCGCCCGCGTCGCGCAGGCGCAGGCGCAAGTCGCCCGCCAGCCATCGCAGATCCGTCAGGCCGATGCGCAGGTGGTCAGCGCGCGGGCGCGGCTGGCGCTCGCCGAAGCCGATCAGCAACGCTACACCCACCTCGCCGAAAGCGGTGCCGGCACCTTCCAGCAGCATCAGCAGGCCGACGCGACACTGCGTCAGGCGCAGGCGACGCTGGCGCAGGCCGAGGCCGAGCGATCGAGCCAGCAGCACCTGCGCGACGGGCTGATCGCAGACCGGCAGGCGGCGGAGGCGCAAGTCGGCCGCGACGACGCCGCCGTCGCGCAGGCAAAGCTCAACCTCAGTTATACCCGGATCACGGCCCCGATCACCGGCACTGTCGCTCAAAAGACGGTCCAGGTCGGCAATCAGGTCGCGCCCGGCGCGCCCTTGCTGATGGTGGTGCCGCTGCATGACGTCTTCATCGTCGCGAACTACCGGGAACTGGACCTGCGCCACATGCGGCCCGGGCAGCCCGCGGCGATCCATCTCGACGCCTACGACGTTGATCTTGCCGGACACGTACAGAGCCTGCCGCCCGCTTCCGGCGCAACGTTCTCACCGATTCCGCCCAACAACGCGACCGGCAACTTCACGAAAATCGTGCAGCGTCTGCCGGTGAAAATCGCCGTGAACCCAAACCAGCCACTCGCCCGGCTGCTGCGCGGCGGGCTGTCGGTGGAGGTGACCGTGGACACCGGTCTCGATGATGTGGTCGGCAGGCAGCGTCGTGCCGCCGTCAGCGAAACGGCGCCATGAAGGGCAAGTGCCTGACGCTCGCGGTGCTGTTGCTCGCCGGCTGCACGGTCGGCCCGAACTTCACGCGGCCGGAGATCGCGACACCCGGCGACTTCGGCAGGACGCCGACCGACGTCGCCAGCCGCTTTGCGACGCGTGAGATCGATACGCGCTGGTGGGACTCCTTCCACGACGCCGAACTGAGTTCGCTGGTCGTGCGGCTCGCAAAGCAGAACCTGGATTTGCAACAAGCCGCCGAGCGGATCACCGAGGCGCGCTCCGAACGGCAGGTGGTCGCTTCACAGGGACTCCCACGCCTGAACGGTGGTGCCCAGTATCAGCGCCAACGCGAGAGCAAGAACGGCACCGCCTCGCTGGTGGAGCCGGCACCCGGCGCGCCGTTGGAGTTCAACGTCTTTCGTACGATGGCCTCGATGAACTGGGAGCTCGACCTGTTCGGTCGCGTTCGTCGTGCGGTGGAGGCCGCCGACGCCGACACCGAGGCGATGGTCGAGGCGCGCCGTGGCCTTGCACTGTCTGCGATCGGCGACCTCGCGCAAACCTATCTGCAGCTACGCACGCTCCAGGCCCGGCAAGCCGTGCTGGAGCGGAACCTCGCGCTCGCCAGCCGCCGCCGGGCGCTCGTGCGCGACCGCTTTGCAAACGGCGTGGCCACCACGCTCGAAGTGGCGCAGGCGGACGCCCAGACGCTGGTCATCGCACAGGATCTTCCGACCCTCCGCGCGCAGCAGGCCCGGCTTGTCAACGCATTGGGTCTGCTGCTGGCCGAACCGCCGCGCACGCTCGCCGCCGAACTCGCGAACCCGGTCGGGCTCCCTTCCACGCCGCCCATCGTGCCGGTCGGCCCGCCCGCAGACCTCGCCCGCCGCCGGCCGGACGTGCGGGAGGCGGAGGCGCGGCTGCACGTCGCGACCGCGCAGACCGGCGTGGCGATCGCCAACTTCTACCCCGACATTTCGATCGGCGGAAACTTCGGGTTCGAGAGCCTCCATATCGGCAGCCTGTTCGATGCAGACTCCCGGGACTTCATGATCGGTCCGTCGCTCGACGTACCGATTTTCCAGGGCGGGCGCCTGAAAGGGACGCTCCGACTCCGGCAGGCGCAGCAGCGCGAGGCAGCGCTCCAGTTGCGCAAGGTCGTGCTGCAGGCGTGGCGCGAGGTCGACGATGGCATGGTCGGCTATGCCGAGGCGCAACATCGTCGCGACGACGCGCTGGCGGCGCGCGACGCGAACAGGCGCGCGCTCACGGCGGCGGACCAGCAGTACCGCGAGGGCGTGACATCCCTGCTCGACGTGGTGAACGCGCAGGAGAACCTGCTGCGCAGCGAGGACACCGTCACGCAGTCGCAAGCGGATGTCGCGCTCCGCCTCGTCGACCTTTATCGCGCGCTTGGTGGCGGCTGGCAGCTGGCGGAGAACCAGCGGCCCTGAGCAGGCTCCCGACCACGCGGCGCGCGTTACACGGTACGGGACCGTAATGCGCGAGATATCGAGGGTGGTTGGCGAGCCGGAGAATGTGGAACCGGCGCCGCATCGATCATGCTGCGGCTTGGCCGAGACGAGGAATTGCGACAAAGTGCTGGAATGAAGGCGTTCCTGGACTTTGAGGCGTCGTCGCTATCCCCGCGCAGCCATCCCATGAGGTCGCCTGGGTGTTCGAGGACGGACGATCGGAGAGCCACCTCATCAGGCCCGCCGAATCCTGGACGGACTGGGACGACAGGTCACAGGCGATTCACGGCATCACGCAAGACGAACTTGCAGCCCGTGGAGAACCGGTCGAGTTGGTCGCGGCCCGAATGGTGGAGACGCTGTCCGACCATGAGCTTTTCGCAAGCGCTCCCTCGTGGGATGGCAAGTGGTTGAGCGTGCTGCTGCGAGGAGCGGATTTTCCCCGCCGCGCGCTCAGGCTCCGCGACACCGACGATGCAGTCCGGGCGACGGCAACGGAGATACTTGGCGCGGTTCTGATGCCCGACCAGCTCACGACGGCGGTCGAACGGATCCTGACGGATGCCTACGCCGCAAGAGGCGGAACGCCCAGGCACCGCGCGCTCGCGGACGCAATCGAGGAACGCGAGACATGGCTCCGAGCGAGAACCGCCGCGCTGGACCTGCTCCGGGACCTGACGTGACCCGCCCGATGACGGATTTTCACCCGAGATGATGCTTCCCGACTGGATGCCAGCGGCCGCTGCGGCTGCTCGCACATTGCAGGCAAGCACCCGAGGCGCGCGCGGTGCGAGGCATTCCGTCTATGTCGTGCTCCTCCACGACAGGTCGTCTCCTGAACGCCGGGGCCTGTACGTCGGGCAGACCTCCCGCGACCCGGACTGGAGGTTCGACCAGCACAAGCTTGGTTACAAGGCGAGCGGCGCAGTCAGACGCTTCGGCGTGCAGCTTCTGCCCGCTCTGGTCGATCATCTGAACCCGATGCAGCAGTGGGAATCTCTCGAGATCGAGGCCGCTCTGGCCGACGCGTTCCGGGCGGCAGGCGTGCCTTGGGTGGAGGGCGGTCACTGACCGGCGATCCGGCGGATGCGTCAGGGCGCACCGCCGTGCGCCTGCGGCTTCACCTGACCTGATTACCCGCGCCATCATCAGCGACGGTCTGGAACATTGCTCGCGCCGAACGCTTTGATACGGGTGATATGGAGGGACCGAAATGGCGGAAGCGACGTGGGGTGAGGGTTCGATGAGCCCGAACATCGACTGGCGGATGAGCGCCTCCCTGGCGAACGTACCGCGTGGCGAAAGCGACCTCGCGGAAGTTGCGAGTCTGCAACGCGCGGTACGCGACTGGCTCGGCCTCGACCCGGATCATAAAGCCGCGGCGACGCTGACGACCGAGCATCCGCTCAGGGTCGGCGGAGCGACCAGCACGACGTTCTCCGGCGAGGCGATCGCAGCGCTTGCCGAGCAGTTGCCGCACGCCGATCCGACGGACGCCTGAGGCGGCATGGCGAAGCACAGCGTCCGCTTCGAACGCGGCGACGGGTATTGGGTGCCCGACCGCGACAGCGTCGGGTTCACCGGCACCACCGACTTCGGTCTCGTCGAGTTCCTGATCACCAGCGAAGCCTTGGCCGAGTTGCTCGATCCCGATCTCGCCGGTATCGACCGTGAGACCGCGATCGAGGCCTTCATCGACTTCGAGGCCGACATCCACCGCATTGCGCAGCGCGAGTTCGTCAAGCGGTTGGGCGGGGAGCCGCCGATCCTGCTGACCGTCTCCGATGTCGCGGCCTGATCGCAGGAGATCCGAGCGGCGCGTCTGCTTGGGGAAAAGAGGCGGGAGTTTGCCGGTGCTTCGGCCCGGAGCGTCCAGCGCCACTTGTTCAACATCGCCCCGAGATAGTCTTGCTCGAACGGCTCCAGGATTGCCGTCCCGCCGCTGCTCACCGTGAACCAGTCGGTTCGAGTGCGCGGAGGCGCTCATCAGCGCGGCAGCCGATATCCGGACCGATGACCTTCTCGGCTGGGGCCGCCGAGCGAAGCACGCTTGCCCGCTGCTGGCAGGCTGAAGCGGGCCGAGAGATGCCACCTCCTGAGAATTGTTGGTCGGGAACGGCCACATGTCACGCCCACGAGTAAAAGCGTTGGTGGGCCCGGCAGGACTCGAACCCGCAACCTAGCCGTTATGAGCGGCCAGCTCTAACCATTGAGCTACAGGCCCCACCAGCGCGAACCGTTAGCGGATGCAGGCGCGCGGTGGCAAGGTTCAGCGTGAGCCGGCGATGAGAGCATCGAGCGACGCCGGGCGAACACCGCGCCGTTCCAGTTCGGCGAACACCGCATGCCACCAGCCGTGGAAGCGCGCCAGATCGGCCGCGTCGCGCACGTAAGGCGTGTGGCCGGGCGCGAGCGACGGCGAGTGGAACGCGAAGTTGAGCAAGCGCACCCCCTCGCCTACCGCAACGGCAATAGCTTCCAGCGTTTCCCCCAGCGGCATATCCTCGGGCGTGAGCGCCACTCGTGAGAGCAACCCGGCACGCGCGAACAGCCCGCGCGCCCTCGGCACCCGGCCGAGCGGCCCATACAGGCGCGCGCCGCCACTGCGCAGGCGGCCAGTGAACACCGTCGTCAGCGGCAGTTCGATGATCGCGCCATCCGGCCCGCAGCGGAACGCGGCATTGCCGATCGCGCTGAAATCCGGCCCGCCATCCGCCGAGTAGCGATAACGCGCCCGCATCGAACTATCGAGCCGGTAGCCGCGCGCCGCCAGCAGGCCGAGCGTTTGCGGCCCGATACCATAGCGACCCGCGCGGTAGGAGACCGGACGCCGACCGAATGCGGATGTGATCGCGTCGGTCAGGACGTCGAGCTTTGCCGCCTCGGTTGCTGGCGGCAGATTGCCGGCATAGCTGTTGGCGGGGCTGAGCGGTTCGTCGAACGGCGGATTGACCCAGGCGTGCAACTGCGTCCCGACCGCGGAAACACCGTCGTCGAGCAGGCGACGCAAGGTCTCGCTGGCGCGGCCATCGGTCGCGATCGGGTAATCGACCAGGTAGGTAAGCGGCACACCGTGGTCGGCGAAACGGCGGTGGGCGTCCGGAAGCGCCGCGACCGACGCGAGCGTATGGCCTTCGCGCGCGAGCGGCGCCGCCCAGTCGAATTCTTCCTCGGTATCGACGAAGACGGTGAATCGGGTGCCGAAGTCGGCAGGCCAGTCGACCAGATCGGCGGGCTGTGGCGGCTCTGGTCGGAACCCTGGCGGCGGACGAACAGGCGCCACGGATTAGTTGAAAGAAGCCTGTCCCATCCCCGCAGTAACGGCGGCAGGCAGCCGCAAAGTCAAGGCCGTGTCGCCCAGCGTGAGCGCGCCGCCGAGTTCGCTCGCAAGATTGCGCGCAAGCCGCAGCGCGAACCCGGTGCCGAGCAACGGCGCCCCGGCCTGTTCCGCCTCATTCTCCGCATCGATCTGGAGCAGCGCCTCCGCAGTGTAAGCGGCAAGCGACTGCGGGCGATCGAACACGATCACTACCTGTGCGTCCTCGCGTACGGCCGAAACGACGATGCGCTCACCCGCCGCCGCCGAGGCGACGAGGGTGGCGAGCAGACGACCGATCAGCCTCTCGACCGCGCGGTCGTCGCCGGCGATCACCACGTCAGCCGCGGCACGGCAGTCGATCACCGCCGAACGCAACGCCGCGAGCGGGCCGAGATCACCGACGATGCGCGCGAGCAACGGCGCGAGCACCACCACGTCCGGCCGCAGATCAAGCGCACGTGAATCGATCCGTGCAGCCATGTCGATATCGTCGATCGCGCCGAGCAGTGCATGGACTTGCTCGCGGATCATGCCGGCACGTCCGCGATAGGTCTGCGGGACCGGCCCGAGCATCTCCGATTCGATCATCTCGGCAAAGCCCGCGATCGCATTTGCGGGCGTGCGCAGTTCATGGACGAGCTGGCGCAAAGCATCCGATCCGGCGCTGCGGCGGTCGCGCGCGATCTCGGCGCTTTCCTCCGCGCGCGGGCGGCGAGCGGCGCCGCGGTAGCCGGTAAAGCGGCCGCTCGCCCGATCGAACATCGGGGCGCCGCTGATCCGCCATTGGCCCGCCGCGTCCGATGTGCCGGCGATGACGAGCCGGGCATTGGTGAAGCCGGACCGCCGCCGGAACGCACCGGAGGCAACGCCATCCACGGCCGCATCGTCCCCGGCTGAATCGAGCGAAAGCCCGATCAGCGCCGTACGTGACGCGCCCTCGATCCAGCGGATCACGCCGCGCGCATCGGTCTCGAACTGAAAGCCGCGCGCTTCACGCGGGTGAACCTGGAACGGTTCCGCCTGAGCCTGCGGACCGTGCTCGTCCCGCTCGCGATGAAAGGCGTCGAGCCGGGCGACGATCTCGGCGATTTCGAAGCTTCCATCGATAGGCGGCGGCGTTGCCGGGTCGCTTGCGCTCTGCCGCAAAGCCTCCGCTACTACGGGCAGGCCATTGGCAATGCTGGCGATCGAGGCGAAGGACGATTCCGGCGCGACGATCGTCTCGACAGGGGCGGGCGCAACCGGGCGCAGGAAGCGTACCGATGCGGCCTTGCGCACCGCCTCGGGCGACGCCTGAAGCACGAAGTCGACGCTCCCGAACGCCTCCAGCGCACGCTCCACGCCGGGCGGCAGATCGCGACGATGCCGCAGCACCGAACGGCCGACCGCCGACAATTTGGGGAGCAGCGCGATCCAGTCGCGCTCAGCGATCTGCGCGCTGCGCAGCACCGGCGCCGCGATCACCGAGTCATCTTCCGCGAACAGCCGCACCAGCCCGGCCGGCGGATCGGCATAGGCGAGCGCGCGTGCACTGGCGGCGCGGACGGCGGCCGGCACGTGGGGGCGCAGCGCCCGCAATTGCGCGATCGTCGCGGCATCGGCCTTGGCCCGGCGACGTCCAATCAGATCGACGAGTTGCCGCCACGTCGACTGCGCGCCGAAAGGCGTCGACATATCCGCCGAAAGCACCGTCTCGAGACTGTCGTCGAACCGCAAACCAACCATCCTCGAGCCTCCGGCCGCGCGAACCGCCGCGCCGTAACCAATTCTTAACCTGCGAAGCGCCGCGCTGGAATAGCGCATTTCGAGGCGTAACATTGTGGGACAATTGCGTTCCCCCGCAATTATCTTATGCTAAAGGCTTGTCAGGCTATGGAAAAAATATGTCTTATCGGAGCGGCTTGTAATGGCGTTTGACGTGATCGACCGGCGTATTCTTGAGTTATTACAGCGTGATGGCCGCATGACGAACGTCGAACTTGCCGAACGGGTCGGGCTTACCGCGCCACCGTGCCTCCGCCGTGTGCGGGCGCTGGAAGAAGCGGGCGCGATCCGCGGCTATCACGCCGATCTCGACGCGGCAACGCTCGGGTACCCGATCACCGTGTTCGCGATGGTGAGCCTGCGCAGTCAGGCCGAGCAGGATCTCGCCGCGTTCGAAGCGCACGTCGCGGAAATCCCGGAGGTGCGCGAGTGCCACATGCTGAATGGCGAAATCGACTTCATCCTCAAGATCGTCGCGAGCGATCTCAAAGGCTTTCAGGATATCTTGATGACGCAGCTGACGCCTGCGCCGAATGTCGCGAGCGTCAAGACGTCGCTGACGATCCGCACCGCCAAAGTGCTGCCAGGCATCCCCGTGCGGGTAGACTGAACCGCTTTCGCGGCCACCCTGAGCATCCGGGTTCTGCTGCACTGGTGAAAAGGAAGGCCGGGCGGCACATGTGCTGCCCGGCCTTTCTGTCGGCCGTTGTTTACGCCGCGGCGGGCGGCGAAGCGAGCCAGGTCACCCACAGCTTGGCGATTTCCGCGTTGGGTGACGTCGTCACCTTCAGCAGCGTCGCCTTGGCATTCTCCTTGTCGTTACCGAGCGCCTGCGCGATGCCGAGGTGGAGGTTCAGGCGGTCCATGTCCGCCACGCCCTTGGTCGCGGCAAGCGTGTAGAGCTCCGCGGCCTTGGCGTAGTTGCGCTCACCGAGGTACGCGTCACCAGCCTGCGACGCGAGGTCACCCTTGGCGGCACCGGCTGCGGCCTTCTCCTGCGCGGCAAGCGGCTTGTCCGAGGCGATCGACTCGCTGGCCTGCTTGGCGATGTCCGTCGCGGTTGCGTTGCCGGCGGGGATGATCTTCGAATCGAAGCCTTCCTTGATGACCGCCTTGGCTTCGGTCGGCAGGCCGATCTTGTTCGACGCGTCGGCGTAGTCGATATATTCCTTCGCGCCGGCGAGCGAATTGGTCACGCGCATCAGGCGGTAGAGATCGATCCGGTTACGATCGTTCATGCGCGTGGCACCCGGGCCCGAGAAGCCGAACGTGTAGATCACGGTACGCCAGTTTTCCTTGGTGCCGTAATTGGCGAGCCACATCTGCGTCCAGGTATTGGTCTGCTCGGGCAGATTGGCCTTGATCGCATGCGACACGGCATATTTGTACCAATCCTGCGGCGGCTTGCGGCCGGCGGCCTGCTCGGCCTTCACCGCCGTGTCGAGCTCGGCGATGCCGCCGGCCACGTCACCCGATTCGACCTTCGCACGCGCGAGGTTCAGCGCGAGATCGTCCTTGTTGTAGCCCAGGCTGCGTGCCGAGGTGAACAACGTCGCCGCCTTGGCATAGTCCTTGTTGTTGTAGGCGATCGTACCGCGGATGTAGGTGAACTGCGCCTTCTCCGCCGGCGGCGTAATCGAGTTGGCGATCAGCGCGTTGAGCGGATCGGCCAGCGTCATGTCGTTGCGCTGGTTCTCCGGCATCGCCTGCATCTTGTTGTTGAGCACCTGCAGGCGGAACTTGGCGATGATGTACCGGTCCGACTCGTTCTTCGCGGCGGCATCGGCCTCGGTCAGCTTCGCCTCTGCGGTGGCGAGATCGGGCGGCGTCGCGGCGAGCGCGGTCTGGATCGCGGACAGCGACGGACGCGCTTCGTTGGACAGGTTCTTGGGGTTGAAGCCATCGGTCGGGGCAGCCGCTGCCACCGGCTCCTTCTTCTTCGCGCTGGCGGGAAGCGCGATCACCGTCCCGCCGAGGCCGAGCATGAGCGCCCCGGCAATCGCAATCCTCGAAACACCCTGCATCTAAAATTCTCCTAAAGACGGCGTGAGCCGATCGCCGCGCCGCTCTACCCATAGCGTTCGTCGCGTTCAAGCGACCGCGCGTACGCCGGCTTCTGGCCGGTGCGGGCTGAACAACGGTTGAACTCGCGCGCGGCTCCCTTTGACGCTTCGCGCGCGCACCGCTACCCGCTCCGGCCATGATCGCCCTACTCTCCCCCGCCAAGTCGCTCGATTACGACAGCGTGATTCCCGACCTGAAGCCGACGCGTCCGCGCTTCGCGGAGGAGGCCGGCACGCTCGCCGCCGCGGCGTCACGGCTCAGCCAGAAGAAGCTGGCGGAGTTGATGCACATCTCCCCCAAACTCGCGAAGCTGAACGCCGACCGCTTCGCCGCGTTCGAGACCAATCCGGAGCGCCCGGCGCTGTTCGCCTTCGCCGGCCACGTTTACACCGGGCTGGAGGCGAAGACGCTCGACGAACCGGCGATCCACTTCGCGCAGGATCATGTGCGGATGCTGTCCGGCCTGTACGGGTTGCTGCGCCCGCTCGACCTGATGAAGCCGTATCGCCTCGAAATGGGCACGCGCTGGGCGCCGCGCCGCAAGAGCCTGGTCGATTGGTGGGGCGACCGCGTCGCGACGCTGGTCCGCGAGGATGTCGCGGCTGAGGGTTCGGGCGTGGTGCTGAACCTCGCCAGCCAGGAATATTACGCCGCCGTTACCGGGCGGCTTGGCGACATCCGCGTGATCGACGTGGATTTCCGTGAGCCCGGGCCGGACGGTCCGCGCTTCGTGAGCTTCAACGCCAAGCGCGCGCGCGGCATGATGGCCCGCTGGCTATGCGAGCATCGCATCACCACGGCGGAGGGGATGCAGGGCTTCGACAGCGACGGGTACCGGTTCGATCCTGACGAGAGCGACGATAACCGCTGGCGGTTCTTGCGGTCGTGAGCAGCGCAGGCATGAGCAGCGCTGTCATCATCGGCGCCTCGGGCGGAATCGGCGCGGCGCTGGCGGGGGCGCTGGCCGAGGAAGGCACGTTCGACACGGTGCACGCGTTCGCACGCAGTTTCGAAGGCACGCGACATCTCGATCTGGAGGACGAAGCGAGCATCGCCGCCGCCGCCGCGAGCGTTGCCAAGGGACCGCCGCCGACGTTGATCCTGGTCGCCACCGGCCTGCTGCACGATCGCGCGCGCGGGCCGGAGAAGGCGATCGGCGAGCTCGATCCGACGTGGCTGGCGCGCAACTTCGCGATCAACGCGATCGGCCCGGCGATCGTCGCCAAGCACTTCCTGCCGCTGATGCCGCGTGACACGCGCGGCGTGTTCGGCGCGCTCTCCGCCCGGGTCGGCAGCATCACCGATAATCGGCTCGGTGGGTGGTACGGCTATCGCGCCTCCAAGGCCGCGCTCAACATGCTGGTGCGTACGATCGCCATCGAGGAGAAGCGCCGCAACCCACGCTCGATCGTGGTGGCATTGCATCCGGGCACGGTCGACACCGCGCTGTCGAAGCCGTTCCAGGGCAACGTCGCGGCCGGGCACCTGTTCGATGCCGACCGTGCGGCGGTGCAGTTGCTCGACGTGATCGATGGCCTCAAGGTGCCCGATTCGGGCAAGCACTTCGCCTGGGACGGCGCCGAAGTCGCTCCATGACGGAAACGTCATTTGCGGTTCACCACAGCTTGGGCAGGATAGGTCCAGACCGGGCCTGAGACGCGCATCCGCGTCACCCAGAGTTCGAGGAGAGTTGCCATGAAGATCCTGACGCCGCTGTTCGTGGTTGCCGCACTGGTCGGCAGCCAGGCCGCCGTCGCAGCGCCGGTCGCAAAGGCGACCACCGCCGCAAAGACGACCATGGTGACGACGACCAAGCCCGCCGCGACCGCGACGACCAAGACGACGGTGAGGTCGACCAGGACGGTCAAGGCCGTACGCACCGGCGGCCGCATGGTCACCACCAAGACGGCGAGCGGCAAGACGATCACCTACGACTGCTCGAAGGCCGGCAACGCCAGCAAGAAGGCGTGCAAATAGCTTTCGTACTCGACCAGATCCCCCGGCACGGGCGGGGTCCGGGACGTCAACAGTCCTGTCGGACCTCTCCCGTGTTTGGGATCAACGCGGTGCCTCGTCAGACACCCTCGTAACGCGGCAAAAGGCAATCGCCGCAACAGCCGCCTCGCGTACGCGGGCGCGCGTGCATGTCGCGCGTGACAGGGGTGGTCGGCTCCGCTAGGGTTCGTCATCCAAACGAAACAATCCCGGAAGACCAATCTTGACCGACGAGACGATGCTCGCCGACCCATCGGACATTTCCCCGATCTCGATCGTCGAGGAAATGAAGACCTCGTACCTCGATTACGCGATGAGCGTGATCGTCGCGCGCGCGCTGCCCGACGTGCGCGATGGCCTGAAGCCGGTGCATCGCCGCATCCTCTATTCGGCGCAGGAAAGCGGCTTCCATTACAACCGGCCCTATCGCAAATCGGCGCGCATCGTCGGCGACGTGATCGGTAAGTACCACCCGCACGGCGACAGCTCGATCTACGAAGCGCTGGCGCGGATGACGCAGGACTGGGCGATGCGGCTGCCGCTGATCGACGGCCAGGGCAACTTCGGCTCGATGGACCCCGATCCGCCCGCGGCGATGCGCTACACCGAGGCGCGGCTGGCGAAATCGGCGAGCTTCCTCATGCAGGATCTCGACAAGGATACGGTCGATTTCGTGCCGAACTACGACGGTTCGGAAAGCGAACCGTCGGTCCTCCCTGCCCGCTTCCCCAACCTGCTCGTCAACGGCGCGGGCGGCATCGCGGTCGGCATGGCGACCAACATCCCGCCGCACAACCTCGGCGAAGTCATCACCGCCTGCCTCGCCTATATGGACGACGGCGCGATCACGACCGAGCAGTTGATGGAGATCGTGCCGGGGCCGGACTTCCCGACCGGGGCGATCATCCTCGGCCGCGCGGGCTGCCGCTCGGCCTATGAGACCGGGCGTGGCTCGGTGATCGTGCGCTCGCGCTACAAGATCGAGGAAACGCGCGGCGACCGCCGCTCGATCGTGCTGACCGAAATCCCGTTCCAGCAGGGCAAGAACGCGCTGGTCGAGAAGATCGCCGAGGCCGCCAAGGACAAGCGCATCGAAGGCGTCAGCGACATCCGCGACGAATCGAGTCGTCACGGCGTGCGTGTCGTCATCGATCTCAAGCGCGATGCCACCGCCGACGTGGTGCTCAACCAATTGTGGCGGCACACGCCGGCGCAAGGGTCGTTCCCGGCCAACATGCTGGCGATCCGCGGCGGGCGGCCCGAGTTGCTTAACCTGCGCGACTTCATCCAGGCGTTCATCCAGTTCCGCGAGCAGGTCATCACCCGCCGCTCGAAGTTCGAGCTGAACAAGGCGCGCGAGCGGGCGCATATCTTGCTCGGCCTCGTCATCGCGGTGACCAACCTCGACGAGGTGGTGCGGATCATCCGCGGATCGGCCTCGCCTGCGGAAGCACGTGCCAAGCTGATCGCGCGCGACTGGCCGTCGAGCGAAATCCTGCCGTACCTCAAGCTGGTCGAGGCGTTCGATGTCGAGGCGACCGGCGACAGCTACCGCCTGTCCGAAACCCAGGTCCGCGCAATCCTCGATCTCCGTCTGCACCGACTCACCGCGCTTGGCCGAGACGAGATCGGCGACGAGCTCAAGGGGCTGGCCGATTCGATTGCCGAACTGCTCGAAATCCTCGGCAACCGCGTGCGCCTGTACGAGGTGATGCGCGAGGAACTGGTCGCGGTGCGCGACGAGTTCGCGACGCCGCGCCGCACCGAAATCGCCGCCGCCGCCGACGGCATCGACGACGAAGACCTGATCGAGCGCGAGGACATGGTCGTCACCGTGACCATGCAGGGCTATATCAAGCGCACCACGCTAGACACGTTCCGCTCGCAGGCGCGCGGCGGCAAGGGTCGCGCGGGCATGGCGACCAAGGACGAGGACGTCGTCACCAACCTGTTCGTCACATCGACGCACACGCCGGTGCTGTTCTTCTCGACCTTGGGCAAGGTGTACCGCATGAAGGTGTGGAAGCTGCCCGAGGGCAGTGCCGCCACGCGCGGACGGCCGATGATCAACCTGCTGCCGCTGGCGGAGGGTGAGGTCATCTCGACCGTGCTGCCGCTGCCGGAGAACGAAGACGAGTGGAGCGCGCTCCACGTCATGTTCGCGACCGCGAAGGGGAACGTCCGTCGCAACTCGATGGACCTGTTCACCAACGTGCCGACTGCCGGCAAGATAGCGATGAAGTTCGAGGGCGAGGACGAGGACGATCAGCTGATCGGCGTGGCGTTGCTCGACGAGAGCGACGACGTGCTGCTGGCGACGCGACAGGGCAAGGCGATCCGCTTCGCCGCCGACGAGGTGCGCGAGTTCCAGAGCCGCAACTCGACCGGTGTGCGCGGTATGCGGCTGGGGGCTGGCGATGCGGTGATCTCGCTGTCGATCCTCCACCGGGTTGGCGCGACGCCGGACGAGCGCGAGACGTACCTGCGCTTCGCGCCGTGGAAGGGCGAGAAGGAAGGCGAGCCGAGCCTCGACCAAGCGCGTTACGATGAGCTGGTCGCGCGCGAGCAGTTCATTCTGACGGTCTGCGCGAACGGCTACGGCAAGCTGTCGAGTGCCTACGATTACCGGCGATCGGGCCGCGGCGGACAAGGCATCACCAATATCGACAACATCGGGCGCAACGGCCCGGTGGTGGCGAGCTTCCCGGCATCGAAGGGGCACCAGCTGATGCTGGTGACCGATCAGGCCAAGCTGATCCGCATGTCGCTTGGTTCGCTGCGCGTCATCAGCCGCAACTCGGCGGGCGTGCGGCTGTTCGATGTCGCGAACAACGAGCACGTCGTATCGGCGGCGCGGGTCGAGGAAACCGAGGGTGAGGCCGAGGCCGACGTGCGCGATCCGCTCGCGCCGCTGGAGGTCGCGCCGGATGATGGCGCGAACACCGCCGAGGATTCGATCGCCGGACCGGAGAATGGCGAATGAGCGAGTACCCCACGACCGCGTACAAGGTGCTGACCGCCGAGCAGATGGCGGCGCTTGAAGCCGACGGTAGCTTTGCCGGCGCACCGGTGGATGTGGCGGATGGCTACATCCACCTGTCCACCGCCGCGCAACTGACCGAGACGGTCGACAAGCATTTCGCCGGGCAGGACGACCTGCACGTCGCGGCGGTCGATCTCGACGCGCTGGGAGATGCGGTGAAATGGGAGGAGTCGCGTGGCGGTGCGCTGTTCCCGCATCTCTACGGCGGACCGTTGCTGCTGGAAGCGATGGTGGCCTATGGTCCGTTGACGCGCCACGAGGATGGCAGCGTAGCACTGCCGGTCACCGGCTGAGGCCACTGTTTCCGGCTCGGACTGGGGGACGCAGGCGGAGATAGCGTTCCCCTTCCGTTCGCAATCCGCTATACTGCACGGCATGGACTCGTCCGCCGTCCGGAAGATCATTCACATCGACATGGACGCGTTTTTCGCGTCGGTGGAGCAGCGCGACGATCCCGCCCTGCGCGGGCTGCCGGTCGCGGTCGGCTCCGCATCCGCACGCGGGGTGGTGGCGGCGGCGAGCTACGAGGCACGCACGTTCGGGGTGAAATCGGCCCTGCCCTCGGTCACGGCGCTCCGGCGCTGCCCCGATCTCGTGTTCGTGCGGCCGCGCTTCGACGTGTATAAATCGGTGTCTCGGCAGATCCACGCGATCTTCGCGGAGTTCACACCCGTCATCCAACCGCTGTCGCTGGACGAGGCGTATCTCGACGTCACCGCCAACCTGCGCAAGCTGCCGACCGCCTGGGCGACCGCCAAGGCGATCCGCGCGCGTATTCTGGAGGAAACCGGCCTCACCGCATCGGCGGGCATCTCGTACAACAAGTTCCTCGCCAAGCTCGCCTCTGATCACCGCAAGCCCGACGGCCAGTTCGCCGTGACGCCGGAGATGGGCGCGGCCTGGGTCGAGACGCTGCCGGTGTCACGGTTCCACGGCGTCGGACCGGTGACGGCGCGGAAGATGGCGTCGCTCGGCATCGAGACCGGCGCGGATTTGCGGGCGAAGTCGCGCGCCTTCCTCAACCGGCATTTCGGCAGTTCGGCAGACTGGTACTATGCGATCGCGCGCGGCATCGACGACCGGCCGGTGAACCCGGACCGGGTGCGCAAATCCTCCGGCTCGGAAACCACGTTTCGCAACGACCTGACCGAGCCCGGCGAGATCGAGGCCGGCGTGCTGGAAATGGCGGATGACGTCTGGGAGTGGTGCGACAAGGCGCAGGCATTCGGCCGCACCGTGACGGTGAAGATCAAGTATCAGGATTTCCAGCAGATCACCCGCAGCCGCAGCGCGACCCGCCCGATCCGCAGCCGCGACGACCTCCACGCCGCGAGCCTCGCGCTGGTACGATCGGTGCTGCCGACCGAGAAGGGTATCCGCTTGGTCGGCGTGACCGTCTCGAACTTCGAGGCCGCGGAGGACAATGTTCTGCCGCTGTTCGACGCGGCCGGGCGCTAGGTGCCGGAGTTGGGGCACGTCACGCGAAATCTGGGCTGACTGCGCCGCTCCAGGCTTGCTCGCTTGGGGTCAGGGTACCGACACGGGCGCTGGGAGCTGCCTCGGGAACTGCGCGAACAGCGCATCCGCCAGTTTTCCGGCAACCGCCTCGGGTGCGCCCGCACGGGTGCCGTCCACTTGTGCCGTTATGGCGCTGCCGCTCCAGACCGCGTGGTTATCGCTGCGCACCAGGAACGTCACCTTGAGTTCGGTGACGATCAGGCCGTGAAGCTGATCGTCCTTCTTCGGCAAACCGACCGCAAGGCCGGTGCCCCAGTTCGTCACGCCCAAAGCCGGGCGGGATTTGAGGCCGGACGTCACCGCGCCACGCATGGTGTGCGTGACGGTGACGGTCGCGACGTAGCGGCTGTGGCTAGGCTTCGGCAGCGGCGTGAAGCCCGCCCGCATCACCGCCGCCTGTACGGCATCGACAAACGCGGGCTCGGTTTGCGGACCGGTCGCGGCATCGGCCGGCTCGATCGTGAAGGTGCCGGGCGTGACGCCGTTCGCTTCCGCTGCGGGCGCCATGATCGGCGCGGCGAGCGCTCCGGCGGAAATCAACAGGAAGAACATCGGCTTGCCTCACGGCGTTCAGAGCGGTGATCGGGCGTATCGCGCGCTATCGCTGGACACAAGCCGACTTCGATGCAGGTCGCCGTGCGCCTATGGGTCGAGCGAACGCGCACCGTCCTTTACGGCAGTACGCACCAGCACCGCAGTCGAAAGCAGTACGGCCGACACCAGCGCCGCAATCGCGAGCAGGCCGCCGTTCGTCACCCTCACGGTTGCGCTCAGCCCCGAGTGACGGCCGAAAGCCAGCGACACGCTGGCACGTTGGGGAGCGGACCGTAGCGCGGGTTTTCTGTTCATGCCGGTGCAACGCCGCTGGCGTCGTCAGGTTCATCGTTGCCCGCGAGGACCGCTTCTTCGCGTGCGGCATAACGCCGGGCGAGGGTTGCGCAGACGAACAACTGCGCCTGATGAAACAACATCAGCGGCAGCACGATCAGGCCGACGGCGTGCCCCGGAAACAGTATCGCCGCCATCGGGATGCCGCCCGCCATGCTCTTCTTGGAGCCGCAGAACACGATGGCGATCTCGTCCTCGACCGAGAACCTGAGCCGACGGCTGACGAAGGTGGTCGCCGTCAGTACGGAGGCGAGGATGGCGAGATCGACCGCCAGCACCCCGGCGATGCTCGCCGGCGAAAGCTGATGCCAGATGCCTGCCACCATGCCCGCGCTGAACGCGGCATAGACCACCACCAGCACCGATCCGCGATCCACCACCATGGTCAACAACGGATGGCGTACCAGCCACCCGCCGATCAGCGGGCGCAGCGCCTGCCCCACTACGAACGGCAGCAGGATCTGCAGCGCGATATCCTCCAGCGCGGTAAGGGAAAAGCCACCGCTCGCCACTGGTAGCAGTTGCGACACGAGGATCGGCGTGATGATGACGCCGAGCATGTTCGACAGCGACGCCGCACACAGCGCGCCGGGCACGTTGCCCCGTGCGATCGAGGTGAACGCGATCGAGGACTGCACGGTCGAGGGCAGCAGGCACAGGAACAACAACCCCGCGCGCACGTCCACCGACAACACGCCGCGCAACGCGAACGTCACCGCCAGACCGACCAGCGGAAACATGACATAGGTGCTGGCGAAGATCAGCGCCTGCAGTCGCCAGTGCGACATGCCCGCCCAGATCGCCTCCGGTTTCAACCGCGCACCGTAGAACAGGAACAGCGCCGCCACCGCGACATACACGCCGCGCGTCACCCAGATCGCGGCATCGCCGCGCGCTGGCAGCATGGCTGCCACCAGAACGGTCGCCATCAGCAGCAACAGGTACCAGTCAACGCGGCGGATCAAGGAGTGCATGGGTCTTCTTCCCGACAGGGGCGTTCTATCCCACCGAGATACGCGCGCGAACTGCCATCGACAATCACGATAGCCGCAATAACAGTTATCATGTTAAGTGATGAGCATGATCCCGCCGGACCTGCTCGCCACCTTCAACGCCGTGATCGAGGCTGGCAGCTTCACCCGTGCCGCGCGCACGCTTGGCCTGCGGCAGTCCACCGTCAGCCAGCATGTTGCCCGACTGGAAGCGCTCACCCGGCGTAGGCTGATCGATCGCGACACGCACCGCGTCGCGCTGACGGTCGAGGGCGAGGTGCTGCTCGACCATGCGCGCGCGGTGCTCGACGCACAGGCGCGGCTGGACGCGAGCCTGTCCGACCAGCCGCTGCGGGGCCGGCTGCGGGTCGGCGCGTCGGAGGATTTCGTGCTGTCCGCATTGCCCGATGTGCTGGCGACCTTCGTCCGGCGGCATCCGGACGTCGATCTGGAACTGAGCGCCGGACTGAGCCACGATCTGTATGATGCCTTCGACGCCGGGCTGCTCGACGTGATCTTCGTCAAACGCAAGACGGGAGATCGGCGTGGCGTCACCGCGTGGCGGGAGCCGATCCGTTGGGTCGCACATTCCGAGTTCCGCGTCGACGCCACCGCGCCGCTGCCGCTGTTGCTCTATCCGCCGCCAAGCGTGACGCGCGCACTCGCGATCGAAACGCTGGAGCGCACCGGCCGCCAGTGGCGGATCGCCTTCACCAGCGCGAGCCTCACCGGGCTGAGCGCGGCGGCGCGCGCGGGCATCGGCCTGATGCCGCATTCGGCGCGGCTGCTGCCGCCACAACTCGCGGTCGTCGGCGCAGGCGCGGGTCTGCCGACGCTGCCCGACATCGAGTTCGTCGTGATCGGCCCGGGCGCGGGGAATGCGGTGGCCGAGGCGCTGACTGGCGCGATACTGCACTGGGCCGCGACCTAGCTGCGGTTGGGGCGGCCGTAGAAACGCTCGCTTGCCGAAATCGCCCGCGCACCGATTTAGGAGGCAGTATCCTAGTGCAATCGGAACCCCTCGTGACCACCCTCACCCACCTGCAACGGCTTGAATCCGAAGCCATCCACATCCTGCGCGAAGTCGTCGCCGAGGCGGAGAAGCCGGTGATGCTCTACAGCGTCGGCAAGGATTCGGCGGTGATGCTGCACCTTGCGAAGAAGGCGTTCTATCCAGCCCCCCCGCCCTTCCCGCTGCTGCATGTCGATACGACGTGGAAGTTTCAGGAAATGTACAAGCTGCGGAACAAGGCGGCGGCGGATGCAGGGATGGAACTGCTCGTCTACCAGAACCCGGAGGCGCGCGAACGTGGCATCAATCCGTTCGATCACGGCCCGCTCCATACCGACATGTGGAAGACCGAGGGGCTGAAGCAGGCGCTCGACCTGTACGGCTTCGACGCGGCGTTCGGCGGCGCACGGCGGGACGAGGAGAAATCCCGCGCGAAGGAGCGCATCTTCTCGTTCCGCACCGCCTCGCACCGCTGGGACCCGAAGGCGCAGCGGCCCGAACTGTGGCACCTCTACAATGCGCGCAAGGCCAAGGGCGAGAGCATGCGCGTGTTCCCGATCTCGAACTGGACCGAGCTCGACATCTGGCAGTACATCCATCTTGAGAGCATCGAGATCGTACCATTGTATTTCAGCGCACCCCGCCCGACGGTGGAGCGTGACGGTATGCTGCTGATGGTGGACGACGACCGCTTCCGCTTGCGGGCCGGCGAGGAACCGGTGATGCGATCGATCCGCTTCCGCACGCTCGGCTGCTATCCGCTCACCGGCGCGGTGGAGAGCGAGGCGACCACGCTGCCGCAGGTGATCCAGGAGATGCTGCTCACCACCACCAGCGAACGCCAGGGCCGCGCGATCGACAAGGATGGTGGCGACGCCAGCATGGAGAAGAAGAAGCAGGAGGGCTATTTCTGATGAAACCTGCCGAAACGATCTACAAGACCGACGACCTCATCGCCGCCGACATCGACGCGTATCTCGACGTGCATCAGCACAAGACGATGCTGCGCTTCATCACCTGCGGATCGGTCGACGACGGCAAATCGACGTTGATCGGGCGGCTGCTGTACGATGCAAAGATGATCTTCGAGGATCAGCTTGCCGCGCTGGAGGCGGACAGCAAGCGGGTCGGCACGCAGGGCGGCGAGATCGACTTCGCGCTGCTGGTCGACGGCCTCGCCGCCGAGCGCGAGCAGGGCATCACCATCGACGTGGCGTACCGCTTCTTCGCGACGGAAAAGCGCAAGTTCATCGTCGCCGACACGCCCGGCCACGAGCAGTATACGCGCAACATGGTGACCGGCGCCTCCACCGCCGATCTCGCCGTGATCCTGATCGATGCCCGCAAGGGCGTGCTGGTGCAGACGCGGCGGCATTCGTATCTGGCGCATCTGATCGGCATCAAGAACATCGTGCTGGCGGTGAACAAGATGGATCTGGTCGGCTACGATCCGGCCGTGTTCGACGCGATCGTCGCGGATTACACCGCCTTTGCGCAGTCGATCGGGATCGAGCAGTTCGTCGCGATGCCGATCTCCGGCTTCAAAGGCGACAACATCACCACGCGGAGCGCTAACACGCCGTGGTACACCGGCCCGGCGCTGATGGAGCATCTCGAAACCGTCGAGGTCGATGCCACGCTCGACGCGGACAAACCGTTCCGGATGCCGGTGCAGTGGGTCAACCGCCCCAACCTCGATTTCCGGGGGTTCGCCGGGCTGATCGCGAGCGGTCGTGTGCGCACCGGCGACGTGATCCGGGTGCTGCCCTCGGGCAAGACCTCGACGGTGAAGCGCATCGTCACCCTTGACGGCGATCTCGACGAGGCGGTGGCGGGCCAGTCGGTAACCCTCACCTTCGCCGACGAGATCGACTGTTCGCGCGGCGACGTGATCGCCGCCGCCGATGCACCGCCACAGACCGCCGACCAGTTCGAGGCGACGATCGTGTGGATGGACGAGGCGCCGCTGCTGCCCGGCCGCGCCTATTGGCTGAAGATGGCGACGCAGACCGTCTCCGCGACGATCCAGCAGCCGAAGTACCAGGTCAACGTCAACACGATGGAGCATCTCGCCGCCAAGACGCTCGATCTCAACGCGATCGGCGTGGCGAACCTCACCACGGACCGGACGATCCCGTTCGAGCCTTACGCGAACAACCGCGACCTCGGCGGCTTCATCCTGATCGACAAGATGACCAACGCCACCGTTGCGGCGGGGATGATCCACTTCTCCTTGCGCCGCGCCGACAACATCCACTGGCAGGCGATGGACGTGACCCGCGCCGCGCACGCAAGCCAGAAGGGCCAGCAGCCGCGCCTCGTCTGGCTGACCGGCCTGTCTGGATCGGGCAAGTCGACCATCGCCAACATCGTCGAGAAGAAGCTGTACGCGCTTGGCAAGCACAGCTTCCTGCTTGACGGCGATAACGTGCGCCACGGGCTCAACAAGGATCTCGGCTTCACCGATGCCGACCGGGTCGAAAACATCCGCCGTGTGGGCGAGGTCGCCAAGCTGATGACCGATGCCGGCCTGATCGTCATCACCGCGTTCATCTCGCCGTTCCGGTCCGAGCGGGACATGGTGCGGCAGATGCTGCCCGCCGGCGACTTCCTGGAGGTGCATATCGACACGCCGCTGGCGGAGGCCGAGGCGCGCGACCTGAAGGGGCTGTACAAGAAGGCACGTGCGGGAACCTTGCGCAACTTCACTGGCATCGACAGCCCTTATGAGCCGCCGGAGACTCCGGAAATCCGCATCGACACGACCCGCATGACCGCAGAGGATGCCGCCGACCTGATCGTCGAGAAGATCGTCGGCATCTGGAGCTACGACGTATGAACGACGCCGAACTCGCCGCGCATCTGGCGGAAACCGCCGGGCGCATCCTGCTGGAGGTGCGCGCGAGCGGCGTGTTCGCGGGCAAGGCGCTCGGGCTGGCGGGGGATCAGACCGCCAACCAGTTCCTCGTCCACGCGATCCGCGCCGCACGGCCCGACGACGGCCTGCTCTCCGAGGAGATGAAGTGCGACGGCACGCGGCTCGGCAAGTCGCGGGTGTGGATCGTCGATCCGGTCGACGGGACGCGCGAATATGGCGAGGAGCGCGTCGATTGGGCGGTCCACATCGCGCTCGCGGTGGATGGCATAGCGACGGTCGGTGCGGTGGCTTTGCCGGGGCTTGGCATCGTGCTGCGCAGCGACCGGCCATCGCCGGTGCCGCCGCCCCCGCCTACCCTGCGGATGCTGGTCAGCCGCAGCCGCCCCGCGCCGGAAGCGGTCGCGGTGGCGGAGCGGCTCGGCGCGGAGCTGGTGCCGATGGGCTCCGCCGGCGCGAAGGCGATGGCCGTGGTGCGGGGCGAGGCCGACATCTACCTCCATTCCGGCGGGCAATATGAGTGGGACAATGCCGCGCCGGCTGCGGTGGCGGCGGCATACGGCCTGCACTGCTCGCGGATCGACGGCAGTCCGCTCGTCTACAACCAGCCGGACGTGTACCTGCCCGATCTGCTGATCGCGCGGCACGACCATGCCGCCACCGTGCTCGAGATGCTGCGCGGCTGATCTTGCCAAGCGCGTCGGGCGGGGCCAATCGGGCGCGATGACGACCGCCATCCGCCCGCGCCGCTCGATGCTCTACGTCCCCGGCGACAAGCCGCGCGCGCTGGAAAAGGCGAGAACGCTGCCCTGCGACGCAATCATCTTCGATCTCGAGGATGCGGTTGCGCCCGAGAACAAGGCGCGCGCGAGAGGGGCGATCGCCGAGGCCGTGCAGGGCGGCGGTTACGGATCGCGCGAACTGATCCTGCGCGTGAGTACGGCCGACAACGCCGATGATCTTGCGCTTGCGAAAGCCCTTCCGGTCGATGGCGTGCTGCTGCCCAAGGTCGAGACCCCGGTCGTCGTCGTTCAGGTGGCGGAGCGCTGCCCGCACCCGATCTGGTGCATGATCGAGACGCCGCTCGGCGTGCTGCGCGCGGCCGAGATTGCCGCCGCGTCCGACCGGCTCGCCGGGTTCATCGCCGGAACCAACGATCTCACCAAGGATTTGCGCGCGCGCCATACACCCGACCGCGCGCCACTCCTTACCGCGCTGTCGCTGATGGTTCTGGCGGCGCGTGCCTACGGTTTGGCGGTGATCGACGGCGTGCATCTCGATCTCGAAGATCTCGCCGGGTTCGAGGCGGCGTGCCGGCAGGGCGTGGAGCTGGGCTTCGACGGCAAATCGCTCGTCCACCCCAATTCGATTTCAGCCGCCAACCGCATCTTCGGCCCTGCGCCCGAAGAGATCGCGCAAGCCCGCCGTATCGTCGCCGGTTGGGCGGAGGCGCGCGCACAGGGGCTTGGCGTGGTGCGGATCGACGGCGCGATGGTCGAGCAGCTCCACGTCGATGCGGCGAACCGTCTGCTCGCGCTGGCCGAGGCGATCGAACGCGCGTGACCAACATCGCCGACATCCTGCGCGCCGCCGCCGAAACGCATGGCGACCGCACAGCGCTGATCTGCCAGGGTAAACGCTGGAGCTATGACGAGCTGTGGGCGGCGGCACGCGGCGCCGCCACGCTGTTCCGCGACAGCGGCGCGCGATACGTCGCGCTGCTCGATCGCAACGGCGCGGCCGGCGTGATCGCGCTGTTCGGCGCGGCGCTGGCCGGCCTGCCCTACGCGCCGCTCAACTATCGCCGCGCGGATGCCGATCTGCGCGCGCTGCTGGATCGCGTCGCACCGGCCTGTCTGATCGCGGGCGATGCGCGCGCCGCACGGCTCGGCGCGGCGATCGTCCAGGATGCCGATGCATTCGTCACCGCCGCGCGCGCCGCCACCCCCGCCGATATCGACGCTGAAGACGGCGTGGCGGTCCAGATCTTCACCAGCGGCACCACCGGCGCGCCCAAGGCGGCGTTGCTCCGCCACGCGCACCTGCTCGCCTATGTCGCGGCCACCGCCGCGCCCGCGTCGGCGGCTCCGCACGAAGGTTCACTAGTCAGCGTGCCGCCCTATCACATTGCCAATATCGTCGCCCTGCTCGCCGCGATCCACGCACGGCGCCGGCTGATCCTGCTGCCCGCGTTCGAGACGGACGCGTGGCTGCGGCTCGTCGAGGCGGAAGCACCGAGCTACGCCTTCCTCGTGCCGACGATGCTCGCCCGCATCCTCGACCGGATCGACGATGCCGGCGCGGCGCGGCTCGGTTCGCTGACGGCGATCTCCTACGGCGCCGGGCGGATGCCGGCCGACCTTCTCAACCGCGCGCTCACGCGTTTCCCGAACGCCCGCTTCACCAACGCCTACGGCCTCACCGAAACCAGCGCGACGATCTGCTCGCTCAGCCCGGAGGATCATCGCGCCGCGCACGCCGCAACCGACCCGGCGGTGCGCGCCCGCCTGCAATCCGCCGGCCGATCGCTGCCCGGCATCGAGATCGCGGTCCGCGACCCGGCCGGCGCGCCCCTGCCCGCCGGCCGACGCGGCGAGGTTTTCGCGCGGGGACAGCAAGTGTCCGGCCAGTACCACGACCGCGATGCGCGCGATGCGGATGGCTGGTTCGCCACGCGTGATCTCGGCTGGCGCGATGCGGACGGGTACCTGTTCCTCGCCGGCCGTGCCGACGATATCATCGTGCGCGGCGGCGAGAATATCTCCCCCGGTGAAATCGAGGACGTGCTGCTCGCCCACCCCGCCATCGCCGATGCCTGTGCGGTTGGTCTGCCGTCGCGCGAATGGGGTGAGACGATCGGCGTGGCGCTGGTGCTGCGGCCGGGCCATGCCGCCCCCGCCGATGCGGCGATCCGCACGCTGGTCCGCGACCGGCTGCGCTCCGCGCACGTACCGGAACGGATCGCCGTGCTCGACGCGCTGCCGTATAACGAACTCGGCAAGCTGTTGCGCCGCGAAGTGCGCGCATCCCCCCTACTCAGGACGCCCGCGAGTCTGTAAGCGGCGCTCACCATGACCGAATACAGCTCCGATCTGCTCCGCCTGCTGTCCGCGCGCGGCTACATCCACCAGGTGACCGACGCGCACGGCCTCGATGCGCTGGCCGCGAAACAGATCGTGCCCGGCTATATCGGCTTCGATCCGACCGCGCCGTCGCTGCACGTCGGCAGCCTCGTCCAGATCATGATGCTGCGCCGTCTCCAGCAGGCCGGGCACAAGCCGGTCGTGCTGATGGGCGGCGGCACCGGCAAGATCGGCGATCCCTCGTTCAAGGACGAGGCGCGCAAGCTGCTGACCGACGATACGATCACGGCCAACGTCGCATCGATCAAGCGCGTGTTCGAACGCTTCCTGACCTTCGGTGACGGGCCTTCGGATGCAGTGATGGTCGACAATGCCGACTGGCTCGACCGCCTCGAATACATCCCGTTCCTGCGCGAAATCGGCCAGCATTTCTCGATCAACCGGATGCTGAGCTTCGATTCGGTCAAGCTACGGCTCGACCGCGAGCAATCGCTGTCGTTCCTCGAATTCAACTACATGATCCTGCAGGGCTACGACTTTCTCGAACTGTCGCGCCGCGCCGATGTGCGATTGCAGATGGGCGGATCGGATCAGTGGGGCAACATCGTCAATGGCATCGAGCTGACGCGCCGCGTCGCCGGCGAGACGGTGTACGGCCTCACCACCCCGCTCATCACCACGGCGGACGGCGCGAAGATGGGCAAGACCATGTCGGGCGCGGTCTGGCTCAACGAGGATGCGCTGCCCGCATATGATTACTGGCAGTTCTGGCGCAACACGCAGGATGCCGATGTCGGCCGGTTCCTGCGGCTGTTCACCGATCTGCCGCTCGACGAGATCGCCCGGCTCGAGGCGCTGCAAGGCGCCGAGATCAACGACGCCAAGAAGATCCTCGCCGACGCCGCGACGGCGCTATGCCGCGGCGAAGTCGCCGCCGCAGACGCCGCCGAAACCGCGCGCCGCACCTTCGAGGAGGGTTCCGCCGGCGATGCCTTGCCGACGTTCGCGGTCGAGGGCGGCAGCATCGGCATCCTCGATGCGCTGGTCGGGCTCGGTTTGGTCGCGTCAAAGGGTGAGGCGAAGCGGCTCATCAAGGGCGGCGGCGCGCGCGTCGGTGACGACAAGGTGACCGACGAGGCGCTGGTGGTGACGGTCGGTGCCGAGCCGGTGCGGATCGCCGCTGGCAAGAAGCACCACGGCCTGCTCGTCACCTCCGCAACATCAGCGTAAACCCCTGTTAAACAGCTTTGTTTTCTCACGCTTCAGGATCGTCGCATAGCTTCGATCCGGGGCAAGAAAACGAGGCAACGGTGATGGGGCAGGCAGCACGGGCCGGTGAGGAAGCACGCAGGCAACCGCGCGACACGGTGGAATATCGCGCGCGTGCGACCGGCGGGGACGGGCGCAGTCTGTCGCTGCTGGTGGTCAACACATCGACGCAGGGGCTGATGGCGCGCTGCGACCACAATGTCGGCGTGGACGAGCGGCTGCGGGTGACGCTGCCGATCGTCGGAGAGGTGTCCGGCGTGGTGCGCTGGTCGCTTGGCGGGCGGATCGGCTGCGAACTCGATGCCCCGATCGGCACGCTCCGCTATTATCAGATGCTGCGGAAGGTCGGCCACCGCCCGGACTGACGCATCAGGCGCGCGGCCCGGGATAGTCGATCGCGATCACCTCATACTCCCGTTCGCCGGCCGGCAGCACGACCCGGCGCAGATCCCCCACCGCGCTGCCCCGCAGCGCCCGCGCGAGCGGGGCGTTCCAGCCGATCCGCCCCACACCCGCGTCGGTCTCGTCGTCCCCCACCAGCGTCAGCACGCGTTCGACGTCATCTTCGTCGGCGATGGTGACCGTCGCGCCGAACCACACGCGGCTGCGATCCTCCTGCGCGGCGGGATCGACGATCTTCGCGGCCTTCATCCGCCGCGCGAGGAAGCCGAGCCGCCGGTCGATCTCGCGCAGGCGCTTGCGGCCGTAGATGTAATCGCCATTCTCGGACCGGTCGCCATTGCCCGCAGCCCACGAAATCACGTCGACCAGCTTGGGCCGCTCGTCCCCCAGCAGCGCGTCATACTCGCCGCGCAGCACCGCGTACCCGGCGGGCGTGATGTAATTGGGACGGTCGTTCATCGTGCGCGGCAGGCTCAGCCCGGCCGCCCTTTGCCAAGATACCAGCTTATCCGGTTCGCGCCGGTCGAACGCGCATGCTGCGGGTTCATCAGATCGTACACCACCGCGTTTTCCAGCACGCGCTGCACATAGTTCTTGGTTTCGTAGATCGGAATCGCCTCGATCCAGTCGACCACGTCGACGCTGCCGGTGCGCGGATCACCATTGGCGCGCAGCCACTTGTTCACGTTGCCGGGGCCAGCGTTGTAGGCGGCGACCGCCAGCGGATAGCTGCCGTAGAGATTGTAGATCCGCGCGAAATAGCTCGACCCGACCATGATGTTATAGTCGGTATCGCTCGTCAGGCTCGCGGCGTTGTAGGCGAGGCCGAGCTTGGTGGCGGTTTCTCGCGCGGTGCCGGGCATCAGCTGCATCAAACCGCGCGCGCCGGCATGGCTGATCGCGGCACGGTCGAACTGGCTCTCCTGCCGCGCGATGGCGTGGATCATCACCCAGCTGTCGTTGGCGCTGGCCGGTACGCGTACCGTCGGGAAGCCGACCGTGGAATAATCGCTCAGCCCGTTCTGCAGCGCGCTGCGCCCGACCATCACGCCAAGATCGGGGCGGCCGAGCGTGCGCGAGAGTTCGGTGGCGAGGACGTGATCGCTGTCGCTCTTGGCATCGATCGCGATCTGGCGGACGAACGCGCTCTGGTCCTCCCAATCGCCGGCGGTGCCGAGATACTGCGCGGCGCGCACTGTCTCGCGGTTGTAGAAGGCGCTCCGTGCGCTCTCGTCCACCGGGCGCATCACCGGCGCACCGGGCGCGGTCAGCGCGCGCCCGAGACGTTCGGTGGCGAGTTGCCCGTAGAACAGATCGGGAAAGCCGGCGGCTTGCGTATAATAGCCGTTGGCAACGTCGCGCTGCCCCGCAGCCTCCGCCGCGCGCCCGGCCCAGTACAACCCCTTGGACTGCGTGGTCGGCGCCTTAGAGGCACGGGCATAGCGGGCGAACAGCGACACCGCATCCGCCGGACGGCCGAGCTGCTTCAGCGCGGTATAGCCGGCGAGCCAGACCAGGCTCGTGTAATCATCACGCTCGCCATACGGCTGCCCGCTGACGTCGGTGCCGGCCGGATAGGCGTCGTCGACCTGCCGCGCGATGTCATAGGCGGTCGCATATTGCGCATCGGCGGCAGCGCCCTTGGCATTGGCAAGCAGTACTTCGTACCAGTCTTCCACGTTACCGGGCGCCGTGGCGAGCGCCGGCCGCCGCGCGAGCAGCTCGCGTGCACCGAAACCGCCATTGTTGCGCAGCCACGTCGCACGATCCGCGAGCCAGCCGGGGTCGGCCGCGCCATAGGCCTGCGTCGCGATCGCCTGCGATGGCGCATCGGCGGCGTTGGTGCGGAACGCGAGGCGGGCGGTGAACACCGGGCGACGCGCGAAGCTGGTCAACGAAAGCTGGCGCTGCGCCGCCGAGGTTGCGCCCTGCCACAGCAGCATGTCCATGCGCAGATCGTGGTCGGCAGGCGTCAGCGCACCCGAAAAGCCGGTGATGATCGCCGCTTCGTCGTTGACGGCGAGGTTCCCCGACACCCAGGCATTGCGCGCGGCGACGTTGGCCTCGTCACGGTACCCGGCGGCAGCGAGGCTTTGCGCAAACCGTACCTTGCCCGCCGCCGTCAGCGGCGGAAAGCGGCGGAAGAACGCGACCGCAGTCGACGGCGATACCGGCGTGGTGCCGTCCAGCGTGCGTTCGGCGGCGCGGCGCAGCGCCGTCTCGGCGGGCCAGCCGGGGTGCGCGATCAAGAAATTGGCATAGGTTTCGAACGGATAGCCGCTGGTCTGCTGGAGCGATTTCCACTGCGCGATCGCCGCCGACAATGCCGCACTCTGCGCGGGATACTGCTGCTGCGTCAGCGCCTGCGTGGCGCGACCCCAGCCGAGCTGCTCCTGCGCCGCACCGGCAACCGCCAGCGCACCGGATGCACCGGCCGCCAGCAACGCGATTTTTACAACTCCTGGAACCATGTCCAAACATATAAGCGAAATGCGCTAACGTGTCGCGTGGCAAACACAAAAATTGCGGTGGGCGGTTGGCTCGGCGGTCCACGATCAGTGTCGTGGCATAATTTGCCCGATGATGGTATCGTCAGAACCATGACCGAGCTTGTCCCCCTGACGATCGAGCCGCTTCCGGTGAAGCTGCGCGTGGAGGATTATCTAGCTCTAGATGAACTCGGCGCGTTCGAGGCGTATGGCAAGACCGAGTTGATCGAAGGGGAAGTCGTCTACATGAACGCGCAGCATCGGCCGCATGCGCGGGTTAAGTCGCGTCTTTTCCGCCTCATCGCCGATGCGCTCGATCAACTCGGCGGCAACCTCGAAGCGCTGGTCGAAGGATCGATCGCGATGCCGCCGCACAACGTACCTGAGCCGGACATCGCTTTGACTGCCGAGCCGGAGGGCAAAGGCCTTATTCCGCTCGCATCGCTCGCGCTGGTGATCGAAGTCTCGGATGCGACCGTGCGCAACGATCTCGGCCGCAAGCAGCGGATCTACGCGCGCGACGGCATTCCGGAATATTGGGTGATCGACGTGAACCGTTCGGTGATCCACCAGATGTGGGCGCCCGCCGGTGAGACCTACAGCGAACACCATGAGATCGCGTTCGGCACGGCGATCACGGCAGCGACGATCGCGGGGCTGACGGTCGAGACGCACACGCTCTGACCGTCAGCCCGCCCCACGCCGATTAGGGTATCAGCGGGTCAGCTTCTTGTACGCCAGCCGGGTCGGGCGATCGGCGGCATCGCCCAGGCGGCGGCGCTTGTCCTCCTCGTAGCTTTCGAAATTGCCCTCGAACCATTCGACATGGCTGTTGCCTTCGAACGCCAGGATATGCGTGGCGAGGCGATCGAGGAAGAAGCGATCGTGGCTGATGACCACCGCGCAACCCGCGAAACTCTCCAGCGCCTCTTCGAGCGCGCGCAAGGTCTCGACGTCGAGATCGTTGGTGGGCTCGTCGAGCAGCAGGACGTTGCCGCCCTCCTTCAGCATCTTCGCCATATGAACGCGGTTGCGTTCACCGCCGGAAAGCTGGCCGACCTTCTTCTGCTGGTCCTGACCCTTGAAGTTGAACGCGCCGACATAGGCCCGCGTGCCGAGTTCCTGCTTGCCGAAGCGGAACACGTCGAGACCGTCCGAGATCTCCTCCCAGACGTTCTTGTTCGGGTCGAGATCGTCGCGCGACTGATCGACATAGCCGAGCCGCACGGTCGAGCCGACGTCGAGCGAGCCTTCGTCGGGCTGTTCCTGCCCGGTGATGAGCTTGAACAGGGTCGATTTGCCCGCGCCGTTCGGCCCGATCACGCCGACGATGCCGCCGGGCGGCAGCGTGAATTCGAGGTTCTCGAACAGCAGCTTGTCGCCATACGACTTGGTCAGCCCCTTCGCCTCGATCACCTTGCCGCCGAGCCGCTCGGGGATCTGGATGAGGATCTGCGCCTTGCCGATCGAACGGTTCTCCTGCGCGGCCATCAGTTCGTCGAACGCGCGGATACGCGCCTTGGACTTGGTCTGGCGCGCCTTGGGGGTCTGGCGCATCCACGCCAGTTCGTCGGCTATCGCCTTCTGCTTGCCCTGCTCCTCGCGCTCCTCCTGGCTGAGGCGCTGCGACTTCTTCTCGAGATAGCCCGAATAGTTGCTTTCGTAGGTGTAATACCGGCCGCGATCAAGTTCGAGCACCCAGTTCACCACGTTATCGAGGAAGTAGCGATCGTGGGTGACGAGGATGACGTTGCCGGCATATTCCTTGAGATAATTCTCAAGCCACTGCACGCTTTCGGCGTCGAGGTGGTTGGTCGGCTCGTCGAGCAGCAGGATCTCCGGCTTTTCGAGCAGCAGCTTGC
>Ga0265798_10001865_pt1 | contig 31876 bp, 29 predicted proteins | sample P3T30metagenome_FD_192430 | JGI IMG/M metagenome (GOLD analysis project Ga0265798, IMG submission 192430) | Plant litter microbial communities from East Loma Ridge, Irvine, California - P3 T30 | ecosystem: Environmental > Terrestrial > Plant litter > Unclassified | place: USA: California... | reverse complement strand
TGGAGGTGAAGTGAAAGGGTTCGTCCCACGAGGGAGCAGGTTAGTGAAGTTCATGGACATGACTTGTTACGCTGGCCTCCCTCGGGCTCGCCTACTTCACTCCCTGGTTGGAGCACTGAAGGCCTAGCTGGGTAGTTTATTTGCTAGCGGGCAAGGATCGTGGCCGGTCGTGAGCACCAAAATCAAAATCCCGAGGCCCGTTAGCTGTGATCGACGTGCCCCAAACTCTACATCTGTTTCACCTCGATTTATGACAAAGTCTGTGGACATATACAACGCGTGATCACGTCTTCTATCGACAAATATATACCGCTGAGCTGCATGTGTACTTGAACAACCTTGGCATGCACGGGTCGACCTCCGACTTGGCATCCCTCCCGTCCGGTCATCAAGCTGTTATACAACTCGCCCTGCATCTTCTTGACCTCAACCGTTCTGCGTTCAATATTGAACGATGTTGACAAGACGACTTCAACATATATCCATACTTTGATTGTACCGGCTAATCAAAGGGTAATGCATGCAGACATGGTCTATCTATCCGTCTTGGCTTCGGGCCAGATAGGCTAGATACATCTCCAGATAAAGTACTCGGCCTATCTTTGCTTCCCCTCAATACATCATATCGCGCATGTAGAGGCACATCTATAACAAAAAGACAGCTCTCAAAAACAAGATAGGAGAATTGGTAACTCTTACACCACCTCGCCCTACAGCCTGCTTCAGACCCTTCCTTTCTTCTACTCATATCCAATCAATCCCATCGAACCCATACACAGGAAATCTATCTTGAATCTCACAGGCCATGAAATCGATAACAAAAGACATGACATGGCAAGACATTGCCGCAATATCCCAAGACCATCGCGATGAAAGCATTGCTCGAATCCAACCTCCAATCCCGGATCCTCCAACCGACCTTCCACTCAATCTGACATCTCTTCCTGCAAAGCTTTTACCGAAACATGTCGTCGAAATCACCGACTTGCCGGCCGAGAGACTCCTCCAAGAGATGGCTTCTGGGAAGCTCACCAGTACTCAAGTCACGCAAGCCTTCCTCCAACGCGCCGGCCTAGCGAGCAAACTGGTCAACTGCATCACCGAGCTCCTTCCGGAACGAGCCCTCCAAAGGGCAGCATATTTGGATAAGTACTATGCTCAGCACGGCAAACCAGTAGGACCCCTCCACGGTCTCCCTATCAGCGTCAAGGAACACATCGCGATGAAAGGCCTCGATCTCAACGCCGGCTTCGTCTCGTGGGTCGGTAATGTCGCGCCAGATGACGGCCTGATCCTAAAGCTCCTCTGGAACGCTGGTTGCGTCTTCCACGCTCGTACCACCGAACCTCAGACTCTAATGCACCTTGAGACTTCCAGCAACATCTATGGCGTGACCGTCAATCCATACAACACCAATCTCACATCCGGCGGCAGCAGTGGTGGCGAAGGAGCTCTTCTCGGAATTCGTGGCAGCTGCCTGGGCATTGGAACCGACATCGGCGGATCCATCAGATCGCCAGCAGCTAACCAAGGCCTATTCGGCTTCAAGCCAACCTCTTACCGATTGCCTCTTGACGGTTTCGCGGCAACGATGCTTGGTCAGGAACAGATCGTCCCCGTCGTAGGCCCGCTGAGCACCAGCCTCGAAGGAATCAAAGTCTTCATGAAAACGCTCATCGACCAGAAACCCTGGCTCTACGAACCATCGCTCGTCCCCATGCCATGGATGGACAGCACGCAAAGCACTCTGGTAAGCAAAAGAAACCATTCCGACCTCTCGAAATTCCCGCACATCAAGTCTCAAACCCAACTGACCCACCCGCCCTTTCAGCTCCGCACCAACCCCCAAACAAACCAACGCACCCTCCGCATCGGCATCCTGATCGACGACTCCATCGTGAAACCGCACCCGCCAATCCTCCGCGCCCTCTCCACCCTCGCCTCGAAACTCCAATCCCACCCCAACATCACCACAATCCCCTTCACCGCCCACGACCACGCCAAGGCCTGGCAGATAATCAGCAGCCTGTACTTCTGCGACGGCGGCGCCGAAGAGAAAGCCGCGATGCAGGCTTCCGGGGAACCGATGCGTCCTCTGAGCGAGTTTATTCTGACCGAGAATGAGAACGTGAAGGCGCGGAGTGTAGCTGAGGTGTGGAAGTTGACTTGTGAGAGGGACGCGTACCGGGAGGAGTACGCGAGGCATTGGAATGGGGTTGGGACTGGGCTTGGAAGCAGAAGTGGTGTGTTGCCTCTGGGCGGCGGAGACGAGGAGATGGTGGACGTAGTGCTGTGTCCCGTGGGGCCTGGGTGTGCGCCGCCGCTGAACTCCGCTCGCTACTGGGGGTATACCAGCCAGTGGAATTTGCTGGACTATCCCGCCGCGGTGTTTCCTACGGGATTGAAGTGTGGGCCTGAGGATGTGGTGGATAGAGGGTATGTGCCGAGGAATGAACAGGATCGGTATAACCATGAGCTTTGTAAGTTTATTCTATTCTTGGAGGGAGAGAAGACTTGGAGGGGGAAAGGGGGTTGCTTTGCGCAAGTACCCATCACTGACATTCCATCGTGCGAGCAGATGATCCGGAGAGATACGTCGACGCACCCATCTCGCTTCAACTGGTCGGGAGAAGGTATGAGGACGAGAAAGTGATCGAGGCTTTGGAGATGATTACTGAAGTCGCCGGGCTGCCGTTCTCGAAGACGAGCTCGGGTGCGGTTGTCAGCAAGCTGTAGATTGATGAACATACATTTTCCAGAAGTTAGGTACCAGGGCTAACGCATCGATGTACCATAGCACTGCTTCTCGAAAATTTTCATTAAAAGAGCGTAACGCTTTTGTGCAACATCGTCGACCAAAATCTCCAAATGTTTCCTCGCTACACTCATTAAACCGGGCACTGCCTATCTGATCACGATCCCCTCTGATCACCAGCAACCAAGAAGGCCAGCTCAAGCGCCTGCTTCTCATTCAATCTCGGGTCGCAGAAAGTCTCGTACCTCTCGCCCAGATCCTCGTCCTGCAAGCCCACGCTGCCACCAGTGCACTCCGTAACAGCATCACCCGTGAGCTCGAGGTGCACACCCCCCAAAATAGAGCCGCACTGCTTGTGGATCTTCAACGCCGAGCTCAGCTCCGACAGGATCGAAGCGAACGAGCGGGTTTTGACGCCCGAGGACGTCGAGCGCGTGTTACCGTGCATGGGATCGCACTGCCAGACCACAACGTGGCCCGTCTTGCGCACGGCTTCGATGTGGATCGGCAGCAGCTCCTCGACCTTACCCTCGCCGTAGCGCGTGATCAGCGTCACTTTGCCGACTTCTTTGCGCGGGTTCACAATGTCAAGCAGTTCGGTCAGGTCTGAGGTGGAGGTCGACGGGCCGACTTTGATGCCGATCGGGTTCTCGATGCCGCGGAAGTACTCGATGTGCGCGTGGTCGGGCTGGCGTGTGCGGTCGCCGACCCAGAGGAAGTGGGCGGAGGTGTTGTAGTGGCCGGTGGTCTCTTCCTCGCCTTGAATGGAGAGGTCGGCGAGGGTGCCGCCTGTGAGTGGCGAGACTTTGGGGGTGGGAGTGGGTTTGTGAGTCGGAGCGACGTTGCGGTTGGACGGGTGCTTGAGCTTTCTGGTCAGAGCCTCTTCGTATTCCAGGAGGAGACCCTCGTGACTCGTGAAGAGGTCGATGGCGTGCAGCTGGCCCGAAGTGTCTGCGCCGATGGTCTTCATGAAGCGGAGAGACTCGCGGATGCTCTCGACGATTGTGCTGTATTTCGCGTTGAGTTCCTGGTCGCCGACATGACCAAGGTTCCAGTCCAGCGGGTTGTGCAAGTCTGCGATGCCGGAAGAAATCTGTGCACGCAAGTAGTTGTGAGTGGCCGCCGAGTGGAAGTAGGCCTGCACCAGGCGATCTGGGTCCAGATCTCTCTCGTCCGGCGCGAAACCGTTCAAGATATCGCCCCTGAAGCTGGGAACTTGCTTGCCATCGACAGTCTCCATGGGAGAGCTTCGGGGCTTTGCATACTGGCCCGCCATCCTCGCAATGCGCACGACAGGCTTGTTCCCGCCCCAAATAAGGACGAGAGACATCTGAAGCAGCAGCTTGATCTTGGAGTCGATGGCATCCTCGTTGCAGTAGTCGAACAGCTCGGCGCAGTCGCCGCCCTGGAGGAGGAAGGATTTGCCCTCTGCTACGTCGGCGAGAGAGCGGCGAAGGCGCCAGATCTCAGTCGGAGTGACTATGGGAGGCAGGCGGTTGAGCTTTGTGCGTGCTTTCTTGACGGCCTCCTGGTCTTCGTATTCGACGGCTTGCTTGATGGGGCGGTCCCTCCAGGAAGAGGGAGACCATTCGGCCGCTGCATTTCCTTTTGCGCCGTTCATACTTGCTGACATCTTCCTTGGGGATGTCGTTGAGTCTGATGTCTGTTTCCGATGTGCGAACTCAATGGAAGTTATAAATATCTCCAAAGTGGGACGTTTGCACGGACTGAGTCACGGTTCAATAGATGAAATACAAATGAGGGCTTTTTCCCGTGCGCCTGTAAGTCGACCAATTTGTTCGATGATACGGGCCGAATATGACTAGAGTATGCCCAGACTGTGTCGTAATATTTGTCCAGAATTATTGCACACGATAGGAAAAGTTGTTTCTGGATAACGTATCGATTTTGTTGGAGCGGTCAATCCCACCTTTCCAAAATGCCCCCCCCCCCCACACTTTAGCGATCTGATTGCCGCCCCACTTCCACATCCAATCGTCTAGACATTCAATCAAACATCAACAATACCTCCAACCCATAACAATCCGATCAGACAGCACCATAGCCCCCAATCAAACCATCTCACATACCCATCAAATCCCTCCTCTCACATCCCAAACATGGCCGAACCTCAGCCCTCAACGATCCACGAAGGCGCCGAAACCCCACCAGCGCCACCAGCAGGCGGGGCAGCAGCAGCGTCCGAAGCAGCAGCACTATCCTCACTAGACAACAAAACCATCTCAGGCTCCGACTCTGCTCCCAAGAAAGAAGTCGACCTGAAAGCTCTGAACGATGCCATGAAAGCCCTCGGGAGTGGCGAGGGCAGCAGTAAGAAAGCCGCCACGGCGGGGACTATTAAGAAGGAGGAGCCGGCCAAGTCGATCAAAGTAGAGGCGGCGGATGTTGGGCTGTTGGTGAGCAAGCCTTTTACTCTCCCTTCTTTCGTTCTGTCTTTTGTGGTTGATGATTTGGTTGAGATTGAATGTGGTGGATTCGTGACATTTTGCTAATTGCTGTGCTAACGATTCGCAACTCTCAGGCTGAGCATCTTGACATGTCAAGAACCAAGGCGACAGAGTTGCTAAGGGCCCATGATGCCAACGCCGTGAAGGCGATGAAAGCGTGGGTGTCAGCTTCGGTGTGAGACGAGTAATGATGTATGTGCAAGTACAACGAAAATGACAACACCTTGAAGTTAGACTTTACGTATCAAACGTTGTAAATCGTTATTGAAGTGCCTCTATGCAAGAGGGCAGAGTACGAAATCTACAAGAGCGCACGAAGGGTATCCTGATCCTGTCCTGATAGACACAATAACTTCCAATGAACGCCAATTCCCATCCAATCTCGGTCTCACTCGCAATCTCATCACTGTCACACTCCTATCACTCGCCGCCCTCCCAGAAAGAAGTCAGCCTCCTATTTTTCCTCCCCTCATCCTTCTTGTTGAAGTCCAACTTGCGAACACGGTTGACTGGCGCAGTCATTTGCAGCAACTTATCAGGCGCGGCCAAGTAATCCGGCGTAGCAAGCTCCGACTCGTCGTCGTCGAAATAGTTCTCGTCACGCAACTCTGCCAACCCGGCCGGCGTCGCGAATTGCATGTCCTCTTCGGGCTTCTTGTCAGATGAGGAGTCGGCTTTCATTGACGAGCGACCAAGAGAGCCAAACCCAATCGATTGACGGCCGCTGCTCTTCCTGTCGCGCACGATGTTGCCGCCGATGTTGACCAGGGCAGACGGCTCCATGGACTTGCGTCTGCGGCCGCCACCACGGGGAACTTCTGTGACGTCCACAGCGTACGCATCGTCGTCTTCGTCGACGCGAGAGCCGGTGGCGTCGCAGTCAGAGACCCAGCGGCTGTTGACGCAGTGGATTGGGAAGCCTTTGCCTGTGCTTTCGACCTCCTTGTTGTTCAGACGTACGCGCTGAAGTGTTGTTGGGGAGCCGTCTTTGAAGATCACGTGAGTGACTCGCTCGCTCCATGACTTGGTCGTCTTCGCTCCAAGACGTTGAAGCAGGGAGATGAAAGGCGCAGATGCGGAAGCGCCGTCCAAGGTGAAAACTTCGACAAGTGCGAGTACACCTCGAAGCGGCGCACCTGGGTGCGGTGTCATTGGTACTTGAGAAGGAGTCATAGCCGCCGCTTTCAGCGGAGTTTTGATGGGCGTGTGTGAGCCGCCCGGAGCCGATGACTTCAGTGCGACCTTCCGCAGGTTGACAGGCTTCTGCGATGTCGCGGGGCGCCTGGGACTAGCATGAGCAGGCGAACGGAAGCGCGAGGGCCCAATCACTGTGGTCGCACGCTCATCGTAGGTCTGCTTCGAAGGCAGACGTGGGAACCGTGCTTTCGGTGTAGCCGGCAATGGCACGGCCTCAGCACCAGCGACCTCATCGTATGCCCTTTTCGAAGGGAGACGAGGAAAACGCGCCTCGGGAGTGACTGTTTGAGGTGTTGCGGCTTTAGATACCACCTTTGCCTTGAATCTCTCAGGCGTCTCATCCTGGGAAGCGCTTTGAGATGCAACTTTTTGCGCTGTGGCAGGTCGCTTAGGTTTGCCCTGGATTGGCGTGTGGAAACGAGAGGGAGCAGCAACGGTACTTGCGTGTTCATTGAGCTTTTGCCTTTCTGATCGACGCGGGTAACGCTCTTGGGGAGTAGCCACTGGTGCAGCAGTAGGAGAAGGTACAGAAGCCCCGGCATGTGCCTGAGATGCCAGTCTCTGCACAGTAGCAGGGCGCTTTGCTTTAGTTGAGGTCGGTGTGCGGAAACGGAATGGAACGGCAACGGTGTTCGCCTGGGAGGTCTCGCCTGTGAATTTCCTGATGTGCGAGCGATCTGGTGTCTGGAAGCGCGACGGTGCTCCGATCGATTGCATCTCGGGTTGTTCGTTGTAACTGTCTTTAGGTGCGCGTCGTGGAAAGCGCTCTTGCGTAGCAACAGCAGGTGTTTTAGCTGCGAGCGGTGACTCCGTGTCTAGATTGGCCATGCCAGACATTTCTCTCGTCGATGACCTGCTGCGCGCGCTGCCACTTCGGACCTTTGTTGCGGCATTGCTCGACTCCGCGACGGAAGGGCGTCTAGACATGGCTGTGGAGGGACGTGCTATCCTGGCTATGCTTTGCCCGTCCGATGTGATAGGCCGAGAGCCCATGTGTACAGGAGTCTGGGAACCGAGAGCTGGCAGAGACTTGCGTCTCGATGATAAAGTGGGCAGCGCGTAGTGTGGAACGAGCTCTTCGTCAACTTCTTCCAAGACATCGGCCGAGTGTTGCGAAGGAGTGGTGGTAAGTGCTGCAGTCTCCATTCTCGGTGTTGACGTCTGAATCGGAGAGTCCTGGAACATCTCGACATTGGGTGTGCTTGCCGTCACGGGAGAATGAGAAGCCTGCTCGTGTTCGTACGATGGCGCTGTCGGAGATGCCATGGGTGACTCATCTCTCGTGACGATAACGGTGTCGTTGGTAACTTCGCTCGCGTCCAAGATGGATCCGTCCCGCTGTTCCTTTGAGCCCACGTCTTGCATCACATCAGCAAAAGCGCCAGACTGCAACGTTGGCTCAGCGAGCGCGCCCATGTCAATGAAATCATTGAGGTTCATCGTTGGATCCCGCGCTTGGCCTCCCTCGATTGGTCGTTCCAAGGTGGAAAAGTCGAAAGTGTTATCGAGCTGCATGCCTGAGAAACTCGCAGTGTTGTCCAAGATGAAACCGTTGCCAGTGCGTGCTGGAGTGCGGACATCGGCGAAGTGCAAATCAAAATCGACCGGTATGGTGGTGTCTTCACGGATGTTCTGCCATGGGATTGTCTGCGGTCGGGGTGTCTTCAAGCCGAACTCAGTGAAATCATTCTCATCGACCTCATCGTCTTCGCTGTCTTCTTCAGCGTCACTGCTGCCACCTCTCGAGTGTATGATGACACTTCCGTCCAGGTCAAGTTCGTAAGACGCTACGGGCGGGTCCATGTCCATTGTGTCGTCATTCAGCTCATAGCCTGGTGTTGGCGGTTCCATAACAGAAGAGTCCACGTCCACCATGCTTTCTTCAACTTCGTATGAAGAGACTGGCGGCTGAACGGTGGGGGAGTCTTCCATGTCGACATCGCTGTGGCCGCCCTCTTCGATCCCGTCTACAACAATTGTCTCATCCGGATCAGGATCAAACTGTTCCATGTGAGCTCCATTCTCCTCCATTTGACTGAAGCCTCCATCTTCGGCTTCGGACTCTTCAGAGGCGCTGTGGTGCTCTTTCTCAAGAATTGGTGTGGCAGCTCCCTCCTGCTCTTCTACCTCCACATTCACTTCCGCTTCATGTTCCTCCCCATGCTCCTCGTCATGCTCCTCGTCATGCTCCCCAACATGCTCCTCCTCATGCTCCTCCAACATCGGTTTCGGTGCATTTGCCTCTGGAATTGCCGTAAGGCCATCTTCGAGCTTCCGGAAAACGAATGAACGATTGTCTGCGCGGGCGACCGTCATGGGTCTGATCGCAGACTCGGGTGCTGCAGGTTGATTGAACGGTTTCTGAGTTTGCGGCGTAGCGCCAGTCGGACCATTCGCTCCAATACGCCTTGGAGGAGTGTGTAAAGGCACGTCCAGGTAGTTGGATCCGGCGGTTTTCGGTGTTGATCTGAGAGGTTGCAGCTGAGCTCTCTGAACACGCCTCATGGGAGTCTTGGGTCCGCAAAGCTCGTCATCCGAGGCAGAATTATCTGCAGTCTCATTCTCTCTATCTGTTCCTTCGAGGTCTGCGGCATCTTTGCGGTCTTCAGAGTAGTCCTTGGGCTGCTCGAAACTCATGCCTGGCGTTTCCGATGGCGTCTTTTCGCCCGAACTCATGTGATCCGTATTCTCATCTGCCATCTCTTTTTGCGGTGAGGACTTGCGAGGCGAGATGACCTTGGGCGGAAGCGAAGGGATTTCCACGATCGCGTCCTCCACCTCTTCAACATCTGCAGGTCTTTGGTCGGCAACCTCGGCATTCTCGTCAGACACCGCGCGCTTGCGGGTCGTGCGCGGTTGTCGTGCTGTAGTCGCTGCCCGAGTCCTTGTGGCCGGCTTCACCTTTTCCTCTTCCGTAGAATTTGTACCTCTTGTCCGTACCCTGGAGACCTGTGTGATTTTCTTCGGCGATAATGGTGACTGCGCAGCGGGAGTTTTGGCGCGTGTTTGTCGGGCTGGTTTTGCTACCAGTGTCGGTTTGGTGCCTGCCACTGGGGCTTGCTGAGTTTCCTGTGGCTCTTCTGCCGGCTTTGCTGCTGCCGTCCTAGTCGATCGCTTCGGCAGTGGTGCTGGTGCTGGTTTCGTGGTCCTCGTTTGCCGACTTGACTCTGGTGCTACCGTCTCGGCCTTCTTTGCCCTGGTTGCGCGTGTTGTTGCCGGCTTTGGTGCTTCCTCTGTGATTTGCAGTTCATCCTCTCCATCTTCTTGCTCTGGCTCGACAACTTCCGCTAATTTCGTCGCCTTCGTCGCTCGTGTTGCTCGCGTCTTCGGTGCGGATGCTGCAGTCTTTGCTGTTGTTGATGCTGTTGCGCGCCTCACAGGCTTCTTGCGGAGCGTCAAGCTCGCGTCTTCCGTCTGTACTTCATCTGCCGGCCCAGTGCGGGCACCTCGGCGTGTCGCAACCATTTTTGCTGTATGATGTTAGTAGTGATAGTCTGGACTAAACTGGACTGTAGGATTGTTGACGGGCAGCTTCCAATGTTTATCTTCACATGTAAACAGTCCGGGGTGCAGCTGCCGCAGCCGGCCCGAAAGGTCCGAATTTAAGTGGGTCCGAGCCCTGGCTTGAAGATGGTTGTTCTGGAAGATGTTGTTCTTGTCTTGCTTCACGAGCCCTTCCAAGTGACCGTTTCGTGTTATTACAGACACCCAATCACAGAAGTGTCACCTCTTCTCGTTTTGATCCACTCAAACAAGGTGCAAAGGTCAGCATTCACCTAGAGTGCTGTGCACCCCTTGGTTCACACCAAAGTCTGTTGATGTTCACGGAGTATCGGCGACTCTCTAACATCGAAATCGTCGTTATCGGTGCTCAAATGTACCAAGAACCTTGGCATGTATGCAGGAAGGAACACCAGTCATCCTTCGAGCTGTGCTATAGGTCATCACCATGCTTTAGCCGCTCTCGCACAGCCGCCTGGCGCAGTCTGACATACATCTACACACCCAAGTACATAAGGAGTATCGTAGTCCGTCGCCACATTGAAGGCACAAGTATCCTCCGTCGCAGTGCAGACCCTCGCTTCCACCGCAAACCAGACAAACACAACATGGCCATCTCCCGCCCCAGCTCCCCATCGAAACGTTCCTCGGGCGACGAAGAACAGCTCCTCCCCCCAACCTACGAGCAATTCCAAACCACCCCATCGAACGTCTCGGCCGCCCTGCCCGAAGACACAGCAACTCCGGACCAGATCCGCGACTTTCTCGTGCAGCTCCTGACCACGAAGCGCGAGATCTCCGTCGACCACGCACGCCGGATCGCATCGAAATGGACGATTTCCAGCGGCAAGGAGCTGCGCACCTTCCCGCCGCTGATGTACATGGAGATCTTCGGGCGCGAGGACGGCTACATCGTGTACAGGGAAGTCAAGACTCTTGTCCACCAGCGCGAGATTGACGAGAAGAAGCAGAAGAAGCATTCGATTTCCGAAAGTGAGTCGTGCCCTACTACTATCCCATCCTCAACTCACCTTGTGATTCTCGGGGAACAAACGCATCTGGGATGTGTTTGGGCGACTTTGGCAGCAGCCTGTCCTAATTTAAATCCTTTGTAGCGAACGGTGCTGATTTTTGGTTTCCTTACAGTCCTTCTGCCCATCTGCGCTTTCCTCGTTGAAGCTCTCATCATCTGGTCCATCATACATGGGATGACGAAGGACAACGCGTCGGTAGCCGTGCTGGTCCTCTCGTGGCTCACGCTCTTCCCAGTGACCTTAGTGTGTATTGGGACGTTGCTGATGTTCACCGGTTCGCGCTCGGCGGAAGAGAGGGTCGAGTCCGAAATGCAGGAGTTTTTGAAAAAGCCTTGTGCTTCGCAGAGCTGAATGGATGCATGGATGCGTGAATGATGGTGTCATGACACTATGGCAAAAGGTTGTCCGACTTTGGACTAGATCATTCCTTGGACTTGAGCGCTTTCCTAGGTATCGAATAGTCCGATTTTATGAGACTCATTAGCCAGATTGTTGTTTCCATCAGTTCGCTGCGTTTTAACTTGATGCGATCATTCCATCGTTTCGGTCCGGGCTCTCGTTGGTGTTGTCATCTTTGTCGTGTACGGGGGCTGATGGTATTACTGTACTGCTGTCGAAGCACTTAAGAGATATAAAATCATTGGCCCTCGCGTCGTCGGCTCTCTCACTGGTATTGCAGCCTTGAACATGTACGGAGGGTATTACAGTCTTTCTCCCGAACCCGAGCCCGTCAGATCGCTACATCCGCAGTCTTATAAGCTTGATCAATTTAGAAGCCAACCCCTGAGTCAGTGTTGCAGCGAGCATCAACGTCAAATAAGAGCAGATGGGTGTCAGTGTAGCGTAAGGAATGAATTATAGATTAAGGTGTATCTACGGTAGGTAGGTAGGTGGCTCGTCTGATCATGCAATGCGTCTGGCTGTCTCTCTTTTCTCCCTCCCTCTCATCATCGTCTTTCTACCTTCATCTCCATCTAAGAAGAGTTGCCGTTGGAGCTGCAGAGCTGCAGGATCAAGTTGGCGTTGGTGCCCTGGTTGAAGACGGCGTTCTTGCCGCCAGGGTTACCAGGCGAGTAGGTGTTGGGGCAGTCGCCGGTGGTGCGGGGCGGGCAAGAGACGCTGTAGCCGTTGGAGGCGCTGCCGGCGAGGAGCTCGAAGCCCTGGCCCTTGAGAGGGTCGCCGAAGACGGTGGACAGGTCGTAGTAGAGGCGGTCGGGGTTGGTACCGGCGTTGTAGACGGCCTGGAGAGGGCTGCTGAGGTCGGGCTGGCGGGAGACGGTGAGCGAGGACTGCTTCACGTTGGGACCGGGGATGGTGGCGCTGAAGGCGGTGTTCTTGTTGGCCGGGAGGGTGATGACACCGGTGGCGGCGTCGCCCTGCTTGGACTGGAGGTACAGAGGGAAGTTGCACTTGTTGTCGACGAAGATCTGGGCGGCAGAGGCGGAGGCGGCGAGGCCAAGGCCGGAAAGCATGAGGGTGGTGAAGTGCATGTTGGCGGTTTTTGTTGTTGGAGTTGAAGTTGGTCTTGAAAGATTGTTTGATAGAAGGTGATGTGATGAAGGTTGTCTGATAGGCTGGCTGTTGTGTAGAAAAGGTGTTGTTGGATAATGAAGGAAAGTGACTAGACGGATGGTGTTGGGATATTATATACCCTTCCTACCCTGACTTCAAACGACGGCAGGAGTGATGTGATGTCGTTGTTTGTCCGTCCTTGCTTGTGCACACTCGTACGGTCGTGTTCGGCAGCATGCATCCGGTTAGTAGGGTTCCTGGGGAAGATGTTCACGAGGCGGATCAAAGCCAAAGACTATAGTTAGAGCCATGATGCCAGCCAGGATGCCTTAGCTGTAGAGCGCATGCTCCAAGGTCGCAGCCATCCGTGTGGACTAGAGTGGTGGTAGTAGTGGCTCGTATTGGGTCAGGTGCTGACTGACCATCTTCACGACGGCGGCCTTTGTTGCATTGGCGTCGCACACGGTCCCTTGCGAGCTAGAGAGCTGTCTGTTAGGCATCCACTAGGGCGATGTTTGGCTTGGTCACAGTCAATACGACTGTCTTTAGCTCCTTCAAGTAAGGTGACGGTAAGGCAGAAGACACGCTTCCGACCGCCGAAGTGTAGTGCGGCGCAAACAACTCCAATTCCCGGGGAATTTTCTAAATTTAAACTGACAGTGTGGCTGATGCACACTGATGACTCGCGCCATTTTCACCTTACCTAACCTTACCTTGCATTTGCTTCTACGCGATACCACCTAACAAGATTGCTAGCGACGTCCGAGGGTCAAAGAATTCACTACCATTCCCTGCCGGTATCACGACGTCAAGCGTGCAAAGATGCTTCGGCACATTGACATCATTTGGCTTCTTCTCCGGTGCTATTCACAGAAACATGCTCAAGCCCTCTGGCTACACCGACAAGCCATCTCGTGTCACCGGGGATACCTACAGTAGCACAATTGGCTTCATGGGGCTTCTCATAGACACTAGACATGTTTGCACCGTGCTGCTGCTGTATCTAGCTGCCAGCTTGTCGGTCTAATGCGTACCTCGGACCTCATGCTCTTGTATCGCATAGATACATGTCTTAGGCCACATGATGACTTTAATGTGGCGAGAGCAATCTAATGTACTGTATGAACGAGGTCGTGTAATACCGGGGACAGGAACATGTGATGTACATGTTGTACGTATACAGCAGTTCGACGCGATGCAAACGGGATAATTCCCCGCCTGCTCTTGGTGTACGGTGTCACGCATGCTCACGCACTCGGCGGGATCAAACGGATTCAGACTTGTGTGATGCGTGAACGCCGTCAGTGGCAGCAATTGAAGCAAACGCGTCGAGAAGTATGGCCGAAGTATTGCACTCACAATGTACTATAACAGCACTCGGTGAATGGGTACTAACGAGAAGTGCATCCTACGTCCCCTGGTAGTTCAGACGCTGTTCAGACGAGTTCGAGTCTGCGCCACATCTTTAGCCTTGCCAATGCCAATTCTTCGAGACCATCTTCAGTTATAAGCCTCATCTCCCTTGTTTAGTAACGGTAGGTATTAATTTAGTGTCCATGACTGGATTGATCAATGAGTTGTGACTTGTGAGATGCGGATCTAGGGTTAGTGTTGGGGTTGAGTCGGGTCGGACTCGTACGCATTTTCATCATACTACTTAGCTGTCATGGCTACTGCACCCACTCAGCTCGACAGATCAGGCTCCTTGCCTTCCTTGAGTGGCTGGAAGATCCGAGTCCATAGCTCACTGGCCTCGCCGACAGTATACGAGAGCTCAACATCTGCCATTCCTGCATCATCGCCACCAGCCATGGTCTCTAGTTGCGAGATGACATTGTCCAGCGCGAGCGCTTTGCCCACAGCTTGAGTTGCGGTTGGGTCGAGGTTCACGTGGACGACGTGGATGTGGAAGTGGTAGTACGTGGGTTGGTCTAAGAAGAATCGTCAGTGCTGAACTGCTGTAATCCAACGGTACAGGTCCCTTGAACATGTACATACAGTGGATGTAAAACTTCAGCATATCATTCTCAACACCTTCGTACAGAGTCTCTACCGCTTTGGTAAGAGTGCTGCGGAGGTGTCGAAGCCAGGTCACGTCTTTCTTCTTGAGATCCCGCACACTCCAAATGTCTCGCCTCTCTACCAGAGCCAGCAGGTGGAGACTACCGATCGTCGTGCGATCCCAATTGAGATCCGGCAGCAGCAGGAAGTCGTCTTTGGTCTCGGTTTCTTTGGATCGATAGAGCACATTTTCTTGCTCCTTCCTGCCTTCGAGGATGTTGAAGACCCAATTCAACTTTCCTTTCTCACGATACTGCTGCATATAGGGTCGGACATACTGTGTGTATATCGCAGGCGTCTCGAGCACTACACGAGATTGCTGGAATGAGTATTTCCGGATATGGCTGTCCTGACAAGGGTAGATCAGGTTGATCTTGAGGTCTGGAGGTGTTGGTTGATCGAGAGTGCCATCCGGTTTGCAATTGGCCATGTACCAGTGGTAAATATCATTGGCGCCGAGGTTGTTGACATGTGTGATCAGACGGGAGAAAGACGACAGGTAGGACTCTTCGTTGCTGAAAGCTGCTCTCTCGGCGAGTAACAAGGCTGGCTCGCCACTGATTGTTCCTTGTAGTACTGCACGTCGGCCACCTTGATCTTGGTTGAGGAGTTTTTGGAACTTGAAGCGAGTGATCAGCCCGTTGGCAGATGCATTGTTGTTGGCCATGGTTTCGACGATGCGGTACTTGTCTGTTTTATGCAACCTCTCTCAACAGTAATAAGTAGCTCAACATCTGACTCGTCCAGGGAGTTGTGCAGACGGCGGCAGTAGCCGATGGGTGAAAGTGAAATTACAAGGGTGGAAATCTTGCAGATCGATGCCGCCGGCTGCCGATGAGGAAGGAAGGAACCTTGGAAGGCGCGCGCTCGAGACAGGCAGACGTGCTTTCTTCAATTCAACTCACACGCTGCACCAAACCACAATTATCACCTGGTCAACGCTACACACGACAGGTACTCGACATCGACATCGACATATCGGCTTGGCTGCCCTCTCCTGTACATAGGCGATCGCCCATCATGGCCCTCCTCTCGCTCTTCCGCGTTCCTAAGCCCAAGGTAAGCCCGCCTGTCGCATCCTCGACCACTCCAGGCGCATACCACATGTACATGTACTGACTTCACTCCTACGCAGTCCGTTCTGGGCTTCATTTCCCTCCGCTCCGCCACCGAACTCATCTTTCTCACCCTCCTCTTCAACAAGGTCACCGGCCTCTACGGCATCCTCGCCATCTTCACCGGCTACCACCTCAACGCGCTCCAGCTCAGCCACTACATCTACTCCCTCGTCATCCTCGGATTGATCGCATGGCTCTTCTCCGCCATCAGGAAGCCTGAGCAGCCGCTCAAGGTCGTCGGCCTGGCCTTCATCCTCATCCTCGACTCCGTCATCAACGCCATCTACACCGGCATGTTCGGCGCAAGCTGGTTCATCGTCCTCGCACAACACCTGAACGAAGAAGTCAAGGACGGCGCATCCAAGGCACCTGGCGCAGGCACCATCGACGAGACCGCTGGCTTCACGAGTCCTGAGCACAACGTCACCAATGTCGAGATCATCGCCACTCCCGCCGAAGGCGCCATGCCCGGTCAGGTGGCTACTGCCTACAGCCAAGAGGGCGTCACCCTTGGCAGCGCTGTCTTCGAATCTGGCTCCATGGCATCCCTGACCGTCATTGGACTCCTCTGGATTATTCGCGCCTACTTCTGCTTGGTGGTCCTGTCATACGCCCGCGGCGTTGTGCGCTCCTACGTTCTCACGACTTCTACGGGTTACACGCACGCAGAGGACCCTACCATGGCCGAGAATCCGTTCCGCGAGGGAAGAGAAGAGGGCGAGGGATGGAAAGGCAAAGTCGGTCGCACTCTGCTGCAATTCCCGACCAAGAAATACTGGCTTGGCCGTGAGGAGAATGAGGGCGAGAACGAGTGGGTGCGCTCCACGAGCGGTCGCTTCAGCGGCAGGAAGGACCTGCGGATCAAGGTCCCCGAGCCGGGTGTTGGCGAGAGAGAAAGAAGGGCGAGGAGCGGTACCGGACCTCCTCCACCCCCAAAGAACGTTAACGTCAAGGCACCACAGTGATGAATGAAACGTAAGGATACCTGGGTTGGATGGATTGCTGCGACATTGATTGTTGCGGCGGGCTAAAGGATTCGGGGAACTTGGTTAGAAACGCTCAGAGAGTGTCAAGGCGCCTTCAGGTTGGATTGGATTAACATAAAGCATAATGTTCAGGAAGCGTATAGTATGTGCATGGCCTCTGTATAGTTTGTTTACGCTTTGATAAAACAGTAGCGATTTTACGAGACTCGACTCGACTTGATTTGATTAGTAGATCATATATTGATACAAGGACGAGACCGACATTGGGCCTTGCGTCTGATCGTAGGAAATACCTAGCATTCCTGAACCTCAAAATCCCGTCTTTGTGTCGAATCATTAAATTTCCAATACGTCAAAACGCCGCGCTCACGCCGTACTCAGGTCACTAGGCCTGCCCAAAATCGCCGCTCAATGCTTGCGCCTCGAGCGCCCTGTCAAACGAAATACCATGCCCTCTTTCCTCTGATCTGCATCTGTACAAACTCACTATGCCATCCGTAGACCGATGTCCATTTACCTTCTAGCCCCTCTTCGTTGTTCATTACCATCGACAACCCTCTAACATTGGCATCCACCTTCGCTTTCGGGTTTGGGCTGGTTCACATTCACGTCGATTGCTGCGCGGGTTGTCAGTATTCACACATTCCGTATAGTCATACTCCTGCCACTCACTTTGGTTCGCCGCCTGCTGTCCCTCGCCCTCCATGCCCGGCAAAGCCTGTGCTATCCGCTTGAACAGCACCTTGACATTGTGGCCCACCTTCGCACTCGTCTCAACAAACAAGCACCCCAACCTCTTAGCCTCGGCCTCGCCATCCTCGGCTTTAACCTCCCGCTTCTCGCTCAGATCCGTCTTGTTGCCCACCAGCACGATGATCACATCGTTGCCGCGCTCGCCACGCACGTCGTCCACCCACTTGCGCGTCTGCTGGAAGCTCTTCTGCGACGTGATGTCGTAGACGACGACCGCCACGCTCGAGTCGCGGATGTACGAGGGGATCAGCGAGCGGAAGCGCTCCTGTCCGGCCGTGTCCCACAGCTGCAGGCGCACGGTGCGGTCTTCGAGGTACATGGTCTTGCTGAGGAAGTCGATGCCGATTGTCGCTTGGTAGGTGCTGTCGAAGGAGTCGTACATGAAGCGCGTGATGAGGGATGTTTTGCCGACTGTTGGGGGATTGGATTGTTTGATCAGCTATTTTGTAGAGAGAGTGGTTCCAAGCGGCTACGACGACCACAGCAGAGGCTTACCTGATTGCTCGCCCAAGAAGACCAGTTTGAACTTCTTGAGCGGGTTGGTGTAGGAGCCTACGTTTTGCGCCATGATGTCTGAGTGCTCGGATGCTGGGATGCGATGCTATGCTATGGATTGATTGCTTCGTATGCTTCCAGTGGAATTATTATTGATTTGTTATTTCGGAAGGCGGTAGGAGGATTGTCAGTCAGATCGCAGCTGGTAAAGTACGGTACAAGTATTGTATGTAGGTAAGTGGTTAAGCCCGCTTTGGTCCGTGATAAAGGAGGAGGCCAGTCTGGGGTTCTGGGTCGCCGCAGCCGGATGGGGCCAATTAGAGCGAGGCCGGACCCTCTTCTGAAGTTCTGAAGTCTCCAGTACCGTATTTTTTTAATCGCATGCTCGCCATTTGTTTTTGGCGACCGACCACACACCACACATTTTCAAACAACAAATATGGCAGAACCTTCCAACACCGCTCCGGCGACGCACAAGCAGCCTTCGAGGAAAGGCAAGAAGGCATGGCGCAAGAACGTCGATGTCACCCAACTGCAACAGGGTCTCGCCGATGCTAGAGACGAAGTGATTAGCGGCGGTATCATCTCTGAGAAGGCTGCCGAAGACCTGTTCTCCGTGGATGTTGCTGGTGACGAGAACGTTGCCCGCAAGCAAAAGAGCCAGAAGCAGCTCAAGGCCGACGAGATTGTCGCCCTGCGCTCCGCCGTACCTGGACTGGAGCCGCGCAAGAGAAAGGCTACTGGACCCGTAATCGGAGAGAGCAGTGGCAAGAAGTCCAAAGACAAGAATTACATCTCGAACTACGAGCTCCAGAAACTCAGAAAGGCCGCCGATGCGACGACTGGCGTGGCCGTCATGGAGGCGCCTGTAGAGCACGACCCTTGGGCCGCACCCGGACCTTCCAAGCACGCGGAACTGGACTTCCTCGACGAGCACGATCTCCACCAGAAGCCCAAGGTCGAGCCTAAATCTCTGCGCAAAGCACCTGTTTCCCTGGCCGCCAATGGCAAGCCCATCCCCGCTGTTCGCAAGCCCGAAGGTGGAAAGTCTTACAACCCGCTGGTCGGCGAATGGAGCGAACTGCTAGAGCGCGAGGGTGCCGCCGCCGTCAAGGCAGAGAAAGCCCGCCTGCTCGCCGAAGCAGCGGAAGAAGCCAAGCAGGAGCGTCTCGAGGCGGAGGCAAGGAAGGTTGAAGCTGCTGAGCGTGAGGAAGTTGCAACCGACTACGAGAGCGAGTGGGAGGGTATCCAGAGCGAGGGCGAAGCACAGAACTACAGCTTGAAGCAGAAAAGGAGAAAGACCCAACCGGAGCGAAACAAGATGAAGGCTCGCAAGGAGCGTGAGGCAAGAGAGAGGTGGGAGCAGAAACAGGTCGAGAAGGCCGCACAATTAGCGCGAATCAAGGAGATTGCGCAAGAGATGTCGGAGAGGGATCGTGGAAAGAAGACTCTTGCCAAGAAGGCCGCACAGCACTCTTCAGACGAGTCGGACGACGGCGAGGAGAAACTCGCAAGGAGACGCTTCGGCAAGGTTCAGATGCCTTCTGCGCCGCTGGAGGTGCAGCTTCCGGACGAGCTTGAGGACTCTCTGCGCAGACTCAAGCCTCAGGGCAACCTTCTCACAGACCGTTATCGCAATATGCTGTTGAACGGCAAGGTCGAGGTTCGCAAGCGTCTGGGCCAACAAAAGCAGCCCAAGACAGAGCGTTACGAGAAATGGAGCTACAAGGACTGGAAGCTCAAATAGATATCCCGTCACACGGTTACCACAGGCGGATTGTAATACATTTCTTTGGTATATTCACATACCATTCACTCGGCAAGCGCTGTTCCTTCTTCTTGTCAAATCGTTTCACCTGCCTTTGTCAAAACATTTCTTAAGGGCAAGTCTCAGCCACAGAGCACAATCAACTTGGCCGTTGGATGTCATCTTTGCTTACACTCAATGGTCTCCTCGTACTTCACAGGTTCAGTTCGACATCGTGTCGCCGTAGTATCAATTTTAACAAAAATCCGTCGTTTGACATTGACGAGAAGATCTAGCTGCCATACCCAGCACTTAAGCACGGCGGATCTCCCACTTGATGTCCTTGATACTCACCTCCTCGCCGGCCTTGTCGTCGTAGTCATACCACTCACCCTCAGAAAGATCGATGGCGGCGAACGGGGTGTTGGACTCGATGCCTTTGGCTTTGAATTCGCCCTTTTGACAATAGCGTGTTAGTCGCTCTGCGACATCTGACTGATGCTTTCGGTTGGAAGAGTAAGTGGAAAGACTTACATCGGCCTTGAAGTCTATAAACTCCAGTCCGCGGCAGTCCATGGTGAGGATGTTCATGGCTTTCGCAGGCTCTTGCTGAGGGTACGATTTGGGGCCTTCGAGAACGGTTGCGCTGTGTTGTCTCTGTGTTGTGTTGCGTCCGATCAGCATTACGGAAAGACAAACTAGCAGGTGAACGAATTCTTCCACTTACCTTGCAGTTCTGGCATTTCCACACAAAGTTGGCCTCGCCACGGCTGCCTTGCTGCTCGTTCATTTCCTGAGAATGTGGCGTTAGCGTGCTAGATCCTGGCGTCTGAAGTCGGACACATTTCGTACATGACGGTTGACAGTCACCCAGTTGGGGTGAACTTCGCGGCATGATGTGCATTGCACTTTGAAGGTGTAGTGGAAAGGCTCCTCTTCGGTGTCCTGGGGTTGGAGGTCGGTGACACTGAAAATGTTAGTGAGGTTGTTCGTTCACTTTGGAGGAGACAGTCGATGGGTACCCTTCGAGATCAGCTTTGAGGGCGAGGGCGAGCATATTGGCGGTTTCTGTTGGGTTGATTTGTTTGAAGTGAAGGGATTGATTCTTTTTATTGAGTTGAAGGCAATGACTTGTCTCTCTGCGAGCACTTGGTGGTGGAAGCGGGCAGGTTGAAGCGCACCAAGTGGGGGACCGCAATCTTCAGACAATCAATCCCGTCCGTTGACTTCCTTTCATCACATACGTTTGCGATTTACCAGTAACTTGACTCCAGAAGTTTGTCACTTCCGCGAAATGATGCGCTTCACCTCGCAAACTGGTGTCAGTCAGAGGGGTGCGCGCATAAATCGCAACAAGCTGGAGCTCTCCAACACTTGAACACCAACCACGGATTTGTTCATTCGAAGGACGCCAGCAACGCCATGCCGCCTCGCACCCTACCATGGCTCAAAGAGCGTAAATACAGGCCGTATGATCCACTATCTACATCCTCACCTGCACCCCCAAGGCGCAAGCGCGATGCAACTCCATCCTCAGACCAGGACCTCGTCGACCCAGATCTGAACCCAACCGGCGTATCCACTCCACAGCGACGTGCCAAACAGCGTCTCCTCGCCGCCGACCGCTCACCTTCAACTTCTCCTCCTCCCGCTCCACCGAGCGTGGAATACATGCGCGAAGGCTATGTCGCCGACGACGCCTGGATGATGGTGGAAGACGAGCTTTACTCGACTGCACAGCTCTACACCCAGCACCTTCACCACGCTGCATATGCGGAGCAAAAGCGCAGAGCGCAAGCGCGTGGTGATAAAGTCCTAAAGACCATGGCAAGGCCAACGGATGGACGAACGAAGAGGGACGGAATGGTGGTGGAAAGGAAGGAACGCGACAAAAGCATCAAGAAGGCGCTTGGCGTGGAAGAAGAGGAAGGGATTCTCACAGATCCACTGCTTGGTGCCCTGATGAACGACCCGCAGCGAATGGGACGCGCCCTGGAGGGCATCAGCAAAGTGAAGTCGAAAAGCAGGGCTGCGAATGGGTTTCTCAGGAGTCCCGAGAAGCCTAGGAGGACTTTCACTGGGGTGCCGAATGGCAATGGTGGGGTTGTGAGTGACGAAAATTCGGAGACCGACAGCGATGACCTTGATGGATCCGCGCCGAAATCGACTACGCAAAGCAGATTGTCTAGCAAGAAGCCTGCACCTAACCCGAGTGCGGCAGCATCTGTCCCACGACGAGAGACCGACATCTTCAAGAAGTTTGCCGCAGTTTCCCACGATGAACCATCTCGCTCTCATTCCAAGCCAAACAATCCTAGCCACACTGTTGAAAAAGTGGCCAAAACCGAACGCGTTGAAAAGCGTTCACACGCCCAATACACGAGCGATGCATCCAAGCAGACCGCCACCGCAATCTCGATCGACGATTTCGATATTCCCAAGCCCGAAGTCAAGGAAGAAACACCGGCCTATCTTGTCAAGCGCAGACAGAAGAAGGAAGAGGAAGAAAAGCGCAAAGCAAAGGAGAAGAAAGCATCGATCGAAGTCCCTACCTTTTTGTTTTGAGAAGCGTTTAGCGATTTTGTTATGATACCCAATTGGACCAAGAGGCCTTTTTGTAACTTGAGTTTTCCCTATCGAACGAACGACCCTACATACAATTGTTCTCACCACTTCTCCAGCATCGCTCTAATATCAACCTCATTAGTAAAGCACCGCACACTCTGTGTGTGCAAGTTCCAATAAGTCTCCGCGATATCACTGGGAGCAATCTTTGCCTCCGCCGCCATGTCTTTCAACCAATCCCTCCCAGCAATGTCAATAGGTCCATCAATGATAGCATGTGCAACGTGCACGCCCTGCGGCGCAAACTCCCTCGCAACCGACATGCTCAAAGCCCGCAGCGCCCACTTGCCACTGGCGAAAGCCGCAACCTGCGCGTTAGCCTTGACCGACGCCGTGGCGCCCGTGTAAATCAAAGTCGGCGGAAACTTCGCCTCGCCTGAAGAAGCAGTCTGCACCAACAACGGCAGAGCGGCTTGCGAGAAGATGAGAGCGCCTTTGGCACTGACTTCCCAGCTGCTGCCGAACTCGTCCACGCTCATGTCGAGCAGCGGCTTGCGGAAGAAGCGGCCGCTGGCATTGAAGATGGCTGCCGCGCAGTGGGCTCCTTGGTACTCTTTTTTGATCTGTGCGAAGGCGGATTTGATGCTCTCTTCGTTGGAGACGTCGGCGCTGATTCCGATGGCTTTGCCGCCGGCGTTGTTGATTTCTTGCACGAGTGGTTCGTAGCTTTCTGGTGAGCGGGCGAGGAGGGCGATTGGGTATGCTTTGGAGAAGCGGCGGGCGACGGCGGCGCCTGTTCCAGGGCCGACGCCTGCGACTACTGCGAAGGGGGTGGGTGCCATTGTTTTGATTGTGTTGTTGGTGGTTGTCTGGACTTGGTGGAGATGGTTTGTTGGATGAGCAAAAGTAAGTACGTGTTGTGGTTTATTAGATTGGGACCCGAACGATGACTTTATACGATCAGGGAAATGGCTTAACAATGGAACCTCCTGCATGCATGTGAACGAGATGGCGTCAGATCACATCGTCAAATCGTCAATCACAACGGGCCGGTTCAGTAATCGACGTGAGCGTTCCTGGGGATTGGGGCAGGTAAAGTGGGGTCGATGGATTAGATGAGTGGGGTACATGTTGTGCTGACAGAGCATGTAGCACACAACATACGGTAGGGAAAGGTTTCGTCTCCATTTCGCAGTGGGGAATGAGTTTCGCGTCAAAGGGTCACCTCGGCTGACGACTTGATCGTTTGAACACAATGTCAATCTAACTTCCAACCAGACTATTGAACGGCACACAGGCTCATGTCTTCACCTTCAACCGGCCGATCAACTTCTTCTCTCAACTCGTGCTCAAACCTTTCGAACAATCTTAGGCGTGCAGCCATATACGTCTCCCTAGCTGCTTCTCCGACGACAACCCAACAAGCACCATTGATGTCATCCTGGTAGTCGACCAGCAGACCGTGCAGCGTCTCCCTCTTTACCGAGTCGTCTACTGCTAAATAGGCAGCTACAAGACACAGCGGGAGATGGCTCGCACCTAGTGGCCTATATGGTGAAACCTGCTCACTGAGCAAAAGTACATCGTCGCAGAACCGAGCATTTTCTTCGGCTAGAGAGACGTCCCAAGGATGAAGAGCGGACAGGATTGCGTTGCAGCCGAGAGTGATCGCAAGAAGCATGCCGTGAGCAGTGTGGCAGACTGGGAGAATTCTTTCCGTCACCATTGCTCTCGTCGTAAGCGAGGCCCACTTGCCCTCAGACAGTTTCTGGGATATCTCAACTTTTCGCATCGAAAGCTCTTCGGCGTCCATGCATGCCCGTCGGTATATGTCTTGGATCTCTACGAGATTCGTTCGAGGTGCGTGTACGAGATCCGGGATGTGTGCCATTGTCTCGATAGTCATGCTATTCTGCGAAAGGCCGTCGGACAAGATATTTGTGCCGGTGCCTTTGCGGCTTTGGGGTTTGGTGGGGCCATGGGTATTCATCATATTGGATCGATACCAAGGATGCAGTCGAACGGTGGGATCGAAGAGACCTTCAATGATCTGGAAATTTGTGATCAGCCTGAGTCCGGAACGTCACTCTTCTTCACGTCGTCGAGAACCAGGATTGTCTTCGAATTTGCTGGCCCACTCTCAACGGTGCTTTGCGATTCATGCATATTGATGCGACTGGAATGGCCACGCAATCCACGCCAAATATCGGGAAAAGACACTCACCACCACCATACACATAGAAATCAAGACCTGATGTTCGAAGTCCTGGCCTAAGTCTTGTACAGTGAACTTGCCAGCAACCGCATCGAGCATGCTCGAAACAGCCTTGCCGTGGCTTATGAACTGATCGCCTGGCCTAGCAATCCAAGACTGCAAAGCTTTTTCGTCAGCGTTACGCGTTACAAGCAGCTTGCTGTCAGAAAAAAACATACTTGGCAGATCAGGAGAAAGTAGATAGCACACAGCATCTCAACGATCTTGTTTCTATCGGGGTTGTCTAGCGATATTCGTAGAACTCGCAGTGCACGTCCATACTTCGAAAGCGCCTCGGGAGATGGTTGGCGTTTGTACACGCATGGGTACGCGCTCATCAGTGCCGACGCAGAAGCATCAAGAGCTGGGTGGGAGCCGAGTCTCTTGGGCACTTCAGGAAGGAAGATACCGTAACAAGACAAGTCGAATCTGGGATCTTTGACTTGCAGATTGGAGGCAAACTCACTCGACAACCACGTGACTTTGTTGGTCAGAGCAAATGAAGGCTTGCTCAGTGTTGCGATGGCGCGAGTCTGGGAGCCTGGCGGTGCATTTTGCTGCTTCGTGGCCTTTCTTTCTTCGATTTGTATGAATTTAAAACGTCGCTGTCCGCCGCCGATGCAGTTCAGGCCAAGTCGCTTGCAGCGCGAACAAGCAGGCTGTGCTGTGTCACACTGTTGAAGGCTGTTAGTATACATCTTTCGACTGAGCCGAAGGCTTACTCGCCTTTTTCTTTTGTTTTCGACATGCATCGCATCCGCGTCCCGAGGGTACGCCCGGCATATTGTTGTCCGAATTGCATTAAGAGAGTGATGTGTTTGAATCAAACAAGAGACGTTCAGCTCTTGTACGGTGGGGCTTTTGCTGCGGCTGAAGCCAAGAGTCAGGCGCGTGGAGTCGTTCTGGTACCAATAAGCTCGCAGATCGCATACTAGGACAGATGGCATCGATCAGGTCGCAGCAGTCAGTACAATTACTTGAATTGCACAATGAAGTCATGGACTACACAGATTCAGTAGTGTAGGAAACCAACCCAGAAGAACTGTTCTTGAATTTCTAGAACGGACGTATACATGTGTCAGGACGTCCCAATGCTTGTACTGTTATTCCTACCCCAAACTCCCAGACGCCATTGTTTGCCAGGATTTCCAGCAGTGATCCGACTCCCAGGCGTAGCTAACCGTACAGAAAACGAGGAAAATTGTGCTAATGCAAGCACGAACTTCAAGCTTCGACGAACCGAGAACTCATCAATGAGTCAACATACGCCCTCTGGACTTTAGCCCCACCAGGACCATCCATCTCCTTGAGCAACACCGAAAGAACCTCCATCGGCGGCTTCAAGCCTAAGACGTTGGCACGCTTCCAGCGCTTCAGTCTTGCGATCCCAATACAGGGCTGTAAAGACACATCGTCAGCATTCGAATCTCAAGACACTCTTCCAGGAAGAACAACAGGAAACACTCACTCCGTACTGCCCAGAAACATCCCACAGCCTCAGCACCCGCTCGTGCACGTCCAAATCTTCCTGGTGAACCCTTGGTACCAGCCTGAGACTCTCCTGTTCCCGCCAGAACTTCTTGATCTGAGCTTCGGACATCTTGCGCGCGCGAGCCTCCTCGTCGCTCACCCAGCCAGAACCCAGAGATCCACCCACGGCGCCGACGTCGCTAGTCTGCGCACGGCCACCTAGAACATCTTCAACCTTGGAGCCGCCTGTAAGAACGTCGTCTTCTGCGTCGGCTTCCTGCTTAGTGGCTTTGTTTGTTGTTGTTGTTGTTGTTGTTGTTGTTGTCTCCTTCGTCTCGTCTGTGATGTCGTTCTCTGGATGTACGCTCGAGGCGCGGCTCAATGCCTCATCGAGGAGGACTTCCTTCTTTTCTGCTCCGAGACTCTTGCCATTTTGTAGGCTCTGATGCGATGGTTTGGTGACACGGGTATTCTTGCCGTTGAAGGATAGGGTGCTCTGTTGACGGGATGCGGATGTGGTTCGCTCGGATGCGCGGCGTTTGGGTGCCATGGTGTGATGTGTTGTGCTAATTCAGCTGATTGTTGATTTCAGTTTGGTGCGATTTTGTGTCTTGCGCAAAGGTTGAGGGTGGTAATTCGACTGAGTTGAAAGGTGCACTCTTCAATGATCTACTCGAATGCCAAAGCCCGTGCGCTATGACATAGTTCCAGATCGGAGCTTCTGATTGGCTAGAGCGAGTGAACATCAACTTCACTCTACGATCATGCCAAGGAATATTGAACATACCGGCACTGGCAGGTTTGTAGTACACAAGTGCAGCTGATACGATCTTTCTTGGATTTAGGTTCATTGAAAATCCGACAAATCGTCTCAAATACTTCCGTAGTATCTGGTTGATACAAGGACTATTGCGACGTCCGCAAGTCGCTGATACCACTGTGGCATCGATAGATTTCCAGCATGAAGTGAGGACAGCACCTTCAAGCATAAATGGTATGAATCTCTTGAACTCATTACATTCATATGGAGTCGGTAGGAACTTTGCGTGTCAAACGGCAACAGGTTCAATCCGCCGCACGAGTCAGATGGTAAATCGATTGCACTTCCATTGCTAGACGTGTGCAGAACATCGATGTTTGTTCGGTGCTCCAGCTTTGCTCTCGCTAGTGTCATTGACGAGAAGCAGAATTACATGTTCGGAGTTCTTATGCTTGTTTTTTTTAAAGTCGACGTCGGTATCGAGTTTTGACTTCCAGTACGATCAGGTCTAGGGACACTGCGAAATTGCCAATCGGTAGCACAAATCTCACTTTCGAAACTGAGGAGGAATGTGATAAATAACAAATCGTGTTTCACATGAGACAGTAAGCTCCCCTTCTAAAAAAGACCTCATGAAGTCTCCTAGTATGTAGGAACCTCTCCACCGTGGTCCCTCAATATCCGCTCTTCTTCCTTTTGCGCGCGCGATGCTTCGGTCTCCTTCATCAAAGCAGCGATGTTGAACTCGTCGGGGTTGTCTTCGTCGTCGCTGTCGTCGGCATCGCTGCCTTCCCAGCCTCCCTTGTCGAAGAGAGCTCTGCCAGTCGCCTCCTTTGCTGCCTTGGCTTGCTCCTCGGCCGCCTTCTTGTCCAAGCGCTCCTTCTTCCACTTGGCAAAGGTCTCTGGAGTGACGGGTGTGAGAGTACCAGTAAGCTTGTGGCGCTCCGACTCCAGGAAATCCTCGAGTGTGAGAGTGTTGAGCGGGCTCTTGTCGTGCAGCGCCTTCTCGGCGGCGCGCTGCTCCTTGGTCTTGAGCACGAAGCCCGGTGGCAGGGAGTGTCGGTACATGCACTTGTCGCCACCGTTCGGACACGTCCAGAACCAGCCGTACTTTCCGTTCTCCACTGCTTCGATGAAGAACTTGCACACCTTGTCTGTGGTCGTTTTAGGATTGCCGTGTTTGCTCAACACAACCTGTCGTAGCTTCTCCTCGTCCCAGTCCTCCATCTGATCCTTTGTCTTTGCTGCCTCTGCGTCCTCCTCGCGCGTGTCGGTGTACAAGCTCTTCTTCTCGCCCTTGCGTTCCACGTTCAAGTCGTGACTGAACTTACACTTCCTGCCCTTGTCGCAGTGGCCCTTTTTGAAGAATTGGCACAACACGGTCTTGGGATCAACGCCAAACGGCACCTTCTGCGTCTGAACGGGCTTGAAGAGCTCCGCAACCTCCTTCTTCGCAGCTTCAGCGGCAAGCTTCTCCTTCTCGCGCTGCTGCTTCTCTGCGTCCTTTTTCTTCTCGTTGTCGTTCATCGAGGCCTTGGACATAGCCTTCAATTGCTGCAGCTGCTTCTGCGCAGCACCACCCTTCTTGTTTTTCATGCCGAACATTTTGTCGTCGGCCGAAGGCTTGACTTTCTTAGGCGCGTTGTCCTGTTTCTTCGGAGGCATGATTGATGATTTCTTTGCGGTTTTCGTGTCGAGTGATGTAGTTTCGCCCCGCGGCTATAGTGTGTCGCAATTCCTTTCGAGTGGAAACAAGGTAGATCCAAGAGAGGGTGTGTCAAACTCAGTGTGCAGGGGAGGGAAAGCTCTCCATGTAATCCTCGCTGATCGCTTCGTAAAGTCACGCGACTTAATGCTGTATGTGAGGGCTCGCGGCTGCTTTGGGCACAGGTTCAAAATTGAAGTCCAGCCGCCGAGCGGAAAATGACGTGCAGAACTCGCGGGGGTGAATTGCCAGAATTGTGATCCTGAGGCATCCACCCTTGCACGTTGGCTGCAGCCGAGCCGAGAGGCCAGCTCTCTCGACCATTGGGGATTGGAGCTTCAATGTCAACCGACGTTTTGCTATAACAACTGCCACGTTGACTCGAAGACTGTACAACCACAAGGGTAAGCAACGGGCTCCTTTCAGACCGCCACTTCTCCCATATTAACAAACTTCCCTAGACAACCTACTCCAATCACAAACAACACCCAAAACGCGCAACAATGATCTCCGACGCCCAACTCTACTCCCTCGCGGTCTTCCTCGGCAGTGCGGCCGTCCTTCTGATTGTCCTGTACCACTTCCTCGAGATCAACGCCAAAGACGCCGGCAACGACCTCAGCAAGCAGCGTAAGGCCGACGCCCTTCCCGCGAAAGCACGATGAGCCAGTTGTCCTGTCGCAACCGAGGAGAGATATGGGAAGCGTTACATTTTTGTACAACTGGGTCAGGCGTTTGAGCGTGGAGTTACTAGGAATTTGGGAAATGAAGACTACGGACAGACAGACCTGCTTGAATGGGATATTATGGGGACTGAGGGAGGTCGATGTGCCCATTGATCGTCGTCGACGAAGCTGCATGTTCAAGTGATATGGAATCCAGGTTTATGCATCGCTACACTATGTGTACTTGTCGACCTCCTCAGTCATCGGCTTCCTCACCTTCGCTCTCGACAACCTCCTCGAAGTTCTCATCGTCCAAGAACCCCATTCTTCGCTTCCGATTCGCAAGACGGACCCCCGTCTTCTCCAGTGTAGGCCCTACGGTCTTCTTTCGCTCCTTTAGCTTCTGCAGCTCTTCGCGAGCGATGCGCTCATCTTTACCCGAGCCAGCAGGTGGTCTACCTGGACCAGCGGGAATCGGACGACTAGCATTGTCGAGTATGCCAATGTTTGCCATTGGTCGGATGATTGGTGTCACTGAACGGCCGCGTGAGTCGCTCAAGTAGGCTTCGGCATATTCAGAGTCTTGATGGTCTGGGGGATTGGGATGCTGTTAGCGATGATCAGTGAACTGAACTCCCTAATAATACACAATCGACTTACCCGACAAGCCGCCTCGTGGGCCGTCGCCTAGTCGCCATGCGACCGGCTGCAGGTGCTCCTTGTCAACATGACCTAGCCAAGCTGGGATGTCCTCGAACGTCGTGTCGTTGTCCGCACAACCTCGCCACAGGCAAGGGTACTGGTCTTCTTCGTCTGCTTTGCCGTGCACTTTGAGAACGTGCTTTTTGAGAACGTCCAGTGAGTGCAGCTGTGCGTCACATTCGGTCCAACGACACTTGTAGACTTGGTACTTCGGCTCCTGCAATTGCTGTTCCGGCCGAGGGGCGGATGTTTTAGCCTTGGTGCCTGAAGACTGTGATTTCTTTGGTGTCAATCCTTGGGCTTCACGCGAATGGACGCTTTTGCGCCATCCTACAGGTCGTCCTTTCGTTTTGATGACGTTGCCGTTCGCATCCAGCTTCTTGAACGCCGCGTATCCTACTGGCGTACCGGAAGGCGCGTTTGCCGCAGTTGCGGGTGTTCCTGACATTTGGCGAGGCGTGCCGGTCGCACTCATCGGGCTGTTTTGCGTTTTATCAGGGTAAAGCTTGCGAGGTCGACCTCTTTTCTTGGGGGGCTGTTTGTTGTCGATCGGAGTCGCAATCGTGTTGGTATTGTGGCCATTATTGCGGAGATCAGGCTGGAGCGCGTTCCGCACGGTCCCACTTTGCACGGGATCAGCCGAGCGTTGCTTGTGCATGGCGCCGTCCTCTTCATCGTCTGCATCTTCGCCATCAACTTCAGTTGAATGAACAACGCTCGGTGCGGGCACTCTAGGAGGTTCCTTCGCAGGAACCGCCTTTGGAGCTACCTTCTTAGGAGGATCGGGATCGAGAATGTCCCACTTAATGGTTGCAAGATCACTCTTATTACCAGACATGTCTAGCTGGCCACCTCTTTCGCCCAGCAATTTCTGCATGACATTCATGTGACTGTTGAGCGGTCGCATATCCGGGTGACGGCCGGTCGCGAGCAAGATATCACGTGCGATTGTGCGGCTGTCATATGTAGATCTGCGAGTCACGCGATCACGCATGATCGGCTCCACCACCATTTTGCCCTTGATTCGCTCATGCTGCATTTGCTCGTTCGATGGGGCTTTCTTTTTGTGTGATGGTTTTGGCGTAGGCACCCCAGGAGCGTTTGCGTGCGCAGGAGCTGGCGGAACCGGTGCAAAACTACCGTTTGGCTGCATGAAAAGTTGTGGAGTGGTCGACACTCCAGGTGTCTTGAGAAATGGCTTGAACTTGAGATTACCGGCCGATCCGTCGGGATTCGTTGGCTTTGAGTTATACTGGTAAGGCGGTTGCTGGTTCTGCTGCTGTTGTTGTTGTTGTAGTGGTTGATGCTTTTGCTGCTCATTTGGGCGCTGTACCTGCGATGGTTTCATGATCTTCATTGGCGGCGCGTCGTTGTCAGAATCTCCGGCAGTCAGGTCGACGAGATCAGCAAATCCACGCTTACGCGCAGCTTCCTCCTTGTTCGCCGGTTGTCGAGGTGGCGACATTTGCCTCACGTTCGGAGTTTGCTGGGCTGATCCAACTGGCATCGGTCTGCCTTGCTGCGCAGCGGATATCGACCCTCGCTCGGGTTGTACAGATTGTGATGGTTGCTGGCTGTAGCTGTCGCTAGTGGGGAAAGTGGGACTCGCGTGCTGTGCTTGGCAAGGGCTCGCAGATACATGCACTTGCTCTGGCATGTGCGCGAGATAACCGCCGTTTGAGGCATTACCTGGTACAGTGAAGGAAGGCATCTGATATTCAACCATGCCGTTGCTTGACCCACTGCCACCGCTTTGCCTGTTCATGGTCTTGACCAGATTCAAGGCTCGGCGTTGCTCCATCTCAGCCTTGGTTGCTCGTCGTTTCTTGGGGTTCGTCTCATCTGGTGGTGCGACTCCAGTAGCCTGCGCTACAGTGCCATTGGCGGACATGATGGTAGCGTCGCTGACCTTGGTTAGAGGCTGTGATGAGTTGTTGCCTGGTGGAATACCACGGAGTAGCTCCCTAGCGAACGCTGCACGTTCGAACTTGAGGCCCATAGCTTCGAGGGATTCACAAAGCTGTACATAGTTGGGGTTCATATCCAGTCGGTTAAGCACCTCGGCAGTCATCACGTGTTGATGGGGGTTGACACTCTGGAGCCAACGGGCTGCGATTTCGGCAAGTAG
>Ga0265798_10001863_pt1 | contig 31886 bp, 22 predicted proteins | sample P3T30metagenome_FD_192430 | JGI IMG/M metagenome (GOLD analysis project Ga0265798, IMG submission 192430) | Plant litter microbial communities from East Loma Ridge, Irvine, California - P3 T30 | ecosystem: Environmental > Terrestrial > Plant litter > Unclassified | place: USA: California... | reverse complement strand
AGATGTGATCTCGGTTTTTGCCGCTCCATATTACACGGATATTACCGGTACGGACTTTAACCCGAACTGGGGACAGGCGAACAACCATCCGAATAACATGACCACGCCATTGTACGGCGGGAACCAGGTAAGGCAATATCAGAATTCCGCTCCATATCAGGGAACCAGGCTGGGTGCCGATATCAATGTCAGCACGATAAACAAATTACACATAGATATTTATTCGCCTACGCTGACTTCACTCCGGTTATTCCTCATCAAGACGACCGATGGCACGTTCGAGACTTCAGTTACGATCGCATTGACTCCCGGCGCCTGGACGAGCGTTAATATCGACGTGAATGCGGCCAATTTCCCAGGTTTGGACCTGACGAAGATCCGTGAGATCAAATACGACGAATTCAAGATCGGTGCGGCAGTTACGGCCAATCAGGTCTTTGCCATCGACAACTTCTATTTTTACAGAGATACCGCTACAGCACCAACCTTGGGCGAATTCACTGTAGCGGCGAAAGTTTTGGGCGATGCGCCTTTCACATTGACCGCCCCAACGTCTAACAGCGCCGGCGCTTTCACTTATACAAGCAGCAATCCGTCCGTAGCGACGATCAGTGGGAACACCGTTACGGTTGTCGGAGCCGGAACATCGACAATCACTGCAACACAGGCGGCCAATGGTATTTACGGATCGGCAAGCGCGACGGCTCAATTGGTCGTTACGGTTCCGCCGCTTTCGACAGCCGCTCCTACGCCTCCTGCCAGAAACGAATGGGACGTGATTTCGCTTTACAGCAATGCGTATACGACGTCATCGGCTCCGGTCTGGGTTAACGCTTCATCGACTACAGATGAGATGCTTCAAGGAAACGACACCAAGAAAATGAGCAATTTCCTTGTGGAACTGATCGCTTTCGCCCCGACGAACCTGTCGGCCATGACTACGTTGCACCTTGATATTTACTCTGAAGATTGCTCCGGATTGAACATCTGGCTTGCGAACAACGGAGACCGCAACGCCCAGGTTTTGCTTACGCCGAACCAATGGAACAGCATCAATATTCCGCTTTCGACCTATGTTGCGCTTGGATTGAACATGACAGGCGTCAACCTGCTCAAGTTCGAAAGCCTTAACGGTCCCGGCAAAACGGTTTATGTGGATAACATTTACTTCTTCCGACCGGCTACTTCATTGCCTCCGACGATCACCGACTTCACAATCCCGGCTAAAGCGTTCGGAGATCCTGATTTTACTCTGACCGCTCCAACATCAAACAGCGCCGGTGCCTTCACTTACTCGAGCAGCAACACGGCCGTGGCAACGATAAACGGGAGCACGGTTCATATCGTAGGACCTGGAACATCGACTATCACGGCTACGCAAGCCGCCGACGGAACATACGGTTCAGGCAGCATTACAGCGCAGTTGAGCGTTGCTTTCCCTGCTCCCGGCCCTTCTCCAATTCCGCCGGTACGTGATGCCGAACGCGTGGTTTCTATGTACACGGGAACACCATCTGTTTATGCCAACGCTATCAACGCAGTGAGATCGTATTGGACGGCCGGCACTACGCTGACCGAAGTGCCAAACGGTACCAACACCGCTTTGCGCCTTGACAATTTCGGGTTCCTTGGATTGGTGGACGATGAAGAAACACATTTCAGCGCTGCCGGAATGAGCCATCTGCATCTTGACATTTACCTGAACGAACCTTTGAACGCCAATCCAGCATTGTCGCGTGTTTTAATATTCCTTTTGTCGAACGGCGATCACTTGTATGATGCGGCTAATCTGACGGCAGGCTGGAATTCGATCAGCATTCCGCTATCGCAGTTCCCAGGTGCGAACCTTTCGGATATTTACGGACTGAAATTCGAGCAGAACTCAAGCCCGCTGACCCAGATTTACATCGACAATATCTACTTCAGCAACGAGTGCTACACGTATTATGCCGATAATGATACCGACGGTTTCGGTGATCCGGCCAACTCCATCTCGGCATGCGAGCCGACTCCGGGTTATGTACTGAACAATACAGACTGCAACGATCAGGTGCAAGCCATTCATCCGGGTGCGCCGGAAGTTGCGTATAACGGTCTTGACGACAATTGCGACGGTACTATTGACGAAGGAAGCCGTATCTATTCTCAGGTTCTGGCTGCTCAGTGCGGCACGACGCTTACCTCTATCGGATCGCTTGTCGCTGCCGTGAGTTATGGCGCTCCCGTCAACGGTTACCGTTTCCGCGTCGTAAACCAGGCGACTGACGAGGTCCAGACCATCGACAGGACCAACGCCAATTTCAGCCTGACGATGCTTCCGAACTATGATTATGCTACGACCTATTCGGTAGAAGTCATGCTGCGCCGCAACGGGCTTTGGCTCAATTATTACGGAACGCCATGCCTGATCTCTTCTCCTGCCGTTCTGGATCCTGGAGGAGCGACCACCGTTTCCCCATCACAATGCGGGATTGAACTTGCCACAATCAGCACATTGGTTGCGACAACGAGCCTGCCTGGAGTGAGCCAGTACCGCTTCCGGGTTACGAATCTTAATGATAACGGAGAATACGCCCAGCAAATCATCGAGCGTTCTTACAACTGGTTCGCGTTTACGATGCTGACGCGTTACAATTACGGTACGGAATACCGGATTGAGGTAGGCATTAAAACGGCCAACGGAACATGGTCCGGTTACGGAGCACCTTGCAACGTTTCGACTCCTCAGGTACCGACGCTTACTAATTGCGGTGCGACTGTTTCAAGCAGCAATACGCTGATCCCGACCAAGAGCCTGAACCGCGTCCAGGCATACCGGTTCCAGATCACCAATATGACGACTTTCGAGGAAGTTACGGTAGATCGCACGTTGAGCCGATTCAAATTCAGCGATGTTCCTAACTTCGTTCCGGGTGACGTTTACACTGTCAGGGTTGCCGTTCAGACATCCGGATACTGGTCAGCATTCGGCGAAAGCTGCGACATCACGACCGTTGCCGCTTCCAGAAACATGTTTGCCGACGAAGCGCCTCAGGCTGAGGCATTCCACGCCGTGGCTTATCCGAACCCGTATAACGAGAGCTTTGCATTCGACATGGACAGCTTCAACAGTGAAAAAGTCCAGGTCAGAGTATACGACATGCTAGGCAAAATGGTAGAAAACCGTGAGTTTGCGGTTGATATGATCGAGACGCAGCAATTCGGCGAACGATATCCGTCAGGCGTTTACAACGTCGTACTGACGCAGGGCACCAACGTAAAAACATTACGTGTGATCAAAAGATAATTTGTGGGTTATTACTGAATGCACCTCTCTTAACGGAGAGGTGTTTTTGATTTTTTTAAACTGAAATATGAAAAACTCGAGAAATAAATTAGCAATACTGTTCTTTTTGTTTTCGCTCGCAAGCTATGCACAGGTTGGGATCGGTACGCCGGCACCTGCCTCTACGCTTGACGTTACGGCTGCAAACCTTACAGGAACCACGGTCGACGGTCTTTTAATTCCCAGGGTTTCAAGATTGCGCGCCCAAAGCATGACCGGCACTCCGACGTCTACGATGCTCTACATCAACGACATCACGAACGGTACGGCAACGGGCACGACGGTCAACGTGACGACCACCGGTTTTTATTTTTTCAACGGAACAACGTGGGAAAAACTGGGCTCGGGAGCTACGAATGCGTGGAATGTTACGGGCAATGCCGGGTTATCGGGCACGGTTAATTTTGTGGGAACGACAGATAATGTCGATCTGGCTTTCAGGCGAAGCAATGTCGCGTCGGGAAAGATCGGGGCAGCGAGTACATCGTTTGGCGTCAATGCCCTGAACGCAGGAGCAGCCACGAACAATGCGGCTTTCGGTACGAATGCATTGGTATTGAGTACAGGCACGGACAACGTCGCAGTGGGTAATGGAGCACTTTCGGCCAATACAACAGGCGTCCAGAATACCGGTATCGGGAACGCTGCTTTGGCGGCTAACCGGGGAAATGCTTCGACTGCCGTCGGATTTCAGGCTTTGGCCAGTAACACTGTTGCGAATAACAATACGGGAGTCGGGTTTCAGGCGTTGACGAATAATACGACTGGCGGCAGTAATACCGCCCTCGGATTCCAGGCCTCTGCAACAAATTCAACCGGGGGCCAAAATACTTCCGTAGGATTCCAATCCTTATTTTTCAATACGACAGGCGGAAACAATACAGCGGTCGGCCGACATGCTTTGCACCGCACCCTTGGAAGTAATAACACCGCGGTTGGGCAGCAAGCCTTATTGAACAACGATTCTGGTTCTGCCAATACTGCCGTCGGGTCTGACGCCATGAGAATAAATACCGGAACGGGCAATACCGCTATGGGTTGGACTGCGGGCGAAGAACATGGAGCCGGATCTTACAATACCTATTTCGGAACCGAAGCCGGACGTTACAATACCGGTACGGCTCAAAACAACGCATTTTTTGGTTATCGCTCAGGACATCGCTCTACCGGTTCCCAAAATACAGTACTAGGCGCTAATACGCTTACGGGCGCGGGCGCTTCGGGAAATAATGTCATTGTGGGTTATGGCGCAATAGCAGGAGGCACGACAGCAAGCAATAACACTGCGGTTGGTGTGGGCGCACTCACTACAAACATGACAGGTACCGGAAATGTCGCCATAGGTTACGCCGCTGGGGGCCTCGAAACAGGCTCAGACAAACTTTATATCGAGAATTCCAATGCTAATGAAAGCAATGCTTTGATTTATGGAGAATTCAACAATAACATTTTGAGAGTCAACGGAACACTTCAAATCAATAATCCAACGACGACCATCGGATACGCGTTGCCGAACGTGAGAGGAACGGCCGGACAGATTTTGCAGACGAATGGCGCAGGCGCAACAAGCTGGGTAACGAATCCTGCGACTTCACTGAGTTTGGTGAGGGCGAACCTGACGGCGAACCAGGTATTGACCACTGTAGGTTGGCAAAAAGTGACCTTCACCAGTGAACAATTTGACACGGGAAATGAATTTACAGGTAGCACATACACTGCTACAAAACCAGGTTTCTACCGGATTGATGCCACGATTCATACGAACGACCAGGCGAATGAGCAATTTTATTCTGTGGGGATACGGGTTAACGGTCTCTTTTATCAGCAGTCATCAGGAAATCATGTCGGCAATGGCCCTGTTCAGCGTACCGTCAGTTGCTTAGTTCAACTTTTTCCCGGTAATACAGTCGAAGTTTTTGTCGAAAATTACGTTGCCGGAGCGCAAGTGGATTCTTATAGCGGCAAAACCGTATTTGAGGTGCAGCAGGTCCGATGACCGCCATCCGAAGGGCCAAACCGACATCTTTTTATCCTTAACTAAATCTGAAAAATCAAATATTTTGACATTTTCTCAATGAGAACTATCGGAATATTTGCCAAGTTTTTTTCAACTCTATAAGAAATTCTTTACGAAATCGATTTCTTAATTTATATTGCGGCCATTTCCAGCCTATTTAACTCAAACTCATGTTACCCAACAAGTGCGATCGATATTCATTTGCAAAAGTGAATTCTACATTATGCGTTATCTGGTTGCTGTTCCTGCCCGCTTTTTTGTGCGCGCAGGAATTGTCGCCTATAGTCAAATACAATCCGTCCACGTACAACGCGGGGAACCAGAACTGGATGATTTCCCAGGATTCCCAGCGCTTTATGTTCTTTGCCAACAACGACGGCTTGCTTGAGTTCAACGGTTCTGCGTGGACGTTGTATCCCTCGCCGAACGAGACGATTATAAGATCGGTGAAAGTGGTCGGCGACCGCATCTATACCGGATGTTATATGGAATTCGGATATTGGACGCGGGAGACGAACAACCATCTGAAATACACGTCCCTGAGCAAAAAGATCAAAAACAAGATCGTGGACGACGAGCAGTTTTGGAACATCTTTTCGTATGAGCAGTGGATGATTTTCCAGTCGCTCGACCAGATCCATATTTACGACACAAAAACGGACCGGTTCTCGGTGGTCACGCCGAAGAACAGCATTCTGAAATCGTTCCAGGCCAATAATTCCATCTATTACCAGGTCGCCAACGAGGGCTTGTTCGAGATCGAAAACGGCAAGGCAAAACTGGTTTCAAACCAGCCGCTTGCATTGAACAACAAGATCGTGGCGATTTTTGCGATAGAGGACGGCCTGCTGCTCCAAACCCAGCACAACGGTTTCTTCACGTACATCAACGGGAGTTTTGCGCCGTTTTTCTCCGATGTGGACGACCAGATCGGAACCGGAAGCGTGTATAGCTGCCATCAATTATCCGATAAAGGATTTGCGATCGGCACGGTTTCCAATGGCGTTTTCATACTGTCGGCCACCGGAAACCTCAAATATCACATTACGCAGGACAAAGGGTTGAGCAACAATACCATTTTGTCGGTTTTTGAAGATGTCGATGAAAATCTGTGGATCGGGCTCGACAACGGTATCAACTGCCTGAACCTCAAATCGCCGATCCGGAGCTATTCCGACAAGACCGGCTTCCTGGGAACCGTCTATGCCTCGCTTTTGCACAATGGCAAGTTGTACATCGGGACCAACCAGGGACTTTTCTATAAAACCTACGATTCAAACGATTCCTTCAAATTTATTGCGAACACCAAAGGACAGGTCTGGTCGCTGTTCGAATTCCAGGGGACGATTTTCTGCGGGCACGATTCGGGAACTTTTATAGTGAACGACGCCATTGCGACCTCGATATTTTCCGCCTCGGGAACCTGGGGATTCGTCAAAGTTCCAGGGAAATACGATTTATTGCTCCAGGGAAATTACTACGGGATTTCTGTTTTAGAAAAAGTGAACGGCCAATGGAAGTTCCGCAATAAGATCTCGAAATTCGATTATTCCGCCAAACATTTTGAGATCTCCAATTCGCGAGACGTTTACATCAGCCACGAATACAAAGGCGTATTCCGGTTTAAATTAGACGAGAATTTTAGGGCCTGCTCTGCCCTGACCGTACTCAAGACGCCAAAAAAAGGAAAAAATGCCAGCCTTATAAAATTCGACAAGAATATTTATTATGCGAGCAAAGAGGGAATTTACGTTCTCGATCCTGCGAAAAAAGAATTCCGGCGCGACACCAAACTGAGCTCGATATTTGAAAAGGACGAGTACACATCGGGCAAACTGATTGCGGATAATTCCAGCAAGCTGTGGCTGTTTTCAAAAAATTACATCCATTATTTCACGCTGAGCAAAATCGGGAACGAGCTCAAAAAGAATACGATTCCGATCCCGTTGTCACTCACCGGTTCTATGCTCGGATACGAAAATGTTACGCGATTGTCGAGTTCGATCTACCTCATCGGCACCACCGACGGCTATTACACGATCAATCTCAACGACCTGAGGTTCAAGAGCAACAGCGTGTTCATCACGAACGTCGCCATCAACAAACTGGACGAAAAAATGATCAGTTGCCCGGTCAGGGAACGGGGCGAATTCGATCACGACGAAAACAGCATCATCCTGAACTACACGGTTCCGGAGTACAACAAATACATCTACACTGAATATCAGTATATGCTCGAAGGTCTCCAGGAAAAATGGAGCGACTGGTCGGCGAAAACATCGGCCAATTTCAAAAACCTGCCGCCCGGCGATTACGTATTTAAAGTCCGGGCCAAGATCGCCAATTCGAATCCGAAGAACATGGCGAGCTACAGCTTTACGATTTGCAAACCCTGGTATGCGACGACCCTGGCGCTTGTTATTTATCTGATCCTGGCGATTTTGCTCGCGGTTTATATCCATAAGGCCTACAAAGAATATTACCGCAAAAAAGAGCAAAAGCTAATCGAGGAGAACAACCTGTTGCTCGAGATAAAAGAGCTCGAGAACGAACAGCAGATCATGAAGCTCCGGAACGAACAGCTTTCGAGCGACGTGGACAGCAAAAACCGCGAACTCGCCGTCTCGACCATGGGCCTTATGAAAAAGAACGAACTGCTGTCGCTTATCAAGGACGACCTGAAGCGCACCGGGACGGATAGTGACGAAAAGAGCATAAAATCGGTCATCAATACGATCAATAAAAGCATTTCCGAAGACAATTCGTGGACGATTTTCAAAGAGGCTTTCAATACCGCCGACAACGATTTCCTCAAAAAAATAAAGCAGGCTCATCCGTCCCTGACGCCGAACGATTTGAGATTGTGCGCCTACCTGCGATTGAATTTATCATCGAAAGAAATCGCCCCTTTGCTCAACATTTCCGTTCGAAGCGTCGAGGTTAAAAGATATCGTTTGCGTAAAAAAATGGACTTGCCGCACGAAACCGGTGTTGTGGAGTATATTCTATCGATATAGTTGGGAAAATACTTTCAAATGTAACTATACATTAACTATACGAAACCAGGGTTAACGTCTTGACAGACGCGCAAAACTCCCTGCACAACCTTGGGAAATGCAGCAAATACAAGACATTCCGGTCATGCGTGTTAAAAATAGAGTTGTATAGTTTCTTTAGGCGCCCGTTTTTATTTTCACAACATAAAAAATGTAGTTTCAGACCGTCAAAAATTGTGTGTCCGATAATATAAACCCTTAAAAAATTAACCAAATAATTGACTTTAAAGCAATGACTCCAGTAAATGGAATCGGGCCGAAAAGTCGCCAACCTTCCAAAACCAAACAAATTTAAAAATGAGAAAACTTTATCTAGTTTTAACCATTATGCTGCTTTCAGTCCCGGCGTTCGCCCAAATCGACAAAGTGGTCGTGGCGAACGGAGCCGACGGTTCGAAATTCATAGTAGATGGAAAAGATTTTATCGTAAACGGAATGAACTGGGACTACTATCCGGTGGGCACCAATTATTCGTACAGTTTATGGACGCAGCCCGACGCTTTCGTCAAGCAGGCGCTCGATGATGAAATGGGCCTTTTGAAGAACATGGGCGTGAACACGATCAGGGTATATTCCGGAATGCCGAAGAAATGGATCGAGTATGTCTACGTCAACCACGGGATCCATACGATGGTCAACCATTCTTTCGGACGTTACGGTGTCACATTAAACGGAACTTATATTCCCAATACGGAATATTCCGACCCTAAAGTGCGCGAATTCCTCCTCAACGAGGCAAAAATGCTCATGAACGATTACCGCGATACGAAAGGCTTGCTGCTTTTCCTTCTCGGAAACGAAAACAACTACGGCCTGTTCTGGGACGGAGCCGAAACCCAGAACATCCCGATGCCGCAACGGGTCACTACCAAGCGCGCCGTTGCGATGTACAAGCTTTTCAACGAGGCCGCGGTTGCGATGAAAAAAATCGACAATTCCCGCCCTATCGCTTTTTGTAACGGTGATTTGATGTACCTGGATATCATCGCCAAGGAATGTCCCGATTTCGACATTTTCGCCACGAACGTCTACCGTGGAACTTCCTTTGCAGATTTGTTCGAACAAGTCAAAAAACAATACGGCAAGCCGGTCCTTTTCGCAGAATTCGGTGCCGATGCGTTCAACGCTATCACGAACCAGGAAGACCAGACGTCACAGGCGTATTACCTGTTGAACCAATGGAAGGAAATCTACCAGAACGCCGCCGGTTTAGGCAAAGCACAAAACGCGCTCGGCGGTTTCACGTTCCAGTTCAGCGACGGATGGTGGAAATACGGTCAAACGTCCAACCTCGAAATCCACGACACGAATGCCTCATGGGCGAACGGCGGCTATATGCGCGATTTCGAGCAAGGCCAGAACAACATGAACGAAGAATGGTTCGGGATCTGCGCGAAAGGCCCAACGAATGAAAAAGGATTTTACGAACTGTTCCCGCGTTCGGCATATTATGTTTTGAAGGAAGCACACCGCTTCAATCCTTTGGCGGCAAACGCCACGTTGGAAGGCGTCAACGCACACTTCGACAATATCCAGGTTATGGATGCGACGCTGCGTGCCCGAGGCGACAAAGCGGCGCTGGAAAGCAAAAAAGGCGGCATCATCCGACTGAGCAAATTAAGAGCTGAATTCACGACCTTCAACACGGGCGGCTCCCTCATCACGACTCCGAAAGAGCCGGATCCTAACAATACGGAATATCCGAACCAGCTCGGTTTCGACCACATGCAGTCGTTTTATGTAGGAGTCGAAGGAAATCCGTCGGCGAACATGAGGGCGAACGTCGAATTCAACATTTTGGGGAATGTCGCACTGAACCCAATCGATCAGATTTTTTACGAAAACCGCGGACGTCCGGTATTGGCAGAGCGCAACAACCAGGACATCCGTTTCGATTCGAATAACAGGGTTCAGGTTTACAGCGCCAGCTATACCTGGAACCACAACCTGTTCAACCTTAACGGATTTTACCGCACCGGCCATTATCACTGGGGTTATGAAGGCGATTTCTTCGGATTGTACCCGGAAGCCAATTACGGTCCTCAAATCGATATTTACAACGGAATCGCGCCACTCGGATTTGAAGTCGAAGGCAAAAAGCTGTTCAGCGGATTGAAACTCGCATTCGGGCCTCAGCTTTGGTGGGGAGCCAACCCGGCGTTGTTGCTGAAGTACTCCAGAAACATCGGGAAGTTCGGCGTGACCGGCATTTTCCATGAAGATCTGGATCAGCAGAGTACAACCGAAAGTTCATTCGCGATTCCACAGCCTAAAACACGTCGCCTCACGCTTCACGTCCGCAGGGACCTGGGCAAGTTCGGCATCAACGTCGGCGGAATCTGGGCCGGAGAGCCGTTGAACGGAAGAGACTATCAGGTGGCGAGAGGTCCTGAGGATAATCAACAGGTTTTCCAGCATCAGATCGAAAGCAAAGACAATTGGGGCGGTAAAGTGAAATTTACCTATACCGGCGGAAAATTCAACTGGTACGGACAAGCAGCCGCAATGGGACTTGTCGCCAACGGCGGGGCCGATTACACCCAGACTTATGCCGGATGGAGATTGAAGGACAGCGGAAGCGGCAACCAGTACAATTTCCTAAGCGGATTGACGTATTCCGTCGGAAAACTTCAGATCGCACCGAACTTCCTTTGGCAAAAACCGCTCGAAGGCCCTATAGATGCCAACGTCATGGCGCCGGGACGTCCGCGCAACATCCTCGAAGACCCGTTCGTAGTGAGAGCGAACAGGGAACAGGTGGCGGGAGAGCTTTTACTTACATTCGACCCGACTCCGGGAACCTGGATGTACGACTGGGACAACGACAGGACGGAAGATTCCAAATTCGCAGTAAGCGCAGGTGTCGTTTTCCGCCATTTGCCAACTACACAGGACGCCGCTATCGGGATCCTGCCTGACGGACGCACGACTTTCGCGTTCGACGGAGCCGCTCCGGCAAAAGATCTTTATGAGGTCAACGCCAGGATCGTTTCGAAATGGGGCAAAGACTTCGGATTCATCGCAAACCTTTACACAGGCGACGCCCAGGCGAACGGAAGCGACCCGAGAGCGATCCACCGTTACGGAATGGACCTGAGAATGATCTATAAACAAATAAAATTGGCTTCCTTTGTAAAAGTAAACGATTGGGGCCCATACGATTATCACCGCGATTACAACCTGACGTTCCCGCTGCAATTGATGGCTGATCTTTCAACAGAGATCGGTAAGCCGGACTGGTTCATCCTGCCTGGAACACGCCTCGGAATCCGTGGAACGTGGAGAGCGCTCGATAAGTATTCGCCACGATACAATCCTACCCAGATCCTCGATGCCGCAGGAAACTGGGTGCCGGATCCTACCGCTATCGGATTCAAAAACGGAAACGAGTGGGAGATCAGGACGTACATTCACATCAATATCGGAAATTAAAAAATTGTTACTATGAAAACTTATATTAAACACTTAACCGCGCCGTCCTTGTTCCTCGGGATCATTGCGACGGCCATTTTCGGATGCGAGAACGATCCCGACGATTTCGAGGAAGCGACCTATCCGAGCAATCCTGAGGTTTTTATCGACACGTTCGCACCCGGGCTCAACTTTTCGTCTTATGGCGGGGCTGTCGCCGATGCGTTCCAGGTCGATACCGATGTTGCTTACAACAACTCTTCCGCTTCGATGCGATTCGACATCCCGAACGTGAACGACGGAAACGGGGCCTATGCCGGAGGTTCGTTCTACACAAGCGTCGGACGCAATTTGTCAGGATACGACGCCCTTACGTTCTACGCCAAAAGTACCATGGCCGCCTCGATCGACGTGATCGGATTCGGAAATGATTTCGGAGACAACAAATTCCAGGCATCCGTTACGGGCCTGCAAATCAGCACAGCCTGGAAAAAGTACATCATCCCGATCCCCGACGCTGCCAAGCTCACTGCGGAAAGAGGCATGTTCTTTATTTCCGAAGGTCCTGAAAACGGCAACGGCTACACGTTCTGGATCGACGAGGTCCGGTTCGAGAAACTGGGTACGATCAATCCGCAGCAGCCAAAGATCCTGAACGGGGAAGATGTCGTCCAGACGGCTTATGTGGGCGTCACCAATACGGTCGACGGCCTTGTCACTTCATTCAACATGCCGAACGGGATTAACCAGGCGGTCAATGTTACTCCGGCCTATTTCACTTTTTCTTCTTCGAATGAAGCGGTTGCGACCGTAAACGAGCAAGGCATCGTCACCACGGTTGGTGCGGGAACGGCCATCATTACCGCGACTGTAGGCGGCGTGGAAGCAGCGGGTTCGATGACGATCAATTCATCCGGAACGTTCGTTCACGCTCCTACTCCAACGGCAAATGCTGCCGATGTGATTTCGGTTTTCACCGATGTGTATCCGAACGTCGCAGTAGATTACTATAACGGATTCTGGGCGCCGTACCAAACGACGCAATCTGCAGACTTTACGGTTGATGGCGACAACGTCCTGAATTATACGAACTTTAATTTCGTCGGGATACAATTCTCGAATCCTACGATCAACGCATCCGGAATGTCGCATTTGCGTATGGATGTTTATATTCCTAACGCACTTCCGGCCGGAGCCAACTTCAGGGTCGGCCTTATGGATTTTGGTGCGGACGGCGTTTTCGGAGGTGGAAACGACACCAACTTTACACTTACGTTTGCCGCTCCGACGATCGTCTCGCAAAACTGGGTCACGCTCAATATTCCGCTTGCGAACTTCACAGGATTGGCCAGCCGTGCCCACCTTGGACAGATCATTCTGGAAGGAGCGAACGTTTCGAGTTTCTTCGCAGACAACATTTATTTCGTGAATGATGGCAGCGTGGTTTCACCGGTTCCTACATCGGCAGCTCCAACTCCGTCTTATCCGGCAGCGAACGTGACGTCTATCTTCAGCGATGCTTACACCAATGTGGCCGGTTCCGACCTTAACCCTAACTGGGGACAGGGAACTGTCGTGACGCAAGTTCCGATCGCAGGAAACAACACGCTCCGTTACGGTGGGCTGAACTACCAGGGATTGCAGCTTGCCGCAGGCCTTGACGTTTCCGGACGCACGTTCCTTCACCTTGACTTCTATTCCGCGAATTCGACAGCGTTGAACGTGTACCTCATCAGCACCGGGCCGGTTGAAAAACTGATCCCGCTTACGGTTCCTACTACGAGCGGATGGAACAGCATCGATATCCCGCTGACTTCCTTCGCACCGGTCAACCTCAGTGACGTGATCCAGCTGAAATTCGACGGGAACGGAGACATTTACATGGACAATATCTTGTTCAGAAACTAATCTGGCAAGGCCACATAAAAAATTTTACGATGAAATATCTATCAACCAAAATATACAACAGGCCACTGGCGATTGCGGTGCTGTCTGTTATGGCGATATCGCTTACAGGCTGCAACGAAGACGACAAGCAGGACGTTTCCGGCAAAAAATGGGAACTCGTCTGGAGCGATGATTTCGACGGAGCTGCCGGCCAGTTGCCGGACGAGTCCAAATGGGGATTCGATCTTGGCAATAACAACGGCTGGGGCAACCAGGAACTTGAAAATTATACGAACAACCCTGAAAACGTATCGCTGGACGGCGACGGAAATCTCGTGATCACCGCGATCAAAAACGGGAATTCGTACACATCTGCACGGGTCAAAACGCAAAATACGTTTACGCAGACCTACGGCCGTTTCGAAGCAAGGCTTAAAACGCCTTACGGACCTGGAGTCTGGCCGGCGTTCTGGATGCTTGGCGCCAACGTCAATGAAGTAGGGTGGCCGAAATGCGGCGAAATCGACATTATGGAACTCAAAGGCCAGGCCCCGTCGATCATCAACGGTACGATTCACGGACCCGGCTATTCGGGAGGAAATGCGATCTCTTCCTCGTTCGCGTTGCAAAATGGCCGTTTCGACCTGGATTATCACGTTTTTGCCGTGGAATGGTCGGAAAACAAGCTTGACTTTTTTGTGGATGGTTATCTCTACAACCGCATCAGCAAAGGCGAGGTTCCGGGCGAATGGGTGTACGATCATCCGTTCTTTTTGATTATGAACGTTGCCGTGGGCGGAAATTATGTCGGATTCCCGACCGCACAAACACCGTTCCCCCAAAAAATGACGATCGATTACGTGAAAGTTTATCAATAAGCAATTCCTTAAATATGAATGAGATGCTCGTTACCGGGACCCTTTTCGTGTCCCGATAACGCATGATGAAACGCGGATACGGCCGGAAAAATTCGCAGGATTAACACAGATTTTTGAACTTAAATTGAAAAATCTGCGTCTCTTTGCAGTCTCCGAAACCTATCCGCTTTTTTAATCTATGACCACTAATGCAGCGATCACAGCACATCTCTTCATAAATCAATTTTCAATGAAAAACCAACTACCGCTACTACTCCTGTTAATCGCATTTTCGGGATTTTCTCAGCAAAAAAGCATTGACCAAAGAGTAAACGAGTTATTGGCAAAAATGACGCTCGACGAAAAAGTCGGACAGCTCAACCAATATACGGGCGATAATGCCGCGACAGGTCCGCTGACCATTAATCCGAACAAAAAAGAAGAAATCAAAGCCGGAAAGATCGGCTCCATGCTCAACATCCTCGGCGCCGATTACACACGCGGCTATCAGGAACTGGCGATGCAGTCCCGATTGAAAATCCCGTTGCTTTTCGGGTTAGACGTCGTCCACGGATACAAAACCACATTCCCTATCCCGCTGGCGGAAGCTGCGAGCTGGGACCTGTCCGCAATCGAGTTGTCGGCCAGGATCGCTGCGCGTGAAGCATCCGCAAACGGAATTCACTGGACTTTTGCGCCAATGGTAGACATTTCCCGTGATCCGCGATGGGGCCGCGTTATGGAAGGTGCCGGTGAAGACACGTACCTGGGTTCGAAAATCGCCTATGCGAGAGTACGAGGTTTCCAGGGGAAATTGGGTGACGTGACATCGGTCATGGCGTGCGCCAAGCACTTCCTGGCTTACGGTGCAGCTATCGGCGGACGCGATTATAACTCTGTCGACATCAGCGAACGCGCGCTTTGGGAAACCTATCTGCCACCGTTCAAAGCCGCAGTTGACGCAGGCGCCGCTACATTCATGAACTCGTTCAACGACATCAACGGCGTTCCGGCAACGGGAAATAAGTTCATCCAACGCGATATCCTCAAAGGCAAATGGAAATTCACCGGATTTGTCGTGTCCGACTGGGGATCGATAGGCGAAATGGTCAACCACGGCTTCAGCAAAGACAAGAAAGACGCGGCTCTGTCGGCGATTACAGCCGGAAGCGACATGGATATGGAAAGCAATGCTTACCATCAGAACCTGGCGCAATTGGTAAAAGAAGGCAAAGTTCCAGAGGCTTTGGTGGACGAGGCTGTGAAACGCATCCTTCGCAAAAAATTTGAACTGGGATTGTTTGAAGATCCTTACCGTTACAGCGATGTGAAACGTCAGCAAAAGGAGCTCAGCAATCCTGAAAATACGAAGGCAGCCCGCGACATCGCCGCCAAAAGTATCGTATTGCTGAAAAACGAGAAAAAGATTTTGCCGCTTTCGAAAGACGCCAAAACGATCGCCTTTATCGGTCCTATGGTCAAGCTCAAAAGAGCGAACCACGGATTTTGGGCGATCGACCTCAAAGATGTCGATTCTTCCTACATCGTTTCCCAGTGGGAAGGCATGCAGCGAAAAGTCGGTAAGAACACAAAATTACTTTACGCCAAAGGTTGCGGGATCACCAATACCGATACATCCGGGTTCAAAGAGGCGGTTAACGTCGCCAACCAGGCTGATGTCGTCGTGGTCAGCGTTGGCGAAAGACACGATATGAGCGGGGAAGCCAAAAGCCGCAGTACGATCAATCTGCCGGGCGTTCAGGAGGAGCTTATCAAGGAACTTCAAAAGACGGGCAAGCCGATCGTAGTCCTGATCAACGCCGGGCGACCGCTGGTTTTCAACTGGACGGCCGACAATATGCCGACGATCGTGTATACGTGGTGGCTCGGATCTGAAGCGGGTAACGCGATTGCCGATGTTTTGTTCGGCGATTACAATCCGTCGGGGAAACTGCCTATGACGTTCCCTCGAACCGAAGGCCAGATCCCGATTTATTACAATCATACGAGCACAGGCCGACCGGCGAAGAACGAAGACGACAAAATGTATGTTTCGGCTTACATCGATTTGCAAAATTCACCGAAGTTTGCCTTCGGACACGGCTTGAGCTATACGACGTTCACCTATTCGGATCTGAAACTGTCGAAGCCGGCCATCGGTAAAAACGAAACGCTTCAGGTATCCGTAAAGGTCACCAACAGCGGGAAAGTAGCCGGAGAGGAAGTCGTGCAGCTGTACCTGAAAGACAAATTCGCTTCGATCGTGCGTCCTGTAAAAGAACTCAAGGATTTCCAGAAAATCAGGCTCGCCGCCGGGGAAAGCAAGACCGTCACGTTCAGCATCGACAATGAAAAACTGTCGTTCTACCATGAAAACCTGGAATTTGCTTCGGAAGCCGGGGAATTTGATGTGATGGTTGGATCGTCGTCCGATGATATCCGCCTGAACGGAACCTTCGAATTGAAAGATTAAATTATTGATTTTTATATTGACTAACTGGAAGCCGCCTGAATGGGCGGTTTTTTTATGGATGTACGCCTTGACATTTGCGGTTTTCAGGTCTGCTCATCCAGTTCCAGAAGCACTTTTCTGCTCAATTTCGCTTTGACAAGCTCGTAAGAAATTTGAATATACTTTTGAAGTTCGCTGGTCGAAATTTTGTCGATATCGATCACCGTAACCCATTTGTGCTGGGCGAAATACGGCGCAGGCTTAAAATTGGGCCGTTCGGATACTTCCTCAAAGTCTTCGTGAGGTACTTTAAACGCAACCGACGTCGGAACCGCCTCAAGATCGATAACGCAAAACATTTTCCTGGCGATCATAAAGACGAGGTCGCTTTTCCACTTTATCTCTTCAGTGGCATGGGGCAGTGCTTTGCAGATGTTTTCGATAGCGGAAATGTCCATATCCTGAATTTTATCAGATACAAAATACGAGATTCCTTTATCCGACCCCGAATTTGATTATGTTAAAATTATCTGAAAGCGCCATAACTAATACACTGTTTTTCAGGCCACAAAACCTCTGCAAAATAAAGTGCACTAAAAAATTCACGCTCATTTTGTTACAAAACAAGCTGCAATCTGTCTGTATCCTGAATTTAAATCATCAATCAAATGAAAAAAGTTTTATTTTTTGCCGCAGTGGCAGCCGCCATGACGTCATGCAGTGACGACGACAATTCTTCACCGGCAATGTCCGGAACGTACAAAGTAACAAGCCTGACTTCGACGAATCCTGTCGATATCAACCAAGACGGCAACGCGACAACCAATCTACTCGCTGAAACCGGATGTTACGGAAACTCTACGATCGTATTCGGCACTGGCAACAAAGTGGTGCTCAATGCGGAAGAATTTAGTGTCGACCTGGAAACCGGCGATCTGGACTGCACGGCCCAACCTGCACAAAACGGAACGTATGCCGTGGCCGGAAACCAACTGACGCTGAACGTCGGCGGTGAAGCGATGGTATTCACAAAGTCGGGGAATACCTTGACCGGAACCGACGTCGATACAGAATTCGGCACCACTACAATGGTGATGACAAAACAGTAAATAGCCCACACTTGAAATTGACCCTTGGTTATGCCGAGGGTTTTTTTTTGTCTGATTTTCGTTATGCGGGAAATATCCGATAAACATAAAATCTTGCAAACAATTCCGTCACAACTTATAATCGTCTATGGCTTTTGCCGATGTAGCTTTGGGTATTATTCAGATGCCGCACTCACAACCGTTACTGCGTATCTGCAACTACCTAAATATATGAATTCTCCTGCCGATTCTTCACGGAATCTCTGGTTTCACGTAGACGATGACCTCGACGACCTGACGCTGTATGCCGACGTCCTGAGTGAAACCGCACCTCAGATAAATTTAGAGCAATTTACATCAAGCATCGAGCTCATCAGGCGCCTCAACGGAAACGAAGCGCCGCGGCTGATACTAATTGACCTCAACATGCCTGTCGTCGATGGATTGGGCTGCCTGAAACACGTTAAGATCATTCCTCATGTGAGCAAAGTGTCGCGCCTGGTGATCCTGTCGACGAATTCCAATAAGGAGATGATCGATTACTGTTATGCGATGGGTGCGCATTATTACGCGGTCAAGCCGTCGGATCCTGAAAAGATCAGGGAGTTGTTGCTGAAGCTTGTGGCGATATCAGACAGCGAGCCGCGATTTCCGGTTGGGAAGAAGCAGTTTTTGCTGACGGATTGAGTTTTGCTGCAGATTATGCTAGCGCCAGCCAAGACCCGGGGCCACGTGGTCGAGGATCGATTTTATGACATGGATATTGTAATCGACGCCAAGCGTATTCGGGATAGTGAGCAGCAACGTGTCGGCTTCCTGGATGGCTTCGTCCTGGGCCAGTTCCCTGATGAGCTTGTCGGGTTCTGAGGCGTAACTGCGTCCGAAAATGGCGCGCTTGTCCTGCTCGATCATGCCGATGGTATCGCCTTTACCGGATTGTTGTCCGAAATACATACGGTCCTGGTCGTTCACCAACGCGAAAATAGACCGGCTAACCGACACTCTTGGTTCCCGCTTGTGCCCGGCATTTTTCCACGCTTCTTTGTACAGACGGATCTGTTCAGCCTGCTGTACATGGAACGGCTTTCCGTTTTCGTCATATTTCAGTGTCGAGCTTTGCAGATGCATCCCGTTTTCGGCTGCCCAGACGGCCGTAGCATTCGACGCCGCTCCCCACCAGATGCGGTCGCGCAATCCCGGAGCATGTGGTTCCAGGCGCAGCAATCCCGGCGGGTTCGGGAACATCGGATACGGATTCGGCTCTGCAAACCCTACGCCTTGGAGTTTGTCGAGGAATTCCATGGCTTTGCGGCGGCCCATATCGGCATCCGATTCGCCTTCGTGAGGTTCGTATCCGAAATAGCGCCATCCGTCGATCACCTGTTCCGGCGAACCTCTACTGATCCCAAGTTGCAGTCGGCCTTCGGAAATAAGGTCGGCCGCTCCGGCATCTTCCACCATATACATAGGATTCTCGTATCGCATGTCGATCACGCCCGTCCCGATCTCAATTTTGCTCGTTTTGGCTCCGATAGCAGACAGCAACGGGAACGGCGAGGCGAGTTGGGCGGCGAAATGATGAACGCGGAAGTACGCTCCGTCGAGGCCGAGTTCTTCCGCTGCGACGGCTAAGTCGATAGACTGAAGCAGTGTGTCGGCGGCGGTACGCGTGGCATATGCAGGATGGTTGGACCAGTGGCCGAAGGAAAGAAAGCCTAATTTTTTCATGGGTACTAAAGGTAAGAAAATTTCCGTTCAGATAATGGGTCCGGTTTTTTGCTTTACAAAATCCAGATTAGGATTGTGGATAAAGATTAGATTGGTTACATTTAAATATTACACGAGCGACCGATTTTGCCTAGTTGCCATGACCCATTATCTCTTTCCACGATGAGTGAAAACGACAATACAAGCCTCTTTCGGACGCTTTACGATTCTTCTCCCAAGGCTGTTGCCGTGCTGGATATAGCTGCAGAAAACCCTGCAGATGCCCGCTCTTTTAAAGTTCGCTACCTGAATCAAAGACTGCGAAGCGAATATGACGTAATTGGAAATTATGAATCGACAAACGCCGGAACGCTGCCTCTGTTCGGGCGGGAAACCGTAGTCGAACAAATGTCAAGCGTGGCTTTGACGGGCGTCGCATCTCAGTTTATCGCCTCTTTGCAGAACGGTGAATCGACACAGTGGCTGCGTTACGAAATAGTGAAGCAGGACGATTCGCTGATCGTTTCCACGTACGATATCAGCGATGTAAGAAAAGTAGAAGTCGTCCTGGAAAACGCCCTGGCGGAAGCTGAAAAACAAAGGCGGCTTTACGACAGCATCACAAGCAATACACCGGACCTGATCTATGTTTTCGATCTCAAATACCGTATTACTTACGCCAATAAAGCGCTGCTCGATATGTGGGGAAAACCGGCCGAAGACGCCGTAGGAAGGGGTTTGAGGGATAACGGTTACGAAGAATGGCATGCGGCGATGCACGAACGCGAAATAGACGAGGTCGTCGCTTTCAAAAAGAACGTCAGGGGCACGGTTTCGTTTCCTCATGCCGAATTGGGCGAACGCATTTATGATTATATTCTGGTGCCTGTAATCAACGAATCCGGGGAAGTCGAGGCTGTTGCCGGAACGACGCGTGATATTACCGATTTCAGGCAATCCGACGAAAAAATAAGGCAAAGCGAGTCGCGTCTTAAAATGATGATCGACCAGACGCCGGCACCTACGTTGGTACTCATGGGCGATAAACTCGTCATCGAACAGATCAATAAGCCTATGCTGCAGCTTATCGGGCACAGCGAGGATGTGATCGGAAGACCGCTTATCGAGGTGCTTCCCGAGCTGAAAGGCTCTTTTATATGGGAAAAGGTGCTGAAGGTATACGACGACGGCATTTCATTTGACCATCCGGAAGTACTTGTTTCGCATTCGCGCGGAGGCGAAATAGGTGATTTTTATTACAATCTTTCGTATCGCCCGTTAAAGGACGGGGACGAGATCGTCGGAATGATCCAGGTGGCCCTGGACGTTACCGAACATGTCGTGGCGCGAAAAAAGATGGAGGAAAGCGAAAACCAATACCGCAAGCTTTCCGAGACACTGGAACAGCAGGTGATCAGGCGCACGCAGGAACTTCAGCGGTCGAACGACGATCTTCAGCAATTTGCCCATGTCGCTTCCCACGATCTCAAGGAACCCGTCCGAAAGATCCAGATGTTTGCCGGCAGGCTTGAGGACAATATCAAACGACACTTATCTGACGAAGGCGACACGCTTTCCCAATTCATAGACAAGATCAACGGAGCCGCCCAAAGGATGCATACGATGATCGAGGGCGTCCTGGCCTACTCTACCGTCAATTCGACGTCGAGAGAGCCGGAGCAGGTCGACCTGAACAGCATTATCAGCAACATTGAGATCGATCTCGAAGTAGCGCTGCAAAACGTATCCGGGAAGATCGGGCACGGCCCGTTGCCGGTGATCGAAGGCGCTCCGGTGCTGCTTTATCAATTGTTCTATAACCTCATCAACAATTCGCTCAAATTCGCCAGGCCCGGCGTTCCGCCAATGATATCGGTCGAGGCCCGTACGTTTGACAACCATGCGGATATTACCGTTGCCGATAACGGGATCGGATTTGAGAATGAACAGGCATCTTACATTTTCGAGACGTTCCGTCGCCTGCATTCCAAGGACCAGTATGAAGGTACGGGACTCGGGCTTTCGCTTTGCAAGAAGATCGTCGAACGCCATGGCGGAACGATTTCGGCGACGGGGCATCCGGGAGAAGGCGCTACCTTTTCGATACATCTTCCGCTGAAGCAGGACGGCGCCATCTGATAAATCTGCAACTAATTTACTATTTCCGAAACGACAAAACACGACGCAAAATGTACGATTATACTTTTGAACACCTGGGCGCAGACAAAGAAGTCACCGACGATTATATCGACAAGCAAATCAATTCCGCTTTTACTAAAATAATTCAAAATCTGGGGATAACCCTCGACGACATTGGCCGTCGCACCCAGACCGAAAAGGCCGAATACGACGGGAAAGCCGGCACGCGTATCGAATATCTGATCACTAAAAATGAAAAGAAAGTGCAGTGGCTGATCATCTTTTTCAATGAGAGGCGCAATTATCTGAAGATTACGTCGGAGGTTTATTTGGGTCTGAATTAGTTCGGCAGAAGATTGTTAAGATCGATAAAAATTTTCCAGTTGTACGGTTTTCCGTAAAATATATCAAAACTATATTTATACGTTTGTACCATCAAAACGATAGGTATGGAAGCGGTCGAGGCAAGGTTAAACAGTTTGGAAACCAAAGTCGATAAAATAATAGAAGGTTTGGAAGCAATTGCATTAAACCTGTCACACGCAAGTTCAAAAATCGACAATCTTAAAGGGAATTCCGAGGCTACAATGGAAACTGTCGAAGTTCGACTCGAAACAATCATAAACGAACTTCATAAAATTAACCGGGCAACGGGATATGATGGTATGTCTGCGAACGAGATCGGATTACCCCAGGCATAATCGATAACAATTAATCCTATAACCCTTCCACGCTAAGGTTTGTTGTTTCAATGGAACTTTTGCCGCCCAAGGTAGTTTTATCAGCAAAAAAAAGAGTCCGGCAGCACCAGACTCTTTTTCATTTTAACCCATTACGTTAAGATAAAAAGTCGTGTAATTCCAGTTACGGATTACCCGATCCTCCGCTCGCGCCATAGATCTGGCCTGTGGCATAACTGGCATCGCTTGCAGCCAATTGCACATAAATCGACGCTAATTCCACCGGCTGACCGGGACGTCCCATTGGCGTATTGCCTCCGAATTGCTGCAGTTTTTCCTGGGTCGCCCCGCCGCTGACCTGTAACGGTGTCCAGATCGGGCCCGGCGCCACACCGTTGACGCGGATTCCTTTCGGGGCCAGTTGCTTCGCCAGTGATTTGACGTAGTTAGTCGTTGCCGCTTTCGTCTGAGCATAGTCATATAATTCCGCCGACGGATCGTACGATTGCTCCGATGTCGTCCCGATGATGACCGCTCCCGGCTTCAGATGTGGCAGCGCCGCTTTGATCGTCCAGAACGGAGCGTAGATGTTGGTTTTCATCGTCGCATCGAAATCTTCCGAAGAAACATCCAGTATTGAATCGCGTGTTTGCTGTCGGGCAGCATTGTTTACCAAAATGTCCAGACCACCAAGATGGAGAACGGCATCGGCAATCATGGAAACGCAGAATTGCTCGGATCTCAGGTCGCCCGGAATCGCAATGGCTTTACGGCCTTCCGCTTTTATGAGCTTGATGACTTCCTGGGCGTCTTCTTCTTCCGTCGGATAATAATTAATGGCGACATCGGCACCTTCACGCGCATAGGCGATGGCAGCGGCCCGTCCCATTCCGGAATCGCCACCCGTGATCAACGCTTTGCGACCTTTGAGGCGGCCGGAACCTTTATAGCTCTTTTCGCCGTGATCGGGACGCGGTTCCATCTTGCTTGCCAAGCCCGGCCAAGGCTGTGACTGGCTTTTGAACGGCGGCCGCGGATATTTGGTCGTCGGATCTTCCGGCAACGTCGGGGCATTTTCCGGATTGTCGCCAAGTTCGCCCGCCATAACCGGATTGATGGCCGTAGCGGCAATAACGGCGCCTAATCCCGTGAGCGCCTGACGACGGCTCATTTTGTTTTCTTTGCTCATGTTGTTGTCGTTATGTAGTAGTGAAAGTGTCGGTATCGGATGGAAGTGTATTTGCAGTTATCGGCAGCCAGGCGGCAATGTGGGCCGCGACTTCTTCCCAGCCGGGTTCTCCGCAGATAAAGTGGGAACGGTTCGGAAACTCCTTGAAATCGGCGAGTCCGTCGGCATACGCCTTTGCGTTTTTCTCGCACAAGTCAGGCGGAATGATCTTGTCATTTTCCGCTCCGATAAACAGCAACGGCTTTGAAGTACGATCGAAATCGAGGTCGCCGGGCCCGAGCATGCAATCCCTGAGAATGTTGCGGCTGTCGTGCAATGCCGTCCGGTAAAAGGCTTCATCGGACGCTTCCCGCTGCATTGTGTTGGCGAAGGTTCCGTGAAAACCATCCTCATCCATAAAAAACGGATCGTCACCCTTGAACGGATTTGTTATGCTGACACTGTTCTTGAAAAAATCCCAGTCGAACTACATCATGCGGTTTGGCGCCACGGAACTGATGCAGACGCCGGCGCTTCCGAGACCTTTGTTCATCAGCAATTGCACGATCAATCCACCAACGGAATGTCCGATAAGGATGGCATTGCCGCCTTCACGCTGTGCTAGCTTTTCAAATTTCGAAACGACTTCTTCAAGCCTCAGATCGCCAAGGTCTTGTGGCGGATTTTGGCGCAGGCTTGACGGCTCGCCCTCGTGAAGCGGCCACGGCTCGGCAATACAGTTGTATCCTTTTGCAGTAAAGTATTGGGTCCAGTCGCTCCAGCTTTTGTCGTTCTGGAACATCCCATGGATAAAAATGATCGTATTTGTCATTGCATTCGCTTTAAGATTTTAAAAAAGAACCTTAAATTACACGCTGTCGGGTGAAGCGTTGTTATACGAATGGGAGGGAAATGTGGTACAATTGAGATGGTGCTGTTTCAGTTTCCGCGTTTGCCGGCGGCCATATTTGGGACTATATGCGGTTATCGTGCATTTTTCAACCGCTCTTCCAGAACCGTCTTTTCCAGATTTAGAACTTCGAGCCTGACTTCGAGCTTGAGCTGTTTTGTGACGTCTTCTTTAGCTTTCGGATATGTGGTTCTCCCGACTAATGCGGCAATCTTCTTATCAGATACGCCTTCCTTCGCCTGAGTCGCCTGGCTTAAGATGTCCTGAAGCACGGATCTTTTGTCGAAGGCCTGCTGTCTGGCATCAATTATTGCAATTGCCCTTTCCGTGCGTGCGATCTGATAGCGGTTTTCATTGAGAAGAAACTGCAAAACCTGACGATGGGTTTCTTTTTCCTTTTCGGATGGCACCTTTTGCTTTTGAGCCGATGCTTCGTTTACAACCATTGCGAGTTGGCCTGCCAATTGGGATGCCTGATCCGGGATTGGGCGCAGTCCCGATTCGTACATCGAATATTGGCCACGGGATATACCCAGGAATAGTGCCATTTGTTCCTGGGTCATCCCTAATCGGATACGGAGTTCGGTCCTGTTTGACATGGTTTTTTTTGTGAATATAACATTTTTTTGAAAAAGTTTCAAGTAGTGATGTTGCAACTACGATTGAAACATGCATGATTGAAACAGTCTTTATACCTGGTTTTCAGCCAGAAATGATGCCACCGAATGCCTATGCGTATTGATATATTGTATGGACTCAGTTACTATATGATCTAAAACACACTTATAGAATGTGTTTGATTCCGATAAGCGCTTAAGAAATTCACTGTCACTAAAATTTATCGTTATATCATCAATCTGCGAATATTTGTGAATCGCAGTCCACCAATTGCTGCGTTTATCGCCAAGCATAGCGTACTCCTCCCTATACAATCCCTTAAATATCCCGATAAATAACGGAAATGGCTCGTTATTTCCCGCAGCGAAACTTTGTATGCCAAAAAACAATTTATTTGATTCCTTACCCTTTAAACGTATCCATATCTGCGAATATGCCGATTCTGTGCCGCTACCCAGGGCAATGTCAAAGTCGGCCTCTAATTCGTTTTTCAATGATTTCATGACCTCCTTCCGGAACCTGTCATTGAATCGAGCTATCGCTTTAGAAAAATTAGCAGAATGGAAGGCCGCTTCCTCATAATTATTTATTATTAAATCAAATAATTCTAGTTCGCCAGGATCATCCATTGAATGCGTCAATTTTTTAATTAAAAGAATATACTGTTTTATTGTTTCCCGAAGTATCGGACTTCCGGCCGACTCCTTATGACACTTTTCAAGCCAGTTCATAATATGTTTTCTGTAGGATATGACCCAAAAATCTTTGCCTGGTTGAAGCGATCCGCAACTATCGCCAGTTGGCATGTGGCCCCACAGCGTTAAATAGTAAACGAAATTGCATCCTGTATTATAATTGCAGTATCGCTGAATCTGAGCAAATTGATCGTTTGCGTAAATTTTATTTTCAATAGAAATCGAATTTCCATTTTTATCCTTTATGAAAATATCTATCCTTCCTCCTGTTCTTAAGGCGTCATTACGTTCGCCAATGTAGTGTTCGACCTTTACTTTTGCCGATGATGCATCCAAATTATTCACATTAATAACTTCAAGGAATAATTTAAGAAAGGTATTGCCTTTTTGATGAGAACCTTCGGGATTCAGTAGTTCCGATAAAAATGCCGAATGGGTGCTGTTTTCTTTTGACTCCATTTTCAGTACGGAGAATATGTTGAAACTTTCACCTCATAATTTTTCGTTTTCCCGCTGGTGGTTAATAAGCTGTTTAACTGACCTAAGCAAAAAAGCACATTGAACGTATTCCATGATTATGAAATATCAGCGTTTTCAATGAAAGTGTTGCGCGCAAAATCTCCAATTGTATTCGTTGCAACAACATCAAATGCTCCACCAATAACGCCACCGATTAAAGGAATGGTTTTCCCAAGATTAATTGCCCCTTTCTCGCCAAACTTGGTTAACAATCTAAACCCAATCTTCTGATTGATTGCTGAAATCGTTTTTCCACTAATATTTTTAATCGCCTGCGCTGCAATCTTTTTACCCACCACGATTCCCACTTCTTTCATAAGGTCTTTGGCTCCATTTCCTGCCAAACATAAATACACCAGACTTTTTACCCTGTCATCTTTTATATCATGACCTCCAATATGAGCGATTGCGGCAATCATACGCACTTGTACGAACATTACACTTGTAATATTTGCAGGAACCGTTATGGGCATTGCAAGAATGCCAGGCAAACCTGATAAAAACCCACTTGTTCCCGCTTTAGTATTTTGCCAGCGTATTAATGAATTGGCCGCTTCAAGTTTCGATTTATTATTTGACATATAGCTTTCGGCCATTTCCTGAGCCGAGTCCATTCCGGTCATTCCGTTTACCGCCTTATCATACGCGAAATCCAGAGCTTTCATGATTAGCCCGTCAGTAAGTTTTTCCTGTGACATCCTATTCTTTTATTAATTTTATTAATGAATTATACATTATCGACTCATTTGACGATACTGAGCATAGAAGATTAAAAAGTTCCTAACGCCTTGCTCTTCTGTACCTGAAATTCCTCTTCGCTTAAGAGTCCCTGCTGTCTAAGCTTGCCAAGTTTTTCTATGTAATGGAAAGGATCCTCATTTATATATGCGCTAGAAAGCGAAATCTTTCAATAATTTGAGTTCAAGCTCTGTCTCACGTTGATGATTAGTTTTGATCGCAGTCATTATGATGCCTGCAAATAACATAAGGACCGCAACTACAATTAAGCATACACCTAACAATTGTTGGTCATCATAATGTGATGGGTCTATATTCCTAAAGGTCATTGCGCTTTCTCTACGAACAACAGCAACCATTGCGATTGCAGTACCGCATGATCCCAATACAAATCCTACAATTGCCAAAAAGATTCCGAAAAATTTTTTCATATAAAAATTAGTAAACAGGCATTTCCAAACAGCGCTTCATCAACATTTAATCTATATCAAAGCAGTTCCCCAATTATCTTTTAACATTTTCGGCAGTAAATCTATACCTAAGTTTCAAAATAAGTTTACGGAAAACCATAATGCGGAATTATCGGAATCGGGTGCATCGAAATAAAATTTGATCCGATAAAAATTTTCATCTCAAAAGTTCGATATTGTACAAAATTCTCAATCGACACATGAAAATAATTACCCTCAGCCTTTTGTTCACCCTTGCGATCAACGCCCAGCAACGCCCGTGGAACGATAAGTCAAAATCGCTGGATGCGCGTGTCGATCTCTTGCTAAAGGAAATGACGCTTGAGGAAAAAGTGGGCCAGATGAACCAATACAACGGGTTCTGGGACGTGACCGGGCCTGCGCCAAAAGGTGGGAATGCGGCCAAAAAGTATGACGATCTCAGGAAAGGGCGCGTGGGTTCGATGCTGAACGTCAGGGGCGTAAAGGAAGTGAGGTCCGTCCAGAAAATTGCCGTCGAGCAAACCCGTTTGGGCATCCCGCTGATCATCGGATTCGACGTCATCCACGGATACAAAACCCTGAGCCCGATTCCGTTGGCGGAAGCCGCGAGCTGGGACCTGGAAGCCATTCGCAAATCGGCCGCGATTGCCGCAGATGAGGCCTCTGCCGCCGGTATCAACTGGACATTCGGGCCAATGCTCGACATTTCCAGCGATGCCCGTTGGGGACGCGTCATGGAAGGTGCAGGCGAAGATCCGTATCTCGGGTCGAAAGTAGCCGTGGCAAGGGTCAAGGGATTTCAGGCCGATCTGTCCAAAAACTACAATATCGCCGCTTGCGCCAAGCATTTCGCCGCTTATGGTTTTGCGGAAGCCGGCCGCGATTACAATACGGTCGACATCGGGAACAGCACATTGTACAACGTTGTCCTGCCTCCGTTCAAGGCGGCCAGCGATGCCGGCGTGCGCACGTTCATGAATGCGTTCAACATTCTCAACGGGATTCCGGCAACGGGCAACAGATTCCTGCAACGCGACCTGCTCAAGGGCAAGTGGGGCTTCAAAGGTTTCGTCGTTTCCGATTGGGGATCCATAGGCGAAATGGTGTCCCACGGTTTTGCAAAAGACACGTCGGATGCGGGTATAAAAGCAGTGCTGGCCGGTTCCGATATGGACATGGAATCCAGTTCGTACATCGATTTCCTGGTTCAGCACGTCCGCGATAAAAAAGTTCCGGTTTCAGATGTGGACGATGCCGTCAGGCGGATCCTGCGCGTGAAGTTCGAGATCGGCCTCTTCGACGATCCGTACCGCTATTGCGACGAGAAACGGGAGGCGACGATCGGGCAAAAAGCCAACCGTGACGGCGTTCTCGACATGGCCAGAAAATCGATCGTGTTGCTGAAAAACCAGGGTGGTCTGCTTCCTTTGAAAAAGTCGGGTCAGAAGATCGCGCTCATCGGAGCCCTGGCCAATGACAAGAACAGTCCTTTGGGAAGCTGGAGGATCGCCGCCGACGACAATTCGGCCGTATCGGTCTACGAAGGCATGCAGCAATACAAAGACAACAAACTCGTATATGAAAAAGGTGCGGATGTTTCGGTCGGGCCAACCACGTTTACGACGGAAGTCACGATCAACACCACCGACAAAAGCGGCTTCGAATCGGCGAAAGCAGCGGCAAAATCGGCCGATGTCGTGGTCATGGTTTTGGGAGAAGTCGGATACCAGAGCGGCGAGGCCAGAAGCCGTACGGAACTGGGGCTTCCCGGCGTGCAACAGGAATTACTTGAAGAAATCTACAAAGTCAACAAAAATATCGTGCTCGTCCTGAATAACGGCAGGCCGCTTGTGGTCGATTGGGCGAGCAAACATATTCCGGCGATCGTCGAGGCCTGGCAGCTTGGGACGGAAACGGGCAATGCCGTCGCCCAGGTGCTGTACGGTGATTACAATCCGTCAGGAAAATTGCCGATGTCGTTCCCGCGCAATGTCGGACAGGTGCCCATCTACTACAACCTCTACAACACGGGCCGTCCGGACAAAACCGATACCGTATTCTGGTCGCATTATTCCGATCAGGAAAAAACGCCGTTGTACCCATTCGGATACGGCTTGAGCTATACCACGTTCGCCTATTCCAACCTAAAACTGAACAAGGCGTCGTACAGAAAAGGAGAACCCGTAAAGGTCTCGGTCGATGTAAAAAACACAGGGAACTACGACGGAAAAGAAGTCGTGCAGCTCTACATCCGCGATGAGGTCGGAAGCCTGGCACGCCCGGTCAAGGAGTTGAAGGGCTTCGAAATGACGGCACTCAAAAAAGGAGAATCCAAAACCATTTCCTTCACATTGACCGACAACGAACTCGGGTTTTTCGACAACGACGGGAATTTCCTTGTCGAGCCGGGAAGTTTCAAGGTTTTCGCCGGAACCAATTCAAATGACGTACTGGAAGCGAAATTCGACCTGGAGTAAGATTTTTCAAATGATTACCTAAGTCGTTTATTGTAATTTTTAATCATCGCCAACAACTCACCATCGGTAGAAAAAACCGTATTCAAACCCTGAGGTTCCTGTGGCGGATCGGCTGTAAAAGGATCGCCGGGATTCCATTTCCTTTGTCGTTTTTGGAAATCCCTTCACATCGAATCCCCAGAAATTCACGCCTGCCAGGGCTTCTTTGCCCGCTTTGCATTGCTGCAACCGGTCGAAGAACATTTTGTAGAACGTTTTGCGGCTGTCGGCCGTGGTTTTGCCGTCCAGGCTTTCGTCTTTGCGGGGAAGCCCGAATTCTTCGACGACGATCGGCTTTTTGAGGCGTTCGGCTACGGCTACATGGTTTTCGACATATTCCGATGCTTTCCGGATCGCGACCGACAGCGTGGCTTTCTCGTCTTATGATTGAGCCACAGCCAGTTTTTAGGCCAGATGAGCATCGTCAGATAATCGATCTTCGGATTGTCGTGCGTTCGTTCGAAAGTCGCGATATCGGCATTCGATCCGGCTGCCCTAAGACGATCTCATACCGTAACTTCCAACAGGAATTTCGCCCGGAATCCCGATGTCGTTTCTCCTGTTTTCTGGACAAATAATCGGCTGAAGTAAGCCGGGTCTTCATAGCCTAACATATATCCAATTTCTTTTGCAGTAAGATTTGTGTGCACGAGCAGCCGCTTTGCCTCGAGCACGATCCGGTTCTTGATTACGTCGTTGGGTGGCGGCAGGTTGAGTTTTTTGAACTTGTGCGTGATGGTTTTAGGGGCGATAAACAGGAGTTGGGCGTAATCGGCGACGTTGTGTTTTTGCTTGTAATGCGCCTCTACCAGCATCGTGAACTTCCTGAAAAATTCGAGGTCGCTGTTCTTTTGCATAAGCTCCTTGTTCAGGTTTTGTTTTTTCCAAAGCCGGACGGCCTTGATGAACAACTGCTTCAGGTACGTGCGGATCATTTCCTCGAGCGACACATCCTGCAGGCCGAACTCGTCCATCATCTGGGCAAAAAGCGATTTGAAAAATGGAGTTTCGTCTGCCTCAAGCATCACCATCGGAATATTGTGGATGTTGATGAAGAGCAATCCGTCACACGCCACCTCGTCATCATGGATCTGGATGCAATAGAAATCGCGGTTGTAAAAGATAAAATAGCCTTCTTCACTGCCGGATTTCCGGAGGTCGAGGTATTGGTTTGGAGTTATGAAGAACAACGTGGGCTGCAGGACTTCGTAATGCGTCATATCGACCTGGAGCTCATAGCCTGGCGGCAGGAACAGGACTTTGATGTATTCCCGATAGGAGTCGTCATTGATCCTGGCGGCGCTTTCTTTATTGAGCTTGACCAAGCCGAGGGTTTTGAGTTCGCTTTTAAATAATTGATCAGGTATCATAGGATGATTTTTAACAATTATTGCGTTTTTTCTGCAATGGGGATATTTTGGGAATCACGATCTTGTTCCCGGGGAAAGGGCCGGTGCTAGCCCTACAAAATTTCCGAATACTTTAGGTACAGAAAAACTGGAAATTTTGTTAAAAGGTTTCGGATCGAAGCTCTGGCCTTAGTGGACATTCTTCGTGTTTGTTATTGCAGCTTAGATCCACATCTGACAACCTTCACTTTAACAAAAACTACATTTTTTCTGTACTAATATGATTTCCAGAATCACGATCT
>Ga0265798_10001862_pt1 | contig 31891 bp, 50 predicted proteins | sample P3T30metagenome_FD_192430 | JGI IMG/M metagenome (GOLD analysis project Ga0265798, IMG submission 192430) | Plant litter microbial communities from East Loma Ridge, Irvine, California - P3 T30 | ecosystem: Environmental > Terrestrial > Plant litter > Unclassified | place: USA: California... | reverse complement strand
CTGACCCGCCTGTGCCGCCCGAACACCGACAAAGCCGCCACGGAACGCCCCAAGACTGCAAAGCCAGACCACCGCTGAGTCCGCAGCGATGGTCCAAACCGACAATGGGGCATCAGCAAATATGCGGCAGAACTGCACCCGGCCGATCCCACAGGACGGCACGCCGTCGCATACCTCTGTCATGGAGGTTCGGTCTAGGCGTCGAGAAGGTGAAGCGCTGGATGCCCCGTGAGGATCATAACTAGCTGTTCGCAGATGTTCCCGATTGTCCTCCTAGCCCACGGTGTTCCCGATAGATTCACGTTGGGCGTTCCGCTCTTGTTCGTTGACGTTCGCCCGTATTCGCGTCAGAATGTGGTAACAAAGCAGGGAACAAGATGGGCAAACTTACACCTAAGGCGATCGAGCATGCTCAGCCCGGGCGCCTCATCGACGGGGATGGGCTCCATCTGCTGGTAAAGCCGTCTGGCCGCATGTCCTGGGTGTTGCGCGTTCAGCAAGACGGCAAGCGACGCGACGTTGGCCTTGGCACCGTGGATACGACGAAGCGTAAAACCGGCGAGATGCGCCCTACTGACGATGCGCCCCTCCTGCTCCGCCGCCATCTCACTTTAGGCGAGGCACGTGAAAAGGCGCGGTTGCTGCGCGATGCGGCAAAAGCTGGCCGCGATCCGATCGTCGAGCGGGACAAGGACCGGACTGCTGGCCACACATTCGAAGCAGCCGCGCGGGCAGCGCACCTGGCGCTGAAGGGCGGTTGGGCCGCGAAGAACGCTGCCGCCTTCCTGACGTCCTTGGAGGAGCACGCGTTTCCCTCACTAGGCAAGATCAAGGTTGCCGACATCGAGTCCAGCCACATCCGCGACATGCTTCAACCGATCTGGCTGACGATTCCAGTGATGGCTCGGAAAGTCCGTCAGCGCATCAGCACCGTGTTGAATTTCGCTCATTCCAACGGTTGGAGGGCAACCGAGGCGCCCGGCCGATCCGTTACCGTAGGACTCCCCCGGCAGCCGAAGGGCGGCAATTTTGAGGCTATGCCATATGCAGATGTACCCGCGCTCACCGCTCAGTTGAAGGGCAAGGCGCCTACGATCGGGCGTCAGGCATTGCTGTTCCAGATGCTCACTGCAGCGCGGCCAGGTGAAGTGCGCCGGGCGCGTTGGGGACAGATCGATTTTGCGAAGCGAGATTGGAACCGACCGGCGTCAATGATGAAGACTGGCGCACCACATACCGTGACGCTCAGCAATGCCGCCCTTCAACTGCTCATGTCGGTAAAAGCGGACCGGACGCCGAAAACCGAAGACCTTGTTTTTGCCGGCCCACGTGGCGCGATGATGTCCGATATGACGATGACGAAGGCGTTGCGAACCGCGGGGTACGCTCAAGACGTGCACGGATTCCGTAGCTCTTTTAGAGACTGGGCGGCCGAGACGATCCCCGAGATACCAGACCCGGTCGCAGAGGCAGCGCTCGCGCACGAAGTGCCTGACGAGGTCGTGCGCGCGTACAAGCGGACAAAGTTTATCGAGATGCGCCGGGAATTACTGGAGGCGTGGGGCGCTTTCTGTGTCGGCTCATCTAAGGATGTGGCGGAATGAACGACAAGAAGACGATTAGCGACCGGTTGGCCGAAATTCTTCAAACACGAGCTGATATCTTGGCATCGGAAGACGAAGAGTTTCGTGAGATTCGGGCGGGTGACTTACTCTTGAGCACGATGTTCCTTGTGCATAAGCTCCTCGGAGCCGAGGTCCTGCAAGCGGCCCTCGGCACAGTAGATGAAGACGACCCTGTTGCAGTGCTTAAAACGGCAGCAAACCGTATTTCGGTGCTCTCTGCAGTTTTCTATAAATTGCCGCAGGATGCCGCATCGCCTTTTGCCGTCGCCCGCGAGGCAATGGCAATAGCCCATGGGGACAAACCTCACATTTTCGCGCAAATAAAGTCTTCGTCAAAGCCGGTCGTGAAAGACAGAGAGCATCGTCTGAAAATGCAAGCATTCGTGTGGGACGCTTTTCTAAAAGCAAAAGGAATGAGTACAATCGAGCGATCTTACAAAATTGGTGAGGCTTACAATTCGGATTGGGGCAATATCAAGACAAGCTGGAAACGCGACATCGCATCAATCCCACGTGAGATCTTCAAGTTTGCTATTGCTCTGGGCACCGAAGCAGGCCTTACTAACGGGGCTCATTGGGAGCTTGCAGATGTGGCTGGCGAACGAGCGAAAAACCCCGAGGCTACCAAAAAGATGGAAGACTGGGAGGTCGCCCTGAAGATGGATGCGCGTGCGCTTCAGCGCGCCCGTAAGGCATCGGCCAAGCGGTAGCCGGTAGTCAAAACTTCGCCTCTTTGACTATGTCGAAAGCGGCTGACTTTGACTGACTTTTTTATCGATACGGGGCCTTAATCAAGCTGTTGCCGCCGGTGTTCACTCCCGTTCACCGGCATTCATTCGGAGGCAACGGACATGGACGAACCCTTCTTCTCTATCGCGCAGGCAAGGGCCGACCTGGGCAGTATCGGGCGCACCAAACTTTACGAAATGGTGGCGTCGGGCAAACTCGAGATGGTGAAGCTCGGCAGCAAATCGCTCATCACCGGACGCAGCATGCGCAAGCTCAAAAGCGAGCTGCTCAATCAGGTCGCCGCGTGATCGATGCGGACCGCATCGGCACGGGCGCCGGAGCCCAATAAGCGGAAGGGCCGGACCGCCACAGTCCAGCCCCTCCAGAATTGTCGTCACATCAGCCACAATGCAGATAGCACTAGCACCCTCCGCCTGCAACGGCTTCTCGCCGCCGGGATCGTCGGATGTCGCGCTGACCTCATCGCGTCATTGGCGTGGGAGGTGGCCCATGGGTGATCTTCGCCTCAGTGCGATCGCGCTGCTCAAGGATGGCTTCGGCGATTACCGCCCCACATGGGGTGCGGTTTCTTTCGTCCAGAAATGCGCGCGCCAAAGCGGCCCGCTTACGCCTGATCAGGTGGAACGGCTCATCTGGATTTTCGAACGTGCCGGTCGATCTGACCTGGCGAAGGGAGGCCAGTAATGAGCCGCCGCAAAACAGATACGACTGCCGCTGCCTACAGCGTCATCATGCCAGCATCCGAGCGCCTGCGGGCGGTGGTCTACCGCACGTTGCACGCCAATCCGCAGGGGCTCACTGTCGATGAGACGTGCGCCATCGCGAAATACCCGCGGTATTCGCTTCAGCCCAGGTTTACCGAGCTTCGCGACAAGCGGGCGATCGCCGATACCGGCATGCGCCGGCGCAACGTCAGCGGTGCCAAGGCGATCGTCTGGAAGGTTGTTGACCAGCAGGACCAGTCGGTATGACCGCTGGTAAGAAGCCGACCCAGATGGTCGTGCTGCATCAGGTCGAGGGGTCGCAGTGGTGCGTCGTGCAGCATCAGATCCACGACGGAAGGCGCAGCTTCGTTGCTCGGATCGCCACGGCCTGTGAATATGCGGACGCTTGCCGGGAGGCGCGCATGGCGTCGGTTCGCCTGAAGCTGCCGCTGGCTGTGCAGTGGCTGGGCATGCCGCTCCGGAAGTTTAACACCGCAGATGACATGCCGATGAGCGAGTTGCATCGATGAAGCGCCGCACGGACAGCGCCGAATGGGCGCGCATCACCGCAGACATCCGCGACCATTTCCCCCTGTCGGGTGTGGCGTCGAAGGCGGGCGTGAAGCTACATCAGGCGGGCAACGAACTGAAGGCGTGCTGTCCGTTCCATGCGGATCGCACCCCGTCCTTTACCATCTATGCGGATGATCGCCGTGCGCATTGCTTCGGCTGCGGCTGGTCGGGCGATGTTCTCGACTTTGTGCAGCAGGTCTATGGAGTGAAGCTGCTCGCCGCGATCGAGATGCTGGACGGCGGCGTACTGCGTGAACTGGAGCAGCAGCGCGCGCCTGCCAAACCGAAGGCGGACATGCGGCCGGTGGCACAACGGATCGTCAACGGCACCGTGCCGATCGAGGGCACGCCGGCTGCGGTGTACCTGCGGTCGCGCGGGATCACGATCGACCTGCCACGTACCCTGCGGTTCGCTCGCCTGGCGCCACCGAAAATCGAAGGGAACGGCTTGCTGGCCGCGAACGGTCCGGGGCTGCTGCCGACGCTCGTCGCGATCGTCACGGACGCGGCCGGCGAACTAGTCGCCCTGCAGCGCACGTACCTGACCGAGGACGGGCGCAAGGCAGCGACGAAGCCGACCGACGCCGACCGTAAGCCCAAGGTTAAGTACAGTCTCGGAAACGTGATCGGTGGGTCGATCCAGCTCGGGCCACCCTCGCCTAGCATTCTTGTCTGCGAGGGACTCGAGGACGGTCTGACGCTAGCGCAGGGCCTGGGCCGTTCGGTCTGGGTCGCTGCAGGTACGTCGATGATGCCCGCCATGATCTTTCCGCCGGCCGTGCGCTCGGTCGTCATCGGCGCGGATGGCAATGCACCTGGCGAAGCGGCGGCGCAGAAAGCTGCCGAGGCCTACACCGCGTCCGGTTTGGCGGTTCGCATCATGCGCCCGACGCCACCCTTCGTCGACTTCAACGCCGAGCTGATGGGGGTGCGGCCATGAACGTCGCTGCGATACAGGCGAGCTACGCCGATGCGCGTCCGTTCTCGCCCATGCCATCGGAAGCCGGTGGTGCAAGTCACTGGCAATCGCCGGACATGACGATCCTTGCGGGCGGTCGGACGGTCCCTCCCGTCATGCCGACCGAGATCTTCGGCACGCTCTGGCCGCTGATCCGCGACCTAGCCGCAGGTGCCGGTGCGCCGGTCGACTATGTTGCGGTCGGTGTCCTTGGTGTTGCTGCGTCGTTGGTCGGTGCTAAGCGCAGGGTGCAGCCATATCCGACCACGCCGCAGTGGCAGGAGCCGTGCGTATTGTGGGTGGCGCCAGTCGGTGATCCGTCCTCGAACAAGTCCCCTGCGATCGACGCAGCCACCAGCCCATTGCGGGGCATGGAGACCGAACTCGCGGAGAGGCATAAAGCGCGGCTGATCGGCTGGCAGACCGAGAACGAGCGCGCCAAGGCCGAACGGGCAGAATGGCAGGCGCAGATCAAGACGGCGACCAAAGAAGGTATGGCGACGCCGTCCATGCCCGACGCCGCTGTCGAGCCCGCCGAGCCGCAGCGCACGCGGTTGCTCGTTCAGGACGCCACCCCGGAAGCGCTGGGCGAGATACTGGCCGGGAATCCCAACGGCACGCTGCACCTCCGCGACGAGCTTGCGGCGTGGCTACTGAGCTTCGACCGGTATTCGCCAGGCGGTCGTGAGTTCTGGCTGGAGGCATATGGCGGGCGTCCGCACATCATTGACCGGAAGAGCAACAAGGCTGGCCCGCTCTTCGTGCCGTTCAATGGCGTGACCGTCCTTGGCGGCATCCAGCCGGAGAAGCTGCGCGAATGTCTGCTGAAGACGGCGGACGATGGGTTGGTCCCGCGCTTCCTATGGGTGTGGCCGGATCCGATCCTCTACCAGCGCCCCCGCCAGATCGCGAACGTGGACCAGCTCGAACAGGTATACCGTCGACTCCTGCAGCTCGACGCGCCGCGCCATGATGACGGTCGGATCGATCCGCACGTGTTGCTGCTCGCCGATGACGCCGCAGACGTATTCGAAGCGTGGGTCCGCGACAATGACGCCGCGGTTCGGGAAGCGTCGTCCCTGTACAAGGGGTTCGTCGGCAAGCTGCGCGGCATGGTGCTGCGGCTGTGTCTGGTCGTTGAGCTGATCAACTGGGCAGCAGTCGGGGATCGCGAACCAGCCACGATCAGACTGAGCACGCTGGTCGCAGTTCTGGGGTTCGTCGACGATTACGCCAAGCCGTCTGCGCTGCGCGTGTTCGGTGACGCTGCCTTGCCCGAAGTCGAGCGGAACGCTGCTGCGCTAGCCCGGCATATCAGGAAGCAGGGTGTCGAGCGGATCAACGCGCGCGACATCCAGCGCAACAGTGGGATCCCGACGCTGAAGGTGGCGGTCGATGTCGAGGCGGCGACCGACGCGTTGGTCGAGGCCGGTTGGCTCCGCCCCGCACCTGGTCGTGGTGGCGACACCCCAGGCAAGGCTCGCAAAGACTTCCTCGTCAATCCTGCGGTGCACGAGGTGGCAAATGGGTAGCTGGCGCGACGTTGCCGCCGCTGTAGCTCAGCGTCAGCAGCCCGAGGCGAATGCGATTACGGTCGAGAACTTCGGCCTCCCCGATGACCTCGCCACCGCCCTTCGCCGGTTGGAGACGCTGCCGCCGCCTAGAAAGCTGGAGCGTGCAGCCAACTGGCAGGGCGTGATTGCCGACGCCATGACGATCGCACGTGACCGGTGGGCCGCCAAAGCGATGGCGCTCGGGTGGACCGCCGGTGACCTATTTGGGATCGGCCCGCTCGACGACTGGGACTTCCAAGGCCTCGCGGTATGGCTTGAGGGCCGCCGCGTTGTCTTGCTCGACGACAAGCAGGCGATCGTCGCGGGCGATCCCGGTGATTACCGATCGGCCTTCGTCCGGGGCGGCATGCGACATGGCACGCACCCGTCCATCGTGCCTGTCATGCTTTGGGAGTTTGGTCGATGACGCTGTCGATCGCCTCGCCACTCAACAGCGCGATCACGCCGGAAAGATGGGCGGCTGCCGCGAACTCTCGGCGATCATCAAGAATGTTGAGCACGCATGTGAGATGCGAAACGGCTTCGATACGCCAGGGTTCTGCCATTGCTTCCTCCGAGATGGAAACGAAGCGCCCCAGGGCTTCAGCCGTCACAGGGCCGATGATGCACGCGACGATCGGCGTATGCCTATCACATCGACCGTCGCCGTACAGCGCGGCCGTTGAGCCGTCTGATCTCGACCGGCTATTGTCGCTATTGTCGCTATTGTCACGGACCCACGCGCTCAATCTCCGAGCCCTCGCCCTCACGCGGCGTAGGCTAAAAAAGTCATCTATCTATCTATTTCAGAAATGGCTGGAGGCGGCGGCGGCTGATCGCGTCGCGCAGCGTGGCGGCCCCTCTGACAATATTGACAATAGCGCCAATAGGTCGACGGCATGCCCAGCGCTGACCTGCCGAACCACCGCAAAAATCACACCATATCTCAGGAAGCAGACGACATGACCGAACCGCGTACCCCCCGCGCAGGAACGCGAGGCAAACCATTCGAACGCGGCAACCCGGGGCGCGTCCCCGGTAGCCGCAATCGAGCTACCATCGCAGCGGCGGCGTTGCTCGATGGTGATGCCGAGGCGCTGACCCGCAAGGCGATCGAATTGGGGCTGGAAGGCGATACCGTCGCGCTGCGTCTCTGTCTCGAACGACTAGTGCCGCCCCGCAAGGACTCGCCGATCACGATCGAACTGCCCCCGATCACGACTGCGGGCGATGTTGTCAGCGCATCCGCGGCCGTCCTGAGCGCTGTCGGGGCAGGCGAAATAAGCCCTGACGAGGCCGGACGCGTGATGGCTCTGCTGACCGCTCACAAGAACATCGTCGAGACCGGCGATTTAGAACGCCGCATCGCGGCGCTGGAGGTGAAGTAATGAGCCGTTCCCTAGACCCTCGCCTCCGTCGCCTTGAGCTACGCGACGGCGACCGTGACCAGCAACGACGCCAAGTGGAAGACGACGCGGCAATGTTCAGGACGCGCATCGTTGCGATCGCAGCCGGGTACACCGACGACGATCGAGACCATGACCCTGCGGCTTGCGCCAAATGGTCGCCGGCTATGCGCGTTGCGTGGGCCGTCCGGTTCGCGCCGACCACCGTCGGCTCGATCATCACGGAGCATTTGGCATGACGAAGACTACACTAGGCCGGCGCGTGGGCGTGCTCGAACAGGCCCAACCAACAACGTTGCCATTCTGCCTGCGGCGGTGGCTTGGCGAGAGGTTGACTGGCGACCAGCACCACCTTGCTGACGTCGAGGTAGAAGCTGCCCAGGGCTTCGTCGGGCCGCCAGACCATCGGGGGATAAATGGCGACATGCTCGACTGGCTTTCCATGCGGGGTGATCATCATGCGTCTTGATGCGCGTATCGCCCGCCTCGAAGCTGCCGGACCAGGCGCGTTCCTGACAGCCGGCGATCGCGACAGAGCCTGTGCTCGATATGCCGACGCACACCTTTCAATGATTGGCGCCTTCCCAAGCGCCCTGACCCCATCAGCCTACCGCACGGCGCTCGAGACGACCCGTGACCCTAAGCGCCAGCGGGTCTTAGCCTGCTGGATGCCGGGCGACGAAGACCTCTGAAAGGACCTGTAATGACGATGATCAACCTTACCCGCCGCATGACAAAACTCGAAAGCGAAGCGCCCGGCCAAGATGCAATGGTGCGCGTTCTGTTCAAGAAGGATGGCGAGCCGGACCCCGTCGCTGACCCGCCGCTCCTGCCGTCGGAGCGAGCAATTATCGTGAATTTTGTTCCGGCGCTTCTCAGCCGCGCAGAATAAGCCCTGCGACGCCAACGTGGGCACGAACCTTACGCTCCCTACGGCAAGGCCAACGCACTCAAGCACGGGCTCAGGACGGCCGAGATGGGCTCAGCTTCGTGATCTGCTACGTGGCTGTTAAGGGATACGAACTGCACGACACCGCATCCAAGCCGGGAGCACTGAATGACTGAAATGATCGATCGCGTGGCAATGACTCTCCACGAGTTGGTGTTGAGCAACGGCGGGGTATCTCGCGGACCAGCAGATATGAGAGATGATGCCCGTGCAGTTGTTTCAGCGATGCGCATTCCGACCGAGGACATGGCAGAACAAGCCGCAACCTTACGCTACTCAGGCGTCAACAATGGAAGCCCGGTAGAGACTTGGACAGCGATGATCGACACGGCGCTGGGCATCTCGCGGGATAATTGACCTATGCATGCTCACGTTGAGAACAACATCGGTATTCATGCCAGCAGTTTTAGCGCTCTGGCCAGCTCAGCTTCAAGGCCACAAACACGCCAGCCGTTGCGCTTGGCGCTCCGCTCTTTCGAGCCTCGAAAAGGAGATCGGAAACGGTTGGCCGATCCGCTTTGCGGCGGGAATTAGCGCCGGCTTCTCAGAAGTGTGGAAGATTCGGGGTGTCCATCGGATAAACATCACCGGACAAAAATCTTGGAGGACCAAGGGGCGGAAGCGTCAGCCCGCCCCTTCTGTTCGTTTCATTCGCGTTCTTCATATTGCCGGAGGCACGGTATTGCGGCGCTACAGACCATCTTGCCCTCATCGTCACCATTATCTTCGAGTGGCGCACCGCATTGGTCGCACACAGGTTCGGTACCGTCGATTAGCTCGTCTTTCATTCGGGCCATGTCAGCCTCCTACTCTTGGGGCGACTTGATACAGCCGAACGTGGAAACGATACAACGACGTTCCCGCCTTACCCCCACCCGATGAGTTTCACCCCATAGCCCCCTCCCCATAGCGGGGTGTCGCGGGGAAGGTTGGGTTCCAACGGCTGGACTTCTGCCATCTTATCCTGGCGCCAGCTGTGCGTCAGTTTACGAGGTGCCTATTCGACCGAAAGGCGTTTTTCCAGGCGATACGACACCCTACGCAGTGGAGCGTAAACGCTGCCAGCGCCGTGCGGCTTGCAGCCAAGGGCGGTGAAGATCACGGCATCGTCAGCGCGCAGCGGACGTGCGGACAACATGTCGCGTTGGATTGCGACGCACCGCCGTCCGTTGTCCGCATCGCTGTCCTCGATGCCAGTCGCCAGCGCCCATACTCCCGCCAAGAAAAAGCCGGCCGAGATCCATCCACATAGAGGAGCAATCCAGTTCCAGCGGTTTGCGCGGCCGATTGAATCAATCAGCGCTTGCTCGACCGCTTCGTCGCGGATGCCGGTATGGCTAATTACCCTCCAATAATTCGTAAGCTCTCGGACATGAGGAATACCTGTGGCAGCAAAATGCTGGATCGCGACACCGTTGAGCATCACGAGCAGAATGCCGAGACAGAAGAATACCGTCGCATACAGCGGATCATCCAGCCGCTCGATCGCGCCTACGGTTGCCAGCATACCACCGCCGTTCAGCGTTAGCAGTGCCGCAGAGAGCCACTTGGACGTCGACATCATCTGCGAGCCAAGGTCGTTCAGGTTGACCACGAGTTGGTCGACACCCTGCCGGGCCATTGACCGCAAAAACTCCGGGTCATGGCCAGCGGACTCTTCTGCCTCGTCTGTATTTGTCATTGCGCCCCTAATTGCCCCCGGTGACTGTCAGATCTGCTGGCCATTGCCCCCCAACCCGGGCGCCAAATTATTCGACGTTATCTACTTTGCTCGCCAGCATTTGCGTAACCGCTTCCCTGAGCCAAACCTCAATTTCTGAAAGGCTCTTGTTTGGAATCTTAGTTGCGTCGCCGCTGACTGTAAGGTTCAAATATCCGTAATCGCTGGACAGGTTTTGGTCCCCGTCGGGATTAAGCAGAAACCTTGCTTCGAAAGCGTTCTGCGAGAGTGGGTCCCCGTCGATCGCGACGCGACGGCTATAACTGAACGAAAGCATGATTCCGGACATATTCTCTCCTTTGATTTGCCGCTGAACGACGGCGCATACTGAATTGCTACCGAGGTCCTCGGTTTGCCGTCAAAGCGGGCTGCAACATCTAGCGCAAAACGATCACTTGGGCAGCACGCAATAGGCGTGGGTCCGCTGCGCCAGTTCGAAGTCGCCCGCCTTCAACGCGACCTGCTCGACTTCAGGACATTTGCCCTTTGCGACCAGACTGCCCACGCGGTTCGGCAGCTCAGCGCGATCGTTCTGGATGCGGAGTGCGCGAGCTTGTTCGGCGAGAGCTCGTGACTGTTGCGTGAGGACCTCGTTCTCTTCGTACGACGGCTGCTTTGTCTGTAGCAGGGAATAGTCCACGCCGCTCGGCTTCGTCGTGCAACGCACGTTGCCATAGCCAGTCTGGCAGTTCGTCTCACTGGCCTGTGCCAGTGCCGATGACGCGGGAATTGGTAAGCTGATCACCGCCGCGATGATCAGCACGATGTTTCGAATATCTAGCATATGCCCCCCCTTTTTCTCGGTGAAGTTAATCTTGAGACTCGCATTAACTGATAGGCAGGATGCTCGTAGTTCATCGCTGTGTATGGTGGCGTAACCCCATGCGATAGCATGCCACGATTATGGCGCTTTTCCCTTATCACGGTTTGTAATGCCGGCCAGCTTGCCGGGCGGAAGCCCGTGATACATATCGGCGAACTGTTTCGGCTGCGTTATCGCACGATCAACGATAAAATTGACAAGACGAAACAACATTGTTGCTGTTGCAGCATCGTCCTTGAGATCCAATTCGCCGGGATGAACTGCTTCATTTCCGATAACTCGAACCGTATCGAGCGCCTGCTGTAATCGAACGTCTATCGTTTGATTTTCAACCAGCTCTGCAATCGATGCATCGATGGTGCCTTTGGTCGCTCCGAGAACAGGCAACAGCTTCTGAATTACGAGCCTTAACAGCGCCGAAGCTCCCCGTGGAGAGACGGAGAGGACCCGCCGAGCCTCCTCAAAGTCCGGAAGCACAATCGCGGGCATGTCCTCGGCCGCCTGCGGTGCCTGAGATATTGCTGGAACAATAACTTTCCCGTCGAAAAATATTACCTCTTTCCCGCAAGACCGGCAGGCCGCAGCAGATAGCACCCCTGTTGACGCTGTATAGAATTGCCGTGATTGCATTACAGAGTTCGCCTCTGGATATGGTGTTACCAGTGTTACAACTCCCCAGACATGATCTGCAAAGACATCACAATGAGGGCAAACAAACGGCGAATTTACTGCTAGTGGCACGTTATATTTAGAGCCATGCGACTGAGGTCCAACGATTGCAGCGTACGCCTCTTCGGCCGTGAGCTGACCCTGCATCATTGTTTACTCCTAGCTGTGACCGGACATCGTCGCGCAAGATAGCGACGATGTCTAGCAGCGTGCGTTTATCCGCAATGCAAGAACTGACCAGGTATTCGGAGGGTTATTGGTAGCGCTCGGAGAAACCGCGCTTCCAACTACGCATTTACATCTCGCAAACAAGCGATTGTGCTAGGTCGCGTGGCCCCATTGTGGTATTCAGATACCCGTAGCGGAGGGTTGTCATGGCTGGTGTCCACAGTGGTTTGGTGAAGGTCCGAGTAAACCCGGATCTACGCGCGCGCGCCGCCGCCCGCGCCCAGAGCGAGGGCATGAGCTTGTCGGAACTAGTCCGCGCGGCGATCCGGCGCGAGCTGAGCGCCTGATGGGCATCTTCACCGACATCGGGAAAGTGTGGGCTGGTGCCGAACACGTCGAGGCTCAACGCGGCGTTCTTGCCGACCATCTGACGATCCGCTGGCTGGTAATGGCCATTTGCGAACGGACCGATCTTACCCACGATCAAGCGGCCCAACTTGTCGTCGGTGTCGCGTCGGATGGCGGCCCAGATCTCCGCACGAACAAGGGCATGGCCTGCGTGTCCGTTATCCTCGGTGTGCCTGGCGCTCCGATCCAACCAGCATTGCATTGAGGGAATAGAGCTATGGGCATCTTCTCGGTACTTTCAGGGATCATCGGCGGCGGCGCGCAGAAGAAAGCCAGCCAGAAGGCGATGCAAGCGCAGGTTGATGCGGCCAATCGCGGCATCGACATTCAGCAGAAGCAGTACGAGACTACCCGTGCTGACTACATGCCGTACACCCTTGCCGGAACGAAGGCGATCGGCGGCTATGGCGATCTGCTCGGCACGAACGGCACGGACGCCCAGGCAACAGCGGTGCAGGGTTTGCAGGCATCGCCCTTTTTTCAGCAAAACTTGGCGGACGCGAACGAGAACCTTCTACAAACCGCATCTGCAACTGGTGGCGTCCGCGGCGGCAATACGGCTGGGGCGATCGGGCAGCTTAGCCCGCAGCTTCTTCAATCATATTATGAAAAGGCGATGGCGGGTTTTGGCAACCTTGCCCAACTTGGTCTTGGCGCAACCGGGTCGGTGGCTAACGCAGGCGCTACGAACGCGAATGCAGCCACCGACCTGAACAGCCAGATCGGTGGGTATCAGGCGACCAACTTCATTACGCGAGGCGGGATCAACGCGGCCAATTGGGCGAACCTTGGCAAGTTTGCCGACAAGGCGGCAACCGCGGCGATCCCAGGCGGGGGCGGCAGTCTCGCCGCCGCTCTCAGGAGTATTCAGGGCTGATGCAACTCTCAGACTACGCCAGCGCGCTTGCCGCCGCCCAACGCCTCGTCCCGGACTGGCGCGAAGGCGATATGCAGGAAGCCCAGCTCGCTACGCCGCTCCCGCCTTGCAAGATCCGCAACCCATCGAGATTCCTGCCAGTGTGTTCGCGAAAGACATGCGAGCCGCGATGGACGATCACTATGGCGATGCCGGCGGCGAAATACCTGAGATCGTCCGATCCATCATCGACGACGCTGCTGCCCCGAATGCCACGACCCGGACGCTTACGAACATCGACCGCCGTCTCGCTGACTTCGCGGGTAAGTCGTCGATGGCAGGCAGCCGGTCAGACGCAGCGTTTGCGACGCGGCTGCGTGGGATCTTAGGGAACTTCGCCGACCGGGCTGCGCCTCAGGAGTACCGTGATGCGCTTCGGAACGCGAAGGCCGTCCGCGCTGAGCAAGGTCGCATCTTTGAAACGGGCGATGCATCGAAGGCATTTTCGCGGGACCGATACGGCAACCCAACCGTCGGAGATACGACGGTTCCATCTCGGATCGTTCGACCTGGCGCTTCTGGAGGTGACACCGCAGAGGGACTGATTGCTGCGGTCGGTCCTGAGGCCGCGGAAATGCTCGTGCGGCAGGAGCTGCGGCGCGCGGTTGAGGAAGCTGGCGTGCAGACGGAAGCGCAGGCGCGCACACTTGCAACCCGGTTCGGTGAAGTCGCCAAGCGGTTCCCCGGTGTCGAGGCGGATCTAGCGGCGGTGCGCTCCAACGCGCGGCGGCTCGATGTCGCACGGTCGGCGGAAGCTGACGCGGGGCGCTCGTCGATCACGGCGGATGAAAATGCCTCGATCAAGGAGCGGGCCGCGTTCCATGATGCGATCTTGAAAACGCCGCTCGGCGACATCGCAGACGCGAAGGTTGATCCCTCGTCGTTCATCGCTGGCCTGTTGCGGCGGTCGGACGATGGCCGGCAGCTTCGTTATCTCTCCAGGCAGGTCGCGGGCGACGCCGACGCGCTAGGGGGTCTGCGTCGCGCTCTCGGCGACTTTATCGAGACAACCGGCGCGGGACCGAATTTCACGCAGGCGGGGGACCGCGTGCCGTCGATCGCCAAGACGCGCAAGGCGGTCGAAACCGTCGTGAGCCGCTCAGGTGAGGCGCTGACGACGCAACAGAAAGTCGCGTTGCGCAAAATCTCGCACGAGTTGAAAAGCGCTAACTTTGCGGCGACGGCTGGGCGTCCGACCGGCTCCGATACCGCTATGAACACGGCGCTGGCCCGAATGATTAACGCGGTGCCGACTGGTGGGACCGCCGCGCCCGTCAAAACGATCCTCAGTAAGATCGTCTCGGCCATGTCGAATGAGGACCACGTGAAGCAGCTTCTGACGCAAGCGATTCTCGAGCCTGACTTTGCCGTGGTCCTGCTGAAGCGTCCGACCGCCAAAAACCTGCTCGACGTGCAACGGCGGTACGCAGGTCGCAAGGGGACCATCTTCGCGGGGCAAGCTGCTACGCATGGTACGGCGCAGTATAGGACCGGCACGCGTTAAAGCGGCCCATGGCGGCCTTGTACGGTGCGGCCATCGTCGAATAGCGTCGTGAGCATGACGTCAGGCTTCGCGCGTCAGCTCGGTTGAGCCTCCGCCTCAGCTTCGCCCGGACCGTCTTCAGTCGGTGTCAACGCGTCAGTGTACGCTGCGGACTTGGTATCAATACCCGTATCGATTGAGGCATCTGCGGTTGCTCCGTCCAGCGCAGCTTCCAAGAACGCGGCCTGTTCAGCTGCAACGCCGGAGCCGGACGGCTGGTTGGCCAAGTCGGCGAAGTTCTGCGGCTCGGGCTTCGTGTTCGATACATCGGACATCGGTCTCTCCTTAATCGTTGTGCGGGGCGCTACCGAGCCGCGCTACGTGAGCGACGACTTGCGCTTGGGTGCATTCTCGCCCTCTGTGCTTGGCGTACCCTTATTCAGAGTATCGCTCGGCCGGCGAGCGTCGCCTTCGTTTTGATGCTCGGTCGATAGGTTCGGCTGTTCAGTCGTGGTTGTGGGCTTGATGGGGTCGGACATTCTTGCTCTCCTCGACAAGGCAACCGGCGAAGTCCCGCCATGTTCCGCTGCTGCTACTACTGCGTCTCGTCGGACGCGACCGCACCCATCGTCATCGCCAGCAGCGACGCGCCGCGCTGTTCTTGATCGAGCGTCAACAGGCGGACCCAGTGCACGATGTGCTTGCCTGCCGCCTCAACGGCATGGTGCTGCATCTGCGTGGTCGTCAGATTAGTATCATTCTGTATCACCGACGCGATCGAAAGCGCGAAGAAGTCGATGATGTCGTCGGCGATCAGCTCCTGGTCGGCCGAGTTTGCCGCGAGGTACTGCATCACGATGGGCATGATCTCCTGGAAAAGATCGATCTTGGCTTGGTCGTCTACCTTCATGATGTCCGCGGGCATGCTGGCGTCCTCCGTTCGTGACATGTATTGCGCGGCCCCGGGAATCGAAAGGCGCAGTCGATTGGTCGCGCCAGTATCGGAGCAGTCATGAACCACCCGCGAGAATGGTTTCAGCCCAAAGTCGTGGGCATCGGCTGGACACCGCGAACCTGGGAGGGTTGGGCTATCATTGTGTCTGTGATCGCGGTCGGCGCGCTTGTCGGTCGGGTGAACTTTTAATGTGTAATCGCGCCCGGTTCGATGGCGAGCCGGAAACCATCACCGAACGCTTCGGTGCGGACTGGCTTGCCGAGAAGCCGATGGATAACCGGTTCGACCCGAAGGAGCTGCGTCCGTTCGGTCGCGCGTATGTGGTGCGCAACGAAGGTGATCACCGCGGGCTCGACGTGATGGAATGGGACGTCCTGGCGGGGCAGGCGAAGCAGGCCGGCCGCAAGGTTGCGCAGACCAACGTCCGCACCCTGCATCTGCCGCAATGGCGGTCGCTGGTCACTGATCCGGCCAACCGCTGCCTGATCCCGCTGACGGAATTTTGTGAGTGGGCTCGTGAGCCGACCGACCTCCGCGATGGCAAGAAGCCGATTAAGGGAGAGATGTGGTTCGGAGTGACTGACCAGCCCGTTTTCGCGATCGCTGGATTCTGGCGGCAGGTTGGCGATCAGCGCTATTTTGCGATGGTCACCTGCGACGCGAACGAACTGGTGGCGCCAATACACCCGAAAGCGATGATCACGATCCTGCGGCCGGACGATCACGAGCGGTGGTTGACCGGCAGGTATGACGACGTTCTATCGTTGCAGCGGCCATATCCGGCCGACCGGATGACGGTACGGGGCCCGGTGTTCCCGACGCGCATGTTAACGCCTCGGCTGATCTAAGCACGGTCACCTTGCTCCGGCTCAGGTTTTGGCCAGACCAGGTTGGGCCGGATCAACTTTGACATCCGTGTCGCTGGGTTCGAAGCGGATCGTCCAACGGGGATACCCCTCCGGCGAAACTTCGATGTCAGGCAGGCCGACCGGATCGGTTCCGGTTTCCACCCATCCGGCACCGTGGCACCGGTCGCATGCCATTCGCTTGCACCGGAAACTGACGAGATCGATCTCGGTATTCCACTGCCCCCGGCCCTTGCAGACCGGGCACATGGCATCCAGACTGCCATTACGCGGTTGAAGGGGCACGACGTCGAACGCGTGGGGGCTGTCGGGTCCATCGCAGAAAACGATGTTGCTGGCATGGCTCATGGCCGCTTTCTCGTTCTGAACCCCGGCGAACGCAAGACTTTCAGCACCGACGGCACTATCTTGCACGGACCGTCGGCACCTCAGCAATATTCGTTGTCCACGCCGGCGAGCGCATCTCCGACCGCATCTTCCATTCACGCTTGAACCCCTGCGACGCGGTCACGGCCGTCCATGTGCCGAACTTACCATTGATCGCGTCGAGTGCCCCCATCAGTCGGTCGCGCTTTGCCGTATCCTCCTCAAACAGGGTGCGTGGTCGATCCTCCTCGGGCAGCAGATCATCGAGCATGATGCCCGCCTTCGTGTAGGCGTAACCATCGCGCCACGCCTTCTCAGCGCCGCGCCTAGCCGCCGCGATCAGCTCGAGGCTGTCGTTCGTCATGGGATGCAGCGTCACCATCCGCGACGCGCCGTACTGGGGCCGGTCAGGCTTATGCTTGTTGGTGTGGAAGAACGTCGTCAGGCGCGCCGCAACCAACCCGTGCGATCGCAACTTCTCCCCGGCGCGCAGTGCGTATTGCGACAGCGCGCCCATCATCCGCTCGAAGTCGCAGATCGGCGTCCCGAACGACCGGGTGACGGCCATGCCCTTCCGCCGCGGCTCGACCGCTTCGACCGCATTGGACGGGACTCCGCGTAGCTCAGCCACTAGCCGCTCGAGAACGACTGTTCCGACAGCACGCGCCTGCTTCATCGGCATGTCACGAAGCGCCCCGGCGGTATGAATACCAAGATCAGTCAGCTTGCGTGCCGTTGCACCGCCGACGCCCCACACGTCGGCCACCGCGAAAGCGTGCATGACATCGCGCCGCACGTCATGGTCACGCAGATCGGCCACGCCAGCGAACCGCTGATCTTTCTTGGCCGCGGCGTTGGCCAGCTTCGCCAACGTCTTCGTTTCTGCGATGCCGACGCACGTGGGTATCGTCGTCCATTGCTGCACTTGGGCACGCATCGCGTGGGCATGGGCCACGAGATCGCGGCCCTCGAACCCTGCCAGATCAAGGAACGTCTCATCGATCGAGTAAATCTCGAAGTCGCGTGCGAAGGCTTCGCAGGCGGCGATCACCCGGCGCTGCATATCCCCGTAAAGCGCATAATTCGACGACCGCACCTGGATGCCGTGCTGTTTCACCTTGTCGCGCAGGTGGTGGATCGGATCGCCCATTTTGACACCGAGCGCCTTCGCTTCCGCGGATCGGGCAATGGCGCAACCGTCATTATTCGACAGGACGATGACCGGGACCCCGACGAGGCTGGCGTCGAAGGCACGCTCGCAGGAGACGTAATAGTTATTGCAGTCGATCAGGGCGATCGGTGTGCTCATGGCATTTTGCGCGCGACGCCGACAACGGTGCCCCATATCTCTACGTGCTCGTCAACCAGGATGTCAGCGAACCCTTCGGCTTCGGGGACGAGCCAGTGACGGCCGTCGACAAAACGCAAGCGTTTCAAGGTTCGGTCGCCATGCACCAACGCGACGACGATCGCACCGACCTTCGGTTGCTTGGCCCGGTTCACGACGATCAGATCGCCATCGTTGATCCCGGCACCGGACATGGACCTACCATCAACCCGCATGATGTAGCTTGCCGCAGGATGCTCGACGAGCCAGGCGCCCAGATCGATCGGTTCTTGCATGTCGTCTTGAGCAGGCGACGGAAACCCTGCCTGCGTGTGGACGAGGAAGAATGGAACCTCGCACGGGACCAGTTCGAACGGGACGTCGTGAAGCCGTAGGGCATCGTCGCGACGGTTCAGCGGGACGACGACCGGGCGGACTGGGTTGGTCGAGGGCATGATCTAGAGGATCGCAGCGAAGATGAGTTGGTCGTGCCGAGCGGTTAGCACGGACCGTGCGTCCTGAGCAGCGCCGACGGCTTGCCGGTACTCCACGGTCCCGAACCGTTCGGCCTCGTCGAAGCTGAACGGGGCAGGGTCCACAGCCGGATAGACGTTGTCGTATATCGCGCGGGCAGCCGCTCTCAGCCGCAGATCCTGCTGCATTTCGTTGCTCCATGAATGTCGAGTCGCCGCGAGCGGCATGCCCATAGCTAGTCGCGAACCGGATTGATTCGCAAGAACATTGCAGGAACATCCATCCGGTGCGATGAGCGGTCCGACGATTCGAAGGACACGATCATGACCGATTACGATGACGACCAGCAGGAACCCAAGCCGCCGTTCGGCAAGTGGCTGCTGTCGCAGCGGGACCGCGGCGACTGGGTGGACGGGATCGCCGACGCGGCGCGTGCCGATCGGACATTCCCGAAGAACGGCGACCCCGAGGCGGTGCGGGCGCATCTGCGCAAGCAACAGGCCGACGGCGATGCGTTCGCGGCGATTGACGACGCCGAAAGCGACTGGATGGCCGTTTAGTCGTGCTGGTCGTGATCCTTGCCCTTTCGGCAGCGACATCAACGACGCCATTCTCCTGCACGGTGACCCGCGTTCACGACGGCGACGGACCACTGTGGTGCTCGAACGGCATCAAGGTTCGCATCGCGGGGGTGCAGGCGCCGGACTTCAAAAGCGCGTCACCTTGTCGGGCAGCGGATCCGCGGCGGGTGAACTACCGCTGCGACAACGCCGCCGCCAAGCGCAGCCAGCAGATCGTCGAGCGGCTCGTGCTGCGCAGGACGCTGCGATGCGAGGCGACGGGCAAGAGCTATAGTCGCGTTGTCGCTCGGTGCATGCTGCCCGACGGTCGATCGCTATCTTGCGCAGCGATCGCGTCCGGCGCCGCGGTTCGTTGGGACCGTTATTGGCGGCAGTATCGCATGGGCGACTGCCGCTAGAAAGCGTTGCCGTTGCCGGTAAATCATTAAGGCGCTCGACGTATGCGGCTCCTCGGAGGGCACGTAGAATGAATGACCGCGTTGTGAGAGCGATCAAGATCGACTTGGATGGTGAGGCTTCAGTTGTACACGTCTCACCGGAGACCTGGTTCGACGGCAGCCCAATTGATATGGTGACGTTCGATGACGCGAACGACATCGTCGTTGATGACTTTGGCCTTTTCAACGCCGTTCTGGTGACCGCCACGATCGGGAATTTACGACGGCTCCCGCTGCCCGCCTATGTTGTCGGGGCGGACGGGGAGGATACGGTGGATACGACGCTAGACGTCGCGGACGTCCAAAGGGCCGTTAGCGCCATCACTGTCGTTCGAGGGTTTGTCGGCGGCGTCCTATCGAGGTAACGACGCCGCCTGATAGACCCTCGACGCGGCCGGTGGTGGCCGATCACGGACCAAAAGCTACCGCAGTGCCCGCCTGCGTTTGCATGTGATGGTTAGCGATCGCGGCGTGACCAAGTCCCGTCGCGGTGCCCAGCTTTAACACCCGTTCGCGCTTTTCAAGATCCGCTTCGCGAGCGTCTGCACAGGCTTGCTGTTGCCGGAGCAGGTCGAAGCCGTGTTCGATCAATCGCTCGTTGGCGCGCGTTGCCGCCTGCGCTTCCAATGCCTCCTTCACCAGCGCGACGGCAGCCTCTCTTGCTGAGACAGCTTCGCGGCCCTCTTCCGTCACGCGCTTCTGCACCACGGCCAGGTTATTCCACCCATCGCGCAATGTGACGAACGCATGTTCAACGGCCGATTGCCGTTCGGCGAGATCCTGCCGCTCAATCTGCACAGCGGCATGCGCGGCATCAATCTCGGACATTCGCTCACCATAGGGCTTGTGCTTGTTTTCGCTCTTCTCCTTCCCCCGGGAGAGGCCGAACGGTGCCATCGCATGAGCATATGCCGTCTGGTCCTGTGCCCACTTTCCTGTTGCAGCGAGCACTTCACCCGCAAGGGTCCACTCGCGTCCCCTCTGCCGGTCCGGCGCGTGCTTTATTGCCAGGACGACCGCATGAACGTGGGGCGTATATTCGTCGCAATGCACGACGACCGATACCAGCCGGTGCCTGCCAAAGCGCTCGGTCAGGAAGGGGACCTGCGCCGCTTTCCACTTTTCAAGGCGGTCAGCCCGGTCGCTTGCAGATCCCGCCACGAAAAACTCGTGACTGGCGGAGAGGACGACTTCGCGAGCGATAACCCCCTCGCGGCGCCGATTGTCTGGGTCGATACCGTGATCCAGCAACCGCTGACGAGCATCAGCCACGATTCGAGGAGAGCCAAGCAGGTATTCAGGGGGCGGAGCATTATCGACTACGTGCGCCAACGGCGTCCCGCGCCCATTGTGGATCTCGACGCTGCGCATCTGGTCCCACGTCTTGATGAACCCGTTTTTGACGTCCCAAGAGATGGTGGAATACATCTTCATCGCCGAACTCCTTCGCATCGAAGTTTCGACGATCGTCGCCCGAGTCTCAAGATTTATCAGCATCCCGCAGATGCATTTCCGCATCCGGAAAACTCTAGGGATTAAGCGTAAAACCCTAGCCTAGTAGGGAATTGGACAGCGGAGGCAGATCGAAGCGGTAGCGGGAAGGGAAAATGATAAGAAGAAGGTCAGGCTAGACGCACACCAGCGCGTCCTGAAACTGACGTTTCCCCGTCACCGATCAAGAGGACACCGGCTGAAGTCAGCGTATCAGCGATCTTGGCCAGCGACGACGCCGCCACGGCCTGTCCGCCTTCGAACCGCTTCACCGTGATCACGCTTAAGTCCGCGATTGATGCCAGGTCGGCGGCTGACCAGTTCAGCAGCGCACGACCGGCGCGGCATTGTTCGACAGTGAGCTTCACCGGACCCGCATAGAACGAACATGGGAGAACGCCAACGGACGCTTGCGAACGCAACCCCGGCGCCTATGCCCGCGCCCTCGCTGGTGAGCATCGCGCAGCCAACACGCGGCAGCAGCGCGCGATCGAGGCGGTGATCGCTTTCGACGCGTGCGAGCGCCTGTTCATCCGGCACCCGTCGAACGGCTGCCTCATGGCACGGGAGGGCTGAGTGATGGCACGCACCAGCGCTGCGGCCCTTGCAGCTCCCAATGTCGTTCCGTTCCCAAACGCAGCCACCCGTAAGGTCGACAATTACCGATTTGCCGACCAGCGACGCGCCGTCCTTGCCGCGCGGAAGGAAAGCCCGCTCTGTGCCCGCTACCTCGCTCCTTGGGAGCGCGCGGCCGATCGGCTGGCGCAAGATCTAGCGGACATTGAGCAGACCCCCGCGCTGCTGATCGTCTCGGCCATCCTGCGCACGTTGGACGCGGACCAATATACGCGCGTGCTTGAGCAGCTTGCACCCGGAGCCATCTTGGGCCGCAAGCCGGTCATGCAGGCAATCGCGACGGTCAAGGCAAGTCGCCTCTGTGTCGGTGAGCAACTAGACCTGTACCGCGCGTTCGACCGCCAGCGCGGGGAGGCTTGAGCAATGGCCACGAAAACCACCCGCCGCGCACTCTTGGGGGGCGCTGGCCTCGCTGCTGCCGTTGCGATCGTCCCTGCTGTTGCCGCTGTCGGCTCTGCGGGACCGTTGGCTTCCCCCGAGCTAACCGCCTTAATCGCAGCCGCTGAGAGGGCGGGCGTCGAAACCGCGCGGCACCACACCGAGGTAGTCGAACCGGCAATGGCCTATGCTCGCGAGGCTATCGCCGCCCTTCCGCACACGACGCTTGATGCAGGAGAAAGCTTCAGCGGGGGCCGGGTGATCTGGTCCACGTCCAAGCCAAGCACCGTCGCTATCGCCCGGTCGATTGTCGATATGGCGAAAGAAGGCAAGGACATGGAAGGGGCGGGGCTGCAGTACGCTAGGACGCTTACCGCTGCGCAGCGCCGCAGGGAGTGCGCGATAGCCCGCATACACCGCGATTGCGGGCTAGACGCAGAGTGCGAACGCAACGACGCAATGAACAATGCCCTGGCGGAACTTCAGAATGAAGTCGCCGCGTTCCCCGTCAGCACCGCGATCGACTTGCGCGCGAAGCTCTCCTTCATGGTCAAGAACCAGATGGGGGACGGAATAGATTGGCTCGATGAGCTGCTGACCGATGCCGATCGCATCGTTGGGGTGAAGGCATGATCATGATGATGACCACCATCAACGATCCGCATCGGGCCTGGCTGGACGATCGCAACCAGATTTTGGCAACGATCAACAAGGACGGCGCGCTTACCGAACCGCAGATCAATGACCTGCTCGCCACGATGATCGCTATCGAGAAACGCATCGAAGAGACGCCCGCGCGGACGTCCGACGGGCTCGTGGCCAAAATGGTGCTCGCCCTTCAAGTAACTGCGGAGGGGCACGAGCTTTCCGAAGGCTCGGCCGCGGATCTGATCCGGGAGGCGCAATGCCTGCTGGACATCGGCAGCCTCGCCGGCGCGTCCGACGAGATCCAGATGCGGAGAGCGGCATGAACCAGCTGGCACAAACCGCAGGTCCGACCTCGACCACTTTCAACCCCGCCCGCTGGCTGCAATCCCTCGTGCAGATCGGCGGCGGCTATGCCTTGGCGTCGGACAAACGCTTATGGCTCGTCGTCGCGGACTGCCCTGCCGACGAGCTGACTACCGTCATGGCGCAGATCGTAGGCCATCCAGACCGGCAGGATGCGGTGCGGCTTACGATCGAGCGGCGGCAGAACGGGGAGCTGGTGTAATGCGGATGACAGTTGCCACCGCGTCCGGGCGGACGCCGTTCAACCGTCCGTGGCGCCGGCGCCAGCCTCGCCAGGCATGGTCCCGGCAGGACAGCCAAGCGCCGGTCAGCATCATCCTGGGTGCGATCCCGTCGCTACCGCGCGCGGAACTGGCCCAGCTCACCATGCGCATGATCGACCGCATGGACGTCATCGATGGCGATCCGGACCTCGAACACCTCCGCGATGATGACGAGGACGGCCACGATCACGAACGGGAGCAGGCATACGAATAGCACCGCACTCTGGCCGGCGGCAGCGCCCCGACCGCTACAGCATCAGCCCGTCGCCCGTAGAACTCGGTCGGCGGGTCCGGTGCGCGTGCACCGGTTCCAGGAAAGCCTCGACTTGTCCGCCGAATACGGGCCTGACTGGTGGATTCCGATCTACCGCCGCGCCTTCCCGACGCTGATGTCCGCGGTCGCAGTGTCGGATGATGGCTGGGCGCAGCGGGGCGGGATTGATCGGCTGCTGACCCTCGCTTGCGGCCGGACGTTCACGGTCGACGAAAAGATCCGCACGCAGGACTGGCCGGACGTGCTGCTCGAGCGCTGGTCGGACGAGACGCGGCGATCGCCTGGATGGGTGCAGAAGCCGCTCGCCTGCGACTTTATCGCCTATGCCTACGCACCGGCAGCGACGTGCGTCCTGCTGCCGGTACCAGCGCTGCAACGCGCCTGGCGCCAACACGGTCGGCAATGGATCGGTCTGTACGGCACGCGCCGGGCAGCGAACCAAGGGTACACGTCTGTCAGCGTACCGGTGCCGCGCGGAGTGCTGATGCAAGCGATCGTTGAGGCTATGTTCGTTAGCTAGGCGGATCTAGGAAAGCGCTAACGCACGTTCCTTGATGAAAGTGGGGTAATAGGCGTTCTTCCCGCGCTGCCCCTCAAAACCAAGGCGACCATATATTTCTCCACCAATGCCCGGCAGAACGTTGCCCTGCTCATCCTTGGTATCGTCCGTGGCAAGCAACCAATACTGGAATTTTTCCACAACGTCGGCTTCGAACTCTGCCGCCAATCGCTGCTCCGCGCCTTTAAGCACCACCGGTGCCATGATGTGGATATGAGCCGGCTTAGCCGATTCCAGCAGGTGCATCAGGTTCGTCTTCACGACACATGCCCCGGAAATGATCGACTTGACGACGATCAGATGTTCCAACCCGTCCGGTATCGGCTCGCGATACTCGTTCACGATGGTCGCGACATCGAGCCATTTATAGCCACCGGCTTTTTTGCGGGTGTTCCAGAAGCAAGCGACAGCAGTTCGCGCGCCTGCTTGGATCAACGATTCAGCGATGCCAGCAGCGAGATAATCAGCATCCTCCACCGTCACGGCCAAGTAGACGCTTTTGTCGGCAACTTGCGCGTCATGAGCGAAACAACGCCCGAGCGCTTGCCCCACCGTATACATTGCGCGGCCGTATGCTTCCGCAGGCAGCGCCTGATCGGCAAGCTGCGTCAGCGCGTCGATAGCAGCCGAACCAGCCTGATCTGCCAAGTGAGAAAGGGTGCGGTTGCTCATACGTGCGCCTTCAGCACGTCCCAGAACCCGAAAAAGTCGGTCGGCTTTGCAATGAGCAGGTTCGTCACGAAGCCCTCGAATTCAGGCGTATGGCAGTGGTAGTCTGCGACGCCCTGTTGCATGCCACGTAGCGCTTCAAACACGAAGAAATTCTTACGTATATAGAATCGAAGACCAGCCACATTGTCCAGCGCTTTTATAGCCGCGTCAGATAACACGTACGGGGGCAACAAGGGCGCAACGATTGCGCCAGGACCATGCCCCGCATTGTTTACCAAGGTTGCCAGCGATTGATCGCCTCGTGAGCCCTGCCACGTACCTAACAACATTCGCCAAACTTGTTCTCGCACTATGCGCTCAGGTGGTCGTGGGCTCAGTTCAGTTAAGGCGTCCGCCAGGTCGCCAAGCCGGTCGATCAACTCCAGATCGCTGAGACCGCCGGGGAACGAGACAACGGAAACGGAACCCAAACCCGCCGGTCGACTGGCGATCAACGTGTCACGCTGCCCATCATCGCCAACGACGAGTTCATAGGCAGCGACAACACCACAAACGGCGTCTAGCTTCGCCTGCAATTCGAAGTCATCGACTAGCGGATGGTCTCCGCCATTCCAGTGGGCCGCGCCACTTTTAAGCTGCGACAATGTGCGGCCATCAGGCCCTGACGCGATAAAATCATCGACAAAGCATTGTACTTGGTCGTGGAATGATATGCCGGCTCCAAGCCCACCGGTGCGAAACGCTTCCGCTGCCGCTAGCGCGACCCGGTAAGCGCCGTACACGATCTCGAAGTCGCGCCCTTTTGCGCTGGAGCGCCCACCTCGATTTTTGTTCTGAGCGTACGTTAGGCCACTTTCGCCAGCGACCGTTACAATTTCAGCTGCAGAATACATTCGGCGCCTTTAGCAAATAAAATCCGCCCGTCCATATGGCCACGCCTCTGCGGATCGAGCATCTCGGCCTACTGGTAGCCGCCGTTTTCCTCGCGCTCCTTCGCAGCGTCCTCCTGTACCTTTTCCATTTCCTCGGCCTTCTCGGACTCGGTCGCTTCGTCGGTTTTCGGATCGTCGAGCATGGTCATCTCCTCGGCCGTCCAACGCGCGGCGCAGCTTTCGGGTGCAGCCGTTTGTTACCCTTGAGCGTCCGATAGCAGCGAACGGATCAGCGTGCCGAGGCATCTGTTTTCGCTGCCTCGGCCTCAAGCCGATCCGCCATCTCCTCCGTCGCCTCGCCCTCCTTTTCGGTCGCCTTCGGCTCGGGCGGTGCCAGTGCGTCAAGGCGCACTGCATCCGCTTCGAAACGGCGTGCATCTGCAGCAGCGCGAGCGGATGCTGTGGCGGCTTGGTCAGGGGTGACGCCGATCTTGTTCAGCTCCTCGGCACGTTGCGGGATTGGAAGGGCGGAATCAAAGACGATCACCGTCGCGCCGCTCCGGCCTAACGCAGCCCGAACTCTCGCTCCCAGGGCAGAAGGCAAAGCGACGAACACCCGCGATCCGACAAGACCGCCAGCCGGCGCCGTCTGCACCGCCTCAGTTAGCACGCGTGCCAAAGCTTCGGGGGCGGATGGGCTTGCAAAAGCAAGATCACTCTTTGTGTCCCAGCCCGTGAACACCCCGCGAATGTCTTTTACCTGCTGGGCAAATTCGGGGGCACCAAGCCCGGGAAGGATCCATACCGGATCAAATCCCATTTGTGGGTTCGCCGGAGCGAGGCGCCGGACTGCTTGGTAAAGATAGCGGCTCCAATCAGCGTCCTTGTTGCCCGACGGCGGTACGAGGGGAGCGATCATCTGCGCGCGCCAAGTCGCTTCTTGGGCCTTCGAACGAGCCGCGATAGGCGCGGCGGCTGCCACCGCTCGAGTCCATGCAGGACCCGCGAGCTTCTCAACTGCCCCTGTCGTGAGATCGATCCTCACATCGACATAGCCGCGCGGCGCTCCGATTGATCCGCGGCTGCTCGGCACGACGACCTTCAGCACCACTTGCCTGCCATCGTGCGACAGCTCGTGCTCGCCACCCCACCACATCGAACTCACGCTCGTTGGCAGCGCTCGGACGTAATCTTCGGGCAGAATGTCGGTCAGCTTCATCGCCCGCACCATCGACCCATCGCTGCGGTAGATCACGACGACATTGTCGCCAAAGCCGACCGAATGCCAGTTGTCGAAAGTGACGATGTGTCCGCCACCGTTTGCGACCAGCGCGTGCACGGGCGCGACCTCATTTACGAGCGGGACCTCCCACACTTTGGTCCACGTCTGGCTGGATCGTCGCTCTAGTATTCCGAGCGCACGAGGTTCGCCGCCGCGGCGCTGGCCTGCGGGCTCTTTGCCGTCGACCTTGTCGGTAAAGTAGGCAAGCTGGTTCTCAAGATCGCGCGGGACCACGGTCAAGCGCATGGCTTTATCAGGCGAAAGGTAGCTCGTTCGCGTAGCCGGTATCCAACTATCCGCAAACGTCGGCGAGGCCGCTACCACCGCTACAGCACCGACTAGCTTAACCAGCCATCTCATTTCATTGCCTCCCCAATAACTGAGGCAGCGTGGCGCAGCGGTCAGGCGCTGTCGAGGCGGCGAACGGGTCCAAAGTTCAGGGCCACCATGAGCCTGAAACATACCCGGTGTCGCGCTTGGTCCTGATGCACGCGGTCGTCGAGGCTATGTTCGTGCCGTAGAACACCAAAGCGAATTAGGCGTAGTCCCGAAGAATGGCGCATATTGCAACGCGCTGTGCGGCTGGAAGCGTTGCAGGCTCATTTTCGTCTAAAAAGTCGGCAATCGCGTCAGCCAAGGTAGTACTAACTGGATCACGCTGTTGAGCAGCACGCAATTCGTACACGGGAAATGTCGTAACTCGACTGCAATCAAGGAAACAGTCTCGGGTAAGTGCGGAATGATCTGTGGCGGCTAAGGGCATCTGACCGATACCATGGAACCGAGGTTCGGTATTGATCCAGAAGAATAATGGCGGCCCATCACCTACGCAGATTACAATCTTGTCTTTGGGCGGCCGCGAAAGTGCCGTGTAGACAACGTAAACGCCTCCTACATTCACAGCACGCCATATGCCGCAAAATCAGCCGCTTCCTCAAGTATCGCGTCCCTGTGGGGGTTGTCCGCGTCAATAAAGTGCTCGTAATCCATTGGGCCATTAGAGTTCGCTTCCGCCCACGCTCGTTCCTGATGCGTCAGCGACGACAAGTGGCCGAACCCCTTCGTGCGGCAGAATTCTATCGCATGGTCAAGGCAGGAGCGGTCAGTTTCAGACAAGACCGACATATCAGCGTCGCGACGAGCACCCATATGAGGGTACTGCGATGAGTCGATTGCTCCGCGCACGGCTTCAGGGTCACCGGCCATGCCCAGCCGGTCTCTCATAAAATCGTAAAGCGTAGAAGGAACCGGCCCGTTGGGCATAGCAATGAAGGTGTCCGCCACAATTGGCCGCGCGAACGTGTTCAAATGCTCCTTCTCCGCATAGAAAAGGACCTTCGAAGCGAAGAACGCGGAAATGTTGGGCCACCTTGACGTAATATACGCCAAAGCCTCGGTGCCCTTCCGCTCGTTGAACTGAAAACGGAGAGCCATATCCGACTCAATAGGGCATCAACCGCTTTTTGTCCAGCAAGATTGTCAAGGCAAATATTTCGTTAAGAGCGCGGCCGGCGTATCGATCGCAACGGAAAGCCATTGGAATCGCCATACTCGGCTGGCCTACGGCAGTGCCGACACAGGCGGTGAGATTCATGGGCGGCTATTTAGGAACAGAATCAGCGTGCCGGGGCTGCTCCAACAAGCCGCGAATCGTAGTTTCGTTTAGTAAGCCACCCGATATGATTATAGCGTGATGACGCTGATGCGATGCCGGAAGCCCGGACCATAGGTCCAGCATCGCGCTTAAGCTGCCAGCCGCAACTTTGCCGCCCTCAATCCAGATAGGCGGATCGGGAGCGATAGCCATCCCGCCAAACTTGCGGATCAGTTCGGCGTTTTGGCGCCAGTGATCCTCAGCCATTTGGGCCTCCCCTTTCTTGTGCCCGGTGATCATGCGCATTTCACTGTAACGTGCAATGTCGCATGCTGGCCAAATCATGGATACGCCGGGGTCGATGCCACCATCACGTGCCAGTTACGCTTCGAACGGGAGTTGCAATGACCAGAGACAATGTTCTTCAAGCGGTACTTGTTGCCGTTTCCGCCGGATTAGTGGGCGCAGGCTTTGCCGCACTGATCAATAGCGGCTTTAAAAGCGACGACGTTTTCGCTTTCGCGGGCGCGCTAATCGGGGCAGCAGCGACAGTTTCGGGGGCAGTTTGGCTAACAGATCGCACGAGCCGGCTTGAGCGAAAGGCTGAGCGGGATATTATAGTAGATCAGTTAGCGCAACTGAGAGCCAGCGCTCAGCAAGCCGAAGCATCTTACGATTTTAACGACGATGGCTTCACGAGTGAATTTATAACAGCGCTTCATAAGACCGTCGAACTATGTAAACAGGTCGATGCGATCCTCAAAGAGAGCGCGGTGTATTCAAAGACATTTAATTTCATTCAGCGCGCACGCATTGCGGTATCACATATAGCAATAAAGTCTTTCATCAGCTTTTACTATGATAGCTTTGGCCCTTATGACGATGACCCGCAAGACGAAAGGGATTGGCCGACAACGCTCGACTATCTGTCCGTTACGTCGGAGGACGCGCTAGCAGCATTTAGATCAACTGGCGGCATGGTCGAAAAACCAACAATCGATATGCTAAAAGCGGGCTGACCCCTTCACGAGATCAAATTGCGACGCTAATCAATTCTCGATCCTATGCGACCATAAGATCCGGAATATTGTTCACGACGGCGGGCTCGACGTTCCAATCTGTCCTTCACTCGCTTGCCTATCTTCGCCAACCTATCCTGATATTGCAGAGCCTTGATTACGTAAGGGCAAAACTTCGCGCCCGCACCTCGACTGTCGAGCCGCACCGAGGACGATACCGCGGCAAATACAACAGCTCGCAATGGCTCGACAGCGATCGCGTCCAAGGTAAGGCTTGCGGCTGGCCGGCAAGCTATTCGATCACCCTATGGGCAGCGATATGCCTATACTACGCCGATACGAACCGTGACACCTTCTGCAGGACAGCTTCATACTGTGAGGGGTCATGAGCCATAGCGGTTTGCCCGCTAAATCGAACATCCGCCACCAGTCCAGTCGACGGGGAAGCGCTGCCCTTATTCACCATGTCCATTAGTTGGCGAGAGCTCAACTTCGACGCGGTATACATTTCAGTGAACATTTTCGCCATGTCCGTTTGGTGAGTGACGGTATTGGCACTGGAATGATCGTACGTGACGTACACCCAATCGGTCGGGACCTTCGGAACCATCTTTTCAACGGCGCGGTCTTGAACGTGAGCTATGATCATCGGCATCAGCAACGGCAGTAGAATTGGGCCGCTTCCGGTGAGAGCCATCGCAGTTTGCAGCATTTCTAAGACCGTGAACGCATCGCGGGCAGCAAGCCCATATGCCTTAATGTATTCAGCAATCAGCTTTTGAACGGGCTCCACCGAAGCTTGTCGGGTGTTGCCATCTCGGGAGACTGATGGAGCTTGAAGCCGATCCAATGGGATTGTGAGATCTGCACATAGTTTGGAGACAAGCGGCGTCAGTGCGACGTCGCGCAGGACATAGCGCCGATTGAAAAAGCGACGCAGGTAGGCTTGGCTGTCGAAGCCAGTACCATAAGCGGCAGTCACAGAGGGGGCGAGCTGTTGCCCATGCATGCCGAGAACGAACGCGACGCCCGGCACGTCGAACAAATGCTTCAGCTCTTCGAGCACCTTGATAGCGTACGTCGGCCGGCAACGATCGAGCTCGTCTATCACGATAGTGATAGGGAGCTTCATCTTAGCTTCGACGAGTGTTTCAACAATTTGTGACAGCCCGGTTTTCATGTCAGCGATTGCGGCCTGCCCCTCTCGGAAACGGGAGATCCTTGCCTCCATAGACGACGCCATACGAGCGCCGAACCCTGCGGTAATATCGTCTACGACATCATTCGCCGCGTCCTTGAGACCATCTTTCGCAAGGTCTTTTACAAGGTCGTTGGAAAACTCGTCTCCGAGCGCCTCGGCACCGCTCCCCATTATCACAAAGCTAGCCGCGCGCTTTGCCAGGCCCACTCCGACAATCTTTGCAACCCGTCCGGCCTTCGATCGGAATTCGGTCATCCGATCGGCCAGCTCGGGATGTTCCACTACCCACGGTTGCAGCGCTTTATCCAATGTCGCGACCAGTGCGACCAGTGGCTCGTCTTCGAGGTCGTCGACCCACGCATCAACAAAAGCGACGGCATGCTCACGGGCCATGTGACGAGCGAGTCGCCGAAGGAAATACGACTTACCTTGACCGTACGAGGTGTCGACGGCGAGGACATGTGCGTGGCCTTCGTCGCGCACCGCCGGCCGTGTCGAAACGCTTTGTAAGTAGCCGATAAGATCCTCGGCTTCCTCCCGCCGGTTAAAAAGATCATCCGCCCAAATCTTATCAACCGTTTGCATCGTCAGCCCCACCCGTTGAACATTGTTGCGACGCGTTTGGGACGGTGAGGGCGGCCAGCTGCGCATCTGGCAGAATCACTCGGTACCGAACGGTCTCACCGTTGCCGCTGTTCGCCGCCGTTCGTGAGCAGTCGGCGCCGTGTGTGGGGAGTAAAGTGGTAACAGCACCGCGACATTTGCGGTATTATTGTTTGATCTCAATCGCTTAGCGAGAGATCGCTGGATGCCCCGTGAGGATTCGAACCTCAATAGGCGGTATCAGAAACCGCAGTCTTACCATTAGACGACGGGGCATCAGCGAGGGCGCGATCTAAGCGGGGGTTTGCGCCGTGTCAACGCCCTG
>Ga0265798_10001859_pt1 | contig 31905 bp, 26 predicted proteins | sample P3T30metagenome_FD_192430 | JGI IMG/M metagenome (GOLD analysis project Ga0265798, IMG submission 192430) | Plant litter microbial communities from East Loma Ridge, Irvine, California - P3 T30 | ecosystem: Environmental > Terrestrial > Plant litter > Unclassified | place: USA: California... | reverse complement strand
TGCGGCGTTAAGCGAACTGAGGGACAAGCCGGCTGGAAACATTCGCATTACAGCGTCCGAACACGCTGCCGAAACGATCCTGTTACCGAAGCTGATGAAGCTGTTACCCGACTACCCGGACATCAAGGTTGAAATAAATACCGATTACCGGATGGTAGATATCGTCGAGCAGCGCTTTGACGCGGGAGTGCGCTTGGGTGAGCATCTTGCAAAGGACATGATTGCGCTGCGTATCGGCCCTGAGGTAAGGATGGCTGTCGTAGGTGCGCCCAGCTATTTCGCCAAGCATCCGGTACCGCAGAGCCCACAGGATCTGACTGCCCACGACTGTATCAATGTGAGGCTACCGACGCATGGAGGACTGCTGCCATGGGACTTCAAGAAGGGAACGCATGAGTTGAACGTTCGTGTCGACGGCACGCTGATCTTCAATGGCTTTCCGCAAATTCTGCAGGCCACACTCGCTGGTTTGGGATTGGCCTGGACACTTGAAGAGGTGGTCTTGGAACATGTTGCCCAAGGGCGCCTTGTTCGCGTGCTTGAGGACTGGTGCGCCTTTTTCCCGGGCTATTATCTTTACTATCCGAGCCGTCGCCAGCCATCTCCTGCTTTTGCTCTGGTTGCGGAGGCATTGCGTTACAGGGAGTAGCTCACTAGCAGGACTGAAATTGCCGTTTAGCACGATACGTCGCGATTCCAAGAACTGGCCGATCAGTGCGCGATCAAGACACTCCGTTGCTTAGCCATCGACAGCCTCTATGTGAATGGCCATCGCTCCGTGACACTGTGCGATGACGTAAGACATTATTCCCATAATGTCAGACTCGGGCCTAAGCATCAGCCGGAACTTCTCGGCTAAGCTAACCAGCAAGGGACTCAACAACGTTTATCATCGCGGCCATCCTCCCTTCGGTCAACTGAAAGTTGTATTAATTCCAGCATCAGACGTACACTGGTCAACTGTAAGACCGAGCTCGGCCAGAACGAAATGTCCAACTTGGTACGTTGTGGCCCAGTTGCTCCAATCCGCCCCGCTTTGTTATCACAAAGGACGGGTTCGGGTTGGCTGCGAAACACATCGCGACAGGACTGCTCCTGCCCTTGCTCGAAGAGTGGTGGCCTACTTTTCCCGGCTATTACCTGTATTATCCAAGTCGCCTGCAGTCGTCAGCAGCCATGTCTCTGGTGGTCAACGCGTTACGATACAAAATCTGAACCGCCGACAAGTGTCCGTTTCATTTAGCGCTCGCTCATCCGCTTGCGAGCTTCGGTATATCTGACTACCCGTTATAGAGATCTTTACGCCCGCTACTTCAGGGTGCCTCAGGGCACCTGCTGTCAGCACATGTGCAGTGCTGCGATGCTTTCTTCAAGGTCGTTTACCATTGCACGATTTGGGCGCGGATATTTTTTCTACGCCCGATCCATTTCTTTTCCGAATTACGCCAGCGAACTGCATAGTCGGCCCTATAAAGAAGCCCTAATGCACAGGGTGACAATCTCTTCTTCGAGTTAGGCTTTGCCGAGAAACCTTGGCGCAACAAGCTGATGGCTAGTAAACCAACTGTCCCGTACACTGGATCTTCCGCACTCTGCTTTCATTTGCTGACATTCGCGATTGACCGTTACCAGACTTGGAGCCGCCGACCGCAGTTATCGCCTGCCATAAATTGCCGCATTCACAGCAATCCGCTAAAGTGCGCTTGTTATGCACACAAACAAATAGGACCTAACTTGAATTCGGAATATTTGTCTCTCAACGGCTCGCCACTTCGATTCAGTAACCAGCATGAAGAGTTGCTTGCGGAGCATGTCTTGCAGCGGTATCGCGAGGTTTGGGTCATCACAAATAGCCGCCCCTATCTGGCTGTAGACGAGGATGCATTGCGGGCAAAAATCGCATCAATCGAATCATTCACTGTCTTCTCGGCAGGCTACCTGTTTCAAAATATCAGCGGTCGCGACTTGAGTACTCGATTGATTGCGGGCCTAGTCGGACCGGGAACCGTCGCGTCGTCTTCGCCAACAGCCGATACGTTCGTAGAGGGTGAGGCGAACCCTCAAGCACACTGGGTGTTCCGTGGAAATGGGTTACTTCAGATCGGTACGCATCCATTTGCTGCCCTTGCCACGCACTACATTGCCGTCGAGCCTGGAAAGATATTCCAACGCAAAATTGGCGAACTAACGACCGTCGATGACGGCAAAAGGAGCCAACCTTTCTGCCCAGACTTCGACTTTGACAAGCTTGGACGTCTTGCTCAGGAATTCCACGTTGCTCGCTTCAGCCCAGGCTTAACAGTTGATCAAGCGCTCCTCGCCCGGCTCTTGGACGATATTTTTCAACAGAATCTTGAGGCGCTATCGTTTTCGGAGACACATCACGCTCGCGAACCACAGAATGGACCGAAATACAGCTATAAACCCATGAAGCTGACCAGATACGGCCGGCTTGTCCATACGGAACAACGTGAGCCGAAAATTGAAACGGCTTTCGCACTGCTTCACTATGAGAAGGCTTTATATGAATTCCACTCGCTCAAGCGCGCGACTGCAGCCCAAGACCCTGAGCGTCAGTACATGCATGGTGTCTACTGCGTAATTGCGATCGCTAGCTGCCTGGAAGCCGTCGCTAACAAACTCGCTTTCGAAGCCACTAGCCAGTATCCCTCGGGGAGTCAATCAACCAGCGCGCTCGGGCGCATAAACTACGCAGCCCGCGAACTAGCCATCGCCCATGGCACTATCTTTAATACCATTGGCGGCAAACGACCTGAGTTCGTGTCGATGGAGCAGATCAGGGTTCTACGAAATTCGTTCGTGCATGCGAACGAGGCGGGTGCTCCTGTTGACCCAACGATGTCGACCTCTGCTCAAATGGCACAGGTTAGTGAGTCAGCCTGTCGGAGCTTCCTGGAAAACCTCAGACTAACGGTCACGCTTGTTTTCGACCAGCTACCATGGATGACAAGCCCGCTTGTGACGGCAACCAACGTAAAATGGCTCGGCGATATGGAAGTACCGTAACGATGGATGAAATCTCAATTTGCAAGATAAACGTCTAATCGCAGGCGCGGCCGAGATGAGAATTTTCGCATGGGGATTCCCAACGCGATGTCTACTGCGGGTCGACGGCAGTCGGCCGCGGCAAGCAGTAGTTGGCCATAACCAGTGGGTGGCCACCATCAGTTTCCATGTAGACCGAAGACTCTAAGCGAGATTAAGCAACTGCAGCCGCACTCTTGATAAACCACGCAACAGATATCACTCTTGATGGCTACCACTCGTACTATTGGCCCCCTGCACTTTGAAGACTTGGAACCGAAGAGATTCGAAGATCTCGTGCGGCAGCTTACGTATCAGTTCAAGCCTTGGCGGCGACTCGAGGCCACGGGACGGTCGGGCACAGATGATGGGTTCGATGCGCGAGGCTATGAGATCGTCGCCCGGACGGTTCAGCCCTCTGCTTCAGAGGAAGAAAGTGAAACGGCCGAAGAACTGTCAATCCTCAACGAGGGCATCGATGATAGGCTCTGGCTCATCCAATGCAAGCGTGAGAAGGCCATTGGGCCGAAAGCGTTAATCGCATACTTGGACCACACCGTGCTCAGCTCAGGCGACAAGCTTCACGGACTTGTATTCACGGCGGCCTGCGATTTCTCCAAAAAGGCCCGCGACGACTTCGCCAGAAAATGCCGTGAGATGGAAATTGAGGAGTGGCACCTCTGGGGAAAGGCTGAGCTCGAGGACCGGCTTTTCCGTCCCGAGAATGATCACCTGTTATTCGCCTACTTCGGCGTTTCTCTGGTTATCCGCCGGCGCTCGCAGCGAACCGACCTGCGGACCCGTCTGGTGATAAAGAAGAAGGCACACCGCATGCTGAAAGATGCATCCCATGCGTCGTTATTGCTGCGCTCGCCTGATGCCATAAACTACCCGTATACGGGCGACCTCGCTGATTTCAAGAACAACCCGTTGTGGATGGTATGGCCGTACCGTGGTATGTCACATCAGGGGCTTCAGTTCTGCGTGCAACGCTACTTTGCGTACCTCTCTGACGATGGTAAATCGTGGGACGCCGCGATGGCTGTGAACGACGCTAGAAGCAGCACACACGACGACCCTTGGTTGGGCAAGAATCTGCACGACGAGATGCGGCAGAATTTCCACGAATTCTGGAACGAGATTCCTGCGGCGAACCGAGCGTGGCTGGAAGTTGTCGGCATTGTGCTGTTCGACGATATCTTGGATATCGATGACCTCGGCGACGAATACGTGCAAGCCCCGCACGTTTACGCACCGTTCGCACCCGGAAGGCGTGGCCCTTTCAAAAGCTTCCTCGCGGAGGTCGAGACTATCGATCGATGGAACCAGCGCACGTTCTCTCCCCGCGACAAAGATGAGGGCCGCATCGAGTACTTCCCTAAAATGTTGCGCGAGCTCAACGACGACAGCATATAGTCACGCCCTATCGGTTGGACACTCATGTCCGCAGGTACGCTTAAATCCTTTGATTCAAACAGGCAGGGGCATTTTTTGCAGCAGTTTGTCGAGCGTAACCGGATAATCGAGGACCCGCACGCCCGTCGCGTTATAAATCGCATTCGCCACCGCCGCACCAACGCCGCACAGGCCCAGCTCGCCGACGCCTTTGCTTTCATCGGCGAGGCCAGAGGGTCGGTTTCGCCGATGAAGATCACTTCCTGGTGCGGGATGTCGGCGTGCACCGGCACCTCATAGCGCGCAAGGTCGTGGTTGACAAAAAATCCCAGCACGGCCACGCAGCTATGCAGCCCGATGACCAAGCCTGAGGCTATAAGCACTCGCTCATGCATCTAGGCCTGCGGAGCGTCGCTTGGTCATCTGGGGCGTCGAGTCGGATTACCCCTGTGTTGATAGCCATGTTGTGATGGCTATATCGCAACATTGACATCGATCTTGCACGCATCGTCCTGATAATGTCGGACATTTGCCGCAGCCACCTGATGGTTGCCCATCGGCTCGTACTCCCGGTTATAATTGCCTGTGCATAATATTTACGCGTGCTTAGGCTCGGAGAAAAATGAACGTCTTGAACTGGGCCATGGGCCTGATAAATCAGTTGGTGGCATGGCACACGCGGAAGCGGAACCTCGGCGTTAGCCTGATGGGTGTGTCGGGCGCTGGCATCATTGGGCTCGCTCCCGGCGGCTTTTCGTTCGAGGCGACGGGTGTGGCGGGCATTGTCCAGGCCTTCAGGTTTTCCACCAGCGAAGGCCTGCCTGGCGTCCTGCAAATCGGCCTGGTCGTGCTCCTTGCCATCACGTTTGTCATCGGCTTGGTTCTGGTGATCGACAGCTATGTGCGCGAGCGCCGCGAGACCGATGTCAACTGCGTGGTGGTGGTCGAAATGCGCGGCTTGGTCGATACCTCGGACCAGCCCCTGATCAAGGCAGCACCGCCGGCACTCGTCGGCAGGCGCCTCGACGCACTCGTCGACGTCCGCCAGCTCCTGACGGGCCCGGCGCCCAACATCGGTGAAGCGCTGGAGGAGATTGGCCACGTCCGCCGTACAGTGCGGAAGGCCCGCGGTGACACGGCTCGCGCGCATGTGAAGGTTCTGGCAGGAGGTGTGATGCACGTGCCCCTGCTGTTCTACGCGGGCACCTTGTTCGATGATGAGGGCAAGGTTGTGTTGATGGATTGGGAACGCACGGCCGGCCGCTGGTGCGAACTAAACCGTGTGGATGACGGAAGTCGTTTTGTTATCCATGGGCTGGACACACTTGTGCCCTCGAGCGATGTTGTTGTGGCGGTGTCGGCATCCTACCCGGTGTCGCTGTCGGACATCGCGACAACCTTTTCCGGTTTGCCAGTAGTGCATCTCGCGTTGGCCAAGCCGCAACCGAACACGCTGTGGGCCGAGGGAACCCAGGCTGCGCTGACCCAGCAGTTTTTGGAGACCTTGGCTGACCTTGCCGGCCGAGGTGTTCAGACAGTTCATCTGGTCCTGGCCGCGTCGGCAACCCTCTCTATCCGATTCGGCATGGCTTACGACCATCGGAACATGCCCGATCTTCGTTGTTATCAGCGGGAGCGTGACCACCTCCCGCCCTACCCATGGAGCATCCAGATGCCAACCGCAACCCAACCGGTCGGCTACCTGGAGACGCCAGTACCTGCCGTGGTAACCCTCTAACCTGAAGGAACATAGTGAATCAGCAAGTCCTACACAAGAAGCGTCTCCGCCTGGTCCTCGAGTCGTTGAATGAGCGCCATGAAAGCCAGCAATGGGAAGAGTTTATCGTCGCGATGCTGACCAAGCTCGAGCTGTCTGCCGAAAAACGCAGGGCAGCCGAGCAACGGTACCAGGAACTCGGCCGCCATGTCGCCCGCAAGCTCGGCATCGGCGAGAACGATGCCCATGTGGTCGTCCAGGGGTCGATGCGCACCCAAACGACGATCGCCGGGGACGGACGTGAAAAATTCGACTTGGACGTAGTCGTGAAGCTTTGCGGCCCGAAGTTCGAAGATCTGCGGGAATCGGAGCCGTTTTTCCAGGCCTTCGGCAAATCGCTGGAAGGGATCGATGGGGCGGGCAAGCCGGAGCCGAAAAACCGCTGCTGGCGCTTGCCCTACCCTGGTAAGCCGTTCTATTTTGACGTAACTCCGGCCCTGCCGATGTCGGAAGAGATAACGGGCACCCACCTGCGCGTACGCGATCCGAAGACTGTCTGGAGCCCGTCGAACCCCCAAGAGTTCGCCGATTGGTTCTGCACGATCGCGAACAAGCGTTTTCAGTTCCAGGACCAGTTCCGCAAGATCGCGATGGAAGCCCATACGGTAGTCGACCCGATACCGAAAGGGCAAGTGCACATCGACGACATCTTGCGCCGGATGGTGCAGCTCATGAAGCTGCATCGCGACAGCTATTACAAGCGACAGTCGGACGCTCGCCGCGACGCCAAGCCTATCTCGGTAATCCTGGTGACGCTGGCGGCAAAGGCCTACGACGAGATCGTCACCAAGGAAGCACATCAGTACTCGTCGGCGATCGAAGTCGCGCTGGAACTGGTCGAGCGGATGCCCGACTTTGTTCAGCGTGGTCCGCACGCAATCCGCGTCGACAACCCTGCATTGAGTGGCAGGGCGGGCGAGAACTTCGCGGACCGCTGGAATTCCGACGGGGGGCTGCGCGATCGCGAATTCAAGACCTGGCACGACCAGTTCATGGACGACATCGAAGCCCTCTTCGCTGAAGAATACAGCAAGCGTTCCGAGGATCGTGTGCGTGCCGTCTTCGGTGAACATGGCGTGAAGGCGTGGAAAGACAGTTTGCCGCAGGGTGTCCTCGGCGGCTTGCTGTCTTCCATTCCGGCCCAGCCCGTGAAAAGCCAGCCGCAGTCGCCGCGTGCAACCGGCTACAAGGATTCCCTTGCCTGACACCCGAACGACAGGCACCCCATCCGAGCTTGCCGCCGCTAGCCTCGAGGCCTGGCTCGATGGGCCGGCGGCGGCGTTCGCACGGCGAAGCCAACGGCCGGATTCGCGCCGCAAGGTGGCGTCCTGGGAGTTCGATCTCGAGCATCCGGCCCTTGGGCCGCAGCGTGTTCGCTTGTCCGTGCCGCATGATTTTCCCGCCACGCCTCCCGAAATCCATTTCGACGCGCGGCTGTGCCTCGTGCTTCCACACATCGAGGAAGACGGCAGGTTCTGCCATGGTGTTCTGCCTTCGCCCGGCGACTACGCTTGGCCGGAAGGCGCCGCACAGGCCGTTCTCCAGTCTCTGCAGCGCTTCTGGACGCAGGTCCTGGATCCAGCCTGGGTGCTGAGCGAGTTCCATCGAGAGCGCCTGTCGTACTGGCAGCGGTTCTGCGAACAGTTCCGTACCTTCCACAAGGCGCCAGCGCCACGTACCGCACGCGTTGTACTGCAGCAGCTCGACGGCGTTGCCGAGGGAAAGTTAGCGGTATATTTCAGGCGCAGTCAGGCGGCGAGTAGCGACCTGATGGTTGCAACCGTCGGGGACGCAGACCCTCATTCGATCGCTGTACGCCACCGCTGGAACGTCGGCGCGCTGGTCCGCGGCCACGTCCTATTCGTCCCGGTGCCGGCGAATGTCCGCTGGGCTCCCTGCGACTGGCCGCGCACTCTGCAGGAACTCGAGCGCTTTGTCGGGCAGATCACGGGCGGCGAAAGCTCGGTAGTACGCTGGGTTGAGGCGGAGCAGGACCAGACCCCCCAGCCGTTCGTCGTCGTGCTTGTTCAGGACAACACGTGTTACGGTTATCTGCTCACCCCTGCACCGGTACCGCTGTTGACCGTGCCAGGAATTACTCCGATAGTCATCGATCGCGTTGACGTGAACTGGGTGCTCGCAAGGGACTACCAGTTGCCAACGTTGGGAGCGCGAGCCGGAAAAAAGGTTCTGGTGCTCGGATGTGGTTCTCTTGGCGCGCCGGTTGCGGAGCTGCTCGCGCGTGCCGGCATCGGCAAGCTTGACCTGCTCGACATGGAAGCCTTCGAGGCAGAAAACTGCGCCCGCCACATTCTCGGTGCCAGCGACATAGGTCGTGGTAAGGCGGAGTCGCTGGCGGTCCGACTACGGCAGCTGGTGCCGGGTATCGAGGTAGGGGCATATCGTGCGCGGGCGACGGATTGGATCCAGTCGGTCTGCAAACCGGATGCCTACGACCTCGTAGTTGATTGTACCGGCGAGAGCCACGTGCGGGTCATGTTGGCGCACTACCGCAGCCATTCCGTGGGCCCATGTCCAATGGTGCATGCCTGGGTGGAGCCGTTCTGCGCGGCCGCTCACGTCGTACACATAGCTGGACACGAAGTTTGGCCGGACGACGACCCCGGTGAAAGGGTCGCGGCAGCTTCATGGGGTGACGACGTAAGGATAAATCTGCCCGCCTGCGGCGCCGGCTTCCATCCCTATGGTGCGAGCGACGCATGGCAAGCAGCCGGTTATGCGGCCGAAAGAATATTGGCGGTGCTGGACGGAAAAGTCGAAGCGTCCACTGTCTGGAGTTGGGTACGGTCGAAATCGTTTTTCGACTCCCTGGAGGTGGATGTCACAGTCGGCCCCCTGGTGCCGACCACAGGATCGGCTTTCGATTCGGTCCAGCTCACGCGCCTGCTGAAGGACGTTCTCGGCAATGAGTAAACAGAAGCTTGTCTATCGCATCCCTGGTGCCGTATGGAGTCTCGAATTTCCGCCGAACGCGGTGGCCTTACTGACTTCGAAAGCCCAGCGCCGCTGGTGGTCAAAGGAACGGGTCGGCCAGCTCTACTCTGCCGATCTCACTGGCACTGCGGTCGAGGTCAGCGTTGTCACTACGCTGACCTCGAAATCGAGCAGCTATACAAGTGTGCGCCTCGACATGCCTGAAGTCGTGGAAGAGCGGGCAAAGCAGTTCGAGAAGGGCCTGCATTGTCTCGGCTTCTGGCATACGCATCCCGAGCCGGTACCGGAACCGTCGCCGGCAGACATTGCCATGGCTGCGGACCATGCGCGAGCGGCAAAAGAGGTGTTCGCTGGCATCGTCTTCATCATCGTCGGAACGGCGAGTCCCCCGGATGGCATTGGGGTATGGGTACATGATGGCACAACCCTCTGGCGCGCGTTGCCTGATGCCTAATGGCCGCTAATCAGAATTAATGCTCTGACGAATAGACCAGCAACTACTCTAAGAAAAGTATGTATCAACAACTATATAACTGCATCTCCAATGCTTGCTGCGCGATCACTGTTATTGACGAGGGCGAAGTAGTCAGCGAAGGAACAGGTTTCACCATCGACGCCGATGGGCAGATTCTCACCGCCGCGCACGTGGCTCTTGGTCAGTGGCCTGTAGACGTGAAGAAGTACCTGAACCGAAATACGAAAATTATCGCGAAGCTCCCCGGAATAGCCGAATACGAGTGCACGCTGGCGGTTTGTGGTCTTGAAATACGCGTTCCAGCATTTAACACGCCTATCTTCATTGATTTCGCAGCTCTCACCCCATCGACAGCTCTGCCAAATCCCGTACCATTCTTAAATTCCCGAGTAATGTCGCCGGGACTGGGCGAGGAAGTCTTCTTAGCAGGTTACTCGGAAGAACTCGAGATCCCATTCCGGGTTGATAAGCTGCTGCGACGCGATGCGCCTGGAGCTGCTGAGTTTCATAGTGCTATGGCTCGGGGCTATTTGGCTGATATGACCGGCCCGTTGATTAAACGTGGTGTAGTCGGTAACACCCGAGGCATCTATGCCCAAAATTCAGCATCCGGCAAAATGATTTCTTGTGAGATTTTTTTCGTTGACAACGGCATGAACCCTGGCGCCAGCGGCGGCCCAGTTGTCAATGCTAACGGTGAGGCAATCGGCATCATGACCAAGCGAGCAATAACCTCTGCATCGCAAGGAGCAGCCCCCAGCTTGGAAGTTCCCTCAGGCTCCACTATTGCAATTTCCCTGCATCCGCTACTGGCAGGTCAAACCTGACGACCTCGCCGGCGACTCTGGTAATATTTGACGCTTGGCGCTACCGACCAGTCAGTTCAATTGGCATCGTCGGTAAAAACCTGCACAACCACAACTCGAACTACTGCTACGCTATGCCGACAACGAATCTTTCGATTAAGCCCGAACCCGTCCTTGACTTTGCATGTGAGGGCTGGCCCTCGGAAAAGCGCGACGAGCTATTCCAAGCTGTTCAAGCGATTCAAGGAGTGACCAGCGTCGGTGGCGCCGGACACAGCACTATGCGGGTTCGTTACGATTCGTCAAAAACCGATCCTGCTGTCCTGACTCTGGCCGTAGATCAGGTTGCAGACAACATACTGCCGGGACATAATTTTTCCAACAAATGAAATTCCAGATGTGACTCTAAGTGGGTCCTCAAGCACAGTCGAAAACTCCCGGCATAAGCGTCTGGTACCTTAGTGAACCACACCCACCTTGCTTCGGCAAATAAAGTAATCGCCGTGTACGATTTTTAAATCGACTAAGTGCGGAAGGGAACAAATGTTCGAGAACACGCTGAAAGGCCTGCAGCGTCTGGCCACTATGACGGTTTCCGTTGAGGTCGAGACTGACGAGAAAGGTTATCTCGACAAACAATGTCCCGCCAGTACATGCGAGTTTATCTTCAAGGTAAACGCAGAGGACTGGAAAAATATCGTCAGGGATGAAGCTGTCTGGTGCCCGATGTGTGGCCACGAAGCCCCCGCAAACCAGTGGTACACGATCGCACAGGTCGAGCATGCCAAATCTGAGGCCGTGCATGTCTTCGCTGGCCATTTGAATCAGGCGCTGCGCGCAGACGTGGACCAGTTCAATCAACGTCAAACAAAGAAGAGCTTCATCTCCATGTCGATGAGGCTCGAGGGCGGGTCGAATCGAACGTATGTGATGCCGGCGAGAGCTGCGGACGCCATGCAGCTCGAAATCGCCTGCGAAAGTTGCTCCTGCCGGTTCGCTGTCATCGGAAGTGCATATTTCTGCCCATCCTGCGGCGTGAACTCGGTGACTCGAACCTACCTGGACTCGCTTCGTAAAATTCGGGCGAAGCTCGAGAGCGAAGATATCGTCCGGCAAGCGCTGACCTCAACTATTGGAAAAGACAACGCGGAACTCACCTGCCGCTCAATGCGTGAGACCTGCCTTTCCGACGGCGTAACCGCATTCCAACGATACTGCGAAGGCCTGTACGAGCCATACGGAAAGGCCTCTTTCAATGTCTTTCAGCGCATCGACGATGGAAGTGCACTGTGGCGTTCGAAAATCGGAGTCGGCTATGAGCAGTGGCTGACATCAACCGAAATAGAGACACTGAAAATGCTTTATCAAAAACGCCATTTGCTTGCCCATTGCGAAGGGATAGTCGACGAAAAATATGTCGAAAAATCGGGCGATTCCACGTATAAGCCGGGGCAACGCCTGGTGATTGCCGAGTCCGACGTCGCCACTATGCTGTCGCTGTTGGAAAAATTGGGCGCAAAACTGCATGATGCCGCTGTCAAATCATGAGTAACGAGGGCAACTTTCCTATCGATTGACTTTGATAGGAAGCTGCCAGGGATTTTGGCTTTAACGCAATTGACGCATGTATTAAGCTCAGGGAAGCGTTCGGCGACTATCCCTTAATTCCCGCCCTTTCCAAGTTCTACGCGGCCATCTCGCTCAACAGGTCGTCGCCTTCGCGACGCCGCAACAGCAGGTACACGACCAGCAACCGACATCGAGAGCAGCGGCGCCGCAATCATCTCGCCAATCATCGGCGCCGCGATCCGCTGCATGATCTCTGCCCCGGTCCCGCCGCCGATCATGGCCGGCACCTGAGCCGCGATGATCACGGCGACCGTCATCGCCTTCGGCCTTACGCGCAGGACGGCGCCCTCGCGGATCGCGTCGACCAGATCGCCCTCGCTGCCCTCTCCCTCGGCCAGTCGGGCTTCCCAAGCATCTTTCAGGTACAGCAACTTGATAATGCCGAACTCGGGCGAGACTCCCGCAAGCGCAATGAAGCCCGCCCCGCTTGTCACCGATAGGTCGTACCCGAGAAGCCATAACAGCAGGTCCGCCGCCCAGGATGAACGGCAGGGTCGACATGATCAACGCCGCCTCGTCGAAGTGGCTGAAGGTGAGATACAGCAGCACAGGATGATGGCCCGCCGCGCCTGCACGACCACCTTCAGCTTCGCAACGGCGCGCTCCAGGTACTCGAACTGCCCGGTCCATTTGCGAATCAGCCATTAGCACTGGGCCAGATCACCTTACTCAACCAACGCCAGTTTTCCTATAATCGGTACACTCTTAGTGTCAAAAATCGTGCTCATGCCTAGTCAAGACGTCGTCGTTTCCTCTGCCTACCCTGTCGCTCCCCTTGAGTCGTTTGCTCTACCCGCGCATATCGATGGTTCGAACGGGAGCAACCGGGCGAACGGCGGCGCGCGCCAGATCCGGGCCGATAACGATATCGATGCGATCAAGGCCTGGCTGGCCCGTTTCCTCGACAAACAAACCACTTTCGACAATTACCGCAAGGAGGCCGAGCGCCTCCTTCTATGGTCTACGCTTGAGTTGGGCAAACCACTGTCGTCGCTCACTCACGAAGATTGGCTTGTGTATCAGCGGTTCCTCCGTGATCCAAGCCCCGCAAGCCGCTGGCTTGCTGCCGAGGGACGCAAATATCCACGGACACACCCAGGATGGCGACCGTTCGCTGGTCCACTCTCGCCTTCGAGCCAGCGGCAGGCGGCGGTGATCTTGAACGCGCTGTTTTCGTGGCTGGTTACCGCAGGCTACCTTGCCGGTAACCCGCTCGCTCTGTCACGTGAACGTCGCCGCCGGTCGGCGCCGCGGGTAACGCGTTACCTGGATGACGAGATGTGGCAAGAAGTAAAAATGACGGTCGACGCACTGCCGCGGGAAACGCCGCGTGAACGCGAACACTATTTGCGCTTACGTTGGCTAGTCTCGCTGTGCTACGTCTGCGGTTTGCGCATCTCTGAGATTACCGGCAACAGCATGGGCGGCTTTTTCCGGCGCCGAGACCGGGAAGGTGATGAGCGATGGTGGCTTGAGGTGCTCGGCAAAGGTGACAAGTTACGCATCGTACCGGCGACCGACGAGTTGATGGTGGAGTTGGCCCGTTACAGGCGTGAGCTGAAGCATCCGCCCTACCCGGTGCCTGGTGAGACGACTCCACTGCTGTTGCCGATTGGCGGTAAGCCACGACCGATGACTCGGGGTGCCATCCACGAGATTTTCAAGGCTATTTTTGCCAAGACTGCAGACCGACTGCGCCAGCGCGGCCTCGAGTACGAAGCCGCCGCGTCACACATCATGCAAGCGTCAGCGCATTGGTTGCGACACACAGCTGGTTCTCACATGGCCAACAACGACGTCGATCTGCGCCACGTGCGTGACAACCTCGGGCATGAGTCGATCAGTACGACGAACACTTATTTGCATTCTTCAGACGACGCGCGCCATGCCGAGACCGAAGCGAAACACAAGATCGGATGGTGAGAGCATGGCCTCCGGCTATGCATCCTTGCTCGGACCGCTGTCGACACGCTGCTCAGTTAGCTGAATCAGTTGGGACGGCGGCACGTGCAAGGCGGCTGCGAGCTTGAAAATTATGCGTACCGTCGGTTGCCGCTCACCGCGCTCAATCAAGCTGACGAACGTACGATCAATCTCTGCCGCAAGCGCGAGCTGTTCCTGTGTCAGGCCGACCTCCTTGCGAACCGCCCGTAGTACTTTCCCGAACGCTAAACCTGGATCCAAAAATCTCTCCCCTTATCTGGGAGAAATCATGTCCCTGCGGTATGATCTCGTCTTCGGACTATAGTCATCATTTAAGTGGCGAGGCCAACAGGACTCCTGAGTTGAGTTCCGGCCTGCCAGCGTGGTGGCGCAAGGTCCCGTGTCCCGCTCTAGCCGTACCGAAATGATTGAAGACCGTAAGCCATTCGTATGCCTCCTCACCGACAATGAGACCCACAACGCACTTTGTCTAAGATACTGGGCATTAAATTCCACAGGGAAGTGGAACGAGCCGTTCGACACATTGCTGTCAGATTCTGGACTCAGCAAAGGGGAGATGATGAACATGCTGAGGTCCGCGTGTCGTGCATGCCTTCCCCACCTTCGCTGTGACGCTTGCGAAAGTCACTTCCAGGTTGCCACGCGCAGTGAATACTCTCCCCTGACGGGATCGCTCACCAAATTCGGGCGCCGATCACGCCCTCGGCTGTGTGCTTCCTGTGACGCCGCAGCGCTTGCTGCTAATCGGGAAGCGAACCTGTTTGCCGTACAACAGCATGGTGATTGCTTGACTGGAGCGCTGAAGCGACTGCATGAACGGGCAGAGCCGATCGACTATGCCAAGTTAAGTTATGTCCAATCATGCCTACTGTATGCAACGCTCGTCGCTGCAAACGTCGGATCGGAGGACCTTGAGATCCCGCCGCTAGTGTCTCAGATCGAGCCGCTCGCACCGACTGTGGAGCTGTCGGACGGTATCTATACCCGGCTTTACACGGACAAAATCCTGTTGCCAGCCCTCTCTTCGGATCCCCATGCTTTGAGCCTCAACGAACAAACCGGTGTCGTCACGTTCAGCGTCCGGACGGGAACCTGGAGGCTTGCTGATGACCTCACAGGACGATCGAGAGACGAGATTCTCTCGGTACTCTACCAACGCCTTGAGCAACCTGATCCAAAGGCGGTGCAGGAACTGTGGTACCTGGTGGCAGTAGAAGAATGCAAGAGATATTTCGTCAGTCAATGCGAAAGATACAGGTTTATCGACCCGGGAATCTACTCCTTAAAGGTAGCCGCCACCTTGCGAGATTATCTGGACCGATGTTCGATTGGACAGATGTGGAACATCATCTACTATGCTATCAAGAACCTTGCAGCGCTCGCATAAGTTGGCCTGCGTCTTGCCACGACGTTTAATTCGGTCAATCACGGACTGCTCTGATAGTTGCATCTCGTCAGCGGGCAGCCGGAAGTAGCCTCGTTTCATTGCGATAACCTTCCCGAGCGATTGTTTTACGCGTGAAGTGATACCGAGCTAGTTGGACAGTTCAGAAACCGGTTCTATCCGGCTCTACCATTTTTCTTGTCCGAACCCGTGTTTTACCAACCAGAAACTGTCAAAAAAGCAAGATTAATGCGTTTTCGGCTATGTCGTCGCACGGTTAAAAAATCCTGAATGAGTCTTGCTGTTGGCTTAGTGATCGGTGGGCACCCTACAGGGGTAGTCACCCTACTACTGCGTGTGTAGCCAAAGGGATGAGGGGACGATGTACATGGAAGTCACATTGCGGCTAGAACGTAATCGTCACCCCCTAAACTTGGGGGAATACAACTTGTAGGTACGTTTACGTATGGACTTTCGGCCCATCTTTTAGTTGCTACGTTTACGTAAATTCTGACTTTTTTCCGAACATTCATGTACGACGGTATATACGTAAAGATCTGAACGGTTTCATGCGACGCTTGTAGAATCAAGGACTTAGGGTATTTGTTTTGACGGTAGAATTAGGTAACCCCGTTCGCAGATCAGTCCGCAGTCCTCTCGCCAAATTTTTCGCAAAAAGGATTTGTCTACCGCTTTTCCGCCCGCCGTCGCATTCCACTTTTTCGGTTGCGTGCCTTGCGCTTTTCAAGCGATGGGCAAACCCGTAAAGTGCCCACGGGGATGCATCACTCTGAGCTTCGAGAAAAGGAAACGCGTGAAAGTACCATCGCAAAACGAACAGCTTCATATGGACAGGTTCAAGAAAGACGCGAAAATCGGCGCCCTCGCCCTTTTTCAGAAGTACGTCGTCGATAGCGACAGCTTGTCCGCGTTTTATCTCAGCCGGGCCCTCCTCTCCGCGCGTCCCGAGGAACGCTCCACTGTGCTCGACCTGGCGGCTGCGGCCTACCCTGATGAAGACCATCTCGTTCTGGTCGATTACCTGCGCTACGCCTTGAACAAGGCAGATGCCAGCCTGGATGCGGCACTCGCCCACGCTTCTCCCCTGAGTGCGGAGGATGTGCTGTCGTTCTCCGAGTATTACCTCCTCCGCATGCGTAACGAAGGCATCGGCCCGGATGACAGCCGCCATCATCGCGATATTCGGGATTCGCAATACGAGCACCTGCTTTTTACCCTCGGCGAGATTTTTGCGCTGATAAGAAAAGGGAAATTTCCATTCAAAAGCGTGGTGCGCTCGCGGAACAAAACCGGCTTCCAGCATTTTTTCATTCACTTCGCCCGCCATGTATCGATACGCTGGCAGATCGTGGAAGTCCTCCGGGGCGCCTATGTGCCACGCACCGGCGCGTGGCTGCGCGCTTTGTACGGCATGGACCAGGACTGGTGCAAGGCGACCGAAGGCGTGACGTTCTATCTGCAAAAGCCCGTTCCCGACTGGGCCTTTCGTGAAGTCTATCGCGACCTGAATTACCATCATTCATACCGCGCAGATGCCAATCCCGAAGATCTGGACTCCGAACTCCAGTCCATCGTACGGCAGCAAATGGACACGTCGCCCCTTCGCATCGATGTCGGGTCTCTCCAGGAAAAGCTCGGTATCCTCCAGGTCGATTTGAAGTTCAGGAAAGTGGCGGAAATGCTGGAGCCGATCTACGGCGATCCTGCCACCGAGTTCGTGTATCGGGGTGCGACCTATACGATACGCCAATTGATTGACATTTCGCGCGCGATCTGCCTGCATGCCGACACGAGGCTGGATAGTGCCAAGGGATCTTCATCGAAGAGCATCTCCGGACTCGCCAAGGGTGTGGGCACCCGGGCGCTGCTGCGCGCCCTGGGTTTGCAGCCGGAGCAGGAAGCGCTGCTCGGCCTGTTTGCTTTCGACTTGTCCGGTGAGACGCGGGCACATCGCCATTACAGTCCATTACTGAGGCGTGACAACGTCTATTATGTGCTTACCGCGCAAGTTTTCAGGCAGTCGTGGGAAAAAGTGATCGACAAGATTCTTTCCCGACGAGACGTCACGGTACGCATACGTGACGAGAAGGCCAAAGGCTTCGTGTTCGAAAAGGTCTTGAAAGATCTGATCGTCGAAAACGGCTACGCCTGGGGCGACGTGAAGAACAAAAACGCCAAGGGCATTCCGGAAATCGATGGCGCCTTCCTGCTCGGCGCGGACGAACTGGTGGTGTACGAAGCCAAGTGCTCGATCAAGCCCGAAGAGCGCGATGACGCTTATGGATTCGTCGACGGCCTCCTTTCCAAGGCCGTGGCCCAGCTGGAGCAGCGGGTCGGTTTTCTGCGCACCCGCCCTGAGGAGGCGGAACAGCGGCTGAGATTCCCCATCAAAGGCAAGCGTATCACGCCGCTGGTGATCACGAACCACTCGTATTTTTCCGGAATGGCGCCGATCAGGGCCGGCGATACCGTCATCCATGTCATCGACATCCGGCTTTTCGAGCAGATCGTGATCGATCGTGTCGTCCCGGTCTGGCACTATGATCCGGTGGGTGAGGTCTATTTCCGCGCCGAGCATTCCCTGGCGTCCGACCAGGCGGTGATCGACGCGCTGACGAACCCCACGCGTTTCCTGCGCGGCAAGGTAGAGCCAACCATTGGCATTTCCGAGATCGGCATCGCCTACGAAGTCAGCAAGACGCCGAACATCGCTTAGCGCCAGGCCCCAACCGTGTTGGCGCTCCTCTTTGACGTACAGGACAATACCCTCAGTCAAACGGACAAACAGGAGGGCCCATGAACATCACGGTCAGCAACACCACCCCGGACACGACCCGTATTACCCTGGTCGGCGAACTGCAGGACGGCAGCTTCAAGGCCAAGGTCATGGCCGAAACCGACGTTCCCTACACGCCTTACTGGGAGCAGCAGGTCGAGCAACGGATGATCTATATCCAGCCCGATGCCGAGCAGCTGAAGGCCATCGTCGCGGCGCTGAACGAGCGCCGGCTGACGCTGGACCAACTGCAAAGCTTCGGCAGCGCCGGCGGCGGCACGTCCGAGATTCCGGTCTAGGACGCCGACGGGACCGGTCGTTCTTCACGCCCGGCGTGGCGTGCGGGGCCGTGCGCCTCCCCTTCCCCGCGGTCTGCGATCCGCTCACGCGCGAATTCCGCCACGGTCTGGATCGCCGAGCGTGCGCTGGCCAGTTGCGCGGCCTGCAGCTGGAACACGTGCCAGCGCTGCTCGTGGATCTCGAGCCGGCACGGCACGCCGCAGGCCGCGGCGTGCGCGGCCAGGCGCTGGGCATCCGCCAGCAGGATTTCATCGGTGCCGGCCTGGATCAGCAGCGCCGGCAGCCCGGACAGATCGGCCTTCAGCGGCGCATGTTCCGGCGCATCCGGCGGACAGGCATAGACGGCCAGCGCCTGGCGGATCCAGGCTGCGCGCAGCATCGGGTCCTGCGCCGCACGCGCCACGACGTCCGGATGCGAAAGACGCAGGTCCGCCATCGGCGACAGCAGCGCGGCGCCGGCCGGCAGCTGTCTCTGCTGCGATTTGAGGCGCAACAGCAGCGCCATCGCCAGCGAACCGCCGGCCGAATCCCCGGCGACCACGATCCGGTCCGCACGCAGTCCGCTGGCCAGCAGCGCCTCGTAACAGGCGAGCGCATCGTCGAGCGCCGCCGGGTACGGATGCTCGGGCACCAGCCGGTAGTCCGGCGTCCACACCGGCATGCCGGCAGCACGCGCCAGCCGCGTGCTCATGCCGCGGTGGCTCCAGGGTGAACCGAGGCAGAAGGCGCCGCCGTGCAGGTAGAGGATCGCGCCCGGCGCGGCTTCGACACGCGATACGGCGGGCAGCGCCACTTCGGCCGGCACCCCGCCCAGCATGCCCTTCTCGCGCCGCACCTTGCGCGCGGCCGGCATCAGCCAGCCCAGCAGGTCGACGACACGGCGCTGCGCCCGCAGACTGAGCGGCGGCCCGACCAGTGGCCGGAACACGGCCCGCAGCAGCAGGCGGTTCTGGGCCGCGAACAGCTCCTCCAGTCGGGACGGCGGTGGCAGCACCCTGGCTTCATGCGCCGCCGCGCCGGGACGCGTGAACTGGTAGGCGTGCATGCCCGCATGCTTGGCGAGCCAGCGGTAAGTCAGGCTGAAGCCCGGCCAGTTGACGGTGTTTCTCCCCTGCTCGTCCAGGTACCAGCTGCGGCAGCCGACCCAGGCGCTTTTCGCCAGCCGCGCCTGGATGGCCGCGTTGAGGGCGCGATGCGGCGCGGCCTGGACTTCGATGCGGGTGGCCCCGGTTCTGCGCAGTGCCTCCAGCGCCCGCAGTACGTGGGCGAACTGGCTCTCCAGCATGTAGACGATCGAATTGTGGCCGAGGTTGGTATTCGGGCCGTAGAGCATGAAGAAGTTCGGAAAGCCCGGCACAGTCGATCCCAGATAGCTCGACGCGCCGGTCATCCATGCCGTATTCAGGTCGAGTCCGCCGCGGCCCGTGATGCGCATCGGCGCCAGGAAGCGCGTCGCGGCGAAACCGGTGCCGTAGACGATGACGTCCGTTTCGTGGAGACAGCCATCCGTGGTCTGGATGCCCTCCGGGGTCACGCGGGCGATGCTTGCCGTGACCAGTTCGACGTTCGGACGGCTGAAGGCCGCCAGGTAGTCGCTCGAGAGCAGGATGCGCTTGCAGCCGATCGGATAGTCCGGTGTCAGTTTTGCGCGCAGCGCGGGATCGGCCACCTGCCACGCCAGCATGCGGCGAAACGGCATCCCGGCCGCCACCTTCAGCACCCATTTCATGCGCGTAAACGCCAGCGCGCGCGATTCGTATTGCGTGTAGATCATGGCGCGGTGAAGGCGCATGGTCCAGGGCATGCGCTTGAACAGCGCCTTTTGCCAGGCCGGATACGGCTTGTCCGGACGCGGAATGATCCAGGACGGCGAGCGCTGGAACACGCTCAGGTGGGCTGCCCTGGCTGCAATCGCCGGGACGAACTGGGTGGCCGAGGCCCCGGTGCCGATCACGGCGACGCGCTTGCCGGCCAGGTCGACGCCGTGGTCCCAGCGCGCCGAGTGGAAGGCCGGGCCGCGGAAGCTGGCGAGACCCTCGATCTGCGGCAGCGCCGGATTGCTCAGCTGGCCGGTCGCGGTGATCAGGATGCGGGCGGCGAGCTCGAGGCCGTCACGCAGGCGCACGCGCCACAGGCCGGCTGTCTCGTCGAAGGCGGCCTCGGCGACCTCCGCATTGCAGCGCAGGTGTGAGGCCAGCCCATATTCATCGGTACAGCCGCGCAGGTAGGCGTGGATCTCGTCCTGGCTGGCGAAGCGGCGCGACCAGTCGGGATTCGGCGCGAAGGAAAACGAATACAGGTGGGACGGTACGTCGCAGGCGGCGCCCGGATAGGTATTGTCGCGCCAGACGCCGCCGACCCCGGCGCCGCGTTCGAGGATGCAAAAGTCGCTGATACCGGCGCGTTTGAGCATGATGCCCATGCCGATGCCGCCGAACCCGCCGCCCACGATCAGGACCTCGTGCCGCTGCGCTGCCAGGGATGCTGTCACGTCTCCTCCCACGCGGATTGCCGCTTATTATTTATTGGCAATATGCTACCGGGAGCAAGGCATTTGCGCCAGCCTCCTACAGCCGGCCGCTGCGTGCACCGACAGTCCCGGGAAGGCAGACCGCCGATAATCGCTCATCATGCCAAGGGAGGTACCATGAACGCGAACCAGAGCAATAGCGGAGATTCGGCGACGCTAGGCATCGGCGGCGCCACCAGCGGCGAAGCCGGCTCCACCCCCACCCACGAGACCATGGCCGAAACCGGCGGCAGCGGCGGCGAGGCACTGACCAAGCCGCGCGACGAAGAAGCGGCCGCGTCGGGCGACACCAGCAAGGTCCAGGGCGACAAGCTGCAGCACGCGCTGGATGCCGCAACGGAGCCGGAAGGCGCCGGCACCGCGGCCACCGCAATCGGACGCGGCGCCCAGGACACGCGCAGCAGCCAGGCCGGCATCAGCCCGACCGGGCTCGGCACGCCGGAGACCGGCGGCAACCAGTCCGAAGAGGACCTGGCGCCGCCCCGCCAGCCCTGATTCAGGCGACCTGATTCAGGCGGCGCTGTCCATCGCCAGGCAGGCGTCCGCGCAGCGCCGGCAGGCTTGCGCGCAGGCCTGGCAGTGATCCATCTGGTGCTTGCCGCATTCGTCGGCGCAGGCCGTGCAGACCGCCGCGCACAGGCGGCACAGCTGCGCGGCGAACTCGCTGCCGCGCGCCATGTAAGCTGCTGCCATCCGGCAAGCGGCCGCGCAGTCCATGTCGAGCGCGATGCAGCGCGCCATCATCTTGACGTCGTCTTCCTGCAGGCAGGCCGTCGAGCAGTTGTCGCAGGCTGCGGCGCAGGCGTAGCAGGCCTCGATGCAGGCCTGGTATTCGGGGTGCTGAAATTCGGGCATCGCTTCCTCCATCGCTGTGTGGACATTCAGCCTAGCACGCGACGGAGAAAGGATTCGTACGAATGGAATCGCCTGGTCAGCGGCCCTTGACCACCGCCCCGCCCTTCATCACGAAATTCACGCGCGTGAGCTCCGCCGGATCCTTCAGCGGGTCGCCGGAAACGGCGATCAGGTCCGCATACTTGCCCGGCTGGACCGAGCCGATGCGGTCCTTCCAGCCCAGCAGGTCAGCGGCGTTGATGGTCGCGGCCTGGATCGCCTGCATCGGGCTCATGCCGTACTGGACCATGTAGCGGAACTGGCGCGCGTTGTCGCCGTGCGGGTAGACACCGGCGTCGGTGCCGAAGGCCATCCTGACGCCGCCCTTGTAGGCCTTGCGGAAATTGTCGCGCTGGAGCTGGCCGAGCGCGCGCTCCTTGTCCAGCGACTCCTGCAGCATGCCGGCCTTGGCGCCTTCCTGCAGGATGTAGTCGTCGTTGTAGATATCCATGACGAAGTAGGTCCCCTTCTCGCGCGCCAGGCGGATGCCTTCGTCGTCGACCAGGCTCGCGTGCTCGACCGAATCGACGCCGGCCAGGATCGCATCGCGGATGCTGCTGGCGCCATGCGCGTGCGCGGCCACGCGGCGGCCGAGCTTGTGCGCTTCCTCGACGATGGCCTTCATCTCTTCCAGCGTGTACTGCTGGGCGCCCGGCTCGTCGCCTTTCGACAGCACGCCGCCCGAGGCGCAGATCTTGATGGTGTCGGCGCCGTACTTCGCCATCTCGCGCACCTTGGCGCGCGCCGCCCACGGACCGTCGGCCACGCCCGGTTCGACCGCATGGAATTCATAAGGCAGGAGGTTGTTGTCGCAATGCCCGCCCTGGATACCCAGGGGATAACCGGAGACGCGCATGCGCGGCCCCGGCAGTTCGCCTTCGTTGATGGCGTCACGCAGGGCGACGTCGCCGAAGCCGCTGGCGCCGACGTTGCGCACGGTCGTGAAGCCGGCTTCGAGGGTGAGCCGGGCTGCGTGCGCCCCGTAGAGCGCGGCGCGGATGTCGGCCGTCCCCAGCGTTTCGTAACCATGGTGCTTCGCATTCCCGGTCAGGTGGGTATGCGCGTCGATCAGGCCCGGCAGCACGGTCGAACCGGACAGGTCGACCACTTCGGCCCCGGCCGGCACCTGTACGGTGGCGCTCGGGCCGACGGCGGTGATGCGCTCGCCGGTGATCAGGATGGTCTGGTTCTCCAGCACCTTGCCGGCGACGACGTCGACCAGCTTGCCGGCGCGGACCGCGACCAGGCGTTCATTCGAGGCGGCGTGCACCGATGCGGAGCTGGACACAAATGCGCCGAGGACCGCCAGTCCGGCCGCGATAGCTTTCAGTTTCATGGACGGATGTTCTCCAGGGAGGGCGGCGGCCCGGCCAGCTTGTGCCAGTTGCGCCAGGAAACGAGGGCGTTGATCCAGAAGCCCGCATACAGGATGGCGGTCAGGTGCAGGCCGCGGCTGAAATACAGCGGGGTGGCGATCGTGTTCACGAGCAGCCAGAAGCCCCAGTTCTCGACGCGGCGCTGCATCATCAGCAGCTGGCCGATGACACTGAACACCAGCACCGCGGAATCGATGAAGGGCGCGTAGGCGTTCGTGAAATGGTGGAGCATGGCGCCATAGGCCGCGGTGGCGCCGACGCCGAGCGGGACGATCCATAACAGGCTGGCAGCGCCGGCGTGGGTGACGGGCAGCGGCGCGCCCTCCCGGCCGCGCAGCCATTTCCACCAGCCGAGCAGGCCGGTGACGATGAAGAAGACCTGGAGCGCGACGTCGGCATACAGCCGGTTCTGCGCGAACAGCAGGCCGAACAGCGCGGTGCCGACCACGCCGGTCCACCAGGTGTGGACGTTGTTGCGGCCGGCCAGCACGATGGCGGCGGCAGTGAAGGCATTCGCGGCCAGTTCCAGCGGCTCGGTCGCGGCCAGCGCCGCGCTCACGCCCGCCAGTAATTCCAGCGGGCCGCTCATAGCCCCTGCCCTGCCTGCTCCATTGCCGCTCCCTCGGAAAGAAGCGTGTACTGTACGTCAGCAGGCAGGTTTATTGCAAGAGAGGAAGGATTTAGTCCAGCCGGATGGTCTGGTGCTCGCTATCGAGATCCGGCTTGTCGCCGGTGACCGCCGCCTTGGCCATTGCGAACATGCGTACCATCTTGCTGTCGTTCTGGTCCCAGTACTCTGCCGAATGCGGATCGACGCGGATCAGCACCGCGTGCTCGTCCTCGGGGCCGGCCGGGAACCAGGCCTGCACCGCCGCATTCCACATCGCGCGGATGCGCTCGCGGTCGACCACGCGTTCGGCGGTGCCGCTGACGGAGACGTACAGGCTGTTGTCCTGGTCGGCAAAGCCGAGGTTGACCTGCGGGCGGTGCGCGATGCACTCCCACAGCGGGGTCAGGGTCGAGGTATAGAACCAGATGCCGCCTTCGTCGTCGACCTGCTGCTGGGTCATCGGCTGGCTCAGCAGGTGGCCGTGGGGGTCCTGCCAGGTGAACATCGGGAAGCGTACCTGCTTGATTTTCTCGGCCAGTCTGGCCACTTCTGCCGCGTGGTGCGTCGTCATGGATCGGTCCTCATGGTGAACAGTTCTCGTGCATGGTAGCGACCGCGAAAAGTTCGGTCGGTGCGGCGCCGAACCATCGAAGCACAGCTTCTTTGAGGCCCATCAACCGTGACGGAAAGCGCAAAAAACCCGGGTTTGGCCGGCAATATAATCACGCTTTAGCGCCGGAGTTGATAGCGAATGAACCCCATCCACCGCCATGCACAGTCGCTTCCGGAAGCCGCCGGCATGGGGCCGCCACATCGGGCGGCAGCGGACGATGCGGGGCTGGCCGGCGCCACCGCTGTCGATGCGGCGGCGCGTCGGCACCTGGTCGTGCACCTGGTCGAATCGCTGTCCAGCGCCAACATCGAGAGCGGCCTGCTGAACCTGATCCGCCATCTGCCCGCCGAGCGCTACCGGCATGCCATCGTCTGCCTGCGCGACCGGGGCGACTACGAGGCCGGCCTGCGCGAGCAAGGCGTCGAGATCCTCAAGCTGCACCAGCAGGACGGCGGACTGGCGCACTACCTGCGGCTGTACCGCCTGCTGCTCCGCCTGCGGCCCAGCCTGATCCAGACCCGCAACCGCGCCGGGCTGCCGGCGCAACTGGTCGCTGCGCTCGCCGGCGTGCGTCTGCGCGTGCATGGCGAATACGGGCGCGAGCTGGGCTGGCACGGGCACGCGAGCCTGCGCGAACGCGCGCTGCGGCGCCTGCTGCGTCCGCTGGTCGACCATTTCATCGTGGTCAGCAGCGACCTGCAGCACTGGCTGATCGACACGGTCGGTGCCGAACCCGGGCGCGTCACGCAAATCGCCAACGCTGTCGACAGCGTGCAGTTCCACCCGCGCCTGGGCCCGGCGGCGGCGGTCGGCCCGCCCGGCTTCATGCACGACGGCGTGTTCGTCATCGGCAGCATCGGCCGCGTGGACGACAACGCCGGCCAGGTGCAGCTGGTGGATGCCTTCCTGCGCCTGATCGCCTCGCCGCACCCCGCCCACCAGCGCCTGCGCCTGATGCTGATCGGAGACAGCCCTGCGCGCGCCGAATGCCAGGCCATGCTCAACCGCGCGGGCGCCGCAGCCCGTGCCTGGCTGCCCGGCGCCCGCAGCGACACCGCCCAGCTGCTGCGCGCGATGGATCTGTTCGTCCTGCCTTCCCCGCTAGAAGACCGCGCGAACGTCATTCTGGAGGCGATGGCCAGCGGCCTGCCGGTCGTGGCGACTGCCGTCGGCTGCAATACCGAACTGGTGCACGCGGGCTTCACCGGCATCCTGGTGCCGCCGATGTCGGTGGAGCTGCTTGCCGCCGCCATCTCCGATTACTGCCGTATTCCGGAAATGGCCGCCCGCCACGGTGCCCGCGCGCGTAGCCAGGTGATCGCCAAACACAGCATGCCGGCCATGGCGCGCGACTACCTGGCCGTCTACGATGCGCTGACCGGCGCCGAAACGCTTGAACGGACCGCCTGATGCGCGTTCTGCACCTGCTCGACCACTCCGCACCGCGCCGCAGCGACTACAGCCGCCGTACGCAGGCGCTGCTGCAGGGCCTGCGCGCGCAGGGCGTCCAGACCGTGCACCTGACCGGCACCGCCCATACCGGTGCCGAAGCCGGGGGCGAAGGCTGGCATTTCTACCGGACCGCGCTTCCACGCAGGCGCATTCCGCTGTTCGGGACGATCGAGCCGGGCTCGCACCTGGGCGCGGCCATGTCGACCGCGGCACTGGCGCTGCGCCTGCGGCAGGTGGCGAAGCTGACCCGGCCCGACCTGATCCACGTGCACCTGCCCAGCGCCAATGCCGTCGCCGCCTGGCCGGTGGCGCGGCTGGCCGGCATCCCGCTGGTGGTGGAGGCGGAACGGCGCGGCCAGGCATTGTCGGGGTACCCGTTCCCGCGGGCCGAGCGCTGGGCACTGGGCGCCGCGAACGCCATCGCGGCCGGCACCGCCCAGGTCCGGGCGGCGCTGCGTGCCGAGGGCATGGTTGGACGAACGATCGCCGTGATTCCACCCGCGCCCGACCTGGGTCCGGGCCAGCTTGCCGGCGCCAGGATGCCGGAGCTCGAAGGCGCGCCGCTGCTGGCCTATGCCGGCGGGCTGGCACAGGACGACGGCCTGGCATTGCTGCTGGCGGCGCTCGCGCAGCTGCGCCGCCGGTATCCGGCCCTGCGACTGCTGGTTGCCGGCGGCGGCGAGGACGAGGCGCGCTTCGACGGGCGGCTGGCCCAGCCCCCGCTGCGCGGACATGTGGTCTTTTCCGGGCCGCTGTCCTACCGGCGCGCCGCCGACGTGCTGCCGCGCGCCGACATCGCCGTCTTTCCGGCGCTGGGCCGCACGCCTTCGTGCGAGCCGTCCCGGCATCTCCTGAATGCGCTCGCACAGGGCTGCGCGGTGGTCGCATCGGACCTGCCTTGCCACCGCGAGCTGCTGGTGCACGGTCATACCGGCATCCTGTTCGAGGCCGGCAAGCGTGCGGCGCTGGCCAGGGCAATCGGCGATCTGCTCGACGAGCCCTGGCGCATCGATGCACTGGGTTCGGCCGCAAGGGAGTTCATGGCGACGCGGCGCAGTTGGGAGCTGACGGCGGCGCGCTACCGGCGGGTGTACGAAAAAGTCCTGGGTAACCGTGATGCGTCACGTTAATAACGGCAGTGCGATTACGGCGGCGTGTACATCTCCGGATGCGACAGGAGATGGGCCTCGAACACCTTCCTGATGGTGTCGTCGAGGGGGATGATGGCGCCATAGGCATCGTCGAGTTCGCTCTCGCGTGCATCGGACGCGTCCAGGTCCTCGTCTTCGTCGACCGGCGACGCAATCAGGTCTGCGATGGCATCGAAGCCGAAGAAGCAGTATCCATATTGTGCCGCGGCCAGCTGCTCCGGTGAAAAATGGCCGAGCGCATGCAGGACGCCGGCACCCATGGCCTCACTATGAAAGGCAAGCAGCGCCCGCAGCGCCTTGTCACCCTCGCGCTGCCCGGTGCCGGCCTCGCCGAGGGCCCGGTTCCAGATCCTGTTGCCGACATCCTGTTGGTCCATTTTGCGTTTCCTCCTGTGGCCAGATCATAACGCCTGTCGACACCATGCCCTTCCAACAATCCCGCGCCAAATCGTCTATAGTGATGCCTCCTTACAAAATCAAGCCAAAATGAAATACGATGTTGTCATTGTCGGCAGCGGCCTGGCCGGCCTCTCCGTCGCCCTGCACCTGGCGCAGACGCGCAAGGTGGCCATCATCTCCAAACGCGAACTCCTCGACGGCGCCAGCAACTGGGCGCAGGGCGGGATCGCGGCCGTCCTCGATTCCGGCGACAGCCATGACCAGCACATTGCCGACACCCTGGTGGCCGGCGCCGGCCTGTGCGACGAGGCGGCGACCCGCTTCATCGTCGAGCATGGCCGCGAAGCCATCGAGTGGCTGATCGAGCAAGGCGTGCCCTTTACCCGCGACGAGAGCGCGGAACTTGGTTTCCACCTGACCCGCGAGGGCGGCCACAGCCAGCGCCGCATCATCCACGCCGCCGACGCCACCGGCCATGCGGTCCAGGTGACGCTGGAGCAGAAGGTGCGCGCGCATCCGAACATTTCGCTGTTCGAGCACCATTGCGCGATCGACGTCATCACCTCCGACAAGTTGACCCCGACGGGCGTGCACAGCGGTGCACCGAGCCTGGTCGGCCAGCCGCGCTGCTACGGCCTGTATGTGCAGGACGAGCACAGCGGCAAGGTGCTGACCTTCGAGGCGGAGCACACCGTGCTCGCCACCGGCGGCGCGGGCAAGGTCTACCTCTACACGACGAATCCCGACACCGCGACCGGCGACGGCATCGCGATGGCCTGGCGCGCCGGCTGCCGGGTATCGAACATGGAATTCATCCAGTTCCACCCGACCTGCCTCTATCACCCGTATGCGAAATCCTTCCTGATCAGCGAAGCGGTGCGCGGCGAAGGCGGCCTGCTCAAGCTGCCGCCGGAAGCGGGGCTGGCTGCCGGCACGCGCTTCATGCCGGCCCACGACGAGCGCGGCGAACTGGCTCCGCGCGACGTGGTGGCGCGCGCCATCGACTTCGAGATGAAGAAGCGCGGCCTGGATTACGTGCACCTGGACATCTCGCACCAGAGCCCCGAATTCATCAAGGAACATTTCCCGACCATTTATGCGCGCTGCCTGGAACTGGGCATCGACATCACCCAGCAGCCGATCCCGGTGGTGCCGGCCGTGCACTTCACCTGCGGCGGCGTGGTCACCGACCTGGCCGGCCGTACCGATATCCCCGGCTTGTACGCCGTCGGCGAGACCGCCTACACCGGCCTGCACGGCGCCAACCGCCTGGCCAGCAACTCGCTGCTGGAATGCCTGGTGGTCGGCCGCGCCTGCGCGCACCAGATCGCCGCCGCACCCGGTGTCGACCTGCCGGCGCTGCCGGCCTGGGACGAGAGCCGCGTCACCAATGCCGACGAAGAGGTGGTCATCGCCCACAACTGGGACGAACTGCGCCGCTTCATGTGGAATTACGTCGGCATCGTGCGCACCACCAAGCGCCTGGAGCGGGCCCAGCACCGCATCAAGCTGCTCAAGGAAGAGATCGACGAGTACTACCGCAACTTCCGCGTGACGAACGACCTGCTGGAGCTGCGCAACCTGGTCGAGGTGGCGGAACTGATCGTGCGCAGCGCGCTGTCGCGCCGCGAGAGCCGCGGCCTGCATTATTCGCGCGATTATCCGGATACCTTGCCGAAGGCGCTGCCGAGCGTGCTGACACCGCGCCGGCGTTAATCCAACTCAGCGTCGTTCCCGCGAAAGCGGGAACCCATGCGTCGCGTGATCAGAGCGTCAGCATGGATTCCCGCTTTCGCGGGAATGACGAGCAAACAGATGACCCAAAAACTCTCCCCCTCCACCATCCTCCTGCTGACGGTTCCGCCCCTGCTGTGGGCAGGCAACGCCATCGTCGGCCGCCTGGTGCGCGAGGCGGTGCCGCCCATGACGCTGAACCTGCTGCGCTGGGCGATCGCGCTGCTGATCCTGCTGCCCCTGGCGCGCGCGGCCTTCCGGAAAGGCAGCGGTGCGGTCGCGAACTGGCGCCGCTACGCACTGCTGGGCCTGGTCGGCATCGGCATGTACAACTCGCTGCAATATCTCGCCCTGCAGAGTTCGACCCCGATCAACGTGACCCTCGTGGCCTCCGGCATGCCGGTCTGGATGATGCTGGTCGGGCGCCTGTTCTTCGGCGCGCCGGTGCGGCGCTGGCAGGTGGCGGGCGCTGCCTTGTCCATCGTCGGGGTGCTGGTGGTGCTGTGCCGCGGCGATGTGCACCAGCTGTTGGGCCTGCGCCTGGTCGCCGGCGACCTGTACATGATCCTGGCGACCATCGCCTGGTCCTTCTACAGCTGGATGCTGCTGCAGCCGAAGGACGAGCCCGGGCTGCGCGGCGACTGGGCGGCCTTCCTGGCGGTCCAGGTCGCGTACGGTTTGCTGTGGTCGGGGCTGTTTACCGGCATCGAATGGGCTGTGGGCGCGCCGGCGATTGCCTGGAGCGGCAAGCTGGCGGCGGCGCTGTTGTTCGTCGCGGCCGGACCGGCGGTGCTGGCCTATGCCCTGTGGGGCGCCGGCATCCGCCGTGCCGGACCGGGCATCGGCGCCTTCTTCGTCAACCTGACGCCGCTGTTTGCGGCGCTGCTCTCGTCCGCCTTCCTGGGCGAGTTGCCGCACGCCTACCATGGGCTGGCCTTTGCGCTGATCGTCGGCGGTATCGTGGTGTCCAGCCGGCGCTGAAGTCCGGCTCGGCAGCAAGCCTCCTGCGCGACCGGCCTGGAGGCAAGGTGTTACGATCTCGAGGAAAGAAGTCCAACGAGGAAGCACCACAATGGCAGAAGGTTTTACCGCCCATGGTCGCGCGGCGCTTGAACATGATCATGCGGCACAGCTCGCGGAATTCCTGGACCGCCACCCGCGGGCGCTGGTGCTGACCGGCGCCGGCCTGTCCACCGCCTCCGGCATCCCCGACTACCGCGACCGCGACGGCACCCGCCGCGGTCGCCCGCCCATCCACGGCCCGGATTTCCGCAAATACGAACACGTGCAGAAGCGCTACTGGGCGCGCAGCATGATCGGCTGGCCGGTGCTGGCGAAAGCCAGGCCGAATCCCGGCCACTACGCGATCGCCGGCCTGGAGAAGATCGGCAGGATCGGCTCCGTGCTGACCCAGAACGTCGACGGCCTGCATGGCCAGGCCGGCACCCACAGCGTGCTCGAGCTGCACGGCAATATCCACTCGGTCGTGTGCCTGGACTGCTCGGCGCTGTTCCCGCGTGCCTTCGTCCAAGGGCAATTGGCCGACGCCAACCCGCACATGCTGCACGCGGACGCCACGCCCCTGCCGGACGGCGACGCTTCCATCGAGCCGGCCGAGCTGGCGGCATTCCGCCTGCCGCACTGCGTGTGCTGCGGCGGCACGCTGATGCCGAACGTGGTCTTTTTCGGCGACAACGTGCCGCCGGCGCGCACCGCCATCGCCCTCGACCAGATGGCGCGCGCCGACGCGCTGCTGGTGGTCGGCTCCTCGTTGATGGTCTACTCGGGCTTCCGCTTTTGCCGCATGGCCAATGCCAGCGGCAAACCGATCGCCGCCATCAACCTCGGCCGCACGCGGGCCGACGATCTTCTCGACATCAAAATCGAAGCGTCCAGCGAACAGCTCCTGCCGCTTGTGCTCGAACTGCTCGAACGGACACGCTCTGGAGACAAACACACCACACCATCCATTCAACTCGACGGGGGAACTCTGTGACGAACACCATCAAAGGCTGGCAGCTTGGGGCCATCGGGGCCGGACTGGGCCTGGCCGCATCCTTTTTCTACGTGCGTGCGAAAACGAAGCAGGCCGAGGCCGACAACCCGCCGCAGGGACGCTTCGTGGAAGTCGACGGCGTACGCCTGCATTACATCGAAAAGGGCGAAGGGCCGACCCTGGTCCTGCTGCACGGGAATGGCGTGCTGGCCAACGATTTCGTCCACAGCGGCCTGCTGGACCGCGCCGCCGAGCATTACCGCGTGATCGCCTTCGACCGCCCGGGCTTCGGCTACAGCGAGCGGCCGCGCAGCAAGGTCTGGACACCGCAGGCCCAGGCCCGTCTGCTGCACCACGCGCTGCAGGAACTGGAAGTGGAGTCCGCCATCGTGCTGGGGCATTCCTGGGGCACGCTGGTGGCTTTGTCGATGGCGCTGGAGGCGCCGGGTTTCGTCCGCGGCCTGGTGCTGCTGTCGGGCTATTACTACCCAAGCTTGCGGCTCGATGCGCCGCTGCTGTCGGGGCCGGCCATCCCCGTGGTTGGCGACCTGATGCGCTACACGGTGTCGCCGCTGATGACGCGCATGATGTGGCGTCCGCTCACCAGGAAAGTCTTCGCGCCGATGCCGGTAGCGGATGCCTT
>Ga0265798_10001858_pt1 | contig 31914 bp, 30 predicted proteins | sample P3T30metagenome_FD_192430 | JGI IMG/M metagenome (GOLD analysis project Ga0265798, IMG submission 192430) | Plant litter microbial communities from East Loma Ridge, Irvine, California - P3 T30 | ecosystem: Environmental > Terrestrial > Plant litter > Unclassified | place: USA: California... | reverse complement strand
TGCGCCGATGATAGTGCTGCAACCAGTGTGAAAGTAGGTTATCGTCAGGCTAGTTATATAGAAAAGCCCACTCAGTGATCTGAGTGGGCTTTTTTGCTTTGGGAAAGCGAAACCCCACTGCTCGGATGCGCACTGCGGCGTTTTTCGTTCTGAGAAATCGAAATTTCGCCTTTCGGATTCGCATTGCGGACCTGAACCTGTCATCAGCGAATTCGGACTGAAAACCAATTTCCGATAATCCGACTCACATCAGGCTTCCCTTACCTGAGCCGGATCACCTCTGGTCCGACAAGTACCTCTCTGTGCCGTGAATTCTCACCGCCATCCCCTTTCCCGCCTTTACGTGAATTTTCACTAAAAGTGTCGCTTTGAGGAAACTATCCTCTGGAGCCGGCACGGTATGTACGGTAGCATTTGTTCTTTAAGCTATTCAATATCACATGACTGCCGACAGCGACACATCAGCCGGACCCAGGCGGCCCAAGCCGCTTCGACTCGCAGCCCTGATGGTGTCGTTTGCCTGCCTGACCGTCGCGATTACCGTCGTGCTGCAACTGACGCTGATCGACCATTTCGCAATCAAACACGCGACGGAAGAGGCGCAATTGCGGCTCGAGCAGCTTTCCTGGCAGATGCGCGATTCGCTCGACCGCACCCTTGAGCAGGCCGTGCGCGACGTGCACCTGCTATCGGCGCTGCCGTCCATCCAGCGTGTGGATGATCCGGCGGCGGCGCGCCAGATCATCGACAACCTGCAACGCCATTATCCGGACTATGCCTGGATCGGCATCACCCGGCCGGACGGCAAGGTGCTGGCTGCCACCGGCGCGTTACTGGAAAATCGCGACGTCAGTGCCCGGCCCTGGTTTCATGCAGCCCAGCAGGAACTGGTTGCCGAGGATTACCACCCGGCGGCGCTGCTCGGCAAGCTCTTGCCGCAAGGACCCGATCCCTGGCGTTTCGTCGATGTCGCCGGACCGATCAAGGACAGCGACGGCAGTCTGCGCGGGGTACTGGCGATCCACCTGAGCTGGGATTGGGCGCGTTCACTGGCGCGTGGATTGCTGACGCCGGCGCTGCGCGATTCGGGCGCCGACATCATTGTCGTGCGCAGCGATGGCGTCGTGCTGCTGGGACCCGACAAGATCCTGGAAAAACGCATCTCGACCGAGAGCCTGGACCTGGCGCTACGGGGCCAGAGCGGGGCGGTGATGGAGCGCTGGCCGGATGGCCGCAACTACATGACGGGCTACAGCCTGACAGGGCGCACGCGTGAACGTACGAGCCTGCGCTGGGCAGTACTGGTGCGCCAGACCGAGGAGGGGGCGATGGCCTCGGCCCACGCATTCGAGCGCCGCGCACTTTGCTTCAGTCTGGCGCTGGCGGCGCTGCTGGCCGCCATTGCCGCCCTGCTGGCGCACCGCATCGTAATGCCGCTCAAGCTGCTGAGCCATGCCATCGAAGGGGTGGCGCATGCGCCCGCCACGGCGGCGCCCGAAGCGATTCCGACGGTGCGCAGCTTCCATGAAGCCCAGGTGCTGTCGGAAGCGCTGCGCGACCTGATGCGCAGCGAGCGCAGCCATCGCGAAGCGCTCGAGCGCATGAATGCCCAGCTCGAGGATACGGTGGCCGCGCGCACCGCCGAGCTGCAGGAACTCCTGATGCGCGATGGGTTGACCGGTTTGCCCAACCGCCGCGCACTGATGCAGGCCCTGCCGGAAGTGATGGCGCGCGCGGCGAAACTCGGACGCCCATGCGCGCTCATGTTCCTGGACATGGATGGCTTCAAGGCCGTCAATGACACCCGTGGCCACGAAGACGGCGACGAATTACTGCGCCAGTTCGGCATGCGCCTCTTGAACAGCATTCGCGAAACCGACATGGCGGTGCGCCTGGCCGGCGATGAGTTCGTCGTGATCCTGGAGCTGATCAACGACCAGCGCGAAGCGCAGGACAAGGCCGATTTCCTGCTGGCCCAGCTGGGGCGGCCGTTCGTGCTGCGCAGCGGCAGCGTGCAGGTCGGGGCCAGCATCGGTCTGGCCTTGCAATTGCCGCACCAGGCCCTGGACCCCGCGCACCTGCTGGCCCGCGCCGACCAGGCGATGTACGAGGCCAAGCGCAAGGGCAAGAACCGCGTCGCGGTCTCGGTCCCGCAGTGCGAAAACGCCGGCACGCCATGATGGCGGCCGGGTGTTAACCGTAAGCGCTTACACGCCCCAAAGGATGTCGCTGTTCCGGTCGCGTGCGGCGCGCAGCATTTCCAGCAGCGGGTAGGCGCGCGTCGAGAAGGTCACGGCTTCGACCGCTTCGTGCTCGCTGTCCTCGATCTCGCCATGGTGGGCCTTGACGTCCTGTTCCATCTCGTCAGTGGCCTGGTGCTTGCGGCTTTCCTCGATTTCGTGCTCGAGCAGGCCGACGGCTTGCCCCGCCTCCGCGGCCGTGATGACGCCGCGATCGAGGTCCTTGTGCAGCAGGTCGAGGATGCGCTTGGCATGCTCCTGATACATCATGACGTTGGGGTAGGCTTTGGTTTTAAAGGTAATCAGCATAGTTTTCTCGTCTAATCATGAGTAGGCAAACGATATCACGAGTGGCTGGCACGCGTCGGTGCGCGGCCGCACCGCCCGGCTCAGCCTGGATCAGATGCGGTGCCTGAACACCCAGGCCAGCAGCAGCGTCAGCAACGCGCCGGCCAGCGCGGCCGCCGCCACCGGCGCCGTCCAGCTTGACGCCGGCGTCGTCAGCGTCACCAGCGTCACCAGCGTCCACGCCAGAGCGCCCCAGCACAGGCTGGTCAGCAATCCGAAGGAGGTGCACAGGAAGTTCTCCTTGCCGCGTGCCCGGAAATCGCTGCGCAGGGCGGGGCGTCCGGTCCACTGCACGACCAGCGCGGACGCGATGACCGCCCCGGTCACCGTGAAACTGACCAGCAGCCCGGCCAGCGGCGTACGCACGATCAGCCACAGCAGCGGCAACGCGACCAGCAGCAGCGGCGGCATCGTGGTCGCGGCCAGCTTGGCCAGCCGGATCGTGCGCGCGGCCGCCGGTGCGCTGCGCAGCAGGTCGGGCGCCTCCTCGGCCGAGATGACGATCCAGGCCAGGCTGCCGGTGAGGGAACTGCACAGCAGAGTCAGGCCGGCGCCGATTGCCGCTGCCGTTCCCGCTGCCGCTCCCCCAGCCGTTCCCGGGTCGTCGCTGCCGCGCAAGAGCAGGAACAGCAGCGGCAGCAGGTATACCAGCTGCAGCAGCACCTGCGAGATCAAATGCGGATCGCGCGCGATCAGGCGCCATTCCTTGACGACGACGGTGTCGAACAGGCTGCGGCGAAAGCGCAGGCGCAGGCCGCTGGCCGGCTGGGCAGGTGCGCGGCTGGCGCCGGCCGCCTGCTGCAGGCCATGCACGAAAAAGCGGTGGGTGCGCCCGACCGTCGCGACGAAGGCCAGCAGCGCCAGCAACGCCAGGCCCGCCAGCGGCAGCGCTTCGCCGAGGGCGGCGCGGCCGGGCAGCCACAGCGGGCTGGCCGGCCCGAGCAGGCCGCCCTGGGCCAGCGCACGCAGGCTGCGCTCGGCCGCCGCGCCCTCGCTGCTGTGGGCGATGAAGTTATAGGCCTGCGACAGCAGGAACAGGAATGCCCCGGCGATCGCGGCCACGACCTGCGCCAGCACGCGGGTGCGGCGCGCGCCCAGCAGGCGCACCAGCGCCAGCGTCAGCAGCATCGCGGCGCAGGCGATGACGGCGGCGAGCGCCGCCAGCGCCGGGTAGATGGCGATCCAGCGCGGTTCGCCCAACGCCAGCGCGACGTGGGCGAACGGCGTCAGCAGATACAGGAACAGGCCGGCTGTCGTCGCCGTCACGCCCAGCAGGCGCACCGCGAAGATGCTGCGCGAAGGCAGCGGCGACGACAGCAGCAGGTCGAGGTCGCCGCGCTCGAACAGCGCCAGCACGCAGGCTTTCAGCGCATTCGACAGCATGAAGGTGGCGGCGACCAGCAGCACGGCGCCGGCCAGCATGCCCATGCGCGGGTCGCGCAAACCCTCCGGCCCCAGCTTGCCCAGCAGGGAAAAGGCGAACAGGTGCAGGAAACCCCAGCCCGCCAGCCAGGACACGATGGCGGCCATGCCCGGACGGCGCTTTCCGCCGGCCTTCAGGGCGGCGCCGTACCAGGCCAGGCGCAGCTCATGGCCGAGCAGCCAGCGCGTAGTGCCGGGCGCCGCCTTCAAGCCTGCTCCGTCAATTGCAGGAACACGTCTTCCAGGCTATTGCCCAGCGTACGCTCGCGCAGTTCGGCCAGCGTGCCTTCGGCGATCAGGCGGCCCTGGCGGATGATGCCGATGCGCTGGGCCAGCCGCTCCGCCACGTCGAGGATGTGGGTGGTGAGGATCACCGTGCCGCCTCCGGCGACGTGCGACAGCAGCAGATCCTTGACCTGGCGCGCGGCCGCCGCATCCAGTCCGGTGAGCGGTTCGTCGAGGATCAGGAGTTCGGGTTGGTGGATCAGGGCGCCGGCCAGGGCGAGTTTCTGCTTCATCCCGCGCGAGAAACCCTCGGTCAGCTCGTGCGCATGCTTCGACAAATCGAGCCAGTCGAGCAGGCGGCGCGCCTCGGGTTCGGCCTGTTCCGGACGCAGGCCCCACAGGCCGGCCACGAATTCCAGGTATTCGGTGGGTTTCAGTTTGCCGTACAACATCGGGTCGTCCGGCAGGTAGGCCATCCTGCGCTTGGCCGCGGCCGGCTCGCGCGCCAGGTCGATGCCGAGCACCTCGATCCGGCCGTCGTCCGGCGCCAGCAGGCCGGTGACCATGCGCAGCGTGGTGGTCTTGCCGGCGCCGTTCGGGCCGAGCAGGGCATACAGCTCGCCGCGCCGCACGGCGAGGTCGAGGCCATCCACCGCGGGGCGGCCGAACTGCTTGCGCACGGCGTGCAGCTGGAGGGCAGGGGTGTCGCTGGTCATGGCGTGTCCGGCAGGGTAAAGGAAGTGAGGAACTGTTCGATCTGTTCGGGCGGCGCGGCCCCATCCCGGCCGACCACGATGACCTGGTAGAAGCGCTTGCCGCGCGCCTCGAAATGGCCGACCAGGCGCATCGGCCGGCCCTGCACCGAGCCGGTGGCGTCGACGTCGCTTGCGGCGCGGCTGGCGCCATCGCCGGCGCCAGCCGCAGAGGTCGATGCCGAAGCCGTTGCCGATGCAGAGCCCGATGCCGATGCAGAGCCCGATGTCGTCCCGCCGTCGGCGGCACCGATGTTGCGCAGCAGGGCCAGCTGCATCGCATCGAGCGCGGCCCTGGCGCGCGCGGCGTCGGGCGCTTCGGCCGAACCGACGGCAAAGGTCGCGCCCTCCACCTCGGCCGCGGTCATCGTCATGCTGACCTTCATGCCGTCCAGGTCGATCTCGCGGGTGACGCTGGCCGGCTTGGCCGGGAACATCACGCGGTAGGGCGCGTCGGGACTGGCATAGTCGCGCCAGTTGTAGGTGGGATTGCAGGCCGCAAGCAGGGTTGCGGCCAGGATCGTGGCCGCGATTGCGGACAGGGCAGGAAACGCACGGGCCGCGCGGGCCGGCAGGGACAGGATGGTCATGACGGAATGGTAACAGGGCCGCCACGGTCGTGGTGCAACCGGCCTGGCCGTCATCCGTCGCGCGCCACGCACATCAAGGACCAGGCCGGCGCTCGATGTTCCGCTCAGTGCTCCACTTAATGTTCCATCAACCCGCGCCGGTACTGGATGGCTTCGGCCACGTGTTCGGCGCGCACCGCGGGCGAGGCGGCCAGGTCGGCCACCGTGCGCGCCACCCGCAGCACGCGGTGGTAGGCGCGCGCCGACCAGTGCAGGCGCTGCATCGCTTCGCGCAGCAGGCGACCGGCGGCGGCGTCGAGCTGGCAATGGCGGTCGATCTCGCGCGTGCCCAGGCGCTGGTTGGCCTTGCCCTGGCGCGCCTGCTGCACAGCATGGGCGCGCCCGACGCGTTCGGCGATGCCGCTGCTGGGTTCGCCGTCGGCGAGCAGGGCCATGGTGTCGGGCGCCATCGCCGCCACCGGGATCTGGATGTCGATGCGGTCGAGCAGCGGCCCGGAGATGCGGTCCTGGTAGCGCTGCACCACGTCCGGCGTGCAGCGGCATTTGCCGGACGGGTGGCCGAGCCAGCCGCAGGGACAGGGATTCATCGCCGCCACCAATTGGAAACTGGCGGGGAAATCGGCACGGCGCGCGGCGCGCGAGATCGTGATTTCTCCGGACTCGAGCGGTTCGCGCAGCACTTCCAGCACCTTGCGGTCGAATTCCGGCAATTCATCGAGGAACAGCACCCCGTGATGAGCCAATGAAATTTCTCCGGGCCGCGGCACACTGCCGCCGCCGACCAAGGCCACGCCCGAGCTGGTGTGGTGCGGGCTGCGGTAGGGGCGGCGGCGCCACTGCGCGGTCGAAAAGCTGCCGGCCAGCGACTGGATCGCCGCCGTTTCCAGCGCTTCCGCCTCGCTCATCGGCGGCAGCAGGCCGGGGAAGCGCGCCGCCAGCATGCTCTTGCCGGCGCCGGGCGGTCCGATCAGCAGCACCGAATGCAGGCCCGCCGCCGCCACTTCCAGCGCGCGCTTGACGTGCTGCTGGCCTTTCACGTCCGCAAAGTCGGGGTAGACCGGCGCCTCGCCGCTGTCGCTTGGGCGATGGCGCTCGAGACGGCGTGCATCCTTGCCGCGGGCGAAATGGGCGCAGACTTCGCGCAGGGTGCGCGCCGGGTAGATGAGGGCGTCGGCCACCAGCGCCGCCTCGTCGGCGTTCGCCTGCGGCAGGATGAAGGCGCGCTGGCTGAGGGCACCGGGATGGCCGCCGGGCTTGTCCGCACCGCGCTGCATCGCAAAACTCATCGCCAGCGCGCCGCGCACCGGGCGCAGCTCGCCCGACAGCGACAGTTCGCCGGCGAACTCGTACCCGTCCAGCTGCTTGGCCGGCACCTGTTCCGAGGCGGCCAGGATGCCGATCGCGATGGCGAGATCGAAGCGGCCGGATTCCTTGGGCAGGTCGGCCGGCGCCAGGTTGATGGTGATGCGCCGGTTGGGCACGTCGAAGCCGGAATTCTGCAGCGCCGCCCGCACCCGGTCCTTGGCTTCGCGCACTTCGGTGTCCGCAAGGCCGACAATGCTCATGGAGGGAAGGCCATTGGCGAGATGCACTTCGACGCTGACGGCGGGCGCTTGCACGCCGGCAAGGGCGCGGCTGCGGATGACGGCGAGGCTCATGGGGTTCCTGACGAATGCTGGACTCGCAAGATGGTGCCCGGCGCAGCGGATTCATCATTGAGCGCAGCCAATCGTGCGCTTGCCCGGCCCCCAGGGCGCGGCGGCCGCTGAAAAATGCCGAAGGATTGGCGGGCAGTGACCAGTCTCTGATAAGGTAGCGGACTGGCCAACCCGGCAGCGTCGCAGTGCGACGACCCTGCCTGCCGCAACACGACTCTTTCCACGATGCCAAAACTGATTCTTACCGGCGTGATACTCGCCCTGCTGTTCTGCGTGTTGTGGGGACCGTCGTTCTGGGTCGCGCGCAATTTGCAGCGGCGCGGCGACTGGGCCGCGCTGCGCGCGCTGCGCCTGTTGTGGCCGGCGCAGCTGGTGCTGGCCGCGGGACTCATCTTCGCGGCGGATTCGGCGGGCCTGGCCAATCCAGCCGGCTACAGCGTGGCGATCATCGCCGGCGTCAGCGTTGCCGGCGCGGCCGCGTTCGCAGGCTGGCGCCTGCTGCTGGGCTTGCTGGCGCGCCGCAGGGCACGTTGAGCGCGCACTGAAGGCGCACTGAGGGCGCTGAGCGGGCCGAGGGCGCTTACACCTTGGTTTCGGACGCCGCCAGTTTCGCTTCCAGCTGCGCCACGCGCAGTTCCAGCGCCTCGAGCTTGGCGCGGGTCTTGGCCAGCACCTGCGCCTGGATGTCGAACTCTTCCCGCGTGACTAGGTCCAGTTTCGAGAAACCCTGGGTCATCATCGCCTTGACGTTGCGTTCGATGTCCTTGGCGGGCGAGCTGTCGATCGCCTGGTTGATCTTGCCTTGCAGATCATTAAAGAAGTTATTCATTCACATTGTTCCTTGAAACCGACGCATTGCGCACCTTCATGGTGCGCACCTGCCTGAATTGGTGCGCGCACCCGATTGGCGCATGCACGGCGGCGTCATTTGTTTTTAGCGAAACCGGAAGTGGGGGCGGAACGCTCGAAAAACAAGGACCGCCGGCCAGGTTCGGGGTGGCACGCATCCTGCTAAAGCATACATGACACATAAGAGGATGGCGTAACCGGATTGTAAACCTTCAAACAAGAATACGTTCAACAACAGGGAGTGTCGTAATGAAGCGTCGTAACAGCAAGTGGCAGCACGCCGCAGTTTTGGCGGCAGGCTTATGGACTCTCAGCATCGGGTCGGCCGGCGCCCAGGAGCCAACCCCGGAAAGCACGATCAGCTACAACGCCGCGCTGACCAGCGATTACCGCTACCGCGGCCTGTCCCAATCGCGCCTCGACCCGGCGCTGCAGGGCGGCGCCGACTACGTGCACAACCCCACCGGTTTCTATGCCGGCACCTGGCTGTCCACCATCAAGTGGACCAAGGACCTCGGCGGCAGCGGCAATGTGGAATGGGACATCTATGGCGGCAAGCGCGGCAACATCAATGCCGACATCAGCTATGACGTCGGCGGCCTGTACTACTTCTATCCGGACAATGGCCTGAGCCCCAACGCCAACACCTTCGAACTCTACGGCCAGCTCGCCTACGGCCCGGCGTACGTGAAGTATTCGCATTCGCTGACCAATTTGTTCGGTACCGCCGACAGCAAGCACAGCGGCTACCTGGACATCGGCGCCAACGTCGACCTGGGCAGCGGCTTCACCCTGAACCTGCACGCCGGCCACCAGAAGGTCCGCCATAACGATGCGGTGTCGTACTCCGATTACAAGGTCGGTGTCACCAAGGACCTCGGGGTCTGCTCGGTGTCGCTGGCATACATCAAGGCCAATACCGATGGCTACCTGAGCCCGTCCGCGGAAAACCTGGGCAAGTCCGCGGCGCTGCTCACTGTTTCAAAAACTTTTTGAAGAGGCACCAGCATGAAAATGATCACCGCCATCATCAAACCCTTCAAGCTCGACGAAGTCCGCGAAGCCCTCTCGGAAATCAACGTGCAGGGTATCACGGTGACTGAAGTGAAAGGCTTCGGCCGCCAGAAGGGGCATACCGAACTGTATCGCGGCGCGGAATACGTGGTCGACTTCCTGCCGAAGACCAAGATCGAAGCCGCGGTGGACGACGCCATCGTCGACCAGGTGATCGACACCATCCAAAGCGCGGCACGCACCGGCAAGATCGGTGACGGCAAAATTTTCGTCTCCAATCTGGAGCAGGTAATCCGTATCCGTACCGGCGAGACCGGCAACGATGCGCTGTAAGGGGGAACCGATGACTCACACCATTACCAAACTGATCGCGGGCCTGACTGTCGCGCTGGCGCTCGGCGCCTCGGCGCCGGCGCTGGCGCAGGATGCCGCCAAGGCCCCGGCCGCAGCGCCGGCCGCCGAAGCCCAGGGCGCCGCCGGACCGACCGCCGCCGCCCCCGTCGCGGCCGCCGCCGCCGCCGACAGCGCCCCAGCGGCTCCAGCCGCAGCACCGGCCGCCGCCGCGCCGGCCGAAGCGGCCCCGGCCGCCGCACCCACCGCGCAAAAGGGCGACACCGCCTGGATGTTCGTCGCGACCCTGCTGGTCATCATGATGACCATCCCGGGCCTGGCCCTGTTCTACGGCGGCCTGGTGCGCGCCAAGAACATGCTGTCGGTGCTGCTGCAGGTGTTCACGATCTTCTCGCTGATCATCGTCCTGTGGTGCCTGTATGGCTACTCGCTGGCGTTTACCGAGAATAACGCCTTCATCGGCGGCTTCGACCGCGCCTTCCTGAAGGGCATCTGGGATCCGGTAGCAGCCACCTTCACCACCGCCGCCACCTTCAGCAAGGGCGTGGTGATTCCGGAGTTCATCTTCGTCGCCTTCCAGGGCACCTTCGCCGCCATCACCTGCAGCCTGATCGTCGGCGCCTTCGCCGAGCGCGCCCGTTTCTCGGCGATCCTGGTGTTCATGGTGCTGTGGTTCACCTTCGGCTACCTGCCGGTCGCCCACATGGTCTGGTTCTGGACCGGTCCTGACGCGATCACCGACGCCGCCACCCTCGCCACCGAGAGCGCCAAAGCCGGCTGGCTGTGGCAGAAGGGCGCGCTGGACACCGCCGGCGGCACCGTGGTGCACATCAATGCCGCCGTCGCCGGCCTGGTCGGCGCGATCCTGATCGGCAAGCGCGTCGGCTACGGCCGCGAATCGATGGCCCCGCACTCGCTGACCATGACCATGATCGGCGCTTCCCTGCTGTGGGTGGGCTGGTTCGGCTTCAACGCCGGCTCGGCGCTGGAAGCGGGCGACATCGCCGCGCTGGCCTTCATCAACACCCTGCTGGCCACCGCTTGCGCCACCCTGTCGTGGCTGTTCGGCGAGTGGATCACCAAAGGCAAGCCGTCGATGCTGGGCGCCGCCTCGGGCGCCGTGTCCGGCCTGGTGGCGATCACCCCGGCCTGCGGCTTCGTCGGTCCGATGGGCGCGCTGATCATCGGCCTGGTGGCCGGCGTGGTCTGCCTGTGGGGCGTGAACGGCCTGAAGCGCCTGATCGGTGCCGACGACTCGCTGGACGTGTTCGGCGTGCATGGCGTGGGCGGCATCCTGGGCGCGCTGCTGACCGGCGTGTTCGCGGCGCCGCAACTGGGCGGCCAGGGCATCTTCGACTACACCACCAACAAGATGTCGGCCGATGCGTACTCGATCGGCAGCCAGCTGCTGGTGCAGGCCGAAGCGGTCGGCGTCACCATCATCTGGTCGGCCGTGGTGTCCTTCATCGCCTATAAGATCGTCGACGTCGTCATCGGCCTGCGCGTGGCCGAGGATGCCGAGCGCGAAGGACTGGACATCACCAGCCATGGCGAATCGGCTTACCACTCGTAATTCGCCGGTCCCCTAATGGAAGCGCCCGGGTCCAGCGGCCCGGGCGTTTTTTCGTTTCCGGTGGGATAATTGGTCTTTAAAACAGGGACAGCCGCCCCAATGTGTGCTACCCCGACACCCAAGAAGCCCAAGGACGTCATTTTATGGTTCCCCACCTCGCCACTGCCCTGAACGGTCCCTTGCTGGACCTGGAAAAGAAGATCCTCGATTCCACCCCCGCCATCGAGCGCTGGTTCCGTCTCGAGTGGCAGGAGCATACGCCGCCGTTTTATTGCTCGGTGGACCTGCGCAATGCCGGCTACAAGCTGGCGCCGGTGGACACCAATCTGTTTCCCGGGGGCTTCAACAATTTGTCGACCGAGATGCTGCCGCTGACCGTGCAGGCAGCGATGGCGGCCATCGACAAATACTGTCCGGACGCGCGCAACCTGCTCCTGATTCCGGAAAGCCATACCCGCAACCCGTTCTACCTGCAGAACGTGCAGCGCCTGATGCAGATCTTCCGCCAGACCGGCCTGAACATCCGTCTCGGCTCGCTGTCGCCGGAGGTGACGCAGCCGACCCCGCTGGCGCTGCCCGACGGTAACATGCTGGTGGTGGAGCCGCTGGTGCGTTCCGCCAATGGCCGCCGCGTCGGCCTGGCCGATTTCGATCCCTGCACCATCCTGCTGAACAACGATTTGTCGGCCGGGCTGCCGTCGATCCTGGAAAACGTGCACGAGCAGTCGCTGCTGCCGCCGCTGCACGCCGGCTGGGCGGTACGCCGCAAGAGCAACCACTTCAAGGCCTTCGATGAAGTCGCCAAGAAGTTCGGCAAGCTGATCGACATCGATCCGTGGCTGGTCAATCCGCTGCACAACAAGTGCGGCGAAGTGAACTTCCAGGAAGACGTCGGCATGGAATGCCTGGCCGACAACGTCGCGGCGCTGCTGTCCAAGATCAAGAAGAAGTACAAGGAATACGGCATGAAGGACCAGAAGCCCTTCGTCATCGTCAAGCCCGATGCCGGCACCTACGGCATGGGCATCATGACGGTGAAGGATGCCAGCGAAGTCAAGGACCTGAACCGCAAGCAGCGTAACAAGATGTCGGTGATCAAGGATGGCGTGACTGTCACCGACGTGATGATCCAGGAAGGCGTGCCGACCTTCGAATCGATCAACGACGCGGTGGCCGAGCCGGTGGTCTACATGATCGACCGCTACGTGGTCGGCGGCTTTTACCGCGTGCACGCCGAGCGCGGCATCGACCAGAACTTGAACGCGCCGGGCTCGCAGTACGTGCCGCTGGCCTTTGCCCAGCAGCATGCGGTGCCGGACCTGAAGGCCAAGCCCGGCACCGCCGCGCCGAACCGTTTCTATGTGTACGGCGTGGTGGCGCGCCTGGCGCTGCTGGCGGCGTCGCTGGAGCTGGAGCGTACCGATCCTGACCCGGAGATCTATTGATCATCGAAGGCCGCAGCCGGGTGGCCGGATTCAGTCCGGCTCCTTTTGCGCCATGTAGATGAAGTGCGAGCGCAGCAGCGGCACCAGGGTTTCCAGCAGTTCCGGCAGCAGCCAGGGCAGGCGCGTCATGGCCCGGCTCAGCGGCGGCGCCAGGATCAGCGTGCGGTAGTGCCGCCTTTCGGCCGGCCAGAAGCGCAGCAGTTCGACGTCGGACACCTTGCGCACGTTGGCGTTGCGCGGGTTGTCGTAGCGGAAATCGAAGATCATCGTCCAGCCGCCCGGGCGCAGCACGCGCCACATCTCGGCGGCCAGCGCGCGCCGCATGTCTTCGTCCAGGATCGAGGAAAACACGGTGTGGGCGCTGACCAGGTCGGCGCTGTTGTCGGGGAAATCCGCGAGCGGGCCGAGGTGCCAGCGCACGCCGGGCGCCGTGTGTGCGCCGGCCTGGTCGAGCCGGTCCTGCTGCAGTTCGGTGCCGGTGAGATGGGCCGGCAGCGCGCCCCAGTCGATCAATTGGCGCAGGAAGCCGCCGCCGCCGCAACCGACGTCGATCACGCGCAGCGCCGACAGGTCGGCACCGACAGTGGCCGACAGCAGGCGCGCCAGCACGCGCGCACGCGCCGATGTCTGGCTGACGACTTCCGGCCGGTGCCAGGCATAGCGCTCCAGCGCCGTCCCGCCGTGCCACTGCCGGTAGACATGCTTGATACGCTCCTGCTCGGCTTGATCGGTCATGATGCCCCTCCTGAGCGGCACATCTTCGCCAACCGGGCCGGGTGCACGCTTGAGAGCCCGCAAAGCCGAGCCAAATAGATGACTTTTTGCCAATGGGAATCTATCAGCTTGACGCGTCCGCGGCTTGTGGCCGGCTTTCCGCGAGAATCCGTGTTTCCGGCTAAAATCGAGGCATTGCCCCGACTGGAACCATCATGAAAATCGCTTTTCTCGCCGATCCGCTGTCCGGCTTCAAAACTTACAAGGACTCGACGTTCGCGATGATGCGCGAAGCGGCCCGCCGCGGCCATCGGATCTATGCCTTCGAACAGCGCCACATGGTGCTGGAGGAGGGCGTGGTCAGCGCCGAAGTGGTCGAACTGACGCTGACCGGCGATCCCGACGACTGGTACCGCGCCGGCGAAGCCGAGACCGTGCGTCTGTCCGAATTCGACGCCGTCCTGCAGCGCAAGGACCCGCCGTTCGACATGGAATATGTCTACAGCACCTATCTGCTGGAAATGGCCGAGCGCCAGGGCGCGCGCGTGTTCAACAAGCCCCGGGCGATCCGCGACCACAACGAAAAGCTCTCCATCGCCCAGTTCAGCCAATTCACCTCGCCGACGCTGGTGACCTCGTCGGCCACGCGCCTGCGCGCCTTCCACGCCGAGCATGGCGACGTGATCTTCAAGCCGCTGGACGGCATGGGCGGCGCCGGCATCTTCCGCGTCAAGGACGACGGCTTGAACCTGGGCTCGATCATCGAGACCCTGACGGAGAACGGCGCGCGCACGATCATGGCCCAGAAGTACATCCCGGCCATCGTCCGCGGCGACAAGCGGGTGCTGGTCATTGGCGGCAAGCCGGTGCCCTTCGTGCTGGCGCGCATCCCGCAGGGCGGCGAAGTGCGCGGCAACCTGGCCGCCGGCGGCATGGGTGTGGCCCAGCCGATCTCCGAGCGCGAGCGCGAGATCGCCGAAGCCCTTGGTCCCGTGCTGGCCGAGCGTGGCCTATTGCTGGTAGGATTGGACGTGATCGGCGATTTCCTGACCGAGGTGAACGTCACCAGCCCGACCTGCTTCCAGGAGATCACCGACCAGACCGGCTTCAACGTGGCCGGCATGTTCATCGACGCGCTCGAACAGGCGGTCTCAGGAAATTGATATGGTAGGTATTCTGCTGCTGACCCACGCACCGCTGGGCCAGGCATTCATCGACGCGGTCGCGCACGTGTTCCGCGGCCCCACCGAGCGCTTCGAAGCGATCGACGTGGCCGCGGACCAGGACACGGCCGAAGTCAACGGCCTGGCGCGCACCGCGATCGCGCGCCTGGACGAGGGCGACGGCGTGCTGGTCATCACCGACATCAAGGGCGGCACGCCGTCCAATTGCTGCAATACGCTGTCCGAGGCGGGACGCGTGGAAGTCATCGCGGGCATCAGCCTGCCGATGCTGCTGCGCGCGATCACGTACCGGCGCGACACCCTCGACGTGGTGGTCGAGATGGCGCTGGCCGGCGCCCAGAACGGCGCGGTCAGGGTGGACAACAGGATCCGGGTCGGCTCCTAGAGCCCTCCCATTTGAAAGCGCAGTGCCGACGAGCGAGACGACAACCCACATATGATTCAACAGGAACTCGAGATTATCAACAAGCTGGGCCTGCACGCCCGCGCTTCCGCCAAGTTCACCCAGCTCGCCGCGAAATTCCGCAGCGACGTCTGGCTCACGCGCAATGCGCGCCGCATCAACGCCAAGTCGATCATGGGCGTCATGATGCTGGCCGCCGGCAAGGGCGCCAAGGTCACGCTCGAAGCCGACGGTCCGGACGAGGAGCAGTGCATGGCGGCGCTCGCCGGGCTGATCAACGACAAGTTCGGCGAAGGCGAATGATGCCCACCCCGTCCTCCCAGGCTTGCTGATGCCGGACGCTCGCGCCGGCCGTTCCCACCCAGGATCATCGATGGCATCGTTCACACTGCATGGCATTCCGGTTTCGCGCGGCATTTCGATCGGGCGCGCGCACCTGCTCACCCCGGCCGCGCTCGACGTCAAGCACTACCTGGTGCCGGAAGAGCAGGTCGAGGCCGAGGTGCAGCGCCTGCAGCATGCCATCGGCATGGTGCATCGCACCCTGCAAAATCTCTGGACCGAGCTGCCGAAGGATGCCCCGACCGAGCTGGGCGCCTTCATCGACGTGCACGTGCTGATCCTGTCCGATCCGATGATCTCGGAAGCGCCGCTCGACATCATCCGCTCGCGCCACTACAACGCGGAGTGGGCGCTGGTGACCCAGATCGACGAACTGTCGGCGCAGTTCGACGAGATCGAAGACCCCTACCTGCGCGAGCGCAAGCACGACATCCAGCAGGTGGCCGAGCGCGTGCTGAAGGTGCTGATGGGTACCGAGCTGCATGCGCCGCCGCCGCCGCCGCCGGGCGAGGACCACTTCCAGCCGCAGATGATCGTGGTCGCCCACGATATTTCGCCGGCCGACATGCTGGCCTTCCGCGACCGTTCTTTCGTCGGCTTCGTGACCGACGTCGGCGGCCAGAACTCGCACACTGCGATCGTCGCGCGCAGCCTGGACATTCCGGCGGCGGTCGGCATGAGCCAGGCTTCGCGCCTGGTCGAGCAGGACGACTGGGTGATCGTCGACGGCGACGCCGGCGTCGTCATCTGCAACCCGAGCACGCTGGTGCTGGAACAGTACCGCGCGCGCCAGGCCGCCTTGATGAAGGCGCGCAAGCGCCTGCTCAAGCTCAAGAAGACCCCGGCCGTCACGCGCGACGGCGCCGCCATCACGCTGCTGGCCAACATCGAACTGCCGGACGATTGCGCGCCGGCGCTGGACGCGGGCGCGGTGGGCGTCGGCCTGTTCCGTTCCGAATTCCTGTTCATGGGCCGCGGCGCCCAGGGCCTGAAGGTGCCGGGCGAAGACGAGCAGTTCGAGCAGTACCGCAAGGCGGTGCTGGCGATGAAGGGCCGCCCGGTCACCATCCGCACGCTCGACGTCGGCGCAGACAAGCCGCTCGACCAGGCCGAGCATACGGCGCTGAATCCCGCGCTCGGTCTGCGCGCGATCCGCTATTGCCTGGCCGAGCCGCAGCTGTTCCTGACCCAGCTGCGCGCGATCCTGCGCGCCTCCGCCTTCGGCAAGGTGCGCATCCTGATCCCGATGCTGGCGCACGCCTTCGAGATCGACCAGTCGCTGTCCATGATCGCCCAGGCCAAGGCCCAGCTGCGCGAACAGTCGGTGAAGTTCGACGAGGCGATCGAGGTCGGCGCCATGATCGAGATCCCGGCCGCGGCGCTGGCGCTGCCGATGTTCGTCAAGCGCATGGATTTCCTGTCGATCGGCACGAACGACCTCATCCAGTACACCTTGGCCATCGACCGCGTCGACTACGAGGTGGCGCACCTGTACAATCCGCTGCATCCCGCGGTGCTGAACCTGATCGCGATGACCATAGCCGCAGGCCGCAAGGCGGGCATCGACGTGGCCGTGTGCGGCGAGATGGCGGGCGACGTCAAGCTGACGCGCCTTTTGTTGGGAATGGGCCTGCGCGAATTCTCGATGCACCCGGCCCAGCTGCTGGCGGTCAAGCAGGAAATCCTGGCCAGCGACCTGACCCGGCTGACCACCCGCACGCGCCGCATCCTGCGCACGATGGAACCGGCGGACATCGCCGAAGCCGTGGAGCAGTTGCAGTCCTTATAAGCTACAGATACGAATTAATGGGATCTCTCGGAATCGTTTCACCCCAGGCGATGCATTTCGCCGAACCGCTGCTTCTCCAGAGCGGCGCCAGCATCGGCGACTATACGCTGATGTATGAAACCTATGGCACCCTGAACGCCGACAAGTCGAACGCGGTCCTGATCTGCCACGCGCTGAACGCCTCGCACCACGTGGCCGGCCATTATGCCGAGCCCAAGAGCGCCGGCTGGTGGGACAACATGGTGGGGCCGGGCAAGCCGGTCGACACCGACCGTTTCTTCGTCATCGGCATCAATAACCTCGGTTCCTGCTTCGGCTCGACCGGGCCGATGCACATCAACCCGGCCACCGGCAAGCCTTACGGCGCCGCGTTCCCGGTGGTGACGGTGGAAGACTGGGTCGCGGCCCAGGCGCGCCTGGCCGACCGCCTCGGCATCGACCAGTTCGCTGCCGTGATGGGCGGCTCGCTGGGCGGCATGCAGGCGCTGGCCTGGAGCATCATGTTCCCGGCGCGCCTGCGCCATTGCATCGTGATCGCCTCCACGCCCAAGCTGTCGGCCCAGAACATCGCCTTCAACGACGTCGCGCGCCAGGCCATCCTGACCGACCCCGACTACCGCGGCGGCGATTTCTACGAACACGGCGTGGTGCCGAAGAACGGCCTGAAGGTGGCGCGCATGGTCGGTCACATCACCTACCTGTCGAACGACGACATGGCCGAGAAGTTCGGCCGTAAACTCCGCAACGCGTCCGAGAACGACGACTACAAGTTCGGCTTCGGCATCGACTTCGAGATCGAATCCTACCTGCGCTACCAGGGCGACAAGTTCTCGGAATACTTCGACGCCAACACTTACCTGTTGATCACCAAGGCGCTCGACTACTTCGACCCGGCGCGCGAGCACGGCGGCAGCCTGCCGAAGGCGCTGGAAAATACCCGCGCCCATTACCTGATCGCCTCGTTCACCACCGACTGGCGCTTCTCTCCCGAGCGCAGCCGCGAGATCGTGGAAGCGCTGCTGGCCAACCGGCGCAAGGTGACCTACGCCGAAATCGACGCCCCGCACGGCCACGACGCCTTTTTGCTGGAAGACGCGCGCTACATGAACATCGTGCGCGCCTATTACGAGCGCATCTGGGCTGAATCGAGCAACCCGGCGCTTACCCCGGCGCGCAGCAAGGAGGCCGCATGAAATTCGAAGACCTGAGCAGCCTGCGCCCCGACCTGGCGTTCATCGCGCACTGGGTCAAGAAGGGGGCGCACGTGCTGGACGTCGGCTGCGGCGACGGCGCCATGCTGCGCTACCTGGAACGCAGCATGGACTGCACCGGCTACGGCGTCGAGATCGCCGACGACAAGGTGCTGGAAAGCACCCGGCGCGGCATCAACGTGATCCAGCACGACATGGAGCAGGGCCTGGACCTGTTCGGCGACAATGCCTTCGACATGGTGCTGTGCCTGTCCTCGCTGCAGATGATGCAGCACGTGGAGGCGCGCCTGCGCGACATCGTGCGCGTCGGCCGCGAAGCCATCGTGTCGTTCCCGAACTTCGCCTACTGGCCGCACCGCGCCTCGCTGCTGAAGGGCCGCATGCCGGTGTCGCGCACGCTGCCTTACCAGTGGTTCGACACGCCCAACGTGCGCTACGCCACGATCCACGACTTCAAGGACCTGGCCGAGAAATGCGGCCTGGAAGTGCTCGAATACGTGGCGCTGGCCGAGGGCAAGCCGGTCTCCTTTTTGCCGAATTTGCGCGGCAGCCTGGCGGTGTTCCGCCTGCGCAAGAAGGACCTCGTCGTCGCCTGATTTTGCCGCTTGATCGGCTCAACCGTGGCGTCCGCTTGCACGGCGGAGCGCCACGGGCGATGATTCGCTCGTCTATAGTGTGCGTATTGTCGCGCTTTCCGCGGGGAGAACAGCATGAACAACATTTTCAGGCAGGCCGCCGTGGTGCTGGCGCTGTGCGGCGCCATGCAGGCAGGGCCGGCCCAGGCGCAGCGCCAGGGCGAGGAGCAGGTGGTCCAGGACGGCATCGCCGTCAAGCCGCTCAAGAACAGCACCTGGCGCAACATCACCGCGCCGGAAAAGGCGATCAACGAACAGTCCGCCCAGCAATACACGGCGATGATGTCGCAGGCGCAGGAAAAGGGCGTGCTGGTGCCGGAGGGCGATCCGCAGGTCAAGCGCCTGCGCGCCATCGCCCAGCGCATCATTCCGCAGACGGCGCGCTGGAACCCGGCGGCCCAGCAGTGGAAGTGGCAGGTCAACCTGGTCAAGTCCGACCAGGTGAACGCCTTCTGCATGCCGGGCGGGCGCATCGGCTTTTTCACCGGCATCATCGACAAGCTGAAGCTCACCGACGACGAGATCGCCGCCGTGATGGGCCACGAGATCGCGCATGCGCTGCGCGAGCACGGGCGCGACCGCCAGAGCAAGGCCACTACCACCGGCCTGGCCTCGACGGTGCTGGGCGCGGCCATCTCGGCCTGGTCCGGCTATGACGTGCGCGGCCTGGCGAACACCGCCGGCCAGATGGTGGTCCTGAAATTCTCGCGCGACGAAGAGCGCGAAGCCGACCTGGTCGGCCTGGACATCGCCGCCCGCGCCGGCTTCGACCCGCGTGCCGGCGTCGCCCTGTGGAACAAGATGGCCGCGCTGAACCAGCGCGGCGCGCCGATCGAGCTGCTGTCGACCCACCCGGGCGGCGCCAACCGCATCGAACAGATCGAGTCGCACATGAACGTACTGCTGCCGCTGTACGCGCGCGCCAAAGGCACGGCGGTGAACCGCCTGCCGCCGTACCGCAGCAACCTGGCGGCGCGCTGAAAGGATATGTAACAGCAGCATGGTACGTTTCGTCAGGAAGGGCCACCAGGCCGCCGCCAACTCCTATGTCCCCTTGCCGGTGCGCGATGGCGTCGCGCCCAGCTACCTGTGGATCACCGAAGACCGTCCCGGCGGCATGCTGGCCTTCCTCGAGGAACGCTTCGCCGAGGTTGGCGGTCCGTCCTGGGCCGAGCGGCTGGCGCGTGGCGACGTGGTCGACGCCAGGGGCGAGCGGCTGGACGCCGCCAGCCACGTGCGCCAGGGCATGCGCATCTGGTATTACCGCGAACTGGACGAGGAAACGCCGATTCCGTTCGAGGAACGGATCCTGTTCCGGGACGAGCACCTGCTGGTGGTCGACAAGCCGCACTTCGTCCCAATGATCCCGACCGGGCGTTTCTTGCGCGAGACGCTGCTGGTGCGCCTCAAGCGCAAGCTCGAACTGCCGCACCTGACGCCGATCCACCGCCTCGACCGCGAGACCGCCGGCGTGGTCATCTTCTCGCACAACCTGGCCACGCGCGGCACCTACCAGTCGATGTTCCAGAAGCGCAGCATCCGCAAGGTGTACGAGGCATTGGCGCCGGTGCTGGCCGGACGCGAGTTTCCCTTCACCTACCGCAGCCGCATGGTGGACGGCGAAAAATTCTTCGTCATGAAGGAAGAGGCGGGCGAGCCGAATTCGGAAACCCTGGTCGAGCTCATCGAACGGCGCGGCGACATCGCGCGCTACCGCCTGCATCCGCACACAGGCCGCAAGCACCAGCTGCGCCTGCACATGGCCTCGCTGGGCGTGCCGATCCTGAACGACGCCTTCTATCCGGTGGCGCTGCCCTGCAAGGGCGATGATTTTTCGGCGCCGCTGCAGCTGCTGGCGCGCGGGATCAGCTTCGAGGACCCCTTGGACGGCGCAGTGCGCACCTTCAGCAGCGAGCGCACGCTGGCCTGGCCGCTTGACCCTTGAACCCCGACGCCTGACTCTTGAAGCTTGAACCTTGAACCTTGAACCTGGCCGGCACACCGGGGCATGCCGGTGACAATCTGCGTATTTTGCCGCGCACGCGGCTGCTATCCTGTCCCGATTGTCCTGCAGGGTCCGCCATGATACCGAGCCGCGTCCTTCACTTGCCACCGCCCGCTTGCCCAGCCATGACACCCGGCGCGGGCCCGCGATGAAAGACGCGCGCCGCGTTCCGCAATCCCTGCCGCATGCCGCACCGTTCGAGGCGCTGGGCATCGTGGTGCTGTGCTTCGGCTGGTTCATCCTCGGCTCGCTGCAGGCGGCAGCGGCCTGGCGTCCTGAGGCCGGAACCGGTGGCGGCTTTACCAATGGCGGCTTCGACGCGCTGGTCGTGATCGAACTGATCCTGGGAACCTCGGCCATCGCGGTCCTGGGCATGCGCGGCTACCCTCTGCAGACCTTGATGCCACGTCCATCCTGGTTCGGCGCGCTTTGGGGCGCAGGGCTGTATGCGGCGGTCATCGTACTGGATGCCTTCATCCAGCCGCTGTTGCCGGGTGGCGTGGGAGCGCCGGTCATCGACATGCTGGACCAGACCAGAGCAGCCTGGTCCAGCATCGTGCCCATGGCGCTGGTGAACGGCGCCTATGAGGAAATATTCCTGCTGGGGTACCTGATGCGCGGCTTGCGCCGCTACGGCGCATCGACGGCGATCGGCATCGCGCTGCTGGTGCGCATGCTGTATCACACCTACCAGGGGCCGGCCGGCGTGGTCGCGGTCATGCTGTTCGGCCTCGCGGTCAGCCTGTATTACCAGCGCAAGGGGCAACTGTTCCCGGTGGTGCTGGCGCACGTGATCGGCGACATCGCACCATTCATGTGAGGTTTTACAGCTTGTAGTCGATGATCAGCGGCGCGTGGTCCGAGAAGCGCTGGTCCTTGTAGATGGACACGGCGTGGGCGGTGGCGGCGATACCCGGGGTGGCGACGTGGTAATCGATGCGCCAGCCGACGTTGTTGGCCCAGGCCTGGCCGCGGTTGCTCCACCAGGTGTAGTCGGCCGCATCCGGCGCCACCACGCGGTGCACGTCCACCAGGCCCAGTTCGTCGAAGATGCGCGTCATCCAGGCGCGCTCCTCGGGCAGGAAGCCCGAATTCTTGCGGTTGCCTTTCCAGTTCTTGAGGTCGATTTCCTTGTGCGCGATGTTCCAGTCGCCGCAGATGACGACTTCACGGCCCTCGGCCTTGAGTTCCATCAGGTGCGGCAAGAACACGTCCATGAAGCGGAACTTGGCCAGCTGGCGCTCGGGCGAGGACGAGCCGGACGGGCAGTACACCGAGATCACGGTCAGGTTGCCGACGTCGGCGCGGGTGTAGCGGCCTTCGCTGTCGAATTCGACGCAGCCGAAGCCGCTGCGCACGGCATCCGGCTTGATGCGGCTGTACACGCCAGTGCCGGAATACCCCTTCTTTTCGGCGTAGTGGAAATGGCCGTGGTAGCCGTGCGGGGCGAGGAATTCCTCGGTCATGTCGGCTTGCTGGGCTTTCAGTTCCTGGACGCAGATGAAGTCGGCGTCCTGGCTGGCCATCCAGTCGAAGAAACCTTTCTTGTGGGCGGAACGGATCCCGTTCAGGTTGGCGGAAATAATACGTGGCATGGTCGGGAAGTAAAGAAAGTGGACAGTAGGGCAAGCCGTGATGGCGCCATTGTGACGCTGCCGCAACAGCGTGCAACCGGATAGTGTAGCGCTTTTTTTCCATGCAGGAATGTCGGGGATCGTTCTGCTACACTGTCGGGCAGGCGCGGCGCTCCGGCCGTCGCCCGTTCTTCCCACTTCACTGGAGCCTGCCGTGCTGACCACTCCCGACGAAACCACCCAGGGCGCCGCTGGAGAATCCCCCCATTTCGTGCGCTTCTACGACGACGACGCCAACCTGCTCGACGACGTGTCCGATTTCATCGACAGCGCGCTGCGCGCCGGCGGTACCGGCATCGTGGTCGCGAGTGCCGCCCACATCGCCGACCTGCGCCGCCGCCTGGCGGGACTGGGCAATTCGGAAGGCGCGCCGGCCTGGTTTTCCGGCCGCCTGCTCCTGCTCGACGTCGAAGAAACGCTCGGCCAGTTCATGGTCGACGGCTGGCCCGACGCCCGCCGCTTCCACGCGACCATCGGCGCCGTCATGGCCGAGGCCTGCGCCGGCGGCGCCGGCGTGCACGCGTTCGGCGAGATGGTGGCGCTGCTGTGCGAGCGCGGCCTGTACGATGCCGCCGTGCGCCTCGAACAGCTGTGGAACGAACTGGCCGCCACGCTCGATTTTTCGCTGTTCTGCGCCTACCCCTGGCGCCTGTTCGCCCAAGACGAGCACATGACCGCCTTCGACCGGGTCTGCGCCGAACACGTCCGCTGCTCGCATACCCGCGCGCTGCGCCGCCCGGCGCCAGGCAGGGACGTGGCGCTGGAAACGGAAATCGTGCGCCGCAAGGAAGCCGAGCAGACGCTGCGCCGGCGCGAAAAGGAATTCGCCGACTTCGTCGAGAACGCCGCCGAGGGCCTGCACCGCGTGGCCGGCGACGGCACCATCCTGTGGGCCAACCGCGCCGAGCTGCAGATGCTCGGCTATGCCTGGGAAGAGTATGTCGGCCGCCACATCGCCGAATTCCATGTCGACGCGCCCGTCATCGAACACATTCTCAAAACGCTGGCCTCGGGCGGCACCCTGTACGACCAGCCGGCGCGCCTGCGCTGCAAGGACGGCTCGATCAAGCACGTGGTGATCCACTCCAACGGCTGTTTCGAGGATGGCCAGCTGCGCTACACGCGCTGCTTCACGCGCGACGCCACCGAACGCTACCAGCGCGACGAGGCGCTGGCGCAGCGCGACCGCATGCTGCTCAACGCGCCGGTGGCGGCGGCGCTGTTGACCGGCCCGGCCTTCACGTTCCGCCTGGCCAACCGGCGCTTCTGCGAACTGGTCGGCCGCGACAGCCTCGACGGCAAAACCTTCGCCGGCGCCTTCCCGGCGCTGCAAACCGGCGAGTTCGCCGCCCTGCTGGAACAGGTCTACCGCAGCGCCGCACCGGCCAGCGCCGACGAGCTGCGGGTGGAACTGGCGCGCGCCGACGGGCGGCGCGAGGAGCGCTTCCTGAAGCTCAGCCTGGAACCCTTGAGCGCGGCGCCGGCGCCGGGCAGCGAGCAGGGCGTGATCCTGGTGGCGGTGGACGTGACCGAGGAAGTGCGCAGCCGGCGCGCCCTGGCGCGCGCCCACGACGAACGCGAGCGCCTGGTGGCCGAGCTCACCGCGGCCAACCGCACCAAGGACGAATTCCTGGCGATGCTCGGCCACGAGCTGCGCAATCCGCTGTCGCCGATCGTCACCGCGCTGCAACTGATGCGCATGCGCGGCGAGGAGGGCGCGCTGCGCGAGCGCGAGATCATCGAGCGCCAGGTCGAGCACCTGGTGCGCCTGGTGGACGATTTGATGGACGTCGCGCGCGCCACCCGCGGCCAGATCGAGCTGAAGTTCGAACAGGTCGAGATCGCGCAGACGCTGCACAAGGCGGTCGAGATGGCCAGCCTGCTGCTGGAACAGCGCGGCCATGCCATCGAGCTCGGGATCGAGTCGGGCCTGCACTGGGAGGGCGACCCAATGCGGCTGGCGCAGGTGGTCTCGAACCTGCTCACCAATGCGGCGCGCTACACCGAGCCGGGCGGCAGGGTCGTGCTGCGCGCGCGGCGCGACGGCCCGGGCTGGCTGCGCATCAGCGTGACCGACAACGGCATCGGCCTGGCGCCGGAGATGCTGACCCAGGTGTTCGGCCTGTTCTTCCAGGGCAAACGCAGCATGGACCGCAACGAGGGCGGCCTGGGCATCGGCCTGGCGCTGGTCAAGAACATCGTCGAGCTGCACGGCGGCCGGGTCGAAGCCAGGAGCGAGGGCGTCGGCCGCGGCAGCGAGTTCCTGGTGCGTCTGCCCATGGTCAGTACCGGCGCCGGGTCCGCGTCCGTCGCCATCGACGCGCCCGCGCTGGCCGCGCCGGCCGCGCCGCAGAGAAGGATCATGGTGGTCGACGACAACGCCGACGCCGCCGAGATGCTCGGCCTGCTCCTGATGGCGCATGGCCACCAGGTCGAGGTGTTCAACGATCCGGTGAGCGCGCTCGAGGCGGCGGGGCGGATGCATCCGGATATCGCCGTGCTCGACATCGGCCTGCCGGTGCTGGACGGTTATGAACTCGCAGTGCGCCTTCGCGCGCTGCTGGGCGACCATCCGTGCCGCCTGGTGGCGCTGTCGGGCTACGGGCAGGACGCCGACCGCAGCCGCAGCGAGCAGGCCGGCTTCGAGCGGCACCTGGTCAAGCCGATCACGCCGGAGCAGGTGGCGCGCCTGGCCGATGCGTCGCCGGATGGAGCCTGAAAGCCGCGGCGCAGATTAAAATACGGGCTTTCGAATCCAGGGAGCACTGCGTGAACAATCTGCGCCAACAGTTTATTGCGTTTTCGGTCGAGGCCGGCGTATTGAAATTCGGTAACTTCACGACCAAGGCGGGGCGCCAGTCGCCGTACTTCTTCAACGCGGGCCTGTTCCACGACGGCGCCACGCTGGGCCAGCTGGCGCAGTTCTACGCCCAGACCCTGCTCGATTCCGGCGTCGAGTTCGACATGCTGTTCGGCCCGGCCTACAAGGGCATCACGCTTGCTTCCGCCACCGCGGTGGCGCTGGCCGCCAAGGGCCGCAACACGTCGTTCGCCTACAACCGCAAGGAAGCCAAGGACCACGGCGAAGGCGGCACCATCGTCGGCGCCACCCTGAAGGGCAAGGTCGTGATCATCGACGACGTGATCTCGGCCGGCACCTCGGTGCGCGAATCGGTGACCATGATCCGCGCCGCCGGCGCCGAGCCGGCCGCGGTGCTGATCGCGCTCGACCGCATGGAACGGGCTGGCCGCGACGGCGTGCTGTCGCCGCTGTCGGCGGTGCAGGAAGTCAGCCAGAACTACGGCATCCCGGTGATCGCGATCGCCAGCCTGGCGGACCTGTTCGGCTACCTGGAAGCCGACCCGGCGCTGGCCGAGCACAAGGACGCGGTGGCGGCGTACCGCGCGCAGTACGGGGTTTAAAGGAAAGCGGCAGGTATCGTTGCCGCCTCGCGCGCCAGCTCCGGCAGGCGCCGGGCCTGATGGCCGATGAAGTCGGCCAGGCGCGTGACGAACCCGCGTTCGTCGTCTTCATAGTCATCCGACAGCGCCAGCCCGGCCGCCGCGGTATGTACCGCGGCGGCCAGACGTTGCGCTTCACGCCGCATCAGCTTGCGGTCGATGCCGCAACGCGCGGCAAAGTCGGCGAGGGCAAACGGCGTGACCTCGTCGAACGTGAACGCGTCGCCGAATGCCATGGCGAGGTCGGTGTCGAAGTGTTCATACTGGATCATGCTGACCAGGTCATACCAGGGCGCAGGCTCGAGATAGCCGCCGGCCCGAATATAAAAAGAGAAGTTCTTGCCATGGGCATCGCTGTTCCCGATCAGGAACTGGAAGAATGCCCAGCGCAGCATCGCCAGCTTGGCGGCCGCCTTGTTGCCGGTCAGCGCACCAAGGCCAAACAAGCGTGCGAAGCTCATGCCGTCGCGGATATCGCGGACTTGCGCTCCATTGCCCAGGTTCCGCTCGTACTTGAAACTGACCGGCAGGTCGCAGGCCTGGCAGGCATCTACCATGTGCAGACGGTCGACCCGGGCCGTATCGCCCTGTCCCTGCACGATGCGGTCGAAGCGGCGCACGACGAGCACGGGATGCGGCGTGCGCAGCAATGCTACCGGCGCCGCCGGCAAACCGATGCGGTGCGCAAGCGTCATGCAAAAATGCTCGTTGACCGCGAGATGGGGCAACCTCGGTTGGCCGAGGTCGGGTTTGAGGATATGGGTCGATGCCAGGCGGGGCCCATCGACCAGGAACAGCCGTCCGCCCTGGTGCAGCGGCGCATCGAGGTAGACCAGCAGCTTGTCCTGCACACCCGCGACCGACATGCGCACCTTGCCGTCCCAGATCGTGAAGGGCATGTCGCGGTCGGCGATGCGCGCATCCAGTTCCGCCAGCGGGATTTCCCGCATTTCATGCCGGGCCCGGTCCAAGGCGATGTGCGCCTGCGCGTCCTGGAAACGCAAGACCCCGGCGGTTTCGCTGCCAAGCGCGCGGATCAGTCCGAATACATTGGATTTGGCCAATCCATTGGATGCGACAGCGACATCCAGCGCATGCCCTTCCAGCAGCAAGTGCTCGATGAAGCGCTTGATGGAGCGTGAATCGTAGCCGCGCTCGGGTGGGGTGAGCGGCAAGGATGGCGACAAGGGAAAGGCGGCGGGCGCCTTTCGCCAGTCGCCGGTGTAGTCCAGCGACCACGTATCCATCGCAGGATCATGGTCGATATGCGCCATGAGTGCGTCGCCGGCGAACACGTCGAGCGCGTGTGTCAAGGCTGTGCTCCGTTCGTTCCCGATTCGGCCTGGCGCACCCAGGGATGCTCCTTGGGCACAACGAGCATCGTCAGTCCGAGGCCGTCGAGGACAGCCAGCGCTTTGTCCAGGCGTACACTGCCTTGGCCGTTTTCCAGCCGCGACATCAGGTCGACGGAAACGCCGAGCAGCGCCGCCGCATCATCGATGCGCAACTGTTGCGCACGGCGGCGTTGGCGTACCAATGGTCCCAAGGCACCAGGATGTGCAAGCACGGCAGGAGGCAAGTCCATGTTTACTCCATTTCGGAATTTCAGAAATTCAAGTCAGTATAATCCAGTCTGGCCATAGTATTTCTTAAATTCCGAAATCCGTGCTTAAATGTTACTTTGAATAGTGTGATTTCTGAAAATCCGAAATCTCGGTTTGTCGAGTGGTCTTCCAGTAAATATTTCTGATATTACGAAACACAGCAGAAGAGCAGTGGCATCCAAAGCATAAAAAAACCGGGACGAGCCCGGTTTTCATGCATGCAGGAGATGACGGCGCTCAGCCCGCCAGTTTCTTCTTCAGCAGCTCGGTCACCTGGGCCGGATTCGCCTTGCCCTTCGATGCCTTCATGGCCTGGCCGATCAGCGCGTTGATCGCGGCTTCCTTGCCGGCGCGGTACTGCTCGACCGACTTGGCGTTGTTGGCCAGGACCTCGTCGACGATCGCTTCCAGCGCGCCGGTGTCCGAGATCTGCTTCAGGCCTTCGCGCTCGATGATGACGTCGGCCAGGTGCTCGTCTTCCGACTTGGCTTCCCACATCAGGCCGAACACCTTCTTGGCGGCATTGTTCGAAATCGTACCGTCAGCGATCCGTTTCAGGAGTAACGCCAGCTGCGACGCTTCCACCGGCGAATCGGCCAGGTCCACGCCTTCGCGGTTCAGGGTCGACGACACGTCGCCCATCATCCAGTTGGCGGCCGCCTTGGCGTTTTCCTTGCCGGCCCTGGCCAGCACCGCTTCGTAGTAGGTGGCCATGACCTGCGACGAGGTCAGGATCAGGGCGTCGTACTCGGGCAGGCCGTAGTCCTTGATGAAACGCTCGCGCATCGCGCCCGGCAGTTCCGGCATGTCGGCCTGGATGCGTTCGATCCAGTCCTGGCCGATCACCAGCGGCGGCAGGTCCGGGTCCGGGAAGTAGCGGTAATCCTGCGCGTCTTCCTTGGTGCGCATCGAGCGGGTTTCCTTCCTGTCCGGATCCCACAGGCGGGTGGCCTGGATGACCTTGCCGCCGTCTTCGATCAGTTCGATCTGGCGCCGCACTTCGTAGTGGATCGCTTCTTCCATGAAGCGGAACGAGTTCAGGTTCTTGATCTCGCAGCGGGTGCCGAATTCGGCCTGGCCGACCGGGCGCACCGAGACGTTGACGTCGCAGCGGAACGAGCCTTCCTGCATGTTGCCGTCGCAGATGCCCAGCCACATCACCAGCGCGTGCAGAGACTTGGCGTAGGCGACCGCTTCGGCGGCGCTGCGCATTTCCGGCTCGGACACGATTTCCAGCAGCGGCGTGCCGGCGCGGTTCAAATCGATGCCGCTCATGCCGGCGTAATCCTCGTGCAGCGACTTGCCGGCGTCCTCTTCCAGGTGGGCCCGGGTCAGGTTGACGGTCTTGGTTTCAAGCTTGCCGTCCTTCTCAAAGGCGAAGCTGATGGTGCCGCCCTGGACCACCGGGTCTTCGAACTGGCTGATCTGGTAGCCTTTCGGCAGGTCCGGATAAAAATAGTTCTTGCGCGCGAAGACCGACTGCGGCGCGATCTTGGCGCCGACCGCCAGGCCGAAGCGGATCGCGCGCTCGACGGCGCCGCGGTTCAGCACCGGCAGCACGCCCGGCAGCGCCAGGTCGACCGGGCTGGCCTGGGTGTTCGGCTCGGCGCCGAAGCGGATCGAGCTGCCGCTGAAGATTTTCGAGTTGGTCGTGAGCTGGACGTGGTTCTCAAGACCGATGACGACTTCCCATTGCATGATGTTCTCTCTTATTCTCGTCTCGACGATGCCTTAGACACCATCCGGTGCGCGGTTGTGCCAGTCTGTGACTTGCTGGTACTGGTGCGCGATGTTCAGCAGCTTGGCTTCGGCAAAATAATTGCCGATGATCTGCAGGCCGACCGGACGCCTGGCATTCGTCTCGCCCTGGCCGAAGCCGACCGGGATCGACATGCCGGGCAAGCCCGCCAGGCTGGTCGACAGGGTGAAGATGTCGGCCAGGTAGTTGGCGACCGGATCGTTGGCCTTCGAGCCCTGGTCCCAGGCCACGGTCGGCGCCACCGGGCCCATGATCACGTCGCACTTGTCTTTGAACGCGGCCTGGAAGTCGTCGGCGATCAGGCGGCGGATCTTTTGCGCCTGCACGTAGTAGGCGTCGTAGTAGCCGTGGCACAGCACGTAGGTGCCGACCATGATGCGGCGCTGGACTTCCTTGCCGAAGCCTTCCGCGCGCGTCTTCTTGTACATGTCCTGCAAGTCCTTGTACTCGGACGTGCGGTAGCCGTAGCGCACGCCGTCGAAGCGCGACAGGTTGGACGAAGCCTCGGCCGGGGCGATGATGTAGTACACCGGGATCGACAGCGCCGTCTTCGGCAGCGAGATCTCGACCAGGGTCGCGCCCAGCTTCACGAATTCGTCGAGCGCGGCGCGCACGGCCTGCTCGACATCTGGAGCCAGGCCTTCGCCGAAGTATTCCTTCGGCACGCCGATGCGCAGGCCATGCAAGGGCTGGTTCAGGTCGCGCGTAAAATCTTCGCGCGCGTTGCCCTGTTCCGGGGTGAGGCTGGTCGAATCGCGGCCGTCGAAGCCGACCATCTCGTTCAGCAGCAGGGCGCAGTCCTCGGCGGTGCGCGCCATCGGGCCGCCCTGGTCGAGCGAGGAAGCGAACGCGATCATGCCGAAGCGCGACACGCGGCCATAGGTCGGCTTGATGCCGGTGATGCCGCAGAAAGCGGCCGGCTGGCGGATCGAGCCGCCGGTGTCGGTGCCGGTCGCGGCCGGCGCCAGGCGCGCGGCGATGGCGGCGGCCGAACCGCCCGAGGAGCCGCCCGGCACGGCGAGCAGGTCCCACGGATTCGTCACGGCGCCGAAGGCCGAGTTCTCGTTGGCCGAGCCCATCGCGAATTCGTCGCAATTGAGCTTGCCCAGCGTGACCATGCCGGCGTCGCCGAATTTTTCGACCACGGTCGCATCGAACGGGCTGGCGTAGTTGGCCAGCATCTTCGAGGCGGCGGTCGAGCGCCAGCCCCTGGTGACGAAGATGTCCTTGTGCGCGATCGGGATGCCGGTCAGGAGGCCGGCGCTGCCGTCCGCGAAGCGCGCGTCGGCGGCCGCGGCCTGGGCCAGCGTCAGTTCCGGATTCACGTCCAGGAAAGCGTTATGCTGGCTGGCCGCGATGCGGTCCAGGTAATGCCGGGCCAGCTCGGTGGCGGACACCTGTTTGGAATGCAGGAGCGTGGACAGCTCCTTGATGGTTTTGTTGTGCATGATGCTCGATCCGTACGCTTGTATTTATTCGATGACCTTGGGGACCAGGTACAAACCGTCCTGGGCTTTCGGCGCCGGCGCCTGGTAATCCTCGCGGCGGTTGTCTTCGCTCACCACGTCGTCGCGCAAACGCAGCGGCAGCGCGAGCACGGCGGCCAGCGGTTGCGACAACGGCGCAACACCGGTGGTGTCGATCGCCTGCATCTGCTCGGCCAGGGCGAAAATCCCGTTCAGTTCGCCCAGGGCGATTTCGGCGTGGGCGTCGTCCATATCGAGCTGGGCCAGGTTGGCGATCCGTTTTACGTCTGAAAGTGTCAGGGACATGGCAAATGGCGCGCTTGAACCGCGCGCTGAAAGATGATTAGGCAGATAATGAAATTTGGACAACGGCGCGTTAAAGCGGATAAAAGCTTCCTAATACCGTCGATCTCGCAGGCTGATATGGAGGGAACACACCCGTTTTTCAGCGTTTAATCGGTAAATTATAAGGTAGAATGGCGGGCTAATGCGTTATCGGGGTGAAAGCACCCCCGGTCCCCGCGCATGAAAAGCCCGCGAGGCGGATTCGTCAGTCGCGGCGAGGATTCCCCGATTAATGTTTAGGCGCATTGGTTTGCGCATCAGGACACACATGTTTGGTTTTTTACGCAGCTACTTTTCGAACGACCTGGCGATCGACCTGGGTACCGCCAACACCCTGATCTACGTGCGCGGCCTGGGCATCGTGCTCGATGAGCCGTCCGTCGTCGCGATCCGCCAGGAAGGCGGTCCGAACGGCAAGAAGACGATCCAGGCGGTGGGCAAGGAAGCCAAGCAAATGCTCGGCAAGGTCCCCGGCAACATCGAGGCGATCCGCCCGATGAAGGATGGCGTGATCGCCGACTTCACCATCACCGAGCAGATGCTCAAGCAGTTCATCCGCATGGTGCACGACTCCAAGTTCTTCCGTCCGTCGCCGCGCATCATCATCTGCGTGCCGTGCGGCTCGACCCAGGTCGAGCGCCGCGCGATCCGCGAATCGGCGCTGGGCGCCGGCGCCTCCCAGGTGTTCCTGATCGAAGAGCCGATGGCGGCCGCGATCGGCGCCGGCCTGCCGGTGGCCGAGGCGACCGGCTCGATGGTGGTCGACATCGGCGGCGGCACCACCGAGGTCGGCATCATCTCGCTGGGCGGCATGGTCTACAAGGGTTCGGTGCGCGTGGGCGGCGACAAGTTCGACGAAGCCATCGTCAACTACATCCGCCGCAACTACGGCAT
>Ga0265798_10001855_pt1 | contig 31940 bp, 20 predicted proteins | sample P3T30metagenome_FD_192430 | JGI IMG/M metagenome (GOLD analysis project Ga0265798, IMG submission 192430) | Plant litter microbial communities from East Loma Ridge, Irvine, California - P3 T30 | ecosystem: Environmental > Terrestrial > Plant litter > Unclassified | place: USA: California... | reverse complement strand
GCCCCCGCTCAATTGTGCAAGCCAACCCCCTGCCTATCAGCCCCCATGCCTACCCTCAAAACCCTGGCCGCGCACGCGCTGGGCACCACCCACCACCGCATCTTCGGGCTCGACCTGCTGCGGGCCGTGGCCATCCTGCTGACCGTGTATGGCCACGCCGTGCTGCTGGTGCCCCCGGCCGGCCGGTCGTGGCACAACCTGCCGGCCTCGGCCATCGACGGGGTTACTATCTTCTTCGTGCTCAGTGGCTACCTCATCGGGGGCATACTGCTGAAGGCATTGCTCGACCCAGTACGGCCCTTTTCGCTGCGCCACTTCTGGATGCGGCGCTGGCTGCGCACGCTGCCCGCCTACCTCGTGGTGCTGGGCGGCGTGGTGGCCGTGGGCGCCTGGCGCCACCAGCTTCCGGCCGAGGTGTGGCGCTACTTCTATTTTAGCCAAAACCTGCGTACCCCGCACCCCAATTTTTTCCCCGAAGGCTGGAGCCTGGCCGTGGAAGAGTGGTTTTACCTGCTCTTCCCGGTTACCGTGCTCGTGCTCAGCGGCCTGACCCAAAACCGGCGGCTGGCCCTGGCGGGTACCATCGCCCTGTTTCTGCTGCTGCCGCCGCTGTTCAAGTACCATTGCTACCAGCAGGGCCAGGGCCTCGACGCGGCCCGCTGGGATGCCTACTACCGCCGCATTGTAGCTGCCCGCCTCGACGCCATCGCGCTGGGCGTGCTGGCCTGCTACCTTCAGCACTACCACGCCGGCCTCTGGCGCGGCCTGCGGCGCCCCGGCCTGGGGCTAGCGGCGGGCCTGCTGGCCCTTACGTTTCTCTACCCCAAGCTGGGGCCTAACGTAATGTTTTACAACGTGTGGCTGCGCCCGCTGCTCGAAGGCCTGACGGTGCTGCTGGTGCTACCGTTTTTCTCCCAGCTGCGCTACGCCCACTACACCCCGGCCATGCGCGGCCTCACACTCCTGAGCCTCATCTCCTACTCGATGTACCTGCTCAACAAGTCGCTACTTATCAAGCTAGTGCTTCTGCCCCTCACGCAAACCGTCTTCACGCCTTACTTGGGCAGCGCCGGCTGGCTCGTGGCCTACGGCCTCTACTGGGTGCTGCTGCCGGCCGGGGCGCTGCTGCTCTACACCTACGTCGAGCAGCCCTTCATGCGCCTACGGGAGGTGTTTGAGAGGCCCCAGCCCGCCGCCCCGGCAGCCCCAGCCGAACTCACGGTGGCCGGGCAGTAACTCCACTTATTTGCGGCAAAAGCATTTAGGCCAACTGCGATTCAGCAACAAGGCCCGCAAACCATCAGCTCGACTTTACCGGCGCAATTCTATGGCTTTAACAAGCTCATTGGGCAAGGCAGCCGAGCTGCTTTCGTGATGGTTTTAGTAACGCTGTTTCTGCATCAGTACCGATTAAAAAAGGCTAGCCGATAAGGCTGGCCTTTTTGCGTTTCAAATGGGCTGCTGGGGGCAATATTTCCTTAAATTTCCTTGGCGGCTGGCTAGCTAGCTGCCCAACGGGCGGCCACTAAGCCCCCAGTCAATAGGCCAACCAGCTATTGGCCTTTCCAAATGCTGGAAAGCCAATCCACAGGCTGGATTAAGCGCCTTAAACCTTCCAAATTTCCTACTGATTTTCAATCTATTAACAATAAAATATTCTCTGGCATCCGGTTGGCCTTTGGGCTGGCATGACGCATTCACTACCCGATATCCTTGTTCCCCCAGCGGCGCCGGCCGACCTGCCGGCGCTGCTGGCCCGCCTGGGCTACGCGCCCGTGGCTACCGGCGGCGTGCGCCTGCGCGGCTGCCGCAACCCCGATGGCAGCCTGCGCTGGGTGTGGCCCGCCACGGTGCGCCAGCCGCTGTTTCTGGAGTTCTACAATGCGGCCTCGGCCAAGGCCCGGCTGTTTAGCGGGCTGGTACGGCTGGTGTTCTGGTGCCGGCTGCAAGGGCTGTTTTTTCGGCAACTGCCGGGGCGGTTTGCGCCCACGGGTGCGCAAGCGTGGCCCCGCGGCGACTTTGCGCTCTTCACCGGCACGCCGGGCCCCAACCGAAAGGCCGTGTGCTGCTACGACCTCGCGCCCGGCCGCCGGGTGTTTGCTAAGCTGCCGCTCGGCCCCGCCGCCCCGGCCAAGCTGCGCGCCGAGGCCACGCACCTGCGCACGCTAGCCCAGCTCGGCGACCGCACCACGTTCAGCCTGCCCCGCGTGCTCGACTACGAGGCCGGCCACCTGCTGCAAAGCGGCGTGAAAGCCCCCGGCGCGCGCCGCGCCCCGCACTTCGGCGCGGCCCACGCCCGCTGCCTGGCCGAGCTGCTGGCCGCCACCCAAACGCGGCAGCCGCTGGCCGCCAGCGCCTACTGGCACACCACCACCGCCCAGGTGGCCCGCCTGCAAACCCTGGCCGACACCCGCGTGCCCTTCGGCCTGCGCACCAAGCTGCACCACCTGCTCGCCACCATCGACGCGCAGCAACCCGTCACGCTCGCCTTCGCCCACGGCGATTTCACGCCCTGGAACTGCTGGGTAAACCCCGACGGGCTAGCCCTCTACGACCTGGAGCTGGCCCTGCCGGCCGCGCCGCTGCTCTACGATTTGTTTCACTTTGAAGTGCAGCAGGCGCTGCTGGTGACGCGGCAGCCAGCCGCCGCCACCAAGGCCCGGGCGCTGGCCACGGCCGCCCGGTACTTTACGGCCGTGCCGGCCGCCGAGCTGGCGCTGGCCTGGCAGCTCTACCTGCTGCACCAGGTAGGCACGGGGGCGCTGCTCTACCACGCCCAGGCCGAGTGGCACCCGCAGGTAAGCTGGCTGCTCAGCGGCTGGAACGAACTGCTGACCCTGGAGCTGGCCCCCGCCGTGGCCCACCGCCAGCTAGCCCTCTACGACCTGCTCGACCGCGTGCAGCTGCTGCCCCAGCCGGGCGTGGTGCTCAAGCCCCGCGCCGCCAATGCGTATTACCCCGCCGCTTCCTCCGACCTCGACTTGCTGCTAACCCAGCCCGGGGTGGCGGACTGCGTGCGCTTTTTGCAGGCCTGGCCGCTGGTGCAGTCGGCGGCGGTGCGCAAGGCGGCGCACATGGTATCGGTCGATTGCCTATTCCAAGATGGCTCCCTGCTTTCGGTAGACTTGCTGCACGCGCTGCACCGCAAGGCGCTGCACCTGCTCGACGCGGCCAGCGTGCTCGCCCAGGCCGAGCGGAGCATGGCCGGCGTACCGGTGCCGTCACTGCTGCACGACTTCGCCTATACCTGGCTGTTTTACTGGCTTAATCAGAGCCACTTGCCCCTTACGCACCTGCGGCACTTTCAGCAGCAGCCGGCCGCGCAGCAAGCGGCTATGCTGGCGCATCTGCACGAGGCGTACGGCATCACGTTTAGCTGCCTGGGCTGCGCCAGCGTGTACCAGCCGGCCAAGGCGGGGCTCCTGCACTACGCCCTGCGCCAGGCCCCGGCCAACCACCGCCTGGCCCGCAAGTGGCGCGGCCTGCGCTACCTACTGCACACAGCGGCCGAGTTTGTGCGGCCGGGGGGCCTCGTCATCACCTTCAGCGGGGTCGATGGCGCGGGCAAGTCCACCGTCATCGAGCACGTGAAGGAAACGCTCGAAAAGAAGTGGCGCAAGCGCGTGGTTGTCATCCGGCACCGGCCGTCGGTGCTGCCCATCCTCAGCGCCTGGAAGTACGGCAAGGCCGGCGCCGAGGCCCGTAGCGTGCAAAGCCTGCCCCGCCAGGGCCAGAACCACGGCCTGGGCTCGTCGCTGGCCCGCTTTGCCTATTACTACGCCGATTATGTAGTGGGCCAAGCAGTTATCTGGCTGCGGCACACGCGGCGCGGCCACGTCGTGCTCTACGACCGCTACTATTTCGACTTTATCAACGACGGCCGGCGCAGCAACATCCACCTGCCCGCGCGCCTCACCCAGGCGCTCTACGCCTTCGTCAACAAGCCCCGGCTCAACTTCTTCCTCTACGCCGACCCGCAGGAGATTTTACGCCGCAAGCAGGAGCTCTCGGCCAGCACCATCACCCAGCTCACGCAGCAGTACCAGGCGCTGTTTGGCCAGCTCGGGGCGCGCTACCGGCGCTCGCGCTACGTGCCCATCGAAAACCAGGACCTGGACACTACGCTGGCCCTCATCGGCCGCTACATCCAGCAGGAAATCTAAGGCCCGCGCCGCTACGCATTCGTTTATAAAACAGCTGATTATCTATGAAAAACATCCTTGAAAGCTGGGTGCGCCGCCGCAACCCCGACTTCGCCCTGCACCCGGCGGTGGGCAGCCGCGTGCTGCTGAGCTTTGGCCTGCGCACGGCCCACAGCCTGCTGCGCGGCTGCCGCCTGTGGCTGCGCGGGCGCGCCCCGGGCGGGGCCATGCTGGGGCGCGGCGTACGGTTTCAGCACCTCGGGCTCATCCGCTTCGGGCGGTGGCTGAAAGTAGGTGATTCCGTGTGCTTTAGCGGCCTGGGCACGGGCGGCCTCACGCTGGGCGACCGCGTGAGCATCGGGGCCTTTAGCCAGGTTATCGTCTCGACGTCGCTGCACGAGCCGGGTTGCTTTATCGAGCTGGGGAGCCGCGTGGGCATCGGCGAATTTGCCTACCTGGGCGGGGGCGGCGGCCTGCGCATCGGCGACGACTGCATCATCGGGCAGTACTTCAGCTGCCACCCCGAAAACCACCGCCACGCCGACTACGCGGCCCCCATTCGCCTGCAAGGCGTGACGCGGGCGGGCATCACCATCGGCCCTAATTGCTGGATTGGCAGCAAGGTAACCGTGCTCGACGGCGTCAGCATTGGGGCGGGCTGCGTGGTGGCGGCGGGGGCCGTCGTCACCCGCTCGGTGCCCGCGGGCAGCGTGGTGGCGGGGGTGCCCGCCCGCCTTATTGCCAGCCGGGTGCCGCAGGCGCGCCCCGCCGCTTACGCCGACTTACTATCCGAAGTAGCATGAAAACAGTTCTCCTCACTGCCTACGCCGTCAATCCCTACAAAGGCTCCGAAGACGGCATGGGTTGGAATTTTATTTTGCAAGCCGCCCGCTTTCAGCGCGTTATTGCCGTGACGCGCCAAAACAACGGCCCCCACATCCGGCGCTACCTGGCCGAAAACCCCGCGGTGGCCGCCCAGGCCGCCGGGGTCGAGTTTCTTTACTTCGACCTGCCGCCCTGGACGCGCTGGTGGAAGAAGGGGCCGCTGCTCTCGCTCATCTACTTCTACATGTGGCAGGCGGGGCTGGCCGTGTGGCTGCGCCGCCGCCGGCTAGCCGTCGATTTGGTGCACAACCTCAACTTCCACAACGACTGGACGCCCTCTTTTCTGTGGCTGCTGGGCCGGCCGCTGGTGTGGGGGCCCATCGGGCACCACCCGCCCATTCCGGCTAGCCACCTGGCGCAGTACGGGGCCGCCGCCTTTTGCAAAGACCGCCTGATTGGCAGCCTAAAGCACGTTTTTTGGGCGCTCGACCCGTTTTTGCGCGTCACGCGGCGGGCGGCGGGCCAGGTGCTGTGCATGAATTCGGCCGTGGCCCCGCGCCTGGGCCTGCCCAGCGCCCGCTACGAAATCGTGCCCTCCGTGGCGGTCGACTTGCCCAGCGCCGCCCCCCTGGCCGCCGCAGCAGCTTCTGCCGCGCCGGCTGCCTTCACCGTCATGATAGCCGCCCGCATGGTGCCGCTCAAGGGGTTTGACATGGTGATTCGGGCCTTCGCCCAGTTTTACCACGCCCTGCCCCCGGCCGAGCAGCCGGCGGTGCGGCTCCTGCTCATCGGCAGCGGCCCCGAACAGGCGCGCCTGCTGCACCTGCTGCGTACCCACCACCTCAGCGGCTGCGCGGTGCACCGGCCCTGGCTCGACCGCCCCGAGCTGCTGGCCCTCTACCGCGAGGCGTCGGTGTTTTTCTTTCCCTCGCACGAGGGCGCGGGCATGGTGGTGGCCGAGGCCATGAGCTACGGCGTGCCCGTGCTGTGCTACGAAAACGAGGGCCCCGGCGAGCTAACGCCCGCCGCCTCCAGCCTCAAAGTGCCCTACCGCGACTTTGCCCAAAACGTGCGGGACTTTGCCGAGCGCCTGAGCTGGCTGCACACCTCCCCGCGCCTGCTGGCCGCCGAGGCCGCCCTCAGCCGCCGCCACGTGGCCCAGCACCACACCTGGGCGCGGCGCGGCGAGCAGCTCCAACGTATTTATCAGCAAGCCCTTGCCGCATGAGCCAGCCCCGCATCATTGCCGTTCACCTGCTCAACGACCGCAGCGGCAGCCCGCTGGTGCTGCGGCAGTCGCTGGCCGTGCTGGCCGAGGCCGGCTACGCCATCGACCTGCTCACGGCCACCCCCGGCGAGCCGGGTTTTTTGAGTGATTTGCCCGGCGTTACTACCCACCCGCTGGCCTACCGCTGGTCGGCCCGGCCGTGGCGCACGCTGCTCAACTTTGCCCTGGTGCAGTGGCTGGTTTTTTGGAAGGTGCTGCACCTGGCCCAGCCGGCTAGCGTGGTGTACGTCAACTCGCTATTGCCCGCCGGCGCGGCGCTGGCCGCCCGCTGGCGGGGGGCGCGGGTGGTGTACCACCTGCACGAGGTGTCGCTGCGGCCGGCCCCGCTGCGGCGGCTGCTGTGCGGGGTAGCCCAGCGCACCGCCCACCAAAGCCTCTGCGTGTCGGAGCACGTGCGCACGGCGCTGGCGCTGCCCAGGGCGGGGCAGCAAGTGGTGTACAATTCCTTGTCGCCCGACTTTTTAGCCGCGGCCGGCCAGTGGCCGCTGCCCACCCACAGCCCCCGCCACTTCGTGGTGCTGATGGCCTGCTCGCTGCGCGATTACAAGGGGGTACCCGAGTTTTTTGCCCTGGCCCACAGCCTGCCCGAACTACACTTCGAGCTGGTGCTGAATGCCACCCCGGCCGCCGTGGCCAGCTACCAGGCCCAGCACCCGGCCCCGGCCAACCTCCACCTGTTTGCCGCCGTGGCCGACATGCACCCGCACTACCGCCGCGCCGCCGTGGTCGTCAACCTCTCGCGCCCCGACGAATGGGTCGAAACCTTCGGCATGACCATCCTCGAAGGCCTCGCCTACGGCCGGCCCGTCATCGTGCCCCCCGTGGGCGGCGTGGCCGAGGTCAACGTGCACACCCAGACCGGCTTTGCCATCGCCGGGCGCGACTTGCCCACCCTGCAACGCGCCCTGCTACTGCTCCACGGCAACCACGCGCTGTACGTGCGCATGGCCGCTGCCGCCCGGCAGCGCGCCGCCGCCTTCGCCCCCGAGCGCTTCAAAGCCCAGATTCTGGGCGTTTTCGGGCCGGTAGCTCAGCCCGTGCTAGCGGCGGCTTAGTGGCGGCTCGGGCTTTGTTTTTCACTTCCTTTTTCCTATTGATTTTTGCCAAAACACCTACGTTAAATGTCTGCTAATAAAAAAGTTGCTATCATCGGCACCGTGGGGCTGCCGGCCTGTTACGGTGGTTTTGAAACCCTAACGGCTTACCTGGTCAAGCACCTGCACCACACCCACCAACTCACGGTGTATTGCAGCGGCAAGAAATACCCCAAGGCCCAGCGGCGCTCGCACTACGAAAGCGCCCGGCTGGTGTACCTGCCCTTCCAGGCCAACGGCGCGCAGAGCATTATCTACGACTGCCTGTCCATCCTGCACGCGCTGTTTTTTGCCGATGTGCTGCTCATCCTGGGCGTGCCGGGCGCTATTATGCTGCCCTTCGTGAAGTGGTTTACGAACAAGAAAATCATCGTTTCCATCGACGGTATCGAGTGGCGGCGCGACAAGTGGAACCGCTACGCCAAGTGGTTTTTGCGCTGGTCGGAAAACCTGGCCGTGAAGTACTCGCACGCCGATATTTCCGACAACGACGCCATCCAGAACTACACGGCCCGCGCCTACAGCACCCGCAGCCGCGTGATTGAGTACGGCGGCGACCACGCCCGCAAGCAGCCCATCACCGACGACGACCGCGCCCGGTACCCCTTCCTGGCCCAGCCCTACGCCTTCAAGGTGTGCCGCATCGAGCCCGAAAACAACGTGCACCTCGTGCTGGCCGCCTTTGCCGAACTGCCGAGCTACTCCTTTGTGCTCGTCGGCAACTGGCAAAACAGCGCCTACGGCCGCGAGCTCAAGGCCGAGTACGCGCCCTACCCCAACCTGTACCTGCTCGACCCCATCTACGACCAGGCCCGGCTCGACGTGCTGCGCAGCAACTGCTACGTGTACGTGCACGGCCACAGCGCCGGCGGCACCAACCCCTCGCTGGTCGAGGCCATGAGCCTGGGCCTGCCCGTGCTGGCCTTCGATGTCTCGTTCAATAAAGCAACCACCGAGCAAAAAGCCGTGTACTTCACCCACAAGGAAGACCTAAAAGCCCACATCACCGCCACCCGCGTGGGCACTTGGCTAGCCCTGGGCGAGCAAATGCAAGCCATTGCCGAGCGCCGCTACAACTGGGCCGTCATTGCCAAAAAATATAACTACCTCATCACCAAAGTATTGCGGCCACGTGAAGCCACCACCAAGGACGGGCTGCACGCCCAGCTAAGCCAGCTTCAATATGCCGAGTTGCTCCAGCACCACCTGGGGCAGTACGCGGCACCCACGCTGGTCTACGAAGAGGAGATTTAGCAAGTGTAAAACTTGCGCTTAAAATGCAAAACATTTTGAGTTAAAACTGAGTAATTTAATTGACTTTTAGGAGCATTATCAAGCAATAAATAATGATTTTATGGTAAATTTTTAAGTTATTAAGCTTTTTTAGCTCATTACATTAGCTGGTTACTATCTTACATAAATTAGCCATAAATCTTCCTTCATTTAGTGTCCTTATTAATTCCGTACTCTTGTTTACTATTCCTCTAATGGTCAGTTAAGCTACCCCTACGCCCCCTGCTGGCGCAGCCATTTGCTACTTACCCACTATTGCGTTAAGAGAACTGTGTTGTTGACCTACTGCCACCCGGCTAGCGCTCCCCTAGGGCCTCAGCCGGGTGGCAACGTGGCTTTTGGGCTGCCCAGGCAGGGTCTTATTTCCTTACAGTACTCTTTCCCTTTTATTCCCCTGATGGATATACCGTTTACCATTTTTATTGTCGAAGACGACCCCTGGTATGGGCAACTACTACACTACCACCTGTCGCTAAACCCGGACGATAATGTTCACCTCTGGACCTCGGGCCAGGAATGCCTGGCCAACATGCACCTGCGCCCCGATGTGGTGACCATCGACTTTTCGCTGCCCGACATCAGCGGCGATAAGCTACTGCTCAGGCTTAAGGAGCGCTGGCCCGAGGTACCGGTCGTCATCATCAGCGCCCAAAACAAGATTGCGACCGCCGTGCAGCTCCTCAAAATGGGGGCGGCCGACTACCTCGTGAAGGACGACAACACGAAGGACTTGCTGTGGAATGCCGTGCAAAAGCTGCGCGAAACCACTGACCTGCGCCAGCAAGTAAAGCGCCTCGAAAACCAGTTGCAAGACAAGTACGACTTTGGTAAAATCCTGAAGGGCAACAGCCCGGTTATTCACCACCTGTTTGGGCTGATGGAAAAGGCCGCCCAAACGCCGGTGACGGTATCGGTAACTGGCGAAACTGGCACGGGCAAAGAGCTGGTAGCCAAGGCCATTCACATGAAATCGGGGCGCCACAAGAAGCCGTTTGTGGCGGTAAATATGGCCGCCATTCCGGCCGAACTGCTGGAAAGCGAGCTATTTGGGCACGAGAAGGGCGCCTTCACGAGCGCGGTGGCCCGCAAGATTGGCAAGTTTGAGGAAGCCAACGGCGGCACACTCTTTCTGGACGAAATCGGCGACCTGAACCTGGCCATTCAGTCGAAGCTGCTGCGGGTGCTGCAAGAGCGCGAGTTGCAGCGCGTGGGCGGCAGCGACCGCATCAAGCTTGACGTGCGGCTCATCACGGCCACCCACAAGAGCCTGGCGGAAGAAGTGCGCAACAGCACCTTTCGCGAAGACCTCTACTACCGCGTTATCGGGCTGCCGCTGGTGCTGCCGCCCCTGCGCGAGCGCGGCCAGGATGTGCTGTACCTAGCCAAGTATTTCGTGGATGAGTTTTGCCGCGAGTACGACAAGACCCCGCTCACGCTAGCCCCGGCGGCCCTCGATAAGCTGCGCGACTATGACTACCCCGGCAACGTGCGCGAGCTAAAGACCATCGTGGAGCTGGCGGCCGTGCTCAGCAACGGCCACGAGATTCAGGCCGGCGACGTGCTCTTTGCCCCGGCCGGGCGCGAGGCTGGTTTTCTGAGCCTAGAGAAAACGCTACGCGAGTACACCTGCCACATCGTGCGCCACTACCTCGACAAGTACCCCGGCAACGTGCCCCTGGTGGCGCAGAAGCTGGACGTGGGTAAGTCCACAATTTACAAGATGATACAAGACGGCGAGGTCTAAGCTACCCGCCGCTTTCCCTCCTTTTCTTCCGGTGCTTTATATGTCTTGCGAGACTACCTGCGCAGCGCTGCGGCAGACGCTACGTGCGCGCGATGCCGAAATTACCGTGCTACGGGCGCAATTGGCGGCTACCCAGCTGGCCGCCACCAGCCCCTACCTGGGCGACCTGCCCAACTTTGTGGCCCAGATGCAGGGCTTGTTTGTGGGCGTGGTGACTACCGACTGCCACGGGCTCCTGAACTGGGCCAATTCGCGCTTCCTCAAGCGCTGCGGCCACCCGCCGGCCCGCTTGCTCGGCCGCCCGCTGAGCAACCTGCTGGGGGCCTCTCCGCTCGACGAGGCTACCCAGCTGCTCATTGCCTCGGGCATGGCCGGCGGCCTTTCCTTTCAGTTTGACCTGCCCGACCCCTGCGCCGGGTACGAGGGGGGCTGGCTGCGGGTGCGCATGCAGCCGCTGCGGCGCCCGGCGGCAGCCGAGCTACTTTTTGTGGGGCTACTCGAAGACATAACCGAGGAGCGCCGCAACCAGCGGGCGCTGGCCGAGAGCGAGCATCGCTACCGCGAGCTGGCCGAGAATGTGCCCGGCGTACTCTACCGCTGGCGCAAGCACCCCGACGGCACCTTTTCCTCGCTCTACGCCAGCTCTAAGGCCTACAACACCTTTGGCCTGACCATGGCCGATGCCCCAAACCTAGGCGACTATGTGCACCCTGACGACCGCGGCCGCTGGTACGAATCGGTGGCCAGTGCCACGGCTCAGGGCAACGCCGTGCCGTGGGCGTTTGAGGGCCGCCTGCTGGTACCGGGCCAGCCGCTACGCTGGTGGCGGGTCAATGCGTCCTTATCGTACAGCAATGCCGAGGGCGATGTTTACAACGCCATCATTCAGGATATTACCACCCTGAGGCAAGCCGAGGAAGTAACGCGGCACGGCCAGCTACGGCAGCACCTAGCCGTGGATGGCCTCGGTGACGGCGGCTGGGAGTACAACTACCAAACCCGCATACTGACTATCTCGACGGAGTATAAGACGATGCTGGGCTACGCCGACCACGAGCTGCCCAATGACCACCCCAACTGGTATCAGTATGTGCATCCCGACGATAAGGCGCTGATAATGGAGGCCTGGCGGGCCTACCACGGCGGCGAAACAACTACCTTCAACTGCGAGCACCGCCTGCTCAACCGCGACGGCAGCAGCCGCTGGGTACTCAACCGCGCCCTGGTAACCAAGCGGGATGTAGCCGGCCGGCCCGTGCTAGTGACCGGCCTCAACACCGATATCTCGGCCAGCAAGCAGGTAGCGGCGGCCCTCTCCGTATCGGCGCTGCGCCTCTCCACTACCATTGCCAGCTTGCAGCGCGGAATTTTGCTGGTCGATGAAAACCGGCGCATCGTGCTGGCCAACGACTCCTTCTGCCGCATTTTCGGCATTAGCCTCACCTCCGAGCAGCTAGTAGGCCTTGCCGACCGTAGCGTGACCGAATTGATTCAAAGCAGCTTCGAGGACGAGGCTAGCTTTATGGCCTGCCTGGAATATAAAATCCAGCAGCAGGTGCCGTGCCTCAATACCCTGCTGGCGCTGCGCGATGGCCGGGTGCTCCAGCGCTCCTTCATCCCGGTGCGCGACGGGGTAGCTGATATCGGCCACCTCTGGACGTTTGAGGATATTACGGAGCGCCACAGCGCCGAGCAACAGCTTAAGCGCCAAGAGGAAAAGTACCGCAACATCATCGACAACATGCACCTGGGCCTGGTCGAGATGGACCTGAGCCACCGCGTGCTGTACGCCAACCAGAGCTACTGCCAGATGGTGGGCTACACCTCGGAGGAGCTGCTGGGCCAGCCATTGCACCCGCTCATCATTCGGCCCGAGCACATGCCGGCCCTGCGCGAGCGCCTGGCCGAGCGCAACCGGGGCATTGCGGGCTCCTACGAGTTGCAGGTGCGCACCAAGCAGAACGAGGCGAAGTGGCTGTTCATCGGGGCCGCACCGCTCCTCGACGAGGCTAAGCAGCCGGTGGGTACCATCGGCATCAACCTCGACATCACCCACCAGAAAGCGCTGGAAAACAACTTGCGCGAGGCCAAGCAGCAAGCCGAGGACTCAGCCCGCGCCAAGGAATTATTCTTGGCCAACATGAGCCACGAAATCCGCACGCCCATGAACGCCATCATGGGCATGAGCCAACTGCTGGCCAAGACGCCGCTGGCCAGCAAACAGAGCAACTACCTGCACGCCATCACTACCTCGGCCCAGAACCTGCTGGTCATCATCAACGACATCCTGGACCTCTCCAAGCTCGATGCCGGTAAGATGACCATCGAGCGGGTGGGCTTCAACGTGGCGCGCCTGTGCGCCCAAGTCGAGAAAACGCTCCTTTATAAGGCCGAAGAGAAGGGCCTGCGGCTCAACATCAAGGTGAGTCACCTCATCCCCGACGTGGTGCTCGGCGACCCCTACCGCATCACGCAGATACTGCTCAACTTAGCGGGCAACTCCATCAAGTTTACGCCCAAGGGCGAGGTCACCATCGAGTGCGAGGTAGCGGGCTACCACAACGGCGAGGTCATCGTGGCGTTCATGGTGGCCGATACGGGCATCGGCATCGACCCCGCCTACTTGGAGAATATCTTCCAAGAATTCAGCCAGGAAGACTCTTCCATCACCCGCAAATTTGGCGGCACGGGCCTGGGCCTGAGCATTTGCCGCAGCCTGGCTCGCCTCATGGGTGGGGAAATCCACATCGAAAGCGAAAAGAATAAGGGGACCATCAGCTACTTCAGCTTGTTTCTGCCCATCGGCACCGTACACGACCTGCCGCAACGCAAGCTGAGTACGGCCGCCGTGGGCCGGCACGCCGAGCTACGAGGCAAGCAGGTATTATTGGTAGAAGACAACGAATATAACCGCCTGCTAGCTAAAACGTTTTTGACCAATACCGGCCTCGCTGTAACGGAAGCTGCCAACGGGGCTGAAGCCGTGGAGCGCGTCAAACGCCAGGAGTTTGACCTCATTCTGATGGATGTGCAAATGCCCCTCATGGACGGTTTTGAGGCTACCGAGCACCTGCGCACCACGCTGCACCTCACTACGCCCATCATCGCCCTCACCGCCTCGGCCATCAACGGCGAAAAGCAGAAGTGCCTGGCCGCCGGCATGAACGACTACCTGACCAAGCCGTTTTTTGAGGAAGAATTACTAACGCTGGTGCACGACTGGCTACTGGGCGCCCACAGCATCAGCGAGCTGAGCCCGTCCACGCTCGCCCCGGTAGCCCCGGCGCCCGCGCTCTACAAGCTGGATATTCTGCTTGATACGGCGCGGGGCAATCAGCAATTCGTGGTCATGATGCTGCAAACTTTCCTCAACGGCACCCAAGCTGCCCTGCGCGACCTGAACCAGGCCCTGCAAATCGGCAACGTGCAGGCGCTGCAAGCCACGGCGCACAAGCTGCGCCCCAGCCTGGTGCACTTGCAGATTCAACCCGCCGTGGCGCTCATGGACCAGCTCGAAAGCTGGGTGGGTCCCTTCAGCTACGACGACCTGCACCCCCTGGTAGAAGCCAGTGACCGCCTCCTGCGCCAAGTGCTCACGGGCATGACCACCGAACTGGAGGCCCGGCGTGCCGTTGGGACTAGCTAAGTCTACCCCCCGGACTGGCCATCCGGAATGTAGAAACCCAGCGAAAGAAGGAGACCAAAAATAAGCCCTGAAAGGCCTTTTTTCTTGCTGATGTTGGCTGGCACGGTGCTGGGCATAGTGGTCAGAAACCCCCACTATGTCCCCCTCCCTCGCTCCTGCCACCTTCCCCATTAAGCTACCGGCCGCCGCCTCCTGCTGGGTAGTGCTGGGCACCCTCACCAGCTTGTTGCTGGCCGGTCATGCGCTATGACCAAGGGCCCTGGCGCAGGCCACCGCACTGCGCCAGCCCGGCCCCGCACCAACGGCCTGCCGAACCCAATCGCGGGCCGCCCCGGCCCAGTTGCTACGCGTTGGCGACTTAGCGGCTCGTACGGCCGGCCGGTCAAAGGGCCTCTGACTAAGTAAATAATCCGAGGTATAAGAAACCTCTTGAACTTAGGCGTTGGTAAACCTGTCCTCTCCGGCAGTGGCGGCAGGCTCCTAGCCGAACGTCGGTCTGCCCGCCTGCGCTACAGGCAGTAGCCGGCGGCACTCACGAGCAATACCCGGCACACCACTAACAGCCGTTACGCCTCGGGCGGCACATCGCCGCCACAAATCGGCGGTTGCCTTGGCCTCTCTCACCGCCCGAGCCCTCCTGCCCCGGTAGCAATACCCACCTACTGCCCATCGGGCAGCAAAAAGCTTATGCGCCGAGCTGCAAATCACTGCTAACACCCGTTAATTAATGGGGTTATTTTTAAATTTCATTCTGCTAGCATTGCTAGCATACTAGCATTACTTGTGCTACGAGTATGCTAGCAGCACTATTAGCAATAGCACTACTAGCTGAGATAGCTCGGTGTTGTGTAGACACAACAACATTTTTTGCAAGCATAACTAGTAATTACCCAAGGTATTGAAATAAGTTTTTTTATAATCAGTTAGTTAGTGCAAGGTAAAAATCTTGCTAGTATTATTGACAAAACTTACGCAGCTGTTTTGCACCTCGCATTGCTAGCAACACTAGTGATGCTAGCAGTAATAGAAAACCTAGCAAAGTTGGCCTTGCTAGTGTATCTTGGCGCACTATTGATTCTATCACGCTAGCTATGCTAGCACTTAAAGCAATACTAGCATGACAACTTCACCTGCCGCAGTCCCCCGGGTTATCGCGGTGGCCAACAATAAGGGTGGGGTGGGGAAAACGGCCTCCACTGCTGCCATTGCCGGGGAGCTGGCACATCAGGGCCACGCAGTACTGGCGCTGGACCTAGACCCACAGGCCGGTAACCTGACCGCCGTATTGCACCAGCGGGGATACCGCGGGGCTACCTTACTGTCCGTACTGCTGGGCGAAGCCACGCTGGAAGAAGTCATCGTAGAAACGAAAGACCCGAACCTGGACCTGCTACCGGCTTCCCTGCAGCTGCTCAGCCAGGAGTCGCGCTTGCAGCGCATACCGGGCTACCACGGCTTGCTACGCAAAATCCTGCCCCAGCTCGGCGGCTACGCCTACGTCGTTATTGATTGCCCGCCCTCTCTGGGTGACCTGACCAGCTTGGCGCTGACGGCAGCAGACACCTACGTCATCCCCTGCCAGGCAGAGCAGCTGGCCTTCGACGGGCTGCACGACATGGTGCGGGCAGCGGGCGTGGTACGCGAAAATCTGAATGAGCGGCTGGCGCTGGCCGGCATCTTCTTTACTGGCTACCACCCTAATCAGCGCGGAGCTCTCAACCATGGCACTGTGGAGGCAACCCGCCGCCTCTACGGTGAGCAGGCTATCCTACCCAACATCCGCAAGGACATGGCCGTGCCCATGTCGCAAGCCACCCAGCAGACGGTGCGGGCCTACGACGCCGCCAGCCGCGCCGCCCAAGACTACGAGTCGCTCACCCATGCCATTCTTGCTACCCTATGAGAAAGCCCACCCAAAGCATGGCCGACATGCTGATACAATCCGTAGCGGCCCCAGCCCCAACTGCCCCAGCCGCAGCAGTACCGCCAGCCGCTACGCCCCCCATTGTACCCCCGGCCGGCGAGCAGTTGGTGGCGTTTGGCCAACGCATCACAGCTACCCACAAGGAGCAGCTCACCCGGCTGGCCTTTTGGAGCCGGCGTAATGAGCGGGCATTGCTCGAACGAGCGCTCTCCGAGTTTTTCGCCCGCCAAGACCCAGAGATGTTGCGTCCCATTCCTGAGCACTAGGCAGTGGGGGAGGGGAGGAGCAAACCAGCAGGGGCGCTCACTTTTGCCCCCGCACGAGCATTGGCTGCCCATCCTAAGTCTGGTGCCTGGGGTGCGCCTGGGGCGGTCTAGCTAAGCCGGGCACAGGTGGGGCGTATTTTTGAAGTAGTGAGGCGAATGGAATGATAAGCGGGGACGGAACGGTGTCGCTTGGCGTTGTACGAGGCGATGTGGGGGCTAATTTCGAGCCTGGCTTCGGCTAGGCCAGGAAAGCTTTCGCCAGCGCGCAATTCAGCTTTGCGGTGACGCCAAAATAATTCGGCGTTGTCGTAGCAGTTACCCCGCCGGCGCCCTACGAGGGCCCAACGTAGGGCCTCGCCGCACAAGTTTTCGGGCGTGGTTGCGCGCACATCGCGGCCCACAATGTTGCGCAAATAATGGGTCAGCCACGCGGCCGGGTAAAGCCAACTGCTGCCTTTACGAGGCAGATAGGTGCTGTACCCAATTTGGAGCGGTAGGGCCGGCTGGTCGAGCCAGCGGCTGGGAGCAGCGCGCATCGCTGGGGCAGGCCCGTCATGAGCGGTACGAAGCATCGGTAGGCTTGCGCAATCTGCGTGGCGGCACCCAGTCGCCGGGCTAGTCCTTAGTGCGGCCGCAGCACCAGAACTTCTTTTCCCTCCCGAGTTTCTTGGACAAACCCCTGGCTGAGGTAGATACGTTGCAGGTACTCCTCAAAGGTGGTAGCCTTTTCCTGACGCTTGGCAAAGGGACCGGGCTTCTCATACATCTGCTGCACGTCAGCTAGCGCCAGTACCGTTTCGGCGGCGGTAGGAGTGGGCAGCCGGCTAGCCCGGGCACGGGACGGGCCAGCCGGGGCAACTACAAGCGGGGGCGGCAGCAGGGAACGCTGAAATTCATCCAGCAGCAGCTTACCAGTGATGCACTTGAACAAGTAATCGGCCGGCTTACGTACGGGGGCCTTACGCGGCTTGCGTAGCACCTGCTGCACATAGTCGAGGTAGGCGGCCGTATACTGTCCTTCGGCTAAGTGGCGGCGGATTAGCGTGCAGCCTTCCTCACTTACTCCCTGCGCTACTAGTTGCTGCGCCCAGTCCTCTACCGGTGGCTCCGACAGCAGGTCAGGAAATGATTCTGGCCCAGAAGACAACTCAATTACTTCTCCCTCACTACTTTCGGCCAGCAGAACAGACTGAGCCTGAAAAACGAAACGAAGCTGCTGCACGGAGTGCCCCTTTCGTATAACTTCCAGTTCAAACGCCAAGTTCGTCTTGGCGAGTGACTGCTTAGCCGGGTCCAGTACCTTGGCCTTAAAGTTATCAAACCGCCCTTTGTATTCATCTGCCCCAATGCCTAGCCGAAAGCGCAGGTCCGGCAGCGTGAAAGTCCGACTACCGAAAGCGCGGTACTCCGACAGCAGCAAATACAGCTTGAAGGCGTGACCAGCCTTCAAGTGTTTTAGCTCCGCAACCCTGGTTTTGGTGAAATTGCCCTTCTCTGCCAGTTGGAGCAGGTACGGCTTAAACAAAGGGTTCAGCACGAGCACCAGCCCCCCCCGCTTTTCCACGTAGCTAGCCAGCGCCAACAGCGGAATGAGCCGATAATCCGGCCGTTTGATTCGCTCCCCATTGGGCCCGAGTTGCTCAATGGAGAGCTTACGTTCGGTAAGTTGGTTGCTCAAGACCAAAATCTGCTTGTAGGCTTTGCCCCCACCCTTGCTCACGTCTACCAACTCGGCGGCGGGAATAAAATGCTCTTTCAATTCCTCGTCATCAGGCCTAATGCGCCGCATTACGGCCGTAAGCGCTCTCCACTCCAGCGTAGTTAGAGAAAATGGACTATTAATGAGCGCATTGTGCTGCCTTATTTCGGAAAGCAGCGGAGCCTCTACCTGTGTTGACTCCGGAATTATCTGAACTGGCGGCGTTTTCAAGCGAATTGGCGGAACTACGAAACCTGGCTAATATACGGCCGGATGACTAATCAGGAAATCAGGTGGTAGGGCTACTAGCTGAAATGACGCATGCCCGCCAGCAGCGGAATCTGGCGGGGACGGGCAAGCTACCACTGGCGCAATACGCTCATATGCTGATGAAGGGGTTGTGGTAGGAGTTGCAAGTGGTCGGGCACGGGGTTTTGGTAGGAATAAGCCGCTGGGCAGCCTTGTAAGTACTCAGGTACGGGGTTGTGGTAGGAGTTGTAAGTAGTCAGGCACGGGGTTTTGGTAGGAATAAGATGCTAAACAGCCTTGTAAGTACTCAAATACAGCGCCGTGGCACGAGTTATAAGTGGTCAGGTACGGGGTTTTAGTAGGAGTAGAGCACTGGATAGCCTTATTAATACTCAAGCACCAGATACTGACAAAAGTTGTAAGCACTCAGGTACACAGCATATTAAATCATAACGGGGTTTTGGTAGGAGGTAGACGGGGTTTTGGTAGGGGTTAGACGGGGTTTTGGTAGGGGTTAGACGGGGTTTTGGTAGGAGATAGACGGGGTTTTGGTAGGAGGTAGACGGGGTTTTGGTAGGAGGTAGACGGGGTTTTGGTAGGAGTTAGACGGGGTTTTGGTAGGGGTTAGACGGGGTTTTGGTAGGGGTTTGTGCTTTGGGGCAATTGTGAATCAATGCGTTATGGCACCCGTAAGACTTATAAGTATTATTAAGTAATAATAAGACTAGCTAGTCTAGGGCTTTTTTGAAAATCTGAAAATAGTTTGGCGCGCGCCCGTAGCGTAGCAGCTAGTTTGGCTACGCACACTAGGGGGCGGGCGCACAATTTCAGCTTACCCGACTGCGCTAAAACAGACAGTATGAAGCCTGAGGTGGTCTAGGAGGTGTTAACAGTAATTCGTGAATTTTTTACCAACGGACGCGCAGTGGGGGCATCGCGCCGCCGCTGCCGGGCCAGGAGGGCACAAGTAGCGGGCGAAGCCAGGACAATCGCCGCTCCGTGGAGGCGTTGCTTTGGCTGACGCGTAATGGCTGCCGGTGGCGGGCTAGTAGAGCGAGGTACCACCTACACGCGCCTCCAGTGCTGGACCGCCTCCGGCGCCCAGGCTCGGGTGTTAGCCGCTGTGGAACAAGATGACGCCCTGCATACCCTGCTGGTCGACGGGCGCGCCGCCACCCCAGCGGTGCGCGCAAAAAAACGGGTCGTGAACCCTGGGCCACGGTGGGCTAATTAGCAAACTGCACGTGGTAGCTGATACCCGAGGCCAGCTTGTGTGCGGCAGTCTGCCCGCCGGGCGGCGCCACGGTGCCCCGCAAGCTCAGCCGACTGACTAGCCTCAGCCTATCTTATGGCCGACTGTGGCCACTATTCTGCCCCGCTCGTGGCTGCCCGCAGTACTACCGCTGCGCTATTATTCTGCCCCGACGCATACGCAGTACCCGTGCGCCTACGTCCCGACCCGCTACGCGCCACGCTACCCCATTGAGTGGCTCTTCAGCCGCCGCAAGTAGTTGCGCCGAGTAGTGACGCGCTATGACAAGCGTGCTGCACATTTTTGGCCTTTATTCACCTCGCCACAACCGCACTGTGGTTGCGTGACTGTTAGCACTTCCTACTTAGTCAGCATAGCGCTTTAGTTGCGCAGTTGTCAGCGCTTACAAGAACCGCCCTGTCGCTGGAAGAATACACCAGTACCCGGCATGGCCAGGGGTGTAGTGCTCGGCTTTGTACTTTGCAAAGTAACTCTACCTGCAATTGTAGCTCCCCATTCCGGCTTTCTTACCGAAGATGCAAAGTTTAATGAGCTTCTTTTGCGAGTGGTACGGTAAGAATAACTTGAAAGCCTCCACCCGGCCGGGCACGCGCCTCTATCTCCCCTCCCAGAGCGTGGGCGCGACGCGCCATACTACGTAGCCCCGTCCCTTGGTGCTTTGCGGAAGTTAATGCCTGCCCATCATCCTGCACACTCATAGATAAAATATTGTTCTGGCTTATTACTTTGACAAGCAGTAGATTGCTGCTCCGTGCATGTCGAAGAGAATTTGTGACCGCTTCCTTAAAGATGGCGTAAATATGTTGCCGCATTTCTGCGGATACAGCCTGCGTTTCCTCCATGCCGTGGTGTTGAAACTCTACGTGGCGGCTAGATAAAATGGCAGTTTGGGCCAAATACTCCTCAATTCTGCCCAGCAAGTTGCCGAATGTATTATTGTGTGGGTCGATGCTCCACACAATGTCACGCATAGCTTGGGACGCCGCCTGTATGTTTTGTAACAGATTAGTTGCTGTAGTTACGTTTGCCGCGTGTTGTCCTTTCAATAATTCAGCTTGCAAAGAAGCCCGCACTAGTAGCGCCCCTAGTTCATCGTGTAGGTCATGGGCGAGCTGGCCTCGCAGTTGCTGCTGCTGCTTGTAATGGCGCCGCCGTACGTACCAGCCATAAAGAGCTATTCCCTTTACCACCAATAAGCCGCTTGCTCCCCACATAACCGGATGCTTCCACCAAACTAGGTCTACCTGTACAGGAATCAGCAACTCGTTGGTTGCCCAAACTCCCGAGGCTGACCTCGCTTTGATTACTACCGTATAGTTACCCCTGGGCAGGTTAGCAAGCCGCACTGCATGTGGCTGAGTAGTACGGTGCCACGTAGTATCCGCTATCCCGCGTAGCCGGTACCAGTACTGTGTAGTCTCCGGACTGATGTAATCAGTCAGTGCTACTCGTATCGTCACCAGGTCATCTGTCAGTAGATGTAGGATTTTACCAGTGCCGATATGCTGAAGTGGGTAGGTAAAATTGTTCGTAGTATCTTTTGTTGTAGAACAAATCAGCTCACTAATAACCAATCGGCGATAAGGCGACTTTCTTTTAATCAGCTGCTTAGGCTGAATGTGAGATAAGCCTTTTACACTACCAAAGTATAGCGAGCCATCGGCATCACGGAAAGCGGATTGATAATTGCACTCTTCATCGGCTAGGCCATCAGCCGTTGTGAATACTACCAAGTCCCCCGTGGGTGGGTGATACCGCACGATACCTGCGTAGGTACCTAGCCATAAATTGTGCTGTTGGTCAGCCAGCAGGCTACACACTGTGTGGCTAGGTAGGCCGTCGGTGGTCGTCAATTGTCGCACTACGCCCCACAGAGGGTCTACTAGTAGCAGCCCTTGGTCGCGGGTACCTACCCATACCTGGTTTCCTGCTACTTGCAGGCTGAGCAGCTGGTTGGTTGGTAGGGCATGCATGTTGGGCAGCCCTGTGGCAAATCTCTGCACTGCCCCCGTATGGGGATTTACATGATAAAGGCCAGTGGTGGTAGCCAGCCACAGGGCACCATTAGCGGCGGGGGCTAGCGCCTGCATAGTGCGAAGCGCTGGCTCAAGCCGAGCATTGTGGTAAGGGTGCAGCCATAAATGGGCCGAATCCAGCCAGAACAAACCGGTTCTGGCACCCGCCCACACTTTGCCCGTAGGGCCTCGAACCAAAAATACACCAGGTAGCAGAAGAGAGCTGCCGGCCCCTGTGCCAAGGCGACGGCGACGATGGGTGCGCACATCTAGCAGGTGAAAACCGCTGTCATCAGCGGCCAATAATTGGGTCGGCGTCAGGGGTAGTAAGCTATGAAATATGGTGGTTACCAACTTATTGCCTTCCCATACCGGCCACGGTTGTAACGCAGCGCCTGGCTGGCCAGCAGGCTGCACCAGCGTTTTCGTATAGCTACTGACCAGCAGGCGCTGGTCGGGCAGGCGCACAATGGCTCGCGTGCTATACCAGCTTTTTTGGGCCACGGAGATAGCCTGAATGGCTGGCACCGAGCTGCGTTTATAGCAGCCGCGAAGCTCAGGGCTGAAAAATAGCTCGTTATCAAGTCGAGTACGAAAGATGACATAAAAAATAGGCCCATCGTATTTTTTATGATTTTCAAGCTGTATCGCCTCGATTGTGCTCCCAGTTACTTGCTTAGTACCGGGCTGCTGGCGCAGGCGTACTAAATAATCACCGGCAACCCATTGGAGGCCACCAGGCTCCTGTGGGAGGCTGAATGGACTCCATTCGGTAAGGTGCCGATTGTTGGCCGCTAGCCAGCGCCGCGTTTCGTATAAACGGCCAGTAGGGTGCGCGGCATACTGCGCGCAGGCACTCACAAATTGCTGCGGCTGCGTGTCAGGTATGGGAAACAGGTACTTGCCAGCTGGTCCCCGGTAGTATTGTTGCCTGCCATCTGCCTGCAAGTGCACGATACGATGGTCGAAGGCCACTATCCATAGGCTACCGTCTGCTGCTGAAGCCAACCAGCTAATCGCAAAGGGAAAACGTCGGTAGCTGCCTGTAATCACGGTTCCCTGGCTTAGCGTCACGGCTAGCAGCTCCTGCGAGTTGCGAGCCACCCATAGTCTATCATGCTTCTTATCAATAGCTAACCACCTGATAGGATACCCGGCATTGACCGAAGTAGGTAGCAGGAAATTATTCAGCTGGCACCGGGTAATGGAGTAGCAGAATAACCCTGCTTCACCAAGTATCCAGAGGTCATTTTGGTGCAAAGCCAGTTTATATTGACCGCCTGGTAACTGCTGCTTACCCACTAACAGTTGGTTGAGTCCTACCATTTGATACCCATCGTATCTAAAAATACCTTCGTCTGTTGACGCCCATATAAAACCCGTATTATCTTGAATTACCTGGTAAATAAGATAATTGCTAAGAACTTGGTCGGTTTTTAACGAAGTTTGAGCAATCGCGGGCCGGCCTAGAAATGAGCAGAATAATACTAGACATAAGTATAAGCTATAAATCTGGTACCTGTCAGTATAATTCATATTAGTAATGATGTGTAATAACTACGACCGTTAATGATTCGCGCAAGAAGGTTTAAATTTTTGTCAAAGCGGTTTTTACTTTATAATATAAGCACTTACCAAAGTGCACACATGTTTAGAAGATGCTGGCCGTTAGGCCAAGCATCTGGTTTATATAATCTGTGGGTTTTATTAACTAAAAAATTCGTTTCTGTTATTCCTCGTTCACATCACTAGGGGGTAGCTGATAGCCTCGCATAAGTGCGAGAGCTCAATGGCACGACCCGCCGTTCATAGGTAGTTACTACGTTTTGATGCCATAGCTTTGTGCTTGTGTCAATTATAAACAATTATTTATATAATTAACAAAAACTTACCAAATAGAGCGCACACGCAGTTGATTTCGGGATGGCAATCCCGAAATAATGCCTGACCTTGTTTGTAAAGTGGGCAGCCTTAATCCCCCTTTTGAGAAAAATACTTCTTCGCTTACTATTCAATAAGTGAGGAATTTCATTGAGAATTCCTGCTGTATTTGAGCGTTTATAAAAGGAGCTTTTGCTAATGTAAAATTACTGTTTACCTCGGTAAATGACTTTATCAAATTGGTCAGAATTTTGTCTGAGCCAGCCAATTGTACTTTTATTTAGGACAACTTTTATAGCCTTTCGCCCCACTATGTAAGGAATCGGAAGATTATTTATTACCTGCTCTTTTACCCACCTTAGGGGCTGCTACACAGTCCAGTCAAGAATTTTTGTGCGTAGATGCGGCCTTACGCCCTGCTAGTAAGTTGAACATTAACTAACGCTGCCCGGGCAAAATCTCGTAGGTGAAACAGTAGGAGCAAAGGTTCTTCTAAGCTGATTTTTAGTCATAAGGCACATCCTATTCACTTCCTTAGCTCATGCACACGACCGAAGAATTCTTAGAGGAAATTCGAGCTTTGGATAACCGCCCCGAAACGATGTTTGTGATGCATCACTACAGTAAGGAAAATTATCCACTGCATCTACATCAGAAAACAGAATTTCTCTATGTGCACAGTGGCGTAGCCTACCTTATTACACCTACTAAAACTCACTTTTTGCCGGCCCGTCATTACGTGCTCATTCCACCCCGGCTGCCGCACCGCGTCTTCTTTAGCTCGCCTCACAATCTCGTGACGGTGCTATGCTTTGCCGAGGCTAGCGACGCGGACCACCCTTTTTATAGCACGTTGGGCATTTATCCAGTGACGCACCTACTCTACGAAATGTTGCGCTACACCGAAAGCTGGTTTGGCCATCTAGGGCCCGAACAGTGTGAGCCCTATCTATTTTTGCTTAACCTAAAGCTGACGCTGCCCCACATCAGCCCCCACTCACTGCCCCTGGCCCTACCTACTACTGAAGACCCGCGGCTGGTACCTGTGTTGCAGTATATCTATGAACACCTCGGTGAATTGCTGCAGCTGAGCACCTTGGCCCAGCACTTTGGCTTGAGTGAGCGTAGCTTGTCGCGGCTATTTCGAGAGTGCTTGCGTATATCCTTTGGGCAGTACCTGAAACTCCGGCGTATGCTGGAAGCCATGGAGCAAATGCTGCAAACCAAGCAGCCTATCAGTGAAGTAGCTTACAAGGTGGGCTACAACAGCCTGGCCTCTTTTAGTAATGCCTTTTACAAACTGGTGGGCCAGCGACCATCTGAGTTTGCTTTGCGAGGGCACTAGGGCTGGCAGGAGAGTTGCCTGATGCGCGGCCGCTTGGGAGTTTTTTAGCCTGTTGCTAGGCACAATAAAGCCCGCCAACTTATAGCTGGCGGGCTTTATTGTGCCTAGCAACAGGCAGGGGCGTAGGTTTTGGCGGCGGGCGGGTGCTCACTACTACATGCGTGAGGCGATAGTAGTAAAGCTGCATACTAGCTGTTGTAGGTAGTTTCACGCCGTGCAACACGCCTCTGCTAGTTGGGCAAGCTTACGACAATGAATCCAAGAGAAGCCGCTAGGGCTAGCATAAGTAGGCCTATGAAGCCTAATATGCGGCGAGTAGGCGCTTGCATAGCCGATAATTGCCGAGAACCATTAAAAGCGGACCGATGATAGCGACGTGGCAAGCGGGGGGCTGGCTGAGCAGCTTTAGCAGGAGAGGTAGCCATAAGAACGGTGGAGGAAGAGGTTTATAAACTAACTGTAATCAAAGCAAGAGAGTGGGCGGTTGGCTAGCCAGCTACGGGGGGGATGCAGACAGAGGCTGCAGTGGCCAACCCGATACCTAGGGGCAGCGTGAAACAGGCAGCAGGCGCAAGGCTCGGCACTAAGCAGCTACCTGTGCGGGCTCAATGCGTAGAAGTGGCTGGGCGTACACCATTGACCGGGGTTGCCCCGCTACGAGCACAGGCCCCATCTGTTGAGCAGTAGGCAGGTTATCCGGGGCGGCATGCTTGCGGCGCAAGTAATTTTGAATGGGTGCTTGCACTAAATAATGTAGGGGCACTGGCACCAATACCGCAAGTAGAGTACCAGTGTAGTAGGGCCAGCGGGCGTAGAAAACAACCTGGCCGCTAACCCGGGAAAGGATGGAGTAGTAGAGTAGCAATACCCAGAAGTGATGAAGGTATACGGCATAGCTGGCGCCGCTAAGCCACTTTATAAAACGCGGCAGTTGCAGGCTTTTCGTGAGTAGGCACATCATACTTACCAGCACCAAAGCCAGCAGTAGTAGGCTCGCCGCGTAGAGATGAGCGGTTTTGCTAAGCAGGTAAATGCCCACGTAGAGTGCCAGGCAAGCAACTATATAGCTCCAGTTGGGTAATAGGGGGAGGCGTATCTCTGCCGCAAAAACCTGGTAGAGTAGCACACCACTTAAGAAGAAGCCCTGGCACATGACTGCGTAATTGCCAGTAGTGGTGGCGACAACCCAAGCCAAAAATAGCAGTACTAGCTGGCCGCGAAAGCGGCAGTAATGGTAAACTGGAAACAGCAGGTAGAATAATAACTCGTGCGCTAGCGACCAGTAGTGGGGGCTAAAGCCAAAATGCTCGCCCTGGGCGAATAAAAGCAGCGTATTGCCTAGTGATGACCAGTTTAGGCTCTGATAACTGGCTGCTACACGTACATTATACTCTCGGCCTGTAGCAGCTTGTAAGGCGGGGTTAATGTGCGCGAGGGCGAGGTACAAGACCAAGCCAGAGAGGAGAACGGAAACAAGGTAGGCCGGGTAAATACGTAACAAGCGCTGCCGGTAGTAAGTCCACAGTGCAAGGGCCGAGGGCGTCGCGTAGGCAATGAAGAAGCCGGAGAGCACAAAGAACAAATGCACTCGCTGAGGACCAAGCGAATAAAGCAGGTCAAGGCAAAACCAGAGGTATTCTGTGGGCGCCCAGGTAGCCGTGGGGTATTTGAGCAGGTACGCGGCTCCGCCACTCCAGAGGGCAAATTTAGCGTGCGTAAGCACCACCCCAAGACAAGCGAATACCCGGATGAGATGTAGTTGCTGAATATTCTTTCGAGAGACACGGACACTTTTAAATTTTATAGCAAGCATATGACAGTCAATAAGTAGTAAGCCGACCAAAACCCAGCGCGCTGCCTTAGTTGTGCAGCAGGCGCACGGTGCCCGAGTGAGTATTTTGCCGGACAAGTAGCAGGTAGACTCCCGCTGGGAGCGGCTGGCTCAGGTTTAGCTGTAGGAGCTGACTGCCTGCCACCACTGCCTGCTGCTGCTGCACTAGCTGCCTGCCGGTTGCATCTAGGAGTAGCAGCGATACGGTGCCTGCCTCAGGCGTAGTGAGCTGGGCCTGTAGGCCGCCCTGGTAGGGGTTGGGGTAGGCAGTAAGGCCCCACTCCACGGCGCGCGTAGGGGCTAGGCCGGTGGAGGCTGCCTGCTGGCGCAGCTGGGTAGTCGGGGGCGTATTTTTTGGCTCGCCTAAGTAGAGGTGGGCCGCTCCCTGGCCCATGTTGATATCGTATGCACCAATGAGCAAGTCAGCGGTACCATCACCATTGACATCGCCGACCCCGCTAATACTGTTGCTAAAAAAGGTTAGGGCCGTGCTAGTGGGGGGGCGTAGTGTATAGTTAGGGAAGGTGCTCAAGCCGAGGCTACTGCCAAAGTACAGGTAAGCAGCACCCGCAGAGCCAGTTGGTGAATTGCCACCAACAGCCACGTCGGCGTAGCCATCCTGGTTGAAGTCGCCAATGCCTGTCACGCAGGCCCCGAATAGGTCGCCCGCACGGCTGTCCGGGCTTTTTAGGGTAGCAACCGGCTTTGGGCTGAGCCCAGTTGCGCCGCCCCGGTATACATAGGCCTGTCCGGGCTGGTGGCCAGTGCCGTAGGCCCCAACCAACACATCGGCGTAGCCATCGTGGTCAACGTCCCCGGCCCCGGCCACACTAAAGCCGAAGAGGTTCGTGCTGGTGGGCGCGGGCGTTTCCAGGAGTTGGGCGGGCACAGCGGCTGGGCCCTGGCGGCGGCCTAGGTAGAGATAAGCCCGCCCTTGAGAAGCAGTCGTGTTGGGGGCGCCAATAAGCAGGTCGGCATAGCCGTCTTTATTCACGTCACCGGCCCCGGCAACGCTTTGCCCAAAGCTGTTACCTGCTTGTTTGCCCGGGTCTATAAAAGTTGTATGAGGCATTGCGGCCAACCCGGCACGCCCACCTAAGTACAAGTAAGCCTGCCCAAATTGGCCCTGTTGCCCCTCATAGACGCAGCCGCTCCCCACGAGTGCATCCGCGTACCCATCGCCGTTTACGTCACCCACGCCGGCAAGGCTACTGCCAAAGGAGCCATATTTTTTGGCACCTGGGTCAGACAAGCCCACACTGGGCGCTTGCGCCAAACCTAGCTGGCTGCCTAAGTAGAGATAGGCCTTGCCCTGCTGCTGGCCTGTGCCATAGGCGCCAATCAGCACATCGGCGTAGCCGTCGCCGTTCACATCCCCAACGCCAGCCACGCTAGCGCCAAAGTAGTCAGCGCTAGTGCCTGGGTTTGGTAAGGTGCAGCTAGGGGTGGGCGCGAGACCCAGGCGGCTACCCAAGTAGAGGTAGGCTTGTCCCCTGTGCTGATTCGTGCCATAGGCTCCTACTACCACGTCTGCGTAACCATCCGCATTTACATCCCCTACTTTGGCTACGCACTGGCTGAAGAGGTCATCCTCATCGCTTATGGGGCTAAGCAACGTGGCTACTGGAGCTGGCTTACCTGGGCGACCATCTTGGCCACTTGGCTGAGTAGAAAGCACCGGCCCCTGCGCCAGCTGTGCTTGCCGTGACAAGGAGAAAGTAGGGGTTGGCGCCTGGCGCTGCGCTGCCGCCGTCGGAATACGCTGCCCAGCGAGCAGCGCGCATGTCAGGCAATAAGAAAGTAAAAGGGGCGTAGAAGTTGTCGCCATACGAGCAATAACTCAAATTGAAATAATGATAAAAACAAGGCTGAAATTTATATTTCAGCCTTAGACATTATTCAAAATTATCTTTTGATGAGTTTCATAAAACCAGCCCTGGCCGCAGTAGCGCATAATGCTGACCCAACGACTAAAAGACATAGCTAAACGACATGCAAGCCCTGCAAAAAGGTGCAACTTAGCTGCTTGCAGTTCCCGTCATTATTCAATCGGTAGCTTCTTTTCGCAGTGCCCTTTGTCCTCTATAAGTACCACTGAATTACTCATAAGGAGCTGGTTTGTGAACCCTGCTACAGGTAATGGGTAGCGGAGCAGCTAAGCAGGAATGCGTACCATGTTTTGCCGAGGCAGCCCCTGCTAAGGCTGGGTACCCGGCGCCGCTTGGCAATGGTAGCTTGAGCAGAATGCCTCGCCCACAGCGGTGCGGCTAGTAGGAGGCAGGGCTAGCCGCCAGCCCTACCCAGGTTGTTACGACTGGCCCCCATTGGCCGGCTGGCCAATCGGGCCAGCTGTAGCGCGCTCGGTAATGCCAAGGCGTAGCCACAGAGGGCTGCTGGTGAGCGTCCTGGTATGCTTTAGGCGCGAGCAGGGGCAAGGGTTGCCAGGTTCGGCCGTCACGGCAAACTTCTACTTGCAGCGTAGCACCCCGGTAGGGCAGCCAAGTCAGCATGGGGGCCTGGCCCCTATCAGTCGGTATGGCTATGCGCAGGGTGGGGGGGGCAGGGTAGCAGGTTTTTAGCTGGGGAGCCGTGGCAAAGCCCAGCAGACTGCCCTGGGCTGCCGTATAGGCGGGGTGAGCCCTGATGCGGCGCACAAGGACAACAGCGTGGTCTAATAAACTGCGCTTATTAGGAATAGCTGCGGCCACCTTCCCCTGCTTTAGCTCGGTTGCCTGGTGAGTACACTCAATCAGCCAAGTAGTAAACTGGGTTGATAGCTGTTGCAAATCGGTTAATTCCTGCGGCGTAAGGCCATACTGCTCAGCATAGGCGGGCAGCTTTACCGCAAAGTGCTTGAGCCACGCGGCATAGCCAATATCAGCAGTGGAAGGATAGGTGGAGGAGGGGCTAGCGGACATCACAAGCTGTGGGGTACGAAGTGAAAATGCCTTGGCGCTGACCCGTATGAGCTGTTCTGGTAGTGCCCACGAGCTACCCGCCGCCGGGCACGCATCTCGGCAGTACGGGCTAGGGGCGGGTGACCTGGCGGGCGAGCGCAATGAGCAGCGTAGCCTACCTCCCACCCCTGTAGCTTGACCTAGTTGGGATGCAGTTCTAGAATGGCTGGGATTGCGCGGGTAGCCCCGCAGCTGTTGCCGTTTGCCAGCTTTGTAGCGGGCCTAGGGCTTGGCCGTAGGCCTCGATGCTGCGGGGCTACCCGCAATTAGCCCAGTATATGCAGGCGCTGGAGCACTTGGTGCCGGTAGGCGCGGCCCAGCGTAGCTTCTGCACCACCCGTGAGCCAGACTACATCCGCTGTGGGGTCTAGGCGCTCAATGTGGTCGATGTTGACCACCCAGGAGCGGTGACATTGAACAAAGTTGTTTCCTGGCAGGTACTTGCGCAATTCGGCCAGCGTCATTCGCACGGAGTGCCGATGACCCGAAATGAGGTTGAGCACGGCGTATTGCTGGCTCATATGCACACAGGCAATGTCGCTTACGGCCAGGCGCACGAGCATACCGCGCTCGCGCACGTACAGCAGCGGCATATTCCACTCGGCCACCGCTGCCTCCTGGGTGGGCGGCGGCGGGGTAGGCAGGGCCACCGGGGCTAGGGAGGAGCCCAGCGCTAGCCCCTGGCTGATGATTTGCTGCAATACAGAAGTCTGGTAGGGTTTGGTTAACAGGGCCAGGGGTTGAGTTTGCGCAATACGCTCCAGCAGGGCGGTATCGTCTAAGTCGCCACACAAAAAAACCAGTGGCAAACTCCCTAAATGGGCCAATTGCGTTGCCAACTCAATTCCGTCCATGGCTCCAGGCAGTTGCACATCCAAAATAGCTAGCTCAGGCCAGTCGTAGCGGCACAGTTCCAAGGCTTCCGTGGCAGTGGTAACTGGCCCTAGCGGGCACAGATTAAGGCTAAGCATAAGAGAAGTAAGGAGCTTGGCTTGAACGGGTTCGCTCTCTACTAAAAGAACGCGCGGCCGCGTCGTGTGACAGTTTTCCATATGCAAACTCAGTATTGATTAAATACAATCACCCAGTTCTCGTCACCTGAACTGTTATGCAAATTTATTTTCTTTGAAAACCCAGCCCTAATACCCTATTTCCCTAATTTTAGGGAAGAGGTTAGTTTTTGTGCGCTTTCCCTAAGTCCAAACTTTGCTGGCATGAATCCTATTCGTGTAGCGTTAGTAGAGGATGACGAGGTTATCCGCACCATTACTTTTGAATACTTGTCGCGGCAGCCCGAACTCCAAGCGGTCATCTGCGCCAACTCGGCCGAAGACTTCTTGGCCCAACTGGCGGATGCGATTCTGCCCCAGGTTATTTTGCTTGATGTGGGCTTGCCGGGCATGTCTGGCTTAGAGGCTATTCCCAAGATTTTGACCAAAGCGCCGGAAGCCAATATTATTATTCAGACTATCCTCGACGATACCGATGTTATCTACCAGGCCCTGAGCCTGGGCGCCATCGGGTACGTGCTTAAAAGCACGCTGCTAGCCGGGCTAAAAGAGGCTATTTTGGAAGTTATGCAGGGCGGTACGCCCTTTAGCCGGTCGGTATCGCGCAAGGTGCTGGCGCACTTTAAGCCAACCCCGCAACTACAGCCTAACCTGCTGAGCCCGCGCGAAAAGCAAGTGTTAAGCGCCCTGGTAGATGGCCTGACCGCCAAGCAGGCGGCCAGTCGGCTGGGAGTTGGCCTGGAATCGGTGCAGACGTATATCAAGGGCATTTACACTAAGCTGCAGGTGCGGAGCCGGTCCGAGCTATTGGTGCGGGTACTGCGGGGAAACGCCTAACTACGCGGCAGGCGCGTGCGTGTGCCCCTGCCGCGCCAGCTGCCCTGGCCGTGCGCACACCGGCTACTGCGGCGTCGTCAAGCGGCCGCCACTCTTAGGCGCGCTCTACAGGAGGCGCCCTGGCTAAGCCAGGAGTGCAAAAAAGCGACTTTGCCGCCCGCTGCACTCCTAGCTTAGGCAAGGCGCCTGCTAGTGGGCGTAGGCTACGGGTTGCGGGCTAAGGTTTAGAAATGCCCCCGGTAACATCCGGAATGGTAGGTGTCCGCCAGAGGGTATCTGGGTTGGTGAGGCGAATGCTACGCACGGGCGAGTAGCTCAGGTGCCCTTTTTTACCCGTCTCCTGTACTCGGTAGTAGAGCACTGGCACCCCGTACTGGCGGATGTTGCTGTCGTACAGCGTATAATTGCGCTGCACCTTAGAGCCCGGATTGCCGCCCATAGTACCCACATGCTGCCAGGTCTTCCCGTCGGTGCTGCACTGTACAACAAATTCTTTAATCTTATCCTCGTGCAGCGTCACCCACTCTATTTGGGCGCCACCAGAAAATTCCCAGGCAATGAAGTGCACCATGCGCACGGGCTTCTTAGTATACACACTATCAAAGGTGGTTGGTATCTGAA
>Ga0265798_10001854_pt1 | contig 31959 bp, 28 predicted proteins | sample P3T30metagenome_FD_192430 | JGI IMG/M metagenome (GOLD analysis project Ga0265798, IMG submission 192430) | Plant litter microbial communities from East Loma Ridge, Irvine, California - P3 T30 | ecosystem: Environmental > Terrestrial > Plant litter > Unclassified | place: USA: California... | reverse complement strand
AGCCACCCAATTCACGGAGCTGCTAGAGCGGCAGTTTCCGCGCCCCAGCCCGCAACCGCCGCTGCGCCTGCGCACCGCCACCGACTACGCCGACCAATTGGCGGTGCACGTCAACCACCTCAACCGGGTGTTGAAGGAGACAACGGGCCACACCACTACCGCCCTCATCAGCCGCCGCCTGGCGCAGGAAGCCAAGCTCTTGCTGAAGCAAACCGCCTGGAGCATTTCGGAAATTGCCGATAGCCTGGGCTTTGCCGATGTGGCCCACTTCTGCACCTTTTTCAAGCGCCACGCCGGGCAGACACCGGGGGACTTCCGGCGGCTGGCGGTATTTGGGGTATAAACCTTTCATGCTGAGCATTCTGCGCATCAAGCAGAATACTCAGCATGACAGTTAGTTCAGCATGTTTGACATGTAAAACAGTTTGGGTTGACTGGCGAAGTTTACCGCCCAACTGCCGCCTCAGGCTGGCGCGAGCTTATAGCTCGTGCCTTTCACTGTTTGGAGATTGTACCCCACTGACGCGCAGCGGCAAGCTATGTTATGTCGGCCTTCTCGGTCTACCGGCCCTAGCGCCGGGAGGCACAGCCTCCCAACAACAAGAGGCACGAGTTACGCTGCGCTAAACTCGCGCCAGTGGGGCTAGTGGTAGCTGGTATAAGCGTGTGCCACTGCCGCGAACGGCTTCATAGACTGCTTTAAAACACAAGCAGGAGCACCCGGCTCGGATGCTCCTGCTTGTATCCATTAGTTAGCACTTGGCTAGGCTTAGTTGGTTTTGCTTTCGGCGAGGCGGCGCCCTTGGTCTTAGCCTTGCGTGGCCGGGGCACCTAGGGTAGCCTACGTTAGGTATAGCGAGTGGTGCGAGCGGTTATTTTACGCCGCTTTGCTTTTCTGAGTCGGCGCTGTATTTCACCCTGCCCATTTTGCGCAGCCGTTTTCTATCCTCGCGGCTCATGCCGGGCACTTTTTTGTCGCGGAGTGCGGCGCGGGGACTACCCGCGTCGCGGGTGGCGGGCGTCACCACGGGCTGGGCACCCGGCACGGTAGCGGGCGTGATGGGAACACCCGTGGCCGGCGCCACCGCCCCAGTGGGGGCCACTGCGCCCGAGGGCAGCACGGTTTGGGCATGGGCGGAGGCGGTGCCGAGCAGGCCGGCCACGGCGAAGGCAAATAGCAGCTTCATAAAAACGGAAAGGCAAAGTGAGAGTAGCTGCTACGCAGGGCGCAGGGTTTCGGATACCACCGCCCGGCCCGGCCGGAGCTGCCGAGGCCCTACCCATCGCGTCGAACGGCCTCAACTGGCTCTTGCTGCTGCTTACTAGGAGTTGGGGCCTAGTCGCGGCGCGACATAAAGATGCGCTATGTTGCGTCTTGTCGTTGCCGAGCCAGCGTGCCCTGGCGCCAGGTGCATGAGATGGCACCTCTACCTTCGGTGGAGTGCTCCTGAAGCTGCCCTAGGTCCTTGAAAAGCCTTCCTTGGTGCTAAGACTGGGCGCACTTACACTGCTGCGCAGCCCAGGCGAGATGATGGAGCTGCTGCGACAGAGGCAGCATGGCGCAGCCTGAAAGCTGCGTTAAGCTCCTAGGCTTGGCCTGCCCGGCTGGCGCGGCGAAACAGCCACCCCGACGCAGCCCAAATACCGGCGAAAATGGTATTCAAAGCAATTACGTATAGCATCCCGCGGTCAATCTCGGGCTTCCAGATAAATGCCGCCACAAAGGGTACCGCCACCTGCGTGAGCGCGGCGGCAAACATAGCGCGGGCCATGCCCGGCGCCCGGAAGCGCGCCACCAGCGCCCCCACTGCGGCCACTGCCAGCACCGCCCCATAGAGCAGGTTGGCGGGGTTATCCTCATTCCCGATAAAGCCCACGGCCAGGTTGCCCCAAATGAGCAGCAGCCCGGCCGCCGCCGCCACGCCAGCCCCCAGGCGGTAAGCGCCGTTGTTGCCCATGCGCGACACCAGCACATACGTGAGGCCCGCGCCATACAGCAGCGCGCCCATCACGATAAAATCAAACAAGCTCCAATTTACTTCTTTCGTAAACTGCATGGCTACCAGCGGAATGAGTAGCAGGCCGGCCGTACCCAGCGCCAGGCGCGTAAGGCTTTTAGTGAGTGTCATGGCAGTAAGGGGTTAGGTGAGAAGGTGAGGGAAAAGCGCGTAAAAGGTGCTGGTGCCAGCGGGGGCAGCGTGAGGCGCAACGGCCCGCCGCTAGCACGCAAAGCAGCGGCGGCTCCCCTCCTGCCCTAGGTAGCACAGGCGACAACAATGCAAAGCAAGCGAAAGAACTTTGTATTTCAAAGCACGAAGAGAAAAAGTTATTAATTACTCTTAGCTTTTCTCTGCTTTGGGCTATTACCCTGTCATTGAGGTGCAAAAATCCCTTAAAGAATACTACCTTGTTTCACAGCTCCCACTCGCCAGCCAGCAGGCGCGGCAGCAGCGCGTGCACAATGCGGTAGGTGGCCCCCCAGAGGTAGTGCGGCCCCACGCGCCAAAAATCTATCGGCGTGGGCGCGGGCCAGCCGGGCAGTTGCCAGTTCTCGCGGCCAGTATGGGCGGGGTCGGCTAGGTAGCGCACGGGCACGGGCAACACCTCAGCCACTTCGGTAGGCTGTACGCGCCAGGTCGGCGGCGGGGCGATACGGGCCAGAAACGGCGCGATGCTAAAGCGGCTGGTCAGGGTCTGGACGGGTGGCAGCGCGGCCAGCACCTCGATGGCCGCCCTAGGTAGGCCAATTTCCTCTTCGGTTTCGCGCAGGGCAGTGGCTTGCAGCGAGGCGTCGGCGGGCTCGCGCTTGCCGCCCGGAAAGGCCAGCTGCCCGCCGTGCACGCCGTAGTTGGTGCGGCGTATCAGCACGAGGTTGGCGTCGCCGGCCGCGTCGCGAAACAAGGGCACCAGCACTGCCGACTCACGCAGCAGAGGAAGGTCGTTCATAGATAAAGCTGCCTAGGCACAGGTCCGTGGCACATAGAATAACGGCGCAATCAACTAGACCTGGCCATGTCCTGCTGACGCGGAAAGCATCTTATCAGATTAGCACATTTTATTACAGCGTGATAAGAGGCCTTCTACGCCAGCAGGACAACTGGCTATAGCTAATTTACTGAAAAGCAGTTAACGCTACTAGGCTACTACCGCGCCGCCAGCACCTCGCGCACGTTGGTCCACTGGATGTCGGGGTAGCGGTCGTTGTCGAGTGCGTCGAATTTGGGGCGGCCAGTGAACATGTTGTGCAGGTACTGCATGCCCTGCCAGGGCGGAAACACCTCTTTGGGGGCGGGCACCAGGCGGCGGGTTATGGTAATCATCAGCTTGAGCACCCACAGGCCGCCGGCGCGTAGGCGCCGAAAAGACTGGCCAGTGGCGGCGCTAGCGGCGGCCTGCAAGTCGCGGACGGTAGCTACCTCGCCGGCCACGCGCAGGTAGCGCGGCGTAGTGGGGTCGAGGGCCGCGGCGGCGGTGTACTCGGCCGTGTTAGCGATGGTGGTGAAGTCGAGCGGCTGGTCGGCTGAGCCCCAGTACAAAATGCGCCGGAGCTTGAATAGCACCAGTGGCGCCTGCCCGGTGAGCAGGTCCATAAACATGCCGTTGAGGATGGACGTGGCCTGAATGGGCATACGGTCGAGGTGGCGGCCAAACTCGCGGCGCAGGTCGAGGTTGCGGTTGCTGCCAGCGGGTAGCTTGGTGAAGTCGATAGAAAAATCGGATGGAATAAAGCGCGGCACGCCGGCCGCCACGGCCGCATCGAGCAAGTGGGTTTGGGCATCCACGATTACGCTACGCAGGCCCGAGAGGGCCGACACCACGCAAGCCGCACCCGCACAGGCGCGGGTGAGGGCAGTCGGGTCGTTAAAATCAACCTCTACTACCTCGGCGCCGCGCTCGCGCAGGGTATTGACCTCGGGCTTGGTATTGCCAGGGCGCACGAGGGCGCGCACCTGGGCGCCACGGTCGAGCAGGGCCAGCGCAATGCGGTGCCCTAGGTCGCCGGTGGCCCCGGCCAGCACGATAAGCGTGGGGTCGGCCGCCGAGCGGCCGATAGGAGATGTGGGAGTGTCGGCCAAAATAGAAGGGGTAGTTATTACCAAAAAATAAGTTGGCTAGTAGTACGCGGCCCTAGCTTGCCAGTTAAGCAGTAGCTTAGACTTTGTAGTCCGAGCTACTGCTTAACTGGCAGTAAGTGGGCGAACGCGGGATGCTCGCTACACTCGCGCTCAGACTACAAAGCCCAAGCTACTGCGCAGCAAAAAGCCTCTGCCGGTAGAGGCAGAGGCTTTTTTTATTATAACTACTAGCTGGCGGCGACTACATCTTGGTTTTGGTTTTCATCGAGCCGTCGCTGCTTTTCATTTTGCCGTTTTTGCGCATCATTTTTTTATCGCTGCGGTCTTTAGACATCTTGTCCATGCGGCCGTTGTTCATGCGGTCGCTGGTGGAGGTTTGGTCGGCGGGGGTGCCGGCGCTGGGCATATTGGAGGGGTTGCCGGTTTGGGCACCGGGCGCGGTGCCGGGAGCTACGGTTTGGGCAGTGGCGGCGCCGGTGGCGAGGGCAAAGGCAGCGGCAAGGAGGATGGCTTTCATGGAAATCAGGAACTAGTGGGTGAGAAAAGAGAGGCAGCAGCTTAGCCACCGTGGGGCGCTATACGCAGTAGGCTACCAAGCGTTTATGCTTCGCGTAGTAATTTCTGGCAGCCGCCTGGATAGACAATGCAACCGGCCTTCCTGAAACCTTTGCCCTAGGTACTTTGCAGCGTTGCGAGCGCCATGCTTGGCAATGCCCTTGCTCCCCAACTCAGCTGGCGCTCAGCCGTGCCTGAACGACCAGTGCCCTGGGCACCCGGCCGCTCTTGGCAGAGAAAGGGGCCCGGCCACTCGCTTTCGGTAGCCGTATGCTATAGGCCCACTATTCCCTTGCTTATGTTTGGAGCTACCGACCTTCAGCGCGCCTTTCACTTATTATCTGCCAAGCTGGTGCGCTGGATGCAGCAGCTTATCCTACTGCTGCCCAATTTGTTGATTGCGGCGCTCATTCTGGTTTTGACGTTTTTCACGGCGCGGTTGGTGCGGCAGTTCATCAGCAGGTTTCTGCCGCGGGTGTCGCATAGCTTGGCGCTCAACAACCTGATTGAAACCACGGTCTATGTGGGCGTGCTGCTGATTGGCATGTTTTTCACGCTCGAAGTGCTGAGCCTCGACAAAACGGTGACTTCGCTACTGGCGGGCGTCGGCATTATCGGGTTGGCGCTGGGCTTTGCATTTCAGGACATTGCGGCCAACTTTATCAGCGGCATTATCATCGCGGTGCAGCGGCCGTTTTCGGTGGGCGACTTTATAAAAACCGATACGTACCTCGGCACCATCGAGAGCATCAACCTGCGTACCCTCGACCTGCGCCAGGTAACCGGCGAGCTGGTGCGCGTGCCCAACCGCAAGGTGTTTGAAAGCGCCGTGACCAACTTCAGCGTTACTATGCGCCGCCGCGTAGATGTGGACTGCGGCGTGAGCTACTCAGCCGACCTAGAGCAGGTGCGGCAGGTGGTACTGGCTGGTATGCAGGATTTTCCGGACCTGCTGCCCGACCGCCCGGTCGAGGTCATGTTCACGTCTTTTGCCGACAGCTCCATCACGTTTACGCTCCGGTTCTGGATTCCTTACTCCAAACAATTCGACTACGTGGGTGCTAAAAGCGAGGCTATTATGCGCATTAAGCGAGCTTTCGACGCGGCGGGCATCAACATTCCCTTCCCGATTCGGACGGTGGATGTATCGCCGGAGCTGCTGGCGCAGCTAGGCGAGAAGCTGCGGGCCGAGTAGCCGGCGGCCGCGATTACTCGGCGGCTAGCCACGCGGTGGTCCAGTACTGGCCGGGGCCAAAGAAAAGGCGCAGCACCTCGTCAGTGAGCTTGTTGCCATTGGCACTGTTGGTCAGGAAGACGAGGCTTTCCTGGCGGCCAGGCAGTGCCATAAAAAAGCCCCGGAAGTCGCCGTTGTCGCCCCAGTGCCAGAGCGCGGGCCCCTGGCTGGTAGTGGCCAGGCCCAGCCCGCAGGCCCAGGCAATGGCCGGGTCGGCGGCGCTGGCGGGCGTGCCGCAGCGGTCGGCCGCATTGGCGGGAGTAATGAGCAGGCGGGCGGTAGCGGGCTTCAGGCCCCGGCCCGCCACGAGGGCCTGCAGGAAAAGGCCGTAGTCGGTGGCTGTAGTCAGCAGCGAGTAGGCGCCGTAGGGAGCGGCGAACTTCCTTACTTCCGTAGGCTTCCCCTTGGCATCGTGGCCGGAGGCAGCTACGGCAGCAAACCGCGCTTGCCACACAAAACTGCTGTTTTTCAACCCTAGGGGCCGAAAAACCTCTTCCTGGGCCAGCACCTCCCACGACTTGCCGGTGAGGTGCTCCAGTGTTTTTTGCAGCCACACGTAGCCCTCGCCCGAGTAGTTCCAGCAGCTATCGGGCGCGTACTTGAGGCGCAGCGCCGAAGTGGCCCACGCCGGCCCCAGGGGGTTATCGGCCCAGTTGGGCAGGCCGGTGGTGTGGGTCAGTACCCGGCGGGCCGTGATGCGCGCAGCGCGCGGGTCGGGCTGGAGCCTAGGGTATGGGGCGTAGGCCAGCAGCGACTTATCGAGGTCGAGCACGCCGCGGTCGTGCAGGCGCAGGGCCACGTAGGCCAGCACCACCTTGCCCAGCGAAGCCGCCTGGAAGATGCTGTTGGCCGCTACGACTTGAGTGCTTCCGGCTTGGCGTAGCCCTAGGTTATATGTTTTGGTGGCCTTACCCTTGGTGTAACTGAGCTGCATGCCCGGCACGTTTTCTTTTTGGAGCAGGGCGATTAGCTCGGCCTGCTGCGCCCAGGCGGCGGGGCCGCCGAGCAACAGGAGTAGCGCAACGAGTGCTTTCATACTAGGCGAGAAGCGTAGATGTCAATGGCTTCGAGGGAGGCTCCCTCGCCGTGGGAGGCCAGGTAATCTTGGGCGCGGTGCAGGTAGCGCAGTTGCGCCGCGTAGCTCACGAAGGGGCTAAACAGCGGCACCGGCTCCCCTACCCTAGCCACCACGCTAAATGCCAGCTGCTCGCTTGCCACCGGCTCGGGCTGCGGCGCGGGCTGGGCCCACCTAGGGCCAAAGTTGCGCACAGCGAGGTACATGAGCTTGGCGCGGCCCCGGCGGGTGCCGCCCGCCAGGCAAGCCAGGTAAAACATATAGTGCGTGTCGCGCCAGGGCCGGGTACGGGTGTCGCAGGCCACGTCGTGCACAATGGAGCCGTACACGTAGTCGCCGGTGAAGGGCGAGCCCACCAGCGACCACAGCACCCGCGGAATGCTGGCCCCATCGACCAGGCTACCGCTGGGGGCCTCCCACACGGTGCCATTGGCCGCCTCGGTGAAGGTAAAATCGTCGATTACCCGCACCTTGCGATTAGGGGCGTTGGGCGTGTCGATAAAGTCAATCTTGGGCGTACCAGAAAAAACGCCGGCCGTGGGGTCTGCAGTGATAGGCATTGGGTGGGAGATGGAAGCGCGCTTAATGGCTGAGCTAGGCTGCGTTGGGCTCCCAAAATAGTGGCAAAAAGCCAGCCGTGAGCCCTTCGGGTGCGTACTTCTCGCCTAGGTCCTTCCCTATTAGCTCGTATGCAAAAAAATTATCTTACCCTGCTGTGCAGCTTATCGTTCGCGCCGGCTTCTTGGGCCTGCCCGTGGTGCCGGCCGCGGGTGCAGGCTGGCATTTACACGCCCACTTACACCACCAATGTGCTATTGGTGCTCTTGCCAATAGCCGTGCTGCTCGCCCTCGGGGTGGCCCTATTTTATTGGGATAAACTACGGCCTTACTTCTTCGCGAGCTATGGCAAGTCCTAACACGTTGGCGCTGCGGCGCACGCCGCTGGTGGCGGCCGGCATCTTGCTGGGGGCTGGCCTAGGCGGCTTTGTCGATGGCATCTTGCTGCACCAGATATTGCAGTGGCACAACATGCTGTCGGGCCAGCTGCCACCCGATACGCTGGTACGGGCCAAGGTCAATATGTACTGGGATGGCCTGTTTCACGCGGCGGTGTGGGTACTCACGGTGGTGGGGCTGGCTATGCTGTGGAGCGCCACCGGCCGCCCCGACGTGCCGCACTCGGGCCGCACGCTCCTAGGTGGCCTGCTGCTGGGTTGGGGCTTGTTTAATGTGGTGGAGGGCATCATCGACCACGAGGTACTGGGCCTGCACCACGTGTACGAGTACACCCCCAACCACCTGCCGGCCGACCTAGGCTTTCTGGCCCTAGGGCTGGTACTGCTGCTCAGCGGCTGGGCACTGGTGCGAGCCGGGCGGCCGCGGTAAGGGGTAGTAGGCTGCGGCAAGCGTGGCGCGGACTTGCAGTCCTCGTCTGCAACGACTTATGCGCGGGCTGAACGTCTGCGCTACGGAGCACCTGTTTCGGTTATCGGTTCAGGTTGTGCGTACACAGGCCGGGGCGCTTCATTTCTTCGCTCCCTTTTCTGATGTCAACTTTCACCGTCGAACGGCTTTCTTTCCAGCACCTTTCCGAATTGCCCAACGCTTGGCAACCGGCCGATTACTTGGCCCTGCTCACCAAGATAGATTACGAGAACCCCGAGGCCATTGCCCCGGCCGAGCTTAAGGAAATGACCCAAATGGCTATCACGGACCTCGAACCCGCTGAAGCCGCCGAAGTCGTGCTCGGCCACCTCGTAACTGACGAACTTACGGCGGGTCAGCTGGACCAGCTCGCCCACCAAATGCAGACCGAAAAGCTGTGGGAAGAGAACCCCAACTTTGCGCTGCACCAGCGCTTCTTCAATGCCACGCAGCTGCTCTACGATGCCTACAACGGCAAATTTCCGCATCCGCAGGCGGTCGAGTTTAAGGTAAAAATCGCCGCCGCTGCCCCCGCCGACCTAGCGCTGCTCGACCACGAGCCGGCTACCGCGCTGCTGCGCCTGCTCGCCCCCGGCCTGAGCGACCGCGCTTTGCTGCACCGCTTGTTTAGCGAGCAGCTGGCGGGCGGTGAGTTTGCGGAGGCCCGCGCCATTTTGTGGCAACTCACGCCTAGCGAAAAAACCGATACCAGCGTGGTCTACGACATCATCAGCTCCGATTACTGGCTCGAAGACTTCAAGTTTGCCGATACCTACGAAGCCACGCTGCCCGCTGAGTAAGCGGTGTAGTAGCTACCAATAGCTAGTAGATTTACCGAGAGCTCTATAAAACGAGTCTAGTGAATCCTTAGGTCACAAAAAAGGTCGCTCCTGCATGGAAGCGACCTTTTTTGTGACCTAGGACTTAGCCGTAGCGCTGCTTTCGCTCGTCGGCGCTGCCGAGCTTCTTGGCAATGTCTTTGACCATTTTGGGGTCAAAGTCAGCTTCGCCGGGCGCAAGTAACCCTAGGAGGTGCTAGCGCTTCAGGGGCTGCGCTGCTACGCCTTCCGTGGTCAGTATCACGGGCTGAATCATGCCCTTGGCGTCAAAATGCATTTCTTCGAGGCACACCACGCGGTGGTTGCCATTTTTGTCGCCCAGCGGGTGGCGATGGTAGGCGATGTACCACTTATCAGTGCCAGGCACGTTGATAACCGCGTGGTGGCCAGCGCCAGTACCCACCTTGGGGTCCTGGGCCAGAATCTTACCTACCCGCTCAAACGGGCCAAAGGGCGAGTCGCCCACGGCGTAGGCCACCGAGTAGTCGGGGCCGGTCCAGCCGCCCTCGCTCCACATAAAGTAGTACTTGCCATTGCGGCGGAACATGATAGGCCCTTCGACATAGCCCTGGGGCGTAATCTCCTTGAACACCTTGCCATCGGCCATGGGCAAGAAGCCCGTGAAGTCGGGCTTGAGCTTGACAATGTTGCAGTGCTGCCAGCCGCCGTACACGAGGTAATACTGGCCGTCTTTGTCTTGAAACACAAACTGGTCGATGGGCTGAGCGCCATTCTCGATAGTGCCCACCAGCGGCTTGCCTAGGTAGTCCTTAAAGGGCCCGGCAGGGTTATCGGCCACTGCTACGCCAATGCCTCCCGGGGGCTCGTTGGGCTTTTCGGGGTGGTAGTCATTGGCCCCAAAGAAGAGGTAGTACTTGCCGCCTTTGGCCACGATGGCGGGCGCCCACATAGCGCGGTGCGCCCATTTTACGCTGGCCGTGTCGAGCACGCGCGGGTGCTTGGTCCAGTGCACCAGGTCGGGCGAGGAAAAAGCGTCGAGGTATACCTGCTGCTCGTAGGGGGCCGAGTAGGTGGGGTATAGCCAGTACTGCTTGTTGAAAATGGCCGCGTCGGGGTCGGCGTACCACCCCGGGAAGATGGGGTTGCCGCTGGTGCGCGGCTTGGTAGGTTGGGCTTGGCTAACTAGGCCGGTGGCCAGCAGCCCGGCCGCTAGGAGCATTGCTTTCATGGCCGCAAGGTACTGGCGCGGCGCGAATTGAAAAGCTCGACAGGTCACTACCACCTCCCACCCGCTACAACCCGCCTAGGCGAGGCGGCGTACCATCAGCATCCTTTTCCTAAGTCCTATGTCTACTCTTGCTCCCGCCGAGCTCTCGCGCCAGCTGCGCCTCGGTCATAGCCCCGACCTCAACCGCCGCCGCTGGATTATCGGCCTCTCGCTCGTGACCGTAGCGGCCGGCCAAATCGTGACGCTCTACCAAACCGGCGTCATCTCGCACTTGCCCGACCCGCCCCTGGCCGTGTTCGACTCCGACAAAGTCGATGCTTCCGACTACGGCTACAAGCGCCTGCAAATGCCCGACGCCCCCGCCATGATAGTGACCGGCGGCATCACCACCATTCTGGCCTCGGCTGGTGGCCAGGAACGAGCCACTACCCTGCCGTGGCTGCCCGTGGCGCTGCTCGGCAAAACTCTCATCGACCTGGTTACCAACGTGCAGCTGGGCCGCGAAGAATGGCAGGAAAATAAGAAGCTGTGCTTCTACTGCCAGGCTTCGACCGTAGCGGCTACGGCCGCCGCCGTGCTGGCCGTGCCTGAGGCCATTAAGGCGTTTAAGACGCTATTTGGTAAGAAAGCCGCGGCGTAAGCCCCTAGGTTAGAATTTAAAAAAGCACCTGAGGCATGAGGCCCTAGGTGCTTTTTTATGAGCCAAAATAGCTTCACTGTATAGGTACGCGCCCATGCTTAACAAGGAAGGTAAAACTCCACTTCTTGTAGATGGCCCTTTTTGAATAGCAGGTGCAAGGATTCATCTGTTTGTTCTCCTTTGTAATAGAAAGGCAAGCTCATCTCCTCACCCGGCCGCCCGGTACTTGGCACATCAGCTTGCTTGGCTGATTCTGGGAAGATGCGACGCACGTCTTGCAAGGTAGTAGTCTGATTGAGGATAAGTGGCCCCAGCTTGCCCTGAAACTTACCTGTTGTAACGTCGAAGCTGCTCAGAATAGCGTCATTGCCGTTCACTTCGTACCTCGTGTTGCCGTAGTACCACATATCGCCTTTGGCGCCGTCCAGCTTGTTGAGGCTAGCTAGCATGGCGCCGCATTCTACGGCGCCCTTCTCAATTTTATCGGGGCGCCCTAGCTGACGCACCAGTTGGCTTGTTGTAAGTTCCTTAACCAGCTGGCCATTGACAGTGAGCATAGCTGACTCGATGTACTCTGGCTTGGCGGCTGGTTTGGCTGAGTCCGCCCTAGGTGGCGCCTGCTTGGCCAGGATGGGCTCTGCTGCAGGGGCAGCGGCGGTAGCAGGAGCATCTTGGCAGGAAACCAAACAAGCCAAAATCGGAGCTAGTAGCAAAAGGTGTTTCATAGAGGGTGGCAGTGTAGTTGCTGCCGTTCAGAAGCCAACTGGTAGCGCACCTCAATAGTACAGCCGGCGCTTCATTAGTCCGAGCTTATCCTGCGGCACTGCTTGGTTGACACCCCTATTTATCAGCTATACCCAGCTCTTCAGCACACTGACTTGCAGTTACTTTTCTTTATTCGGCCAATTCACCGAGGGGCAGCGGCGCCGGGTGGGGCGCGGGCACCGAGCCATCGGGGCGGGCCCAGGGGCTTAGGGGCTTTAGGGGCAGCGCGAGCAGGCGGCCTACCGTTTGGGCAGCGGGGTCGGGGTAGGCGGGCACACCGATAGTAATGGTTTGCTGCGGCACCTCGAAGCGCCGGGTGCGGTGCAGGGCATCCCACAGCATGAGCACGACGCCAAAGTTGCTATCCGTTTCGCGCTGCACTACTGAGTGGTGAATGCCGTGCAAGCGCGGCGTCATCAGCCACGGCGCGAGTTGGCGCTCTATCGCAATGGGCAGGCGCCAGTTGGCGTGCTGAAAGGCCGTGAATGCTTCGAATACTGCTTCGTAGCCCAGGGCCGTGGCCGGGCGCACGCCTAGCAGCGCGGGTAGCCCCGCCCGGTACGGAATGCTGGCCAGCATCTCGCCAAAGTGGAAGCGCCACGCCGTAGTCAGGTCCATGTCGAGGTCACTATGGTGCACCCGGTGCAGCCGCCATAGCGCGGGCGAGTGCAGCAGCCGGTGCCAACTATACGCCAGGTAATCAAGCAGCAACACTTCTAGCACCAGGCGCGGGGCCTGGGGCAAGCGGGCCGCTAGCTCCGCCATGCGCCTAGGTACCGCCAGCCGCGCCAAACCCACCATAGCGGGCAGCAAGGTCAGGCGCATGGCCGGTAGCGAGGGGGCAGCCAGCAGCACGTTGCGCCGCCAGCGCTCGGGGCGCGGGCGGGTGCGGCGGCGCAGTGGGCGGGTGGTCTCGAGCAGCAGCAGGCCCACGGCTAGTGCGGTCAGGGCCGGGCCCGCCCAGCGGTCAAAGCGCTTGAGCAAAGGGTGATTGACGGGAAAGATATTCACGGTAGGGCTAGCGGGCTAAAGCAGTTTGGGGGTTGGCAGCTTTGTGTTGCGCGGACTTTGTAGTCCGCTTCTTCTAATCACTCGCGGACTATAAAGTCCGCACAACAGTAGCCTTGCCAGTACCCCCCAAGGCGCCGGTGGGTTGCCGGGCGCTAGTACTTTCGGGCCGGCAATGCGCCCTAGCGGCGCGGCGCCCTTCTTCATACAGCCCTTGGTTAGCATCATCATTCCCACCTACAACGAAGCAGCAAGCATCGGCGAGCTGCTTCGCTACTTGCACACGGCCACAGCCGGCGCCCCTGCGCCTGAGCTGCTCGTGATAGACGGTGGCAGCACCGATGCCACCCTAGCCGTAGCCCAGCAGGCCGGCGCCACGGTGCACCGCAGCCCGCGCAAGGGCCGCGCCGCCCAACTCAACTACGGCGCCGCGCAGGCGCGGGGGGAGGTCCTGTATTTTCTGCACGCCGACTCGTACCCGCCGCCGGGCTTCCTGGCCGACCTAGGGCAGGCCTTGGCGCAGGGCTACGGCAGCGGCTGCTACCGGCTGGCCTTCGACCACGGGCACTGGTTTTTGCGATTCAGTGCGTGGTGCACCCGCTTTCCGTTCACGTTCCTGCGCTTCGGCGACCAGAGCCTCTTCGTGCGCCGCGAGCTATTTGCCGACCTAGGTGGCTACCGCGAAGACTTACAAGTGATGGAAGACCAGGAAGTGGTGCAGCGCCTGCGGGCGCGGGCACCGTTTGTAGTGCTGCCGCGGGCCGTCACTACCTCGGCCCGCAAGTACCTAGCCAATGGCGTATTGCGCCTACAAGGCATTTTCACGCTCATTGTGCTGCTCTACTGGGCCGGCGTATCGCAGGATAACCTCGTGCGGCTGTACCGGCGGCTCATTCGGCAGGGTAAGCTGTGAGTAAGTTGGCGACCCTGCTCCTGCATAAAACAACCTAGAAACGGTCGTCATGCTGAACGTAGTGAAGCATCTCGCTCGCACCGGTACTAACCCCATAGATTACTGCGCCACGCGAGATGCTTCACTGCGTTCAGCATGACGACCGTTTTTCTAACCTTTTTGATTTCTCGACTCTGGAATAAGCTCACGAATGCAAACCTCTTCAACTCAGCTACTCATCTTCGCCCGCGAGCCCGTACTTGGCCAGGTCAAAACCCGCTTAGCGGCCGGTATTGGCCCGGAGGCAGCGCTGGCTACCTACCGCGAGTTGCTGGCACTCACCGCCACGGCCGTAGCGGCCGCCCAGGTGCCAGCTACCGTGTGGCTGGCCGAGGCACCCGCTGGGCACGCCCTAGGTTCACCTACAGAAGTACAGCTGGCCGAAGCCCGCCCCGAGTGGCCGGGCCTGCCTTGGCGAGTGCAGCCAGCAGCCGGTTCGCTTGGCGAGCGCATGGCTCACGCCTTTGCCGAGGCATTTGCGGCGGGTGCGGGGCACGTGGTTATCATTGGTACCGACTGCCCCGGGCTCACGGCCGACATACTGCACCAAGCTTTCGCGCAGCTTGCTACGCATGACCTAGTGGTGGGGCCAGCAACCGATGGCGGCTATTACTTACTAGGAATGAATAAATTACACCACACCTTATTTACCAACAAGCAGTGGAGTACCGACACAGTGCTCTCCGCCACCCTGGCCGATGCTGAGCACCTAGGGCTGCGGGTAGCCCAACTGCCGACGCTGGCCGATATAGACTCGGCTAGCGACTTGGCCGCTTGGCGAGCGGGGCGCTAGCAGCAGCCCCCGCCGTCGTAGAAGTACGTCGAGGGCGACACGAATACATCGTCGCGACCCAAGGCTAGCAGCGCAGCGGCCGTTTTGTCGCACACAGCCAGAGGCTGGTTTTGCAGCAGCACGTGGCCTTTGTGGTCGTCGAAGTACTCATCCTGGCCGTAGTAAATGGCGGTGCGGCCTGTGAAGATGCACGGCCCATCGGCCGGCATGGGGTCCTTGATGGCGCACACTTCTACGCTCTCGATAAAAATCAACTCGTCGGTGGCGTAGTGCTGGGGCGAGAGCACACGATAGGCGCGGCGGGCCCGCACCTCCACGGTGCCGAAACCGACTTCAGTTATCATGTCTAGGTACTCTTGCAGCGGCAGCGAGCCGGTGAGGCACAGGGCCCGCAGGCGCTCGTCGGCGCGCAGCTCGTCGCTCATGGGCTGCTCGCAAGTGGGGTCCGACATCACGAGGCGGCCGTGGGGGCGCAGCACGCGGTAGGTTTCTTGCAGCGCTTGCCGCAGGTCGTCGGCCTTAAAAATATTGAACAGGCAGTTTTGGGCGGCCACATCCACGCTCTCATCGGCCACGGGCAGGTGCAGGGCATCGCCGGCGCGCAGGTCGACAAAGTCGGGGCTAAACCAGTCGTTTTGGCGCGCCGCTTCCTCCATGTTTTCGCGGGAGGCATCGAGCATTTCCGACACCACATCGACGCCAATTACGGCGCCCGGCCGGCGACTGAAGTAGCTAAATTGCAGCAGTTCCATGCCGCCGCCCACGCCTACGTAGAGCACGGTGGGGTTGTTGGTGAGATCGCGCGGATTCACGGTGCTGCCGCAGCCGTAGTTCATAGCTAGCATGCGCTGCGGAATGCGCAGGCCCGGCAGCTGCCACACGGGGTTGGTGGTGCAGCACAAGCCAACCTGGGGCTCTTGGGCGGCTTGGCGGTACACGTCGGCGGTGGTAGCGAGGTAGCTCATGGCGTAGATAATTCGAGTTTTTGTGCAAAAGAAACGTGGTCTTGGTCAAACGGCGCCGCGCTCCTGATGTTATCTTGCCTACTAGTAGCCACCCTAGGTGGCCTACCTTTCCCTACTCTTTCGTCTTCTTTTCTCAGCCCCCGATGGACTCGTATTACAACCCCGCCGACCTCAAAAAATTTGGTAACATCGCCGAGTTCCAGAAGGAATTTGCCGATAAATTCTTCGCTTACTACGGTGCCGTGTTTGCCGAAGGCGCCCTCACGGCGCGCGAAAAATCGCTTATCGCCTTGGCCGTGTCGCACGCCGTGCAGTGCCCTTACTGCATCGACGCCTACACCAACGACACCCTAGAGAAAGGCTGCTCGGAGCCCGAAATGATGGAAGCCGTGCACGTAGCCGCCGCCATCCGGGGCGGCGCCACACTGGTACACGGCGTACAGATGATGAATAAGGTTAAAGAACTGTCGATGTAACGAACAGTGTTTAACGCTTGATGTTCAGGGATTAATGCTGCTCAGAAACTTACTATAAAGAACGATTGTCATGCTGAGCTTGTCGAAGCATTTCTGCCGCACCGTCTAACGGCTTAGCAATGAAGCGGCAGAGATGCTTCGACAAGCTCAGCATGACTTTACAGAGGAATTTTTGAAAGAATATTAATCACTGAACACTACTCACTAAACACTAAAAATGAAGTCACTTAAAGCGACCGGCCACGAGCTAGCCGATTCGGCCTTCCAGCTCACCGTGCTGAGCCGCGAGGCGGCGGCCACGGCGCACCTGCCGCGGTTTCATCAGCAGCTGGCGGGGGCAGGCTTGCTGCCGCTGCGGCCGGTGGCGCCGGCCGTGCTGCAAATCAACGTGGGCAAAATGTGCAACCAAGTGTGCCGCCACTGCCACGTCGATGCCGGCCCCGACCGCAAGGAAATCATGACCCGCGAGACGATGCAGCTCTGCCTCGACGCGCTGGCCCGCACCGATATCCAGACCGTGGACCTCACGGGCGGCGCGCCCGAGATGAACCCCGACTTCCGCTGGTTTGTGGAGGAAATAACCAACCTAGGGCGTAAGGTGCTGGTGCGCTGCAACCTCACTATCATCGTCGCCAATAAGAAGTACCACGACCTGCCCGAGTTTTTCCGGCAGCACGGCGTGGAAGTAGTTAGCTCACTGCCGTTTTACAGCGCCGACAAAACCGACCGGCAGCGCGGTGCGGGCGTCTTCGCCGACTCCATTCGGGCCCTGCACATGCTCAACGCGGTGGGCTACGGCCAGCCCGGCAGCGGCCTGGTGCTGAACCTGGTGTACAACCCTGGCGGGGCGTTTTTGCCGGGCGCGCAGCAAGGACTGGAGCAGCAGTTCAAGCGGGCGCTGCTCAAGGACCACGGCATCGTGTTCAATAACCTATTCGCCATCACCAACTTGCCCGTGAGCCGCTACCTCGACTACCTCATCGAGTCGAACAACTACGCGGGCTACATGGAAAAGCTCGTGACGGCCTTCAACCCCGTAGCCGCGGCCGGCGTGATGTGCCGCAGCACCCTCTCCGTAAGCTGGGATGGCGGCCTTTACGACTGCGATTTCAACCAGATGCTTGACCTAGGGGTGGCTAGCCCGGTGCAGCACATTCGCGACTTCGACGCCGCCGCGCTGGCTGAGCGCGCTATCGTCGTTAATGAACATTGCTACGGCTGCACGGCCGGCAGCGGCTCCAGTTGCGGCGGCACCACGGTGTAAAGTGAAATCCTCATTACTATCTTCTAGGTCATGCTGAGCTTGCCGAAGCATCTCTACCGCACCGTCTAACGGCTTAGCAATGAAGCGGCAGAGATGCTTCGACAAGCTCAGCATGACAGACGTTTTTGATACCTTGTTTAGATAGCTACCACTCAGTTCAGCCCGACCTTCCCCTTCATCGACTCAAATAGCTTGGGCGAATCGAAGCCGACGCCGTGCTTGAACACGATTTCCATTTGGCGCAGCTGGCGGATGTCCTTTTCGGGGTCGCCGCTTACTAGCACCAAGTCGGCTTGCTTACCGGGCTCGATGGTGCCGATGTCGCGGTCGCGCCCTAGGTACTTGGCGCCGTTGAGGGTGCAGATTTTGATGGCTTGCAGCGGCGTGAAACCGCCCTCTACCAGCAGTTCTATTTCGCGGCGGTTGGCGTAGCCCGCTATGGTGCGGCCAGCGCCAGTGGGGTCAGTGCCGGCCACGAGCAGGCCACCCGCATCATAAAACTGCTTTTCCCAGGCTTGCTCTTTCTTGAACAGCGCCACGCTGGCCGAGTCCTTACCCTGGTTGCTCTTCCACGTATTGGTTTCGCGTTCCTGCAATTGCGGCATCAGCGCGTCGAGGCCACCCCCTAGGACCACCTCGCGGCCGGTGTAGGGCTCGAACACGGGCAGCGTAGAGGTGAGCGCCACCTTCTTGCTAATCAAGAGCTTGATGAGGTCGGCCATGGCGGGACTACCTAGGGGCAAGCGCTGCAAGGCTTGGCGGGCGGCGGGGTAGTCGCAGGCATCGGCGGCCTTGCCGGCCACGAAATCCGAGCTGGCCATGAAGCCGTGTTCGAGGTTGTCGATGCCCGTTTCGGCGGCCTCGCGGTAGGTGATGGCGCAGAGGTGGCCCGTCACTTTGAGGTGGCGCTGGTGGGCCTCCTGCACCACGGCAGCGAGGTCGGCGCGAGTGGCGTGCATGTACATCTTGAACGACGTGCAACCCCGGTCGGCCCAAAACTTGGTGGAGGCAGCCGCATCGGTGGGACCTTTAATGGTGTTCAGGGCCGGAATATCCATGCCGGGCTCTTCCATGTAGGGCGCCGTCACGTCCATGTCGGGCCCGATGAATTTGCCCTCGCCAATGAGGCGCTGAATAGCCAAGTCGGTCTGCGGCTCGATGCTGCCGGCCGTGCGGATGGTAGTGGCCCCACCCGCCAAATACAGCCTAGGAAACGAATACGGCATCTGGGCAATGTTGAAGAGCCCGCCCGCCGGCATGGTGTAGTACAAGTGCTCGTGCAACATTACTAGCCCCGGAATCAGCGTTTTGCCGGTGCAGTTGATGACCTCGGCGCCGGCCGGCACCTTCACTTTTTTGGTGGCGCCCACCTGCTCGATGCGGCCATCGCGCAGCAACACGGTTTGGTGTAGCAGCGCGGGGCGGCCGGTACCGTCGATGACTTTGGCATCGATGAGGGCCACCACAGGCGCACTCACGCTAATATATTCCTTGACCTGTGGCGTGAACTGGGGCGGAGCTTGGCCAGGGCTAGCCGTTGGCTGCGCCAGAGCAGGCAGGGCCGCCAAGAGCAGCAGGGGCAAGAGTAGCGACTTCTTCATAAGCGAGCAGCAGGATAGATGCGTAATATCCGACTTAAAGCGTTTTCGGGGCGGGGTGCCGCAACGCGGACTTTCAGTCCGCAGGTGAGATAAGCCCCTCGACCCGCGGACTAAAGGTCTGCGCTACCGTCTGGTTTACACCAGTCCAAAAACTGTTGCACGCTGATTTTTACCAACCTAGGGCACCCAAAAAACGTCTGCCTCCTTATGCCTACCTATCATATTGGCTGCTCTGGCTACCACTACCGGCACTGGCGTGGCGTTTTCTACCCCGATAAGCTGCCTATGCGGCGCTGGTTTGAGTTTTATAGCCAGCACTTTCGCACGCTGGAGCTGAACGTCACGTTCTACCGTTTTCCGCAGCTTTCCTTTCTCGAAAATTGGTACGCGCAGGCGCCCGCCGACTTTCAGTTTGCGGTGAAAGCGCCCAAGCTCATTACGCACTACAAGCAGTTTCACGGCGTGGGCCAGCTGCTCGGCGACTTCTACGATACCACCGGGCGGGGCCTACTCGAAAAGCTGGGGCCGGTGCTGTTCCAACTGCCACCCCGGATGGCCTACGAGCCCGACCGGCTCACGCGCATTCTCGACTGCCTCGACCCGGCTTTTGTCAACGTGCTGGAGTTTCGCCACTCTAGCTGGTGGCGCGATGAAGTGTACCACGAGCTGCGACAGCGCGGCGTGGTGTTCTGCGGCCAGAGCCACCCGTTGCTGCCCGATGCCGTGGTGGCCACTGCGCCCACGCTCTACTATCGCTTCCATGGCGTGCCCGACCTCTACGCCTCGCCTTACTCTAGCGAGGACCTAGGGCGCTACGCCGCCGCAGTAGCCGCCGCGCCCGGCGTCGAGCAGGCGTACCTGTATTTTAACAACGACATCGGCGGCTCGGCCATCGGCAACGCGCAAGAAATGCGCGCCCTGCTGTAGCTTGGAGCTTTCACTCCGAGCACGAGCGCAGCTGGCCTTTGCGTAAGCAACTGTCTTACAGCATAGATGCTCACTGCATTCGCGCTCGGAGCGAAGGCTCCAAGCTACTCTCTCAACCTATGCTCGACCTCATCATTGACGCCCGCCCGGCGGCGCTGGCGCCGGGGTTTGCCGTGAAGCGCATCCTCCCCTATCGGCTGCGACGCATGCTGGGCCCGTTCATTTTTATGGACCACGCCGGGCCGGTGCAGCTAGCACCGGGGCAGTTGCCCAACCTTGATGTGTTACCGCACCCGCACATCGGGTTGAGCACGGTGAGCTACCTGTTTGGTGGGCAAGTGACACACCGCGACAGCCTAGGGGTCGAGCAAATCATCCGGCCAGGCGAAGTAAACTGGATGACCGCCGGCAGCGGCATTGCCCATTCCGAGCGCTTCGAAGACCCAGCTACCCTGGCCGGCGGCACCCTCGAAATGCTTCAAACCTGGGTAGCCCTGCCCGAAGCCGATGAGGAGCAAGCGCCCACTTTTCGCAATTACCAACCGACCGAGTTACCCATTTTCACCGACACTGGCGTGTGGATGCGCCTGATTGCTGGCGAGGCTTTCGGTCTGAAAAACGGCGTAGAAACACACTCGCCCCTGTTTTATCTGCACGTGGTGCTACAAGCCGGCGCCCGCTTTGGGCTGCCCCGCGGCTACCCCGAGCGCGGCGCCTACGTGGCCAAAGGCAGCGTGGAAGTAAACGGCCGCGTGTACACGCCGGGCCAGTTGCTGGTATTCACACCAGGCCTCGACCCAGTGCTCGTGGCCCAAGAGCCCAGCACCCTTATGCTGCTCGGCGGCGAACCCCTAGGCGAGCGCTTCATCTGGTGGAATTTCGTATCCTCCCGCCGCGAGCGCATTGAGCAAGCTAAAGCCGACTGGCAAGCTGGCCGCATCTTGCTGCCGCCCAACGATAACCAGGAGTTCGTGCCCTTGCCTAATGACCGAACCCGGGCCGCGGGCACCGGGTCGCCACCGCCGCAGGCGCTGTCCTAGGTCGATATTCTACGCCTTTTAACGCATAACCCCACCCCCGGCCCCTCCCTCTGGGAGAGGGGAGCCTGACGCCTGCGAACGTGACCTGACGAAAGGCTCCCCTCTCCCGGAGGGGAGGGGCCGGGGGTGGGGTCAACTGCCCGACGAGCAGCACGCTCACAATAGCTATTTCAAATGCAAAAAGCCCTTTGCATCTATACAAAGGGCTTTTTACTGCTTCTTATATTCTATACCTAGCGGCTGGTTTTGCCAGCGCCCCCAGCAGCTTGCACAGCGCTTACGCGCCATACTTTATTGCCGGCGTCGTCGGTCACAAGCAGAGCGCCGTCTGGCATAGTTACCACGCCTACGGGACGGCCGTGCGCTTTTTCAGAATCGCCACCAACCAGGAAGCCGGTCAGGAAGGGCTCGGGCTTGCCGCTGGGCTTGCCATCTTGGAAGGGCACAAAAGCCACTTGGTAGCCCGAGTACTGCGAGCGGTTCCAGGAACCGTGCTCGCCTACGAAGGCACCGTTTTGGTACTTGGCGGGAAAAGCCTTTTTATCGTAGAAAGTGAGACCTAGGGCCGCTACGTGGGGGCCCATCGGCACGTCGGGCACAATAGCTTTTTGCACTAAGTCGGGGCGCTCGCCTTTGCGCCTAGGGTCCACATTTTGGCCGTAGTACGAATAAGGCCAACCGTAGAAGCCGCCTTCTTTTACGCTCGTGATATAGTCGGGCACCAGCTCATCGCCTAGCTCGTCGCGCTCGTTCACGGCCGCCCACAGCGTGCTGGTGCCGGGGTAATAGGCCAGGCCAATGGGATTGCGCAGGCCGCTGGCAAATATCTTCTCGCCCGAGCCATCAGGGTTGATTTCGAGGATGTTGGCGCGGCGCTTTTCATTCTCGGGGCCGTGCTCCTGCACGTTCGAGCCCGAGCCTACGGTCACGAGTATCTTCTTGCCGTCTTTGCTAGCCAGCAGGTTACGGGTCCAGTGGTTATTATAGCCGCCCTCGGGCAGGTCCATGATTTTCTGGCCGGTGGCCGTCATCTTGGTTTGGCCCGGCTGATAAGGGTATTTCAGCACGCCGTTGGTATTGGCCACGTAAAACGCGTTGTCCATCACCAGCATACCAAAGGGCTGGTCGAGGCCAGTCAGAAACACGGAGCGCAGGTCGGGCTTGCCATCGCCGTTGGTATCGCGGAAGAGCGTGATGCGGTTGGCGCTGGTGGGCTGCAGCGAGCGCGACTTGTCGAGGCGCAGCGCGGCGGCAATGTCCTTCTTTAGGCCTTTGGGCAGCGTGGCAGCCTCCGACACAAACACGTCGCCGTTGGGCGCCACGTAGGCCCAGCGCGGGCTTTGCAGCCCACCCGCAAACTCCGTAACGGTGAAGCCCGCTGGGGCCGTGGGCGTTTGGCCAGCGGGCCAGTCGATGATATCGACGCGCTTAGTCACCGATTTGCTTTCGTAAGGCGCTGGCAGGTGTACCGTTTCAGCTTTGGGCGTGGCAATGGTTTGGGCCGGGTTATCGGCCTGGGCTTGCTGCTTTTCTTCTTTGCTGGGGCCGCTGCTGCACGCGGCAAGCAGGCCGAGCGCCGGCAGCAAATGGGCATATTTAGGAGTCATAATAAGCGCGATAGTAAGGAGGAGCAGATGAACCATCTACTCGCAAGAGCTGCGCTTTTTACTAGCCTGCGCCGTATTAGTTGCGTTCCGAGCGCATTATTACTCATTCTTTTACCACCTTGGCTGTGCCTACGGTGGCACCGCTTTCGTGCTGCACCTTAAGCAGGTAGATGCCCGGCGTCAGGCCACCTAGGCGCAGGCTGATGGTAGTGGTACCGCTAGCTTGTGCCACTACCTGGCCCGTGGCGCTGTAGAGCACCCCTAGGCAGCGCCCGGCTGGCAAGCCACTCACCGTGGCTTGGTCGTGGGTGGGGGTGGGTGCTACCACTAGCGGGGCACCGCTGCAGCTGGCCAGCGCCACGACCGGGCTGAAGGCTGCCGCGCCACCGATATCCAGCATCCGCAGCCGGAAGTAGCGCAGCTCGACCCGCCGGCCCACCCGAAACGAGTAGCTGGCACCCGCGGCCCGGTTGCGGCTGGGCACGGTGCTCAGCCGCTCGTAGGCCTGGCCGTCGCTAGAGCCTTGCACCTCATAAGCGTAGCTATTGTGTTCGGTGGCGGTTTGCCAGGCCAGGGTGGCGGTGCAGTCGTCGGGGGCCACACGCCCGCTAAAGCTCGTGAGCGTGACCGGCAGCGGCGCCGCGCAAACGAGCGGCTGCAAAAACGCGGCCGCCTCATTGATAATCTGCGTGTATTCGGGGTCGGTGACGGGGCTGCTGTGGCTGCCACCGGGCACTGGGTGCAGCTGGTTGAGGATGCCCGCGGCCGTGGCCACCGGTTGCAGCGCGCCACTGCCGCAAATGTTGAACTGCGTGGGTTTCAGCACCGCGCAGTTGTAGGGCACTACGTCGTCGGCATCGCCCTGGGCACTGTAAAGCGGCGGGTTGCCCGCGTTCACAATGGCCGTATTGTTCACGCCTCCGGCAATATTGACTACTCCCGCAATACCCGAGGCGTCGTAGCTGCCCAGCAGCGGCGCTTCTGTCAGGTCCGTGTTGCCTTCCAAGCCCCCGTTGGCGTTGTAGGCCGTGGTCGTAGCAGGGTTTTCGGTAATACTCTCCGTATAAGCCATTTGCAGCGCCGTGATAGCGCCCGCCGAGTAGCCACCCACAAAGATGCGCGTCGGGTCGATGTGGTACTGGTTGGCCGTAGCCGCATCGTGCTTAAAATACCGCACGGCCGCTTTCATATCGGCGGCGGCCCGGATTACCTCATCCGGTATGTTATTCGCATAAATGGCAGCATTGTCAAGCGGGGTTGCGCCATTTAGCTGCATAAGCCGGTAGTCGATAGCTGCGGCCACGTAGCCCTTGCGGGCAAAGCTCCGGCAGATGCTCACTACCTCTGCGCTAGTACGGTTGCCGCTCACAAAGGCGCCGCCAAAAGCAAAGAGCAAGAGCGGGCGCTGTAGCGTACCTTCCCCCTTAGGCTCATACACATCGAGGTATAGGTCTACGGGGGCGCCTTCGGTGTTGGTGGTGTAGTTGCGAACGGTATTGCGGCCAAACAATACTTGGGACGTGGTTTGAAGCTCCGCGTCTGTAAAAACATCCTTGACGTAGCGGTCATTGCCGCACGCCGAGGCCGCGTTTTGCGCGTGAGCCGCCCAACACAGACTGAATAAACAAGCCCAGAGACAGACTATTTTTTGCATAAGCTAGCAACGTAGAGCGGGCGGCGGGAGAAAGGACTAAGCGACCAGCAACGCTTAGCTAACATGATTTATTTCAGCCGGAGCTGCTAGCCCAATAGCCCCGAAATCAAACAAGCGGCCCGCGTTCGGGGCGCGGGCCGCTTGCCTAGGTAGCTTTGGCAAGCTGCGGGCTTAGTAACCTGGGTTTTGCGTGAGCTTGCCACCGCTGAGCTGAATCTGGCTCAGCGGAATGGGAAACACCTCGTTTTTGCCGGCCACGAAGCCACGGCTGCGTAGCACCGTGGCGGCCCTCCCCTGCCGCACCAGGTCAAAGAACCGGTCGCCGTACTCCAAGGCCAGTTCCACGCGGCGCTCCTTCCAGATGGCTTGGCGCAGCGCGTCTTGCGAGAGCCCACCGGGCAGCGGGGCCAGCCCGGCCCGCACCCGGATTTTGTTGACGCCGTCGAGCGCTTTGGTGGTTTGGCCCAGCTCGTTGGCGGCCTCGGCATTGAGCAGCAGCGTTTCGGCGTAGCGCAAAATGCGAATGTTCTGGTCGGCGCCGTAGAGACATACTTTCGTGACCGAATTGGGCACGTAGGCCTTCATGCTGTAGCGCTCGTTTGAGTTTTGCAAGCTGATGGAGTCGCCGTCGGGCGTGGTAGTGCCCCGGTACATAATGGTGCCCGCCTTGCGCTGGTCGCCCGGCTCGAAGGCGTTCTCCAGGTCGGCCGTGGGCGTGCAAAAGCCCCAGCCAAACTGCGGGCGCGGCGCCTGGCTCAGGGCCCAGTACGAGTTAGAGGCGTCGCAATTGCCGGGCAGCGTGGTGCACTGCACTTCAAAAACTGACTCCGGCCCGTTCTCGCCCCGAATGCGGAACATCTCGTAGAAATTGGGCACCAAGGAGTATCCTAGGGTCAGCACCTGGTCAGACGCGGCCAGCGAAGCGGCGTAGTTCTTCTGGTAAAGCTGCACCTTGGCCAGCAGCGTGAGGGCTGCGCCCTTGGTGGCGCGCCCAATATCGGCAGTGCCATAGGCAGCGGGCAGGGTGGCGGCCGCGGCCGTCAGGTCGCTGATAAGCAGAGCATACACCTCATCGCGGGTGGCGCGGGCGAGGTTGAGCTCCTCAGCTGTTTCGGCGGGCTTGGTGTGCAGCGGCACGCCGCCAAAGGCCCGCACCAGGTTAAAGTACGCCAGCGCCCGCAGAAACTGCGCCTCACCCACGTAGCGGGCGCGTAGCGTGGCATCCATGCTGATGCCCGGCACATTGGCAATCACTTGGTTGCACAAATTAATCTGCTGGTACTCGGCTGTCCAAATACGCTCATGGTCGCCCGACGTAGCCGTAAAGCGAAAGTAGATGTAGTCGTTGAGGTAGTCGCCATCGCCAGGCGTGCTGCCTTTATCTACATCATCACCCGGATACACGGCCACCGAAAACCAGTTGAAGGCCACCGTGTTGTACTCGCGCATCTTGGCGTAGCACGAGGCCACGGCGTAGCTGGCATCGGTCTGGTTTTGGAAGAACTGCGTGGTGAGCGGCTGCCCCTGCGGCGCCACTTCCAGAAATTTGCTGCACGCGGAGACAGCCCCCAGCGCCAGCCCTAGGGCGGCCAGCACCGGCACCCAGCCGCGCCGCTTAATGATGGTATTTTTCATATCTAAGTAATAGAGAAGTTGAAGTAGGCGAGTTGTAGCTTGGACTTCGCAGTCCGAGCGCGAGCACAGCTCGCATCTGTAAGCGAATGGTTTTTCATGCGAAATGCTCGCTACGCTCGCGCTCGGACTACAAGACCTGAGCTATCTAAGACGTTAGAAACCAATGTTGATACCTAGGTTATAAATCGCCGTGAGTGGGTACACGTTCAGGTCGATGCCCGCAAACGTGGGCGTGCCGCCGACCTCGGGCGTGAAGCCCTTGTACTTGGTCAGCGTGAGCGGATTCTGCGCGTTGGCGTACAGGCGCAGCGTTTGCGTGTGCAGCGCCGATGTCACCGATTTGGGGAAGTTGAAGCCCAGCTGCACGTTGCGCAGCCGGATGTAGTCGCCCTTCTCCACGTAGTACGAGCTAGGGTCGAGGTTGCGGCCCGCCAGGTCGGCCGAGGGCGTGGTGTTCGACGTGCCGGGGCCGGTCCAGCGGTTGTTATAGAAGTCTTCGGTGTAGCTCTCGTTGCCTACGCGCACCAGACGCTGGGCGTTAAAGATTTCTACGCCGCCTACCCCCTGAATATCAACCTGCAAGTCCACGAGCTTGTAGCGGAAATTCATATTCAGGCCGTAGGTAAAGCGCGGGTTGGGGTTGCCGAGCACCACGTAGTCGCGGGCATCAAGCAGGCCGTCGCCATTGGTATCCACAAACCTGAGGTCGCCGGGCTTGGCCGTGGCCGACTGCGGCGAATCGGCTATTTCCTGCGGGGTCTGGAAGATGCCCGCAGTCTGGTAGCCAAAAAACGCCCCGATGGGCGCGCCCACCCGCGAAATAGTGGTGCGGTAGCCGCCCAGCGGCAAAATGCCCGCAAACAGCGGGGTGCCGCTGAGCGTGCTGATTACCTTGTTCTGGTTGTAGGCCCCCGTGAAGCCCAGGCTGTAGCTAAAATCGCCGGTGGTGGCTGATGTCCAGCGCAGGGCGGCCTCTACACCCTGGTTCTGAAACGTGGCATTATTGTCGAGGTAGCCCACGCTATTGACGTAGCCCGGCGACGAGAGCACCGGTACCGGAAACACCGCGTTGAGAGTGCGGCGGTTGTAAAAGTCAAACTCAGCCGACAGCTGGTTCTTGAAAAAGCGCATTTCCAGGCCCGCGTCGTACTCCTGCGCTCGCTCCCAGCGCAGGGCATTGGGCGGCACCTGGGTGTCGATGTTAGCGCCCGTAACAGGTGTGCTAGGATTGCCAAAAAAGCCGGTAGAGTAAGGAGCGTACGTAACCCGCGACGTCGATATATTATTCGGAATGTTGTTGTTGCCTAGCAAGCCAAAGCTGCCCCGCACCTTCACAAAGTCGAATACCGAGCTACCTTTCAGGAAGGGCTCTTCCGACACGACCCAGCCCAGGCCCACCGACGGAAAATTGCCAAACCGGTTGGCCTGAATATACTTGCTGCTGCCATCGCGCCGGAAGCTGGCCGTGAGCAAGTACCGCTCCTTATAAGCGTAGTTGACGCGCGCAAACAGCGAGAAAATCGTGAACAAGTCGCCGGGGTTATTGGCTAGGCTGGCCGTGCCCACGGTACCTAGGTTGAAGTAGTAGCTGTCGGCACCGCCGGCCTGCACGCCATTGATAGAGCCCACCTGCTGCTCGCTACGGAAGCGTAGCGCCGTAGTGCCTACCAGGGCCGTGAGGTGGTGGTCGGTGCCAAACGAGCGGTCGTAGGTGAGCACGTTTTCCCACTGCACCTGGCTGTTTTGGCTGGTGCCTTTGGTGAGGGTATTGCCCCGGTACACTTGCACGCTGGTGAGCGAATCGGCCTTCTGATAATTATAAAATCGCGACGAGCCATAGCTGATGCCCACACTGCTGCGCAGGTTGAAGTACTTAGCAAAACTGAGGGCCGCAAAGGCATTGCTCACCAACGTCTGGCCCTGCGAGCGCTGCACAAAGTAGTCGAGCGTGGCCCGCGGGTTGGCGAAGCTACCTAGGCCCGCCCCCACAAAGGCAGGGTCGCCGTAGCGCCCGCTGGGCAAGAAGGGCTGAAGCACCGGCGGCGCCACGTAGGCCTGGGCAAAAACGTTGGGGCTGAGCAGCCCTAGGTTAGGAATGACGCCCGTGCCCACGTTGGCAAGGTCGCCAATGCCGTAGTTGCCAAATACGCCTGAGGGCAAGCCCGGCGAGTCGTGCGAGTCGAGGTTGGCGAAGCTGGCCGAATACCCTACTTTGATGCGGTCGGTAACGGCAAAATCCGTTTGCAGGCGCGCCGTAATACGCTCGTATTCTGACTTTTGCAACACACCCTTCTGCTGCAAGTATGAGCCACTGAAGCTGTACGAGGCCCGGTCGGTGCCGCCGCTCAGGCTGAGTTGGTGGTTTTGGGTGCTGCCTACCCGCGTTATTTCCTTCAGCCAATCGGTCGAGGGCAGGTCAGTTGCCAGGTTGTTGCTGGGGTCGATGCCGGTGAGGGCAAACTTCTCATTGAGCAGCTGCGCGTATTGCTGGGCATTGGCCAGCTTCACGCGGTTGGTAATGGCCTGCACGCCGCCAAAGCCATTGTAGGTGATGCGCGTAGCGCCCGAGGTGCCGCGCTTGGTGGTCACGAGCACGACCCCGTTGGCGGCCTGAATACCGTAGATGCTGGCGCTGGCCGCATCCTTAAGAACCTCTATCGAGGCAATGTCGTCCTGGTTGAGGAAGCTCAAATCGGTGCCCTGCGGCAGTAGGGTGCCATCGACCACGTAGAGCGGCGACACGCCGGCCAGCGCGCCCACGCCCCGTACCCGGATTTCGGGCGCTGCGCCGGGCACGCCCGAGTTGGTGATTTGCACGCCCGCCACCTTGCCTTGCAGCGAGCTCACCGGGTTTTGTGAGGCTTGGTTTACCAGCTCCGCGCCTTTTACCGAAGCGATGGCGCCGGTTACTTCGCGCTTGCTTTGGGTGCCGTAGCCTACTACTACCACGTCGTTGAGGCTCTGCGCCTGCGGCGCGGCAAACTTCACGTCGATGCTGGTGCGGCCATTGACAGTGATTTCCTGGGCCGGGTAGCCCACAAAGGAAAACACCAGCGTGGCCCCTGCGGGCGCATTGATGGCGTACTGGCCGTCGACGTTTGTGGCCGCACCCACGTTGGTGTTTTTAACCACCACGTTGACGCCGGGCAGGGGCTCGCCCTTTTCATCGACCACGCGGCCCGCGATGGGCGTGCCCGTTTGGGTAGGCGCCTGCTGCCACACCAGTGCTACGGCCGGCGTAGCAAACGCATTATTCAGGCTCAGCCCCCAGGCCATACCTAGGCCAGCCACCAGCCGGACCGGTGTTCGAGCTAGACCCGCAAAATGTAAAATTTCCATCGAATAGGAATACTAACAGTAAAGAAAAGTGAGTGGCTGTCGGGACCAGCCAAGTAGGTGCTACACAGGCCGGGGCGGTGTAGCGCTAAGAAGGAATACACGAAGAAAGCTAACCTACTTAGAATGTTTAGCTAACCAGCCCGCACTCCTTAGCTCTTCCTAGGCAGCGATAGTACGAAGGCCAGATTAATCACTAGCAAACTTCTTTCTTTCAATGGCTTATTACGCTACCTTACCCAGCTACAACCAGGTGGCTTCGTTAGCTAAACCTTAGTCTTTGGTTTAGCTTAACTTCAAATTGTGTTATACTATCTAAATAAAATTTTAGTCTTAGCCCTTTAGGGAAGTTCTTTTTAAGAAATTTCCTAAAGGGCTGGTGCCTTCTGCTAGTGCCACCGGCTGGCTTACAAGGTGCCATCTACCGCGAACTTTGCAACTACCGTTCTCTCTGGCTCTGTTCCTATGCTACGCTTCTCCTTTTCACGCTGCGCCTTCTTGCTTTCAACCCTAAGCCTGCAAGCCACGGCCCAGCCCACACCTCTGCCCCCGCCCGATGCCAAGATGCAACAGTTTGTCAGCAAGCTGATGCAGCAGATGACGCCGGAGGAGAAAATCGGTCAGCTCAACCTCGTGTCGGTGGGCTTCACAGTGACGGGGCCGGTGGTGAGCGAGGGCGTCGATACCAAGATTGCGAAGGGCCTGGTGGGCGGCGTGCTCAACACCTTCACGCCCGTGGCGGCGCGCAAGCTGCAAGAAATGGCCGTGAAGCAGACGCGCCTGCACATTCCGCTTATCTTGGGCTTCGACGTAATTCACGGGCACCGCACCATCCTGCCGATTCCGCTGGGGCTGGCGGCCACCTGGGACATGCCGGCCATCGAACGCGGCGCCCACATTGCGGGCCAGGAGGCGGCCGCCGATGGCATCAACTGGGTGTACTCGCCGATGGTGGACATTGCCCGCGACCCACGCTGGGGCCGCGTGGCTGAGGGCGCCGGCGAAGACCCCTACCTAGGGTCGCAAATAGCGCGCGCCATGGTGCACGGCTACCAGGGCCCCACCAACGACATGACGCGGCCCGACAACGTGATGGCCTGCCTTAAGCACTTTGCGCTGTACGGCGCCGCAGAGGCCGGCCGCGACTACAACACCACCGACATGAGCCGCCAGCGCATGTACAACGAGTACCTGCCGCCCTACAAGGCCGCCATAGACGCCGGCGTGGGCTCGGTGATGTCGTCGTTTAATGACGTGAACGGCATTCCGGCCACCGCCAATAAGTGGCTGATGACTGACCTGTTGCGCCGGCAGTGGGGCTTCCTGGGCTTCGTGGCCACCGACTACACGGCCATCAACGAGCTGAGCGCCCACGGCTTGGGCGATGATAAAAAGGTGTCGGAATTGGCCTTGAACGCTGGCATCGACATGGACATGGTAGGCGAGGTTTTCCTCAACAACCTGGCGAAGAACCTCAAGGAAGGCACTGTGAAGCAGGCCGACGTGGACGCTGCCTGCCGCCGCGTGCTGGAGGCCAAGTACCGCATAGGTCTCTTCCAGGACCCCTACCGGGGCGTAAGCGAGGACCGCGCCAAGCAGGTGCTTATGCAGCCGGCTTTTGTGCAGGCCGCCCGCGACATTGCCCGCCGCAGCTTGGTGCTGCTCAAAAATGAAAACCAGACCCTGCCTCTGAAAAACACGGCCAACATTGCGGTAGTGGGCCCGCTGGCCGACCGCCCGGTAGATATGATAGGCAGCTGGAGCGGCGCCGGTGATGGCAAGCAAGCCATCTCTATCTTACAAGGTATCAAGAATGTGGGCGGTTCGACCATCCGCGTGACCTATGCCCACGGCGCCAACGTGACCGACGACGACCAGCTCATCAAGCGCCTCAACGAGCACGGCGGCCAGCTCGACATTGACCCGCGCCCGGCCGATGCCCAGATAGCTGAAGCCGTGGCAGCCGCCCAAAAGGCTGAGGTAATAGTGGCCGTGGTGGGCGAAAGCCAGGGCATGACCGGCGAGGCCGCTAGCCGCGCCGACCTAGGCCTGCCCGGCCGCCAGCTCGACCTGCTCAAAGCTTTGAAAGCCACCGGCAAGCCGCTGGTGGTGGTGCTCTGCAACGGCCGCCCGCTCACGCTGCCTTGGGAGAATGACAATGCCTCGGCCATCTTGGAAACGTGGTTCGGCGGTACCCAGGCCGGCAACGCCGTGGCCGACGTGCTGTTTGGGGTGTACAATCCCTCGGGCAAAATCACTATGACCTTTCCTAGGTCGGTGGGCCAGGTGCCGATTTACTACAACCACAAAAGCACCGGTCGCCCCTACGCCGGCGTGCTGCTCGACAAGTACAAGTCGCGCTACCTCGACGTGCCCAACGACCCGCTCTACCCGTTTGGCTACGGTCTGAGCTATAGCACGTTCACGTATTCCAAGCCCACCGTTAGCAAAACCAGCATTGCCCCCGGCCAAGGCCTTGACGTGACCGTGACGGTGAAAAACAGTGGCCAGCGCGACGGCGAAGAAGTGGTACAGTATTACCTGCGCGACGTGGTAGGCAGCAGCACCCGCCCGGTGCAAGAACTCAAGGGATTTCAGAAGATACTATTGAAAGCGGGCGAAAGCCGGCAAGTGACTTTCCACGTGTCCGACAACGACCTGAAGTTCTACAACGACGACCTGAAGTGGGTAGCCGAGCCCGGCGAGTTTGAGGCCATGACCGGCGGCAACTCGCGCGATGTGCAGAAGGTGAGCTTCACGCTGACCAAGTAAGCCCTAAGTTCATATATCAACTGCTCGTCGGCTGTATTACCCCACCCCCGGCCCCTCCCCTCCGGGAGAGGGGAGTCTTTTATCAGTAGACGTAAGCAAACGTTAGGCTCCCCTCTCCCGGAGGGGAGGGG
>Ga0265798_10001852_pt1 | contig 31974 bp, 28 predicted proteins | sample P3T30metagenome_FD_192430 | JGI IMG/M metagenome (GOLD analysis project Ga0265798, IMG submission 192430) | Plant litter microbial communities from East Loma Ridge, Irvine, California - P3 T30 | ecosystem: Environmental > Terrestrial > Plant litter > Unclassified | place: USA: California... | reverse complement strand
CGGCGTCGGCGCCCGAGGTGCTTGCGCTGGTGCCGGAGTGGCTGGAAGGGCGTTTGGGGCCGGCAGGCGGGCAGCCTTAGAAGCTGTCCGCCGTGCCAGCCCGTCACCCCGGCGCAGGCCGGGGGCCAATGTGCTCGCGCCGGCTGAGCGACGACATTGGGCCCCTGCCTGCGCAGGGGCGACGGTTTCGCGGCCAACGAAACCAGGTCGGTTGGCGTCAAGCCGGCTTATCTGGCCTTGGCCTTCTTCTGCTCGTCCTGGTATTTGTGGAAGCGCTCGATGTGCGCTTCACGGCGCAGCACCTTCGAGCGCGGGTCGAGCGTGAAGCTGGCGCCGGCCGGCAGTTCGACGCTGCCGCGGCCATCGACCATCGGCACGCTGACGATGCGTTCGCCCACGCGCACCTCGACCGGCATCGGGAAGGGCGTGTCCTTCTCGGTCTTCCAGGCCAGCAGCAGGGTGTCGCCCTGGCGGCTGGCCTGCAGCTCGGGCAGGGCGGCCTGGTACAGATAGGCCTGGAAGAACCAGTCCAGGTCGCGGCCGCTGTTGCGCTTGACGATGGCCATGAATTCCGGCGTGGTGCCGTAACGCGGCGCCAGGCTGCCCGGGCGCGGATCGGCGCTGCCGTAGACCATCTCGCGCACCGAGCGGAAGAACACCTCGTCGCCGACCAGGCCGCGCAGGGTGTGCATCACCAGCGAGCCTTTCATGTAGATGTCCAGGCCCGGACCCTTCTTGTCGTCGTAGACGTCTTCCTCGATCTGGTGGCTGCCCGAGACGATCGGCTTGCGGTTGCGCACTGCCGCGCGCTGCTGCATCAGGGACGCAAAATATTCCTGGTCGCCGCGCAGGTACTGCATGTACAGCGGCTGCATGTAGCTGCCCAGGCCTTCGTGCAGCCACATATCGTCCCAGTCGGCGTTGGTGAGCTGGTTGCCGAACCATTCGTGGGCGAATTCATGCTGCAGCAGTTCGTCGTAGCCGTAGGCGGTCTTGGCGTACTTGTTGCCGTAGGCGTTGATGGTCTGGTGTTCCATGCCCTTGTGCGGGGTTTCGACCACGCCCATCTTCTCGTCGCCGAAGGGGTAGGGGCCGATCACGTTCTCGAAGAAGTCCAGCATCGGCGGGAATTCCGCGAACAGTTCCCTGGCGTTGGCTTCGCTCTGCGGCAGGTACCACAGGCGCAGCGGGATGGTGTTGCCGTAGCGGCTCTTGTACTCGCCCTCCAGCAGTTTGTAGGGGCCGACGTTGATCGAGATGCCGTAGGTGCTGGGGTTCTTCGTGCGCCAGTGCCAGGTGCGCCAGCCGTCCTTCTCGTCCATGCCGAGCGCCACGCCGTTGCCGGCCGCGACCAGCGGCGCCGGTACCGTGAAGTGCTCCTCGACCAGCTTGGCCTTGCCGGTGGGGTGGTCGATGCAGGGCCAGAACAGGTCGCAGCCTTCGCCCTGCACCGCGCTGGCGACCCAGGGCTGGCCGTCCGGCGTCTGCGACCACACGAAGCCGCCGTCCCAGGGCGCGCGCTTGGCCACGTGCGGCTGGCCGTGGTATTGCACCCGCACCGTGGTCTGCCTGCCCGGTTCCAGGCGCTGCGGCAGCTCGACGGTCAGCTTGCCGTCCGGGTTGCGCCAGCGCGTGGCGGACAGGGGCTGGCCGTCGACTTCGATGGCGTCGATCGGCAGGTTGTGGTCGAGGTCGAGTTCGATGCGGTCGAGCGGCGCGCGCGTGCCGAAGGTCAGCAGCACGTCGCCGCGGATGCTGCGGCTGGCCGGTTCGATGCGCAGCTTCAGGTCGGCCTTCTCGAAATCGAGCGCCAGCTGGTCGGCGCTGCGTTTGGCGCCGGAACCGACGGTGTAGTCGGACAACGGCGGCTGCTGCGGGGTGGCGCAAGCAGCCAGCAGGGCGCTCATGCCGACAAGGGCGATTCGTTTCATGGTGTCCGCGCGGGGCGCGCTGCAGTTGATGATCTTAGGAAATTTATCACAACGGCAACCCGATGCGAATACCCGGCGACAGCGAAATCGTCCTTGGCCGATACTGGCGCCAAGGAGGAAGCTACCGTTATGGACAAACTGGACACACTGGACATCGACATCGCCCGCACCGCCCTGGTGCTGATCGACCTGCAGAACTTCAATACCACGCGCGAACTGGCGCCGCATCCGGCCGACCGGGTGGTCGGCAATTGCGTGCTGCTGGCCGACGAGATGCGCAACCGCGGTGGGATGGTGATCTTCGTGCGCGTGCTGCTCGACGAGCTGCTGGCGCCGCCGGCCGACAATCCCATGAAAAAGCCGGGCACGCCCGCCCCGCCGCCCGAGGCGGTGCAATTCTCGCCGGACGCCCAAGTGCAGGCCACCGACCTGGTCGTCACCAAGCGCCAGTGGGGCGCCTTCTACGGCACCAACCTGGAGCAGCTGCTACGGCGCAGGAACATCAAGACTATCGTGCTGGGCGGCATCGCCACCAACTACGGCGTCGAATCGACCGCGCGCGCGGCCTTCGACCAGGGCTTCGAGCTGGTGTTCGTGGAAGACGCGATGAGCAGCATGGCGGCCGAGGCGCACCATTTCTCATGCCAGAACGTGTTCAGGACGATGGGACGGGTGCGCTCGACACGCGAGCTGATCGACGCCTTGCAGGCGGGGACGGGCGAGGCCTAGAACCTGTCCCGGACAGGCTCCTGATTACTTGCGCGGCGCGTTCTGCTGGGTGCGCGCCGCCTGGGCATTAGCCTGGGCGTTGGCCTGGGCTTGCGCCTGTTGCTGCTGCTGGCGCTCCTGTTTCTTGGCCATGTGGTGGCCGACGGCGCAACCTGCCGCCGCACCCAGCACGCTGTGCTTGCCTGCCACGTGGCCGCCCACCGCGCCCACTGCGGCGCCCTTCAGGCAGCCGGGCTTGGCCATGGCGCCGGCCGAAGCCAGCGACAACATCAAGGATACTGCGATCAATGCGGTTTTCATGCTGTTTCTCCTGTCGACACGGCGGCGTGTTTGCCGCCCATGTCCTGGAGATTAGTCGTGTTCGCGGACGCTGAATGTGCGCCACCCAACCGGCGCAACAATCGGTAATGTTTCTACGTCGCTTCCTTGCGCATGATCTCGGCCGTGATCTCGTAGGAACGCAGGCGCGCCTGGTGGTCGAAGATCTGGGCGGTGATCATCAGCTCGTCCGCGCCGGTGCGGGCGATGAAGGCCTTCAGCTGGGTCTCGACGGTTTCCGGCGAGCCGATCGCCGAACAGGCCAGCGCCGAATCGATGATGCTGCGTTCGCCCGGGCCGAGCAGGTCGTAGTAGCCGGGAACCGGCGGCTTGAGCTTGGTCGGACGGCCGCTGCGCAGGTTCACGAAAGCCTGCTGCATCGAGGTCGCACGCACTTGCGCTTCTTCGTCGGTGTCGGCGGCGAACATGTTAAAGCCGAGCATGACGTAGGGCTTGTCGAGCTGGGCCGACGGACGGAAGTTGGCGCGGTAGATCTCGATGGCCTGCATCATCATCTGCGGCGCGAAGTGCGAGGCGAAGGCATACGGCAGGCCGAGCGCGGCGGCGAGCTGGGCGCCGAACAGGCTCGAACCGAGGATCCATACCGGCACATTCAGGCCGGCGCCCGGCACCGCGCGCACGTGGCGGCGCGGCGATTCGGAGAAGTAATCCATCAGTTCCACGACGTCCTGCGGGAACTCGTCGGCGTCGGAAGCGAGGTTGCGGCGCAGCGCGCGTGCGGTCGTGTGGTCCGAGCCCGGCGCGCGGCCGAGGCCGAGATCGATGCGGCCCGGATACAGCGACTCGAGGGTGCCGAACTGTTCGGCGATCACGAGCGGGGAGTGGTTCGGCAGCATGATGCCGCCGGCGCCCACGCGGATGCGCGAGGTGCCGCCGGCGACGTGGCCGATCAGCACGGCGGTTGCCGCGCTGGCGATGCCCGGCATGCCGTGGTGTTCGGCCAGCCAGTAGCGGTTGAAGCCCCAGCGGTCGCCATGCTGGGCAAGGTCGAGCGAGTTGCGGAAGGAGTCGGATGCGTTCGCGCCTTCCGTGATCGGGGCGAGGTCGAGTATCGATAATGGAATCATGCGAGAAATCATACGCCGATCCCATTGATCGCGTGCGCACCCTCTCCAAAACGGGGAATGGCGGAAGGCGGCTGCCTATGCTTGCGGCGTGGCGCATCCATGCTGCTGCGCAGCGCAGCGCCGCGTGCCGTGCGCATCCCTAACTGGGGCAATTGCGCACTGTGCGCTGCAGCATAAAATTTCCGCGCGGCTAACGAGCGCACCCTTTGTCCCGAGCGCTTTACACTTCGCCTTCCTGACAGTATCTATTTGATATTGTTGAGCTTTTTGCCCCAAATCCATATTAAGGAGAGCGACATGAAAGTGAATAAATTACTGAAAGGTCTGATGGGTGCATCCGTTGCAATGGCAATGCTGGGTGCTGCAAGCGCACATGCGCAAACCAGCGGCAGCTCGTCGACGGGCAGCAGCGCCACCGCGCAGGATCAATCCTCGACCGGCAGCTCCTCGTCGCAAAAGCATTCCGGCAAGAAAAAGCAATCCAGCGGCAGCTCGAGCACCGGTTCCAGCGGTAGCGGCACCAGCGGCAGCGGCAGCATGGGCACCAGCAACCAGACCGGCGGCAGCTCGGGCACCGGCGGCGGCAGCTCGTCGGGCACCGGTACTTCGGGCTCGATGGGCAGCGGCAGTTCCGGCTCGGGCAGCAGCGGCGCAACTGGCACCGGCACTTCGGGTTCGGGCAGCAGCGGCTCGATGGGCACCGGTACTTCGGGCTCCAGCGGCTCGTCGGGTTCCAGCGGCACCACCGGCGCCGGCTCGATGGGGAGCGGCGCCACCGGCACCAGCGGTTCGAGCGGCATGACCGGTTCGGGCTCGATGGGCACCAGCGGCGGCACCGGCACCATGAACTCGGGCGCGGCAGGTTCGAGCGGCTCTAGCGGCACCAGCGGCGCCACCGGCGCCGGCGGCAGCTCGTCGGGCAGCGGCCTGAGCGGATCGAGCGGCGGCATGAGCGGCACTGGCTCGGGTTCGGGCGCCGGCACCAGCGCCACCGGCACCGGCACCAACTCCGGCACCACCAGCGGCGGCACCAGCACCACCAGCGGCAACGCCGGCGGCACCGGCAGCCGCGGCTATTGATCGTCATGCCGGCGCGGCCGGCTGACGATCGTGCAATGAACAACACCAGCCTGCGGGCTGGTGTTTTTATGCCTGCGCCTACGTCACGATGCCTACCGCCAGTTCGGCCCAGGCCAGCAACAGCGCCAGGCCGAGGCCGGCGCCGAGCAGGGCGCGGCGGCGCGGCGTGCGCAGCATCCGCGCCAAAAAGACGTAGGCCAGGCCGGTACCGGCCAGCAGGACGCCGGCGGCGATGAAGTCGGCCAGGTCCCAGTTCACTTCGCTCGTGAACTGCATGGCGAGCAGGGGTGCCAGCAGCAGGGCGGCGCTGCCGAGCAGCACGCACAGCACCTGGCTTGCGAGCGGCCGGGCGCCAGGGGAAGGATCGGTCATGGCAGTCATCGCGCTTCTCCGTGGATCGTCGATGCATCCATGATAGCGCTTACCGGCGCCGTCGCGCCATCAGCTTTCCTGCATCGACCCCGTGTTGCGGTAGCGCTCATGCCAGGCGAATGCCTTCTCCAGCACGTGCGGGGTCTGGCCGCCGCGCTGCTTCGCTTCCTCCACGTAGGCGCGCAGCATGCCCTTGTAGGGTTCGGCCACGCAGTGTTCGATGATGAGCTCGGCGCGTTCGCGCGGCGCCAGGCCGCGCAGGTCGGCCAGGCCGAGTTCGGTGACGATGATGTCGACATCGTGCTCGGTATGGTCGACGTGGGTCACCATCGGCACGATCGAGGAAATCCTGCCGCCCTTGGCCAGCGACTTGGTGGCGAAGATCGACAGGTAGGCATTGCGCGCGAAGTCGCCCGAACCGCCGATGCCGTTCATCATGTGGGTGCCCGAGACGTGGGTCGAATTGATGTTGCCGTAGATGTCGGCTTCGAGCGCCGTGTTGATCGCGATGATGCCCAGGCGCCGGATCACCTCCGGGTGGTTCGACACCTCTTGCGGGCGCAGCACCAGCCGGTCCTTGTAGCGTCCGAAGTCCTGGAACACCTGGGCGCTCTTTTCGGGCGACAGCGTGATCGAGGAGCCGGAGGCGAAATCCAGCTTGCCGGCGTCGAACAGGTCGAAGGTCGAATCCTGCAGCACTTCCGAGTACATGGTCAGGTGTTCGAACGGGCTGTCGACGAAGCCCGCCAGCACCGCGTTGGCGATGGTGCCGATGCCGGCCTGCAGCGGCAGCAGCGAAGGGCCCAGGCGGCCGGCCGCGATCTCGTCGCCGAACAGCTTGATCAGGTGGCCGGCGATGGCTTGCGTCTCGGCGTCCGGCGGCAGTACCGAGGAGGTGCTGTCGGGCTGGTCGGAGATGACGATGGCGACGATCTTCTCGAGCGGGATCTCGATGAAGGGCGTGCCGGCGCGCTGCTCGACCGCCATGACCGGCACCGGTTCGCGCATCGGGCGCTTTTTCGGGATCCAGATATCGTGCAGGCCTTCCAGGTGGGCCGACTGCGACAGGTTCAGTTCGACGATCACCTTGTCGGCCAGGATCGCGAAGCTGGCGCTGTTGCCGACCGAGGTGGTGGGGACGATGGCGCCGCTCTCGGTGATCGCCACCGCTTCCACGATCGCGACGTCGACCGGCGCGATGTGGCGGCTGCGCAGCTGTTCGACGGTCTCGGACAGGTGCTGGTCGATGTACATCACCTCGCCGCGGTTGATCGCCGCGCGCAGCACCGGGTCGACCTGGAAGGGCATGCGCCGCGCCAGCGCGCCGGCTTCGGTGAGCAGCTTGTCGGTGTCGTGGCCGAGCGATGCGCCGGTCAGCAGGGTGATTTTCATGGGTTCGCGGCGCGCGCGTTCGGCCAGCGCGGCCGGCACCACCTTGACGTCGCCTGCGCGCGTGAAGCCGCTCATGCCGACGGTCATGCCGTCCTTGATCCAGCCTGCCGCCGCCGAGGCGCTGGTAATGCGTTCGCGCAGTTGCGCGCAGCGGAGTCGTTCCTGGTAATCCTGTGTCATCTGGGTCTCTGTCTTTATGCTGTTGAAAGGCTCAGCTGAGCCGGCAATCCACCGGCAGCAGGGCCGGCGGAAGCGCGCGCTCGCCCAAGGCCATGCGCACGTCGATCTCGATCGTGCGGCAGAGGGCGTCGAGCGGCAGGTCGTGGTCCGAGGAACCGAAGGGCTCCTCGATTTCGTCGCCGAGGGCGTCGAGTCCAAAGAAGGTATAGGCGACGATCAGGGTCACCAGCGGGGTCGCGTAGCCGATCGTGTCGACCAGGCCGAAGGGCAGCAGGAAGCAGTACAGGTAGGCGGTGCGGTGCAGCAGCAGCGTGTACGAGAACGGGATCGGCGTGCCGCGAATGCGCTCGCAGGCGGCGGCAACGCCGGTCATGGCGTTCAGGCTGGCGTCCAGCGCCGGCGCCGTGCAGGCCTCGATGCGGCGCTCGCGCAGGCACAGGGCCAGGTCGGCGCCCATCGCCAGCATCAGCGCGTGCGGCAGGTTGGGCAGGTCGCGCACGCGTTCCCACTCGCTCGCGTCGAGCCAGGGCGCGACGTCGGCGTCGGCGCTGCTGCCGCGCAGGCGGTGGCGCAGCGCGTGGGCATAGGCGATGGAACGGCGCAGCATGCGGGTGCGCACGTCGCCCGGCTCGGCACCGAAGGGCAGGGCGGGATCGACCAGCGACAGGCACTGGCGCGCCAGCGCGCGGCTGCGCAGCACCAGCTCTCCCCATTGCTTGCGGCCTTCCCAGTAGCGGTCGTAGGCGGCGTTGTTGCGAAAGCCCAGGAAGATCGCCAGCGGCAGGCCGAGCAGCGTGAAGGGCAGGGGCGTGAGGGAGAACTTGACGCCGTCGACGACGCCGCCGGTGACGCTGACCGCGATCGCGAGCAGCAGGGTGACGGCGAGGCTTTTCCAGATCGCCGGCAGGACCGAGCCGCGTACCGTGAGGAACAGGCGCAGCGCGCTGGGGCGGTCGCGGACGATCATGCCCGGCTCCGCATGCGGGGCGCCGGGTGCATCGTAAGCGGATCGGTGGAACCTTGCATTGCTGGCGTGTTGGATGTGGACAGCCACATTCTGCGCCCGCGAACGGACGCGCGCGCCTATCCTTGGGAAGGCGCCTGCATGGGCAAGCCATTCTGGCCGCTGCGGCCGGAAATGCCTAATTCCGATTCGTGATGGCAGGCATGCGCGCCATGTATGGCATGCCTGCTTCGTTTCAGGCCGCCGGCTTCTGGTTGGTCTGGCCGCTGCGGCCTGCCGGCCAGTGGCGCAAGCCCTGGATCGCATCTTCCTTGAGCTTGGCCTCGATCTCGATCCAGGGCGCGCGCGCGTAGGATTCCGGCATCACCGCGATCAGATCGGCGTGCTGGCGGTCGTTGAAGCCCTCGCGGCCGTTCGAGATATGCACTAGCTGGTGTTCCGGCACCGCCCAGGTCGTGCGCGCCTTGTCCAGCATCTCGGCCACGCTCGGATCGTCGTAGCTGGACAGCTTCTCGTGCACCACGTGGTGGTGGGCGTCGAACACCATCGGCACGCCGCTGCGCAGGCAGACGTCGAGGATCTCGTCGGCGCTGTAGGCGTACTCGTCGTTCTCCAGGCACAGGCGCAGGCGGATCGGATCGGGCAGCGCGGCGATGCGCGCCACCAGCGCATCGCTGCGATTGGCCTTGCCGCCGTGGATCTCGAGCAGAGCCCACGGCGAGCGCGGCTGCTGCAGCAAGTCCATGATATCGGCGTGCATCTGCAGGATCGTGATGCTGTTGTTCACCACCTCGGGCGAATCGGAACTGAGCACCACGAACTGGTCGGGATGCATCACCAGGCGCAAGCCGAGTTCGATCGCGCGCTGGCCGGTACGCGCCAGCGCCGGCACCAGCGCCTGCATCACCTCGCGCCCGATGTCGGCATCGAAGAAGGGAAAGATCGACGAGGGCATGCGGTAGAGGCGGATCCCTTCGCGCTTGCAATACTGCAGGGCGCCATCGAGGGTTTGCAGGTTGTCGCGGTATATCTCGTCCAGCACCTTGCGCTGGCCGGCATCCGACAATTCCAGCAAGCGCTTGCGCGTGACGGTGCGATAGCGGACATCCTTCGAGGTCGTGATGCAGACCAGGCCAAGCTCGGGACGGGACGATGCAGACATGAGAGCAACAAATTCGTTGGTATTAACGCCATGGTCCGACGAATCCCGCCCCCCGTCAAACCAGTGCCACCCCGCAACTTCAATTCGGGGTCAGAGCACATTTTTCTATTAATTCGGGGTCAGAGCACATTTACTGGAAAAGTTTTATTGCCATGGATTCGATGGTTGTGACGCTGAAGGGACATCGATAAGCCTTGCCACCGCCTCAACATTAGTTCACGACAATTTCCTCAAAAAGTGCTCTGACCCCGAATTATCGAAAAAAGGTGCTCTGACCCCGAATTTTATGACCCCGAATGTTAGGGGAGCAGGGGGAGGCGGACGATGAAGGTGCTGCCGTGGCCGGGGCCGGGGCTGGTGGCGTCGACGCGGCCGCCGTGCAGTTCGACCAGCTTGCGCACCAGGGCCAGGCCCAGGCCGAGGCCGCCCTGGGCGCGGTCCAGCGTGCGCGAGCCCTGGGTGAACAGGTCGAAGACCACCGGCAGCAGGTCGGCGTCGATGCCGTTGCCGTTGTCGCGCACCAGCAGCTGGGCGCGGCCGTCGACGCGGTCCAGCATCACGTCGATGCGTCCGCCTTCGGGGGTGTACTTGGCGGCGTTGTTGAACAGGTTGACCGCCACCTGCACCAGGCGGGTGCGGTCGCCGTCGACCATCAGCGGCTGCTCCGCGACGCGCAGCGTCAGCACGTGGCGGCGCGTGTCGACCAGCGGGCGCGATTGCTCGACCGCTTCCTGGACCACCTCGCGCAGGTCGAGCGGGCGGCGTTCGACCGTCACCAGGCCGCGGGTCACGCGCGAGACGTCCAGCAGGTCGTCCACCAGGTGGCGCATGTGGCCGACCTGGCGCGCGATGATGTCGCCGATCTGGCGCGCGCGCGGCTCGCCGGCATAGGCCAGGCGCAGCATGTCGGCCGCGCTGCTGATCGGCGCCAGCGGATTGCGCAGCTCGTGCGCCAGCATCGCCAGGAATTCGTCCTTGCGGCGGTCGGCCAGCTGCAGCGCTTCTTCGGCGCGCTTGCGCTCTGTGATGTCGATGGCGACCGCCTGCACCACCGTGCTGCGGCCGTCCGGCCCCAGGCCGAGGCGGGCGCGGATGTCGATCCAGGCCAGGCGGCCGTCGTCGGCGCGGCGGATGCGCGGCGTGGCGCGGTATTCGCCGCCGTCGCGCACCGCCTGCTCGGCGCCGTCGCGCAGGGCCTGGCGCAGGTCCGGGTCGGCCAGCTTCCACAGTTCGGCGATGTTGTTCCAGGTCTTGCCGAACACGCTGTGCAGGTTGGCCGAGAAGCTCACCTGGCCGCTGGCCGGATCGCGCTCCCACACCGCCATGCGCGCCGCCACCAGGCCTTGCTGCAGGCGCTCCTCGCTGTAGCGCACCGCGCGTTCGGCGCGTTCCAGCGGCGTGACGTCGGTGCAGGTGCCGAACCACTGGACGATCGCGCCGGAGGCGTCGCGCAGCGGCGCCACCGAAGTCAGGAAGTTGCGGTAGCGGCCATCGGCGCCGCGCAGCGGGAAGCTCATCTGCGACATCTGGCCGGCGGCCAGCGCCTCGCTCCAGCGCCGCCGCACCAGCGGCAGCACGTCGGGATCGTGGAAGGCTTCCCACTGCGCGCTCTCGGCCTGTGCCGGCGTGGCGCCGGTATATTCGTACCAGCGCTGGTTGAACCAGACCGCGCGGCCTTCGGGGTCGGCGATGAAGACCAGCTGCGGGATGGTGTTCGACAGCTGCAGGAATTTCTGGCGCTCGGCTTCCAGGCGCGCGTGCTGTTCGTACAGGCGGTCCAGCATGCCGTTGATGGAGCCGGCCAGGCTGGCCACTTCGAGGCTGCCTTCGAGCGGCGCGCGGCGGCGCCCGCCGGCCTCGTCGCCCAGGCTGCGCGCAAAGCTCTCGAGGCGGCGCAGGTCGAGCGTCAGGCCCAGCGCCAGGCGCGAGGCGAGCAGGAACACCAGCAGCGCCAGCGCGGCGGCGACGCCGACGATCAACAGGTATTGCGGTCCCGGCGTGTCGAGCGGCAGTGGCAGGCGCCGCACATCCTCGCGCAGCTGCAGGCCGAGGTGGGCCAGGCTGGCCGGCAGCGGCACCGCGGCTGCGATCTCGTGGCTGCCGCCAGCTACGTCCCGGGGCGTCACGTTGGTCGCGCCGCGCGTGAAATTGGCCCAGGGCGCCGGCTTCAGGTCGGCCAGGCGGATCTTGACCAGCAGCGCGCCTTCCGGCGTGCGCGTGCGCGAATAGCGCAGCAGGTTCACGGCGATCAGTTCGTCGCCCGTCGGGCCGGCCTGCAGCGCAGGACGCTCGTCGCCGCTCTCGATGCGCGCGCGCAGCCAGGCCAGGTCGGCCTCGGTGATGCCGGACAGGCCGTTGCTGGCGATCTCCTTGCCCTCGAAATCGGTGAACAGCAGGCGCAGCGGAATGCCGTTCATCTGGCGCAGGCCGTGCAGGAAGGGCGTCAGGTAAGTCTCCTTGCCGACGCTGTCGACCAGCGCGTTGGCCAGGATCGGGCTATTGGCGACTTCGGCCAGGCGCGTGGTCAGCGCTTCCAGGTTGCGCCCGACGGTGGTGGCGTGGAAGGCCACCTCGCGCTGTTGCAGCAGGGCGTTGGCCTGGGCGCGCTGGTGGTCGATCAGCCAGAACGACACGCCGGAAATCAGCAGCACGGCGGCCGCGGTCAGGATCGCCGCCGCCAGCGCGAAGCGTTGCGACAGGCCGGTCGGGGGAGCGCTGGTCGTCATCGTCAGTCCCGGGTCGGCACCAGCACGCCGTCGGCGCGGTAGCGCGCCATCAGCAGGTCGGCCGCGCCGAGCGCCTCGTGGTTGGCGGGGGTGAAGGGCGGGGAATACTGCTTGACCAGGCCGCGCCACGGGCCGAGCCGCTCGAGCGCATCGCGCACGGCCTTGCGGTCGGTACTGCCGGCGCGCTCGATCGCGCGCGCCAGGATGTGGGTCAGGTCATAGGCGTGGGCGGCGCCGACCGGGCCCTTGATGTCCTCGATGCGGCGCACGCCCGACACCCTGGCCGCGCTGGCGAGGAAGCGCTTCACGCGCTCCGGGTCGGCGTTGAAGAAGCTGAAAGTCTGGATCACCGTGAAGTCGACCTGCTGCAGCGCCGGCCCGGCCTGGGCCGCAAACTCGCCGCCGGTGACGCCCCAGTGGCTCAGGATCGGAACGCGCTGCTGCTTCGGCAGGTGCGCCACTTCGCGCACCAGGATCGCGGCCTCGTCGTCGTTGGCGACCAAGATGATGGCCTGGGCGCCGGCCGCGCGCAGGTGCTGGTAATTGTCGACCAGGCTGGTGTCGCGCCAGTTGTACCAGGAGGTGCCGACGATCTTCATGCCCGGCTGGCGTTCCAGCGCCAGCTCGGCCGCCTTGGCGTTGCTGCGGCCCCAGGACGTATTCGTCAGCAGCAGGCCGACGCGCTCCAGCCCGCGCCTGCGGGCCGCCGCCAGCAGCCGCGGCATGGCCAGGGCGTCGCGCAGCGACAGCCGGTACACATAGTTCGGGCGCATATCGTTGTCGATGATGTCGTCGGCCGAGGACCACACGGCCATGAACAGGGTGCGGGTCTGGCGCAGCGTCGGCAGCTCTTCGATGATGACCGGGCTGAAACGCCCGCCGAACACCGCCACCAGGTCGGGCATGGCGGCGAATTCCTGGATGTTGCGGATGCCGCGCGCCGGGATCGAGCGGTGGTCCTTGGTCACCAGCGCCAGCGGCCGTCCGCGCAGCACGCCGCCGGCCGCATTGATCTCGGCGATCGCCGCGCGCATGCCCAGCTCGACCGCCTGGGCCGAGGTGCTGTTGTCCAGGCCAAATTCGCCGTCGATGCCCAGCAGCACCGGTTTGCCGTCGGCGACCGGCGCCGCGAGCGCGCCGGGCGCGAGCAGCAGGCCGGCTAGCTGGCAGGACAGGGAAGAGAGGAAACGGCGGCGGTCGTCCATGGCAAATCCGATGAGGCCATCGGTGAAGGATGTGAGGCGGCATTGTAACGTTGAATGCCTTTTTATTGCCCTTTATGAATAACCGTGTGTCATCCCAATAACGTATCCGTAGCGTTGGCAAGGCCTGGCTACGGGTCCCTAGCACAGCTGCGTGTCAAAAAGATGACACCCCATTTGTGATAGCAAGATTTGACAAACATGGACAAGAAATCAACGACACAATCCGCCCATACGAAGACGAGAGGCGCTGCAGCGTCCGCCGAATTCGAAACTGGCGAGTTCACTTAATTAGTGTGGGAGAGCACATGAATCAGTCGATGGGACGGAAAACGGTGGCGCGCACGGCAATCGCGGGCGCGGTGACCATGCTGGCGATGGGCATCGCGGCCCAGGCGCAGGCGCAGGAATCGCAGCAGGCCAGCAGCGCGACGGGGCCCCAGCCGGCACGTCCGGGCGATGCCCAGACCGTGATCGTGACCGGCGTGCGCGCCGCGCTGGAGCAGTCGCTCAAGCAGAAGCGCAATGCCGACGCGGTGATCGAGGTCGTGACGGCCGAGGACATCGGCAAGATGCCCGACAAGAACGTGGCCGATGCGATCCAGCGCCTGCCCGGCGTGAACACGCAGTCCTCGGCGGGCGGCGAGGGCGGTTTCGGCGAGAACGACCGCGTCAGCCTGCGCGGCACCAGCCCGAGCCTGCAGCAGACCCTGTTCAACGGCCACGCCATCAGCACCGGCGACTGGTTCGTGCTGAACCAGATCGGCGGCAACGTCGGCCGTTCCAGCAGCTTCTCGCTGCTGCCCTCCGAACTGGTCGGCTCGGTGGTGGTGCAAAAGAGCGCCAGCGCCGACCTGGTCGAAGGCGGCGTCTCCGGCGCGATCAACGTCATCACGCGCCGTCCGCTCGACTTCAAGCAGCCCCTCACCGTCGAAGCCTCGATCCAGGCCACCCGCAACGACCTGCGCGGCAAGACCGAGCCGCAGGTCTCGGCCCTGGTGAGCTGGAAGAACCCGGCCAGCACCTTCGGCGTGCTGTTGCAGGGCTTCTCGGAGAAGCAGAGCGTGCGCCGCGACGGCCAGGAAATCCTCGGCTACACCCCGATCAGCGCCACCAGCGCCGCCGCCATCGCCAATCCGCAACTGGTCGGCGTGGCGGTCCCGACCTTCATCGGCGCCGCGCTGTTCGAACAGACCAAGAAGCGCCAGGGCGGCGCCTTCGACATCGAAGCCAAGCCCACGCGCGACATCGGCCTGGACCTGAACGGCTTCTACTCCAAGCTGGAAGCGCCGCACCAGAACACCAACTGGCTGGCCGCGCCGGCCAATTCGATCAACAGCGCCGGCCTGATCCCGCAGAATCCGGTGATCCGCAACGGCACCCTGGTCGGCGCCGGCTTCGCCAGCAATTCCGGCGAGGTCGACAACATCTACCGTCCGGACGCCGGCGGCGAATCCTGGTACGTCGACCTGAACGGCCGCTGGCGCGTCAACGACGACCTGAATTTCACCGGCCGCATCGGCAAGACCCACGGCGTCGGCTACGACCGCGACGACGTCTATTACCAGAACAACGTCGACGGTGGCATGGTCTACGGCTTGAACGGCCTGTCTCCGGCCAGCGTCAGCTACCCGGGCGGCACCACCAACCGGCCCGGTTCGACCGCCTGGGCCGGCGGCGGCGAGGCCCAGTCGGTGGACCAGGAAAAATACGCCCAGGCCGATGGTGAATGGCGCCTGCGTAACGACACCTTCCACACCATCCGCTTCGGCGCGCGCTGGACCGACCACAAGCGCAGCGCCGAGCATCCGCTCGAGACCCGCCCCGGCCCGCTCGGCTTCAGCAACCCGGGACCGGCGTGGAACGGCGAACACTACCCGTCCGACTTCGGCTCCGACCTCGGCGGCGGCGGCATCTTCAACGACTACTTCAAGTACAACGGCGCGGCGCTGGGCGCCTGGGGCGCGGTGCCGGGCAACCGCCTGCTCGACTACACCCTGCGCCATAACTGGCTCGATGAATTCCAGGTCGGCGAGAAGACCGCCGCGCTGTACGGCATGGCCGATTTCAGCTATGAGCGCTTCAGCGGCAACTTCGGCCTGCGCGCCGTCGAGACGCGCCAGCACACGGTGGTCAACCTGCCCGGCGGCGCCAGCCCGATCACCGGCTCGGCCTTCGGCCCCTACACCCCGACCAGCTACAAGCGCACCTACCGCGACTACCTGCCGAGCGTGAACGTGAAGTACGACGCGCGTTCCGACCTGCTGCTGCGCGCCAGCATCGCCAAGACCATGGCGCGCCCCGACTACAGCGCGCTGGGCGGCTCGGTCTCGCTGAACGACGACGCCCTGTCGGGTAGCGGCGGCAACGTCAACCTCGACCCGATCCGCTCGGTCAACTACGACGTGACGGCCGAGTGGTACTACGCGCCGAAGGCGCTGCTGTCGGCCGGCCTGTTCTACATGGATTTCAGCTCCATCGTGGCCCAGGGCACCAGCACCGGCAGCTACTACAACAACAAGCGCGGCGTGTTCACCGAATACCAGATCACCTCGCCCTACAACACCGGCGCCAAGAACAAGGGCGTGGAGCTGAGCTGGCAGCAGCCGCTCTGGTACAACTTCGGCATGCTGACCAACTACACCTACGCGGACGGCGAACTGGATGACGGCGGCGAGCTGCTGGCTTCCTCGCGCAATACCTGGAACGTCACTGGCTACTACGAGAACGATCGCTTCAGCGCGCGCCTGGCCTGGAACTACCGCTCCTCGTACAAGGCCGGCGTGGACCGCGGCGCCAGCCAGCATGTGGACGGCATGCCCTCGCTGGCGGCCTCGGTCAACGTCAAGCTGACCGAGCACCTGTCGCTGACCTTCGATGGCCTGAACCTGACCAACGAGACGATCAAGATGTACGCCGAGAACAAGGACCGTCCGCGCGCCTTCTATTCGAACGGCCGCACCTTCTACGTCGGCCTGCGCGGCAAGCTCTGATCGTGTCGCGTCAACAGCAGCAGGGCGCCGCCGGAGTCCCCGGCCCGGCGGCGCCGGGGACGGCTGCGTCCATTGCCACCGCCTGGGAATGCCTGTCCAACCTGGTCGACGAACAGGTGTTTTCCGCCCGGCTGGTCCTGCGCAATGCGTCGGGCCGGAGCATCGCCCCGGGCTGGTCGGTGTACTTCAACACCGCCCGTCCGGCGCTCGCGGGGGCGGTCGACGCCGGCTACGTCATCGAACACATCAACGGCGACCTGTTCCGCCTGGCCGCGACCATCGATGCCGACTGGCTGCCCGGCCAGGCGCACGAAGTGCGCTACCGGGCGCGCTTCTGGGCCATCAGCGTCACCGACGCGCCGCTCGGCTTCTACCTGGTCGAGGCGGACGGCCGGGTGAGCGCCCTGGGCGACCCGGAAATCCTGCCGTTCAGCCGCCCCGAGCAGCTGCAACGTAACGCCGGCGACCTGCTGGCGCCGGCCGATGCGGCCTGGCGCTGGCGCGACAACGCGCGCCTGCGCCTGCTGCCGCGCGAACAGGTCGGACGCATCACGCCGCGGCCGCTGGCGGCCCGCTTCGGCGAGGGCGTTTGCCTGCTCTCGGCCGACAGCGAGGTCGCGCTGCCCGAGACGCTGGCCGGCGAAGCCGCCTTCCTGCGCGCCCTGCTGGGCGGGCTGCCGCGGCGCGCGGGTGCGGCGCGCATCGTGCTCGAGACCGGGCCTTTGGCAGGGTCGAGCGGCCCGGAAGCCTACCGCCTCGATATCGGGCCGGACGCCGTGACGGTGCGCGGCGCGAGCGCCCACGGCGTATTCAACGGCATCCAGACCCTGGCCCAGCTGCTGGACGACGACGGCCGCCTGGCGCAGGGGCAGGTACGCGACGCGCCGCGCTTCGGCTACCGCGGCATGATGCTGGACGTGGCGCGCCACTTTTCCACGCGCGAGACGGTGCTGCGCCTGCTCGACTGCATGGCGCGCTACAAGCTCAATCGCCTGCACCTGCACCTGACCGACGACGAGGGCTGGCGCCTGCGCATCGACGCGCTGCCGGAACTGACCGACATCGGCGCGCGCCGCGGCGTCGCGCACGAGGGCGCCGCGCTGCCGCCGTCCTTTGGCTCCGGCGCCGACGTGGATGCCTCGGCCGGCACCGGTTTCTATGACGCCGACGACTTCATCGCCATCCTGCGCTATGCCCAGGCGCGCCACATCGAGGTGATCCCGGAATTCAATATGCCGGGCCATGCGCGCGCCGCCGTGCTGGCCATGCGCGCGCGCCATGATCGCCTGCTGGCCGCGGGCGATGCCGAAGGCGCCGAACGTCATCGCCTGGACGATCCGGACGACGCTTCTGTATATGAATCCGTGCAGCTGTGGCACGACAATGTGATGTGCATCGCGCTGCCCTCGGTCGAGCGCTTCATCGACGTGGTGGTGGGCCATGTGGCGGCGCTGTACCGCGCGGCCGGCGTGCTGCTCCGCACGGTCCACGTCGGCGGCGACGAGGTGCCGGCCGGCGCCTGGCTCGGTTCGCCCCGCTGCCAGGCCCTGATGCGCGAGCGCGGGTGGACCAGCATCAGCCAGCTGCACGCCGATTTCGTCGGACGCTGCCGCGCCGTGCTGGCGCGCCACGGCATCGCCTTCGCCGGCTGGGAAGAGAATGCGCTGCTGGAAGGCGAGGATGGCCGGCCGCTGCCGAATCCGGACTTCGCGGGGCCGGATTTCAAGGTCTATGCCTGGAACAATGCCTGGGGCTCGGGCATGGAAGACGTGGCCTACCGCCTGGCGAATGCCGGCTACGAGGTGGTGCTGGCCAATGCCGGCAAGCTGTACTTCGACCTGGCCTATGCCAAGGATCCGCAGGAGCCGGGCTATTACTGGGCCGGCTTCGTCGAGACCCGCGACGCCTTTGCCTTCTGCCCGCTGGACATGCTGGCCGGCGCCGCCTGCGACCCGATGGGACGCGCGCTGCCGCCCGCGCGCCTGGCCGCGATGGCGCGCCTGGACCCGGCGGGGCGCGGCCGCATCGCCGGCCTGCAAGGCCAGCTGTGGGGAGAAAACGCCCGCTCGCGTGCGCGCATCGAATACCTGGCGGCGCCGCGCATGATCGCGCTGGCCGAACGCGCCTGGGCGCCCGACCCCTGCTGGTGCAGCATCGAGGATGGCGCCGCGCGCGCCGCCGCCATCGAGGCCGACTGGAACGAGTTCGCCAACCGCCTCGGCCAGCGCGAGCTGGCGCGCCTGGACCGCGCGCCGCTGGCCTGGGGCTACCGCCTGCCGCCGCCGGGCGTGCAAAGGGAAGGGCGAACCCTGCGCGTCAACGTCGCCCTGCCGGGCCTGGCCCTGCATTACACTCTGGACGGCAGCGAACCTGTCGCCGCCAGCCCGCGCGTGAAAGGCGAGGTCGAGGCCGGGCCGCGTGACCTTGCATTCAAGGTGGCCACCTTCGACACCCGTGGACGCAAGAGCCGCACCGTCACCATCGACCTGGAAGAGCATGGACAAGGCACAAGCTGATGTAATGAAACCGCGGGCGGCGCGCCACCCGCTGGCCTGGGTGCCGACCCTGTACCTGGCCCAGGGCCTGCCCTTCTACAGCGTGGCCCTGGTGGCCGGCCTGATGTTCAAGAGCATGGGCGTGCCGAACGAGCAGATCGCACGCTGGACCGGGGTGCTCGGCCTGGCCTGGGTGTTCAAGGCCTTGTGGAGCCCCTTCCTGGAACTGGCGCGCAGCAAGAAGCGGGTGGTGGTGGCGCTGCAGGTGGCCGGCGGCGCGGCGCTCGGCTGCCTGGCGCTGGTGCTGCAACTGCCGGCCTGGTTCGCGCTGTCGATCGCCTTGCTGGCGGTGGTGGCGCTGGCGTCCAGCACCCACGACATCGCCGCCGACGGCCTGTACATCGCCAGCCTGTCGGCGCGCCAGCAGGCGGCTTACGCCGGCTGGCAGGGCGCCTTTTTCAACGGCGCCAAGTTCCTGTCGCTGGGCGGCCTGGTGATCCTGGCCGGCTACCTGGAACAGCGGGTCGGCGCGCCGCTGGCCTGGTCCACCGTGTTCGGCCTGCTGGGCGCCCTGCTGGCCGCGCTCGGGCTGTACCACGCCTGGGCCTTGCCGGAAGTACGCCCGGCCGCCGGTACGCCGGCCTCGGTGCGCGGCACCGCCGGCCTGCTGCTGGACGTCATTCGCGCATTCTTCGCCAAACCGGGCATCTGGATGGGCATCCTGTTCATCGTGCTGTTCCGCCTGGCGGAAGGGCAGGTGCAGACCATCGGCCCGCTGTTCCTGCGCGATGCGCGCGCCATCGGCGGGCTGGGACTGTCGACCCAGGAAGTGGGCGCCATCTACGGCACCGCCGGTACCGCCGCCTTCCTGGCCGGCAGTGTATTGGGCGGCTATTTCACTTCCTGGATCGGCCTGAAGCGCGCGATGCCGGTGCTGATCCTGGCGATGAACGTGCCCAACCTGGTGTTCTATTACCTCAGCATGGCCCAGCCGGAATCGCTCGGCCTGGTGACGGCGGCGCTGGCGACGGAGATGTTCGGCTACGGCTTCGGCTTCGTCGGCATGATCCTGTTCATCATGCAGGTGATCGCCAGCGGGCCTTACCAGACCGCCCACTATGCGCTCGGCTCCGGCTTCATGCAGCTGGGCTTCGTGCTGTCGAAGGTGGTCAGCGGCGACATCCAGCAGGCGCTGGGCTACCGTCATTTCTTCCTGTGGGTGGTGCTGTCCGCCGTTCCGGTGCTGCTGCTGACGCGCTTCGTGCGCATGACGCCCGAGCACGCCGCGGACGACGGGGCCTGACGCCCTGTCCCGGCTTGCTGCGTATCCTGCGACAGCGATAAATCTGGCCTGCTGCTCTTGAAATCCCCAATTTATACTCCAATTGGAGTATAAAGGGAGTATAGATCAAGAAAGGCACCCTATGAAACTCGTCGATAGCAAATCGAAACTGCCGGATACCGACAAGGTCACGGTCAATATGGGCCTGGTCGACCTGGCCCAGATGGACCTGCTGGTCGAAGAAGGTTTTTATACCAACCGCACCGATTTCGTCCGCACCGCCGTGCGCAACCTGCTGCAGCAGCACCAGGAGACGATCCGCCAGACCGTCGTGCGCAAGCGCTTCGTGATGGGCATGCAGCGCTATGCGAAGGCCGAGCTGGAACGTGTCGTCGCTAACGGCGAGCAACTCGAGATCCACGTGCTCGGCCTGGCGACGATCGACGAGGACGTCACCCCCGAACTGGCGCGCGCCGCCATCGTCTCGCTGCGCGTGCTTGGCGCCTTCCTCGCCCCCGCCGCCGTCAGGGCCGCGCTGGCGGACCGCACACACACTTAAGGACATACCATGAAACTCCACGACAACTTCGTCGGCGACCTGTTGCAGGCCGTCCGCTCCAGCCAGGGCAAGGCCCCGCTCGAGGCCAGCGCCATCATCCAGGACGCGCTGCGCAGCGCCGGCCTGATGCCCGGCGCGCCAGCCGCGGCGCCGGCCTCCGAGCCGGCCACCTCCTTCGTCGACCTGAACGCGGCGCCGGCCTGGGCCAGGAAGCCGGCGGCCAGGGAAGCGCCGCAGCAGGCCGAGGGACCGATGGCGGGCATGCCGGCCGGCCTGCGCGAAGCCTTCGCCGGCTGGGCCGAGAAACTCAAGGCGCACCAGGGCGGCCCGGCCAGGGCGCGCGCGGAACGGCACGACCCGGATGCCCCGGGCCAGTTCCTGCAGGGAGAATTCAGCAATGCCGCAGGCGCCCGCCGCTACCGCCTGTACGTGCCGGCGCGTGCGGCCAGCGGGCCGCGGCCCCTCGTCGTCATGCTGCATGGCTGCAAGCAGGACCCTGAAGATTTCGCCGCCGGTACCGCCATGAACGCGCTGGCCGAGCAGCACGATTGCCTGGTGCTGTATCCCGGCCAGGCGGCCGACGCCAACGTGTCCGGCTGCTGGAACTGGTTCGAGGCGCGCCACCAGCAGGCCGATGGCGGCGAACCGTCGATCATCGCCGGCATGACCCGCCAGGTCCTGCGCGAACACGGCGCCGACCCCGCCAGGGTATATGTGGCCGGCCTGTCGGCGGGCGGTGCCATGGCGGCGGTGCTGGGCGCGGCCTTCCCGGACCTGTACGCCGCCGTCGGCGTGCATTCCGGCCTGGCCGCGGGCAGCGCGCACGACCTGATGTCCGGTCTGAACGCGATGAAGGGGGCGTCCATCGGCAGGGCCGGAAAGGCGGCGCCGCTGGGGCAGGCGGTGCCGGCGATTATCTTCCACGGCGACCAGGACGCCATCGTCCACCCCTCGAACGGCGAAGCGCTGGTGCGCCAGTTCGGCGCCGGCGGACAATCCTTGCGCCAGGTCGAGGAACGCGGCCAGGCTGCGTCTGGCCGCAGCCATACCCGGACGATGGGACTGGACGCGGAGGACCGAGCGGTGGTGGAATACTGGGTATTGCATGGCGCCGGCCATGCCTGGTCGGGCGGCAGCCCGGCCGGATCGTACACCGACGCCGCCGGCCCCGCCGCCTCGGCCGAGATGTTGCGGTTCTTCCTGCAGCAGCGCCTGGCCTAGGTGCTAGGGGCCGGGTTCTTTGCTATGCTGGCGGGTTTCCGGCGCCGCCATCCGGCCCGGCGCATCCATTCACGTACGGAGCAGTCACATGGTTTCCCTGCAAGAGCAGCTGATGAAGGCCGGCCTGGTCGACAAGAAGAAGGTCAAGGTCGCCAACCAGGAAAAGAGCAAGCAGCAGAAGATCGAGCGCCGCACCGGCGTCCAGAGCGTCAACGAGACTAAAGAGGCGGTGCTCGAAGCCCAGCGCAAGCAGGCCGAGCGCGCGCGCGAGCTGAACGCCCAGCGCGACGCCGCCGCCGCGCAAAAGGCGGTCGTGGCCCAGATCGCCCAGATGGTGCAGGTGAACCGCCAGCCCAAGGGCAATGGCGACATCGCCTACAACTTCACGCTGGGCAGCAAGGTCGAGCGCATCCACGTCTCCGAGAAGGTGCGCGGCCACCTGGTAGCCGGACGCCTGGCCATCGTCGAGCACAATGGCGGCTTCGAGCTGGTGCCGCGGGTGATCGCCGAAAAGATCGCCGAGCGCGCGCCGGAACGCGTGGTGCGCCTCAACAAGGTCGAGGCAACGGCCGGCGAGGACGATCCGTACAAGGACTTCAAGATCCCGGACGACTTCGACTGGTAATCAGGCCAGGCTTGCCGGTGGCGTGATGGCGCCGGCGGCGCCGGTCAGCGCTTCTTGACCGGCAGCGCCAGCCAGCCCTGCCAGCGCTCGTCCGCGCCGCGCTCCACCTTCTGGATGTGCGGCCGGGTGCTGTCCAGGCGCCAGACCGCCTGTTTTTCCAGCCAGTCCTCGTAGATGCAGCGGAAGCGCGGCCATTCGTCGCGGAATTCGAGGCAGGCGTAGCTGCCGGCCGGCAGGGTGCGCAGGCCGAGGGTGGGGTCGGGCGCGCCGCCGTCGGCGCAGCCGAAGTCGTAGCAGTATTCGCTGGCGCCGGTGAAGCCCGGATCCTCGTCGAACACGCCGTACCAGGGCGTGCCGCCGGGCAGGCCGTCGGCCCGTTCGCGCTCGCGGATGAAAGCATTGCAGGCCATCGACAGCGCCGCCCCCGATTGTCCGAAGAAGCGCTGGTAGCGCAGCGTCAGCGCCGGCAGGTTGCGCACCACGATGCGCGCGGCCACCGTGCCCGGTTCGGGCGCGCAGTAGGGCGCCAGGATGGTGGCCAGGTCGCCCGGTTCGGCCACGAAGTAACTGACGTCGCTTTCGCGCCCGACCTGGCGGTCCATGTAGTCGCGCCAGCCGCCTTCGCGCCAGGTCTTGGCCGACATCGCGAACTGCTGCTTGAAGGCCTTGGCGAAGGCGGCGTTGGACGGGAAGCCGCAATCCTGCGCGATGCGCCCGACCGCCACGTCCGGCTCGTGGCGCAGCAGGTGGGCGGCGCGGCGCAGGCGCCGCTTGCGCTGGTATTCCACGGCCGAGAAACCGGTCAGTTCGCGGAAGATGCGGTCGAAGTGGAAGGATGAATAGCTGGCCGACGCCGCCAGCGATTTCAGCGCGAGCGGATCGCCGACCGAGTCCAGCATCAGGTCCATGACTTCATAAAGGCGCGAAACGCGGGCGGCGACGCTCTTCATCCTGGGTAATTACAGAAATGAAATAAGTAGTTTCCGTAAATAAGCCCGTCTTGGCAAGCATTCGGCATGAAACGCGCAAGCGGCGCTGCCGCCGCGCCACAAACTATTCCGCCTGGCGCGTGGTTTCCAGCTTCGACAAGTCGAAACCCTGGCTGCGCAGGCGCGCCAGCAGCGCTTCGTAGGCCTCGCGCGTCACCGTCGGGGTGCGCGAGAGTATCCACAGGTATTCGCGTTTCGGCTCGCTCACCGCGGCCAGCGAGTAGGCCGGATCGAGGTCGATCACCCAGTAGTCTCCCCACACCATCGGCAGGAAGGACAGCCAGCGCGGCGCGAAGCGCACCTTCAGCACGCTCGAATCCGGGCCGCCGACCTGGCGCGCGCTGCCGACCGCGGTATCGAGCTGGCCGTCGGCCTTGCGGCAGCGGTTGATCACCTGCACCGTCCGGTCGGGCTGCAGCGTGTAGCCGGCGCTGGTAAAACCCGCGCACTGCTTCTGGAAGCGGTTCGGGTACTTGGCGATCTCGTACCAGTCGCCCATGTAGCGCGGCACGTCGAGGGAGGCGATCGGGGCGACGGGGGAGGCCGCGCCGGCGGGCAGGGCGGCGGCGGCGCCGAGCAGGGCGGCCAGCAGGAGAGGACGAAAGTGCGGGCAGAAGTGCATGCGCATCATGGACGGAAGTTGGCGGGGATGGCCGATCTTACTCCAGCCGCCCATCCGCCGGCGCCGCTTCCAGCATCTGCGCGATGTCCGGATCCTGGGCGAAGGCCTCGGCGAAGTAGGCGACGAAGCGGTTGACCTTGAGCGAGGGCCGGCGCGCCGGCTGGAACACCACGTTCAGCGGCAGCGAGGGCAGGCGGAAGCGCGTCAGGATCGGCTTGACGCGGCCGGCGCGGATGTCGTCGCCGTAGCTCCAGACCGTCGAATAGCCGATGCCCAGGCCTTCGCACACGGCCTGGCGCGTACCCTCCGAAGTGTTCGACTGGAAGCGGCTGTTGACCCGTATCGTCAGCGGCTTGGCGTCGGCGTCGAAGAAGGTCCATTCGTTCGGGTTGGCCAGGCCGGTGTAGAGCACGCAGTGGTGCCCGGCCAGTTCATCGGGATGCTGCGGTTCGCCGTGGCGCGCCAGGTAGGCCGGGGAGGCCAGCACCGCGCGGTGCGCGGTGCCGATGCGGCGCGCAACCAGGCGGCTGTCCTTCAGCTCCCCCACCCGGAAGGCCACGTCGACCCCGGCCGCGACCAGGTCGACGAAGGCGTCGTCGAGCATCAGGTCGATGCGCATGCGCGGGTAGCGCTGGTAGAACTGGGCCAGGCGCGGCACGATGTGCAGGCGGCCGAAGGCGGCCGGCGTCGACACCCGCAGCAGGCCGGCGATGTCGTGTTCGGCGCGCTGCACCTCGATGCGCGCCTCCTCCAGGCTGTCGAGCACCTGGCGGCAACGGTCGTAGTAGAGCTGCCCGGCCTCGGTCAGCGAATGGCTGCGCGTCGAGCGCACCAGCAGGCGCGCGCCGAGCAGGTTTTCCAGCGCCTGCACCTGCTTGCTGACCGCCGACTGGGTCGTCATCTCCTCGCGCGCGACCGCCGAGAAGCTGCCGCTTTCCACCACGCGGCAAAAGGTTTCCATCAGGCGCAAGCGATCCATGGCATTCCATTCATTCCTGTCAGGAATAAATCATATCACCCGTGCGGGCTATTTCATCCGCTCGGGAATGGGCATACTACTAGCAATGCACGGGGCCGCTACGCCATTCGATCGGCGAACGCGGCCCCTTCATCATTTCCACTACTCTCACGCATAGGACGGACAACGATGACGACCACCAGCACCCCACTCCTGTTCCAGCCCACCCGTATCGGCGACATCGCCGTCGCCAACCGCGTCGTGATGGCGCCGCTCACCCGCAGCCGCGCCGACGAAGCCGCCGGCGACGTGCCGGGCAGCCCGATGAACGTCGAATACTACCGCCAGCGCAGCAACGCCGGCCTGATCATCAGCGAAGGCACCCAGGTGTCCCCGACCGGCAAGGGCTACATGGCCACGCCGGGCATCTATTCCGACGCCCAGGTCGAAGGCTGGAAGCCGATCACCGCCGCGGTGCACGCCGCCGGTTCGAAGATCGTGGCCCAGATCTGGCACGTCGGCCGCATCACCCACCCGAAGCTGACCGGCGGCGCCCAGCCGGTGGCGCCTTCGCCGGTGCAGCCGAAGACCGTCGCCTACACCCATGAGGGCAAGGTCGACGCGCCGGTGCCGGCCGCGCTGAGCGTGGACGAGATCCGCCAGGTCGTCGACGAATACCGCCGCGGCGCCGCCAACGCGATCCGCGCCGGCTTCGACGGCGTCGAGATCCACGGTGCCAACGGCTACCTGGTCGACCAGTTCCTGCGCGACGGCTCGAACAAGCGCACGGACGAATATGGCGGCTCGATCGAGAACCGCGCCCGCTTCGCATTGGAGGTGGTCGACGCCGTGGTGGCCGAGATCGGCGCCGGCCGCGTCGGCATCCGCCTGTCGCCGGTGACCCCGTCGAACGACGCCAGCGACAGCGATCCGCAAGCCATCTTCGGCTACCTGGTCGAGCAGCTCGATGCACGCGGCATCGCCTTCATCCACTTCGTCGAAGGCGCCACCGGCGGTCCGCGCGACCTGCCCGGCTTCGACTTCGCCTGGGCGCGCAAGGCCTTCAAGGGCACCTATATCGCCAACAACGGCTACACCCGCCAGATGGCGCTGGACGCCGTCGATTCGGGCGCGGCGGATGCCGTGGCCTTCGGCCGCGCCTTCATCGCCAATCCGGACCTGGTGCAGCGCCTGAAGCTGGATGCGCCGCTGAATACGCCGAATCCGCAGACCTTCTATACGTTCGGGGAAGAGGGCTACACCGATTATCCGGCGCTGCAGCAAGCCGCGTAAGCCTGGCGCTCACCAGCGTCGCCCCTGCGCAGGCGGGGGCTCAAGTTTGCAGGCATTTCGATCCGCACGCAGGACTTGGGTCCCTGCCTTCGCAGGGACGACGTTTTCATTTTGCGCCATACTCCAGGCATATCCGTATCCTGGATAAGCCTGGCACTGACCAACGTCGCCCCTGCGCAGGCAGGGGCCCAAGTTGCAGGCATTTCGATTCGCATGCAGTACTTGGGTCCCTGCCTGCGCAGGGACGACGTTTTCATTTTGCGCCATGCTCCAGGCATATCCGTAGCCTGGATAAGCCTGGCACTCACCAGCGTCTCCCCTGCGCAGGCAGGGCCCCAAGTTTGCAGGCGTTTCGATCCGCACGCAGGACTTGGGTCCCTGCCTTCGCAGGGACGACGTTTTCATTTTGCGCCATACTCCAGGCATATTCGTATCCTGGATAAGCCTTGCGCTCACCAGCGTCGCCCCTGTCTGCGCAGGGACGACGTTTTATTTTGCGCCATATTCCAGGCATATCCGTATCCTGGATAAGCCTGGCACTCACCAGCGTCGCCCCTGCGCAGGCAGGGGCCCAAGTTTGCAGGCGTTTCGATCCGCACGCGGTACTTGGGTCCCTGCCTTCGCAGGGACGACGTTTTCATTTTGCGCCATACTCCAGGCATATTCGTATCCTGGAGTTCTTATGCGCATCCTGCTGGCCGAAGACGACGCCTCCCTCGGCGACACCATTCAGTCATGGCTGCGCCTGGACCAGCACGCCGTCGACTGGGTCCGGCGCGGCGACGCCGCCGATACCGCCCTGAAAACCCACCGCTACGACTGCGTGCTGCTCGACCGCGGCCTGCCCGGCCTGTCCGGCGATGCGCTGCTGGCGGCGCTGCGCGCGCAGGGCAACGAGGTGCCGGTGATTATGATCACCGCCTTCGATGCGCTGGCCGACCGGGTCGCGGGCCTGGACCTGGGCGCCGACGATTACCTGGTCAAGCCCTTCGAGCTGGAAGAGATGTCGGCGCGCATCCGCGCGGCGGTGCGGCGCGGCGCCAGCCATGCCGGCAACCGGCTCGCGCACGCCGGCATCGCACTCGACCTCGACACCAAGCAGGCCAGCCTGGATGGCGATCCGGTCGCACTCACCGCGCGCGAATACCACGTGCTGTACGCGCTCCTCCTGCGCAAGAACGCCATCGTCACCCGCGCCCAGATCGAAGAGACGCTGTACGGCTGGGGCGAGGAAGTCGAGAGCAACGCCATCGAGGTGTATATCCACAACCTGCGCCGCAAGTTCGGCAGCGCCAGCATCGTCACCGTGCGCGGTCTCGGCTACCGCCTGAAGGACGATGCAGCCTAGGGCGCCCTGGTCGCTGCGGCGGCGCCTGCTGCTGGCGATCGTCTCGGCCAGCGTGGTGCTGTGGGTCGCGGGCCTGGGCATCGTCACGGCGATCGCCTGGCAGGAGACCAATGGCGTGTTCGACGATGCGCTCGAGGATTCGGGCTACATGATCATGGCCGCTACAACCGACTGGAACGAGCGCGGCCTGCTGGACCGGCTCAGGCCCGGCCGCGGGCCGGAACGCAAGGTCGACATGCAGTACCAGATCGTGGCCGACGGCCGCGTGATCCAGCGCACCGGCGGCGCACCGAACACGCCCTTCGTGGCCGGCTTCGACGACGACGACGGTTTCGCCGACGTCGCGGCGGGCGGGCAGCGCTGGCGCGTGTTCGTGGTGCGCGACGCGGCGCGCCGGGTCGAGGTGCAGGTCGGCCAGCGCGCGCGCAAGCGCTACGACATCCTGGAAGAGCTGGCGGAATCGCTGTGGCTGCCGGTGCCGGCCTTTCTGGCGCTGCTGGCGCTGGTGTGCTGGCTGCTGATCGGGCGCGTATTGAAACCCATGCGCCGTACCGCCTCCGCCATCGCCGCCAAGACCCCGGACGACCTGGTCCAGGTGGAACTGGCCGGCCAGCCGCGCGAGCTACTGCCGATCGTGCAGGCGCTGAATGGCGTGCTGGGGCGCCTCGACGCCGCCCTGCAGGCCGAGCGCCGCTTCACGGCGGATGCCGCGCACGAGCTGCGCACGCCGCTGGCCGGCCTGCACATGCATGTGCAGCTGCTGCAGCGCCAGCATCCGGAACTGGCCGAGCCTTTCCGCAAGCTGCGCCAGGACATCGCGCGCGTCACCAGCCTGGTCGACAGCCTGCTGGCGCTGGCGCGCCTCGATCCGCTGGCGCGCGGCCAGCTTGCAGCGGCGCCGGTGGCGCTGGCGCCGTTGCTGGAAGGGCTGGCCACCAGCTATGCGCCCGAAGCGGCGCGGCGCGGCATCCGGCTGGAGCTCGTTTGCGAACTCGATAGCGTGTCGGCCGAGCCGCAGGCGCTGGAGATCATGCTGCGCAACTTGCTCGACAATGCGCTGCGCTATTGCCCGGCCGGCAGCCGGGTCGAGATCGCGGCCGGCCTGGTCGACGGGCATGCGCGCATCGCCGTGCGCGACGACGGTCCGGGCGTGGACGAGGCCGACCGCCTGCGCCTGGGCGAGCGTTTCTTCCGCGTGCTCGGCCAGGATGTGGCGGGTAGTGGACTGGGCCTGTCGATCGTCAAGCGCGTCGCCGACCTGCACGGCGTCGCGCTCGCCTTCGGGCCGGGGCTGGATGGGCGTGGCCTGGGCGTGACGCTGGATTGGCCACACCCCGGCGCACCTTAAGACAGGGTTAATGTCCCGGCGGTGTAATACGCCTGTGCCTGCAGCGAAGGCTGCAAGGATTGCCGATTACAACAGAAAGGACGCATCATGAAACCCATCTTCCACATCGCCGCCATTTCCGCCGTGCTCGCCGTATCGGGCGCCGCCATCGCCCAGTCGAGCGGCTACACCGGCCCGTCCGCCAAGCCCGCCGCCGCGCCCGCAACCTCGGGCTATACCGGTCCATCGAGCGTGCCGCTGATGACGGCCAAGGAGCTGCTCGACAAGGGCAAGGACGACCAGTACGTCAAGCTGCGCGGCAAGCTGGCCAGCCACAAGGGCGACGACGACTACGAGTTCGTCGACCAGAGCGGCAAGATGACGGTCGAGATCGACGACAAGCACTTCCCGCAGGGCGTGAGCATCGACCACAACACCACGGTGGAACTGGTCGGGGAATTCGACAAGGAGACCTTTGGCGAGTCGACGCTGGACGTCAAGCAGGTCAAGGTAGTGGCGCGCTGAGCAGCGCCAGCCGGAACGAAGACGCCACCCTCGGGTGGCGTTTTTTTACAGTGCTAGCGCAGGGGCATCAATGCGCCTTGGCCATCTGCGCATGCAGCTGCTCGCGCAATTCCTGCCCGTTGAAATGGGTGTAGTCCTTGTTCACTTCGAACTTGATCAGGGCCTTCACGTGCGGGTCGAGGAAGGAGCGCAGCGCGCCGAGGAACTGCGGAGAAGCGGAAATGACCAGCTGCTTGAAGCGGCCTTCCTGGTGCGCCTGCATCAGGTAGCTTGAAATATCCTTGGCAAATTTTTCGGCTTCCTGGTCGGCGAGCGTGACCGCCGGCTGGTAGGCCTTGTTCGGCGCGCCGGACTTGGCGTTGTGGGCGAAGCCGGCGGCTTCGTTGCCGCCGATATTGTGGCTGCTGCTGCCGGCGGAGGTCGGGCCGACGCCGTCGGTCACTTTTTCCGCATCGCGCTGGCGCGCGGCGGTGTTGACCATGTCTTCGAGTTCTTCCAGCGGCTCAGCCGGATCGGATTCCGAGAAAAAGCGTGCGCGGCCTGCGTTGGCCGTGATGATCCAGGTTGTTTGCATGCTACCCCCTGTAGTGAGTTCAATCGACAATGCGGTTCGCTCGACATGAGCGCAACCGCTCGGACCGGCAATCGCAAGCCCGCGGGCAATGACGCAGATGACTCCAGGAAATAGGCCTGTGATCAAGCAGCATCGCCATGCCAGCGGCATGCGAAAGATGTTGATTCAGTATAGCCCCGGATCAGGATACTCGGCGCACTGGCGGCATCGCGCGTGCGCCGGGCTGGCGTACGAAGGGTGCTCAATCCGTCACGGCATGCCAGACGTTCATGGCCTTGTCGCCGGCCTTGTCGCCCGGTTTCGTATCCTTGATGAAGGTGTAGAGCGGCTTGCCCTTGTAGGCAAGCTGCTTGCTGCCATCTTCGCGGGTGATGGCGGAGTAGGGCGCGGCGGGTTCGGCGCTGTCTGCCGGTACCGGCGGCCAGTTGCTGGCGCAGGAAGCGCTGCAGGCGCTCTTGCCGCCGCTGTCCTTGTCGAAGGTGTAGACGGTCATGCCCTTGGCGTCGACCAGCACGCCGTTGGACTTTTTCAGCGGAGCCGGGTCGGCGGCCTGAGCGGAGTGGGCAAGGAGGGCAATGAGGCAGGCGGAAGCAAGGCTGAGCGATTTCATGGAAGTCTCCTGTGAAATATCCAGTGCATACATCGGTGAGGGAGGTGCCCGGCCATTGTAGCGCGCTCCGCATGCCGGCCGACCCTATCAGATCAGCTCAGCTCTTGCGCACGAATTCCGTTTTCAGGCCCATCGCCCCGAAGCCGTCGATCTTGCAGTCGATGTCGTGGTCGCCGTCGACCAGGCGGATATTCTTGACCTTGGTTCCCTGCTTGAGCACGCCACCGCCGCCTTTCAGCTTCAGGTCCTTGATGAGGGTGACCGTATCGCCATCCTGCAGCAGATTGCCCGACGCGTCGCGCCATTCGCGCTGCGCTTCGCCGGCCGGCGCTTCGGCCTCGACGGGCCATTCGTGCGCGCATTCGGGGCAGACGTAGTTGCCCGAGCCGTCTTCGTAGCTCAGGGTGGAGCCGCAGGCGGGGCAGGAAGGGAGGGTGCTCATGGAGGTATCCGGTGAAATGAGGGTGAAAAAAAACGCCACCCGGAAGCGGCGTTCTGCGTCGCTGCCGATCTTGCTGGCGCTGCAGCGCAGGGTCTTACTTGTCCCGGGCGCCAGTGCCACGATCCTGCGGGCCGCATGCGGATCGCTGAAGCCAGTGCGCATGGTATCAAGTATTTCTTCGTCGCCAGCGCCTGAGCTGCCGGGGCCAGGACGGCATTGTACCAACCGTCCGGTGCATGCTTCGAAGCGATCCTGTCGCATAATGGGAAGCACCATGGATCGCCGCTTATTCCTCGCTATTTTCGCCCTGTCGACGCTGCCCGCGGCAGCGCAGGAGAGCGTATGGCATCGTCTCGCGGGCGGCGGGCATGTGCTGCTGCTGCGCCATGCGGCTACCGTACCGGGCGTCGGCGATCCGCCGGACTTCCAGCTGGGTGCCTGCGCCACGCAGCGTAACCTGTCGGCGGATGGAAAGGCGGATGCGCGCCGGCTGGGTGCGGCATTGCGCCGCGAAGGCGTACCGGTGGCCGAAGTGCTGTCCAGCCGCTGGTGCCGCTGCCTCGATACCGCGCGGCTGGCTTTTGGCAGCGTGAAGCCGGCCCCGATGATGGATTCGATGTTCCAGGAAGACGAGACCGGCCGTCAGCGCAAGCTTGCCGAAGTGCGGCGCTATCTTGCAGCGTTCAAGGCGCCCGGCAACCTTGTGCTGGTCACACACGACGTCAACATCCGCGCGCTGGTGGGGCAGTATGTGAACCAGGGCGACATGGTGATCGCCGTCGCAAACGCGGACGGCAGCCTTCGTGTCACCGACACCGTGCCGATCAAGCGCCTGGAATAGACCGCGACCGGATAAAAGGCTTTCTTGTCGCGCAAAACAAAAACGCCGACCTGTGCCGGTCGGCGTTTTTGTTTTCCATTCTTGGTGGCCCGGGGCGGAATCGAACCACCGACACAAGGATTTTCA